>OAWV01000363.1_pt1 | contig 38034 bp, 41 predicted proteins | sample 1495551 | NCBI WGS metagenome assembly OAWV01 (sample SAMEA2580245, study PRJEB22360) | human gut metagenome | biome: human gut; feature: human-associated habitat; material: faeces | place: Denmark | collected 2008/2010 | reverse complement strand
CACAATCCGGGCTGAGTTCCCTTTCAGTGATCTACTATTCCGCGCAGCTATTTAGTTTAGAACCAGCCAAAATCCTAGAATTATCTCCATCGAACAACATACTAAAAAACGAAATATCCAAGATATTACGTAAAAAAAACAGGAGATAATATGGTTCAAAACAAAACAGATAAACATCCGAAACTGATTCGTTTGCCAGAAGTAAAAAGAAGAACAGGGTTTGGTAAAACGTGGATATATACCTTAATAAGAGCGGGTAAATTTCCTAAGCAAGTAAAAACCGGATTGCGCTCTATAGCATTTATTGAAAGTGAGATTGATGAATGGATTTACAAAATCATTTCTGATTCTCGCAATCATATCTAAAAAAGTTTATTAAATAATGAGAGGTTAAGATGAAAAGTAAAAACGTACTGCCTTGTGTGGTGACTGTTACGAATGATGAGACAGAAGTATTTATGGAAATGGCAATAAATAACTTTAGAAAACATCTTCAGGTCATGATTGATTGTATGGGAAATGATTATGAGCGTCATTTTAAAGACCGACTTTATATTGAAGAAGTGATTGGAAAAGTGATCGAACGAACAAAACAAGAGTTTGCTGAATCAATGAAAGATAATAAAGGGAAAGAATATTATCTGTTCTTGGATGAGGTGAGAAGGAATCTGAGAGTTATTTATTCTGCGTATCGTACTAACTATTAATGAGAGAGGTGAATATGAACGAAAAATGTTTAGGCTGGAATGAAATACCCGTTAAAATATCCGCAAGTAATGCTGAGACAGCAAACTTTGCTACTGATGTTGTAAATGTCTACAATGAGTTTATACATTACTTATATTACAATCTAAGGGAGGATGCTTTTCTGAAAAAAATGAAGGATGGATTTTACAGGGAGATATTCATAATGGATATTATTAATCTCACGTTACAGGAATGGTTTGAAAGTCCTGAAGAGATAAAGATTAAACACATATCAGTCCCGGAGGTTAAAACTATACTAAGTAGTTATCATGAGTTTTTGATTAAATGCTTTAATGGTGATGATTATGTTCTTTATTACAAAAGAATAGAAATCAGCGCAAATAAACAGACTGTAATATAAAATAAGAGGTAATGAAATGAGTGAAAAACTGATAAAAGAATCTCAAAAAGTATTTATGCATATGGCAGGTTTGTTTTATGAAATGAAAATGAATACGCTTAAGGAAGTCCGACCCGATGAAGCAGAGATGTTAATGGAGGATGATGCATTCATGGATAGTATTTATAAGGATTGTATCAAAAATGCAAGCGCATCTTTTAAAAAGGTAGTCAGATGGGAGTACTTTGAACAAGGGCATTCAGTAAAAATGGTTGATAAGGAGGTGGTGTTGATAACATTACGTGTTAATCACAAACGAAGATAAAAAGGTTATTTAATAAATCATTTTTAGCCTCATTCATGGGGCAAAAAAAATAAAAAAGCAAACAAATATCATTTAATAGTGAGGCGTAACCATGAGTAAAATTTTTGAAATTAAAAGTGTATCTACAGAAACGTTTTATAATATTGCAGAGCGTTCGTTTGAGGCTAGTTGGAAGGTTATGCAGGATATGGCCTCTGATAATGTCTCATACTTGGTATATGATGCGGATTTTATGTGTGTTTTCATCGGCAATGTTATTGAGCATATCAGTAAAAATTTTTACATCATTATTCAATGTGAATGTCTGGAAGGAAAGCTTGAAGAAGTAAACTTTGAAGAGGTAGCGGAACGTCTGGTCCGGCATTCATGGGAGTTTTGTAAATAATATCAAAATAAAAATAGATTAAGAAATCATGGGCAGAGTTGATATCTACTCACTGATTTAGATTATGTGGCCCCGTAATGGGGCTGTACATCGATTACAAGAGGAATATGATATGAATGATGTGGTATTATACGAAAAAAATGAATCAATGTCTTTTGCCATTTGCACGGTCTTATCATTATATTGCGATTTCATATACGAAATAGCATATGGATTTCATAATGAAGCGGTAATGATCATTGAAAATGAAAAGTGTGTGGGACAGGCACTTAAAATACAAATAAACAATCTATTCGATGATTTCAATTACTACAAAAAAGTGAATGGAACAGGAAAAGAAAAACGGGAAGATATAGATGAAAAAGAACTCTTTAACAAAGTAATGGCAGCACATAACCAAGGAGTAAAAGCGCTAATCATGAAGAATCTTGAGGCCAATCTTCGAGAGAAAGAGGAAGGCTCTGAATATTGGAAGTTAAAAATATTTAATAGGTTTAATGGGATATAGAAGTCAATGTAGGCTTCTATATATTCAGATAAAGGAAGTAGTCATGATATTTATCTCATCGGAGAAAGTGTTTTTCATGGCTGGATATTTAAAAAATTATTTTATTTTGTTTTTCATTATTTTTTTCGATTTCTTTTTTTTGTGATATAGATAAATTCCTTTTAATCTCTTTCATTTTGTTTTTAAAATTAAGATTATCTTTTTCATCATGCAAGGACTTCATTTTATTATATGCTTCGTCACTGAAAGGATGTAAGTTATCATCTATTTTTTCATCTAAGTAAGAAGAAAGGAAGCATCTATCAAAATAATTTTTTCTAAGCGCATCGTAAATTTTAGCACTATCAATAATTGTTTCATCTTCTGGTTCTTTTTTTATATGGTCTGTCATGTTGACTCCTCTTATTTTTGAATGAATTGTGTATATATTTTATTTTAAGGGATTGGTTCAAAGTGTCAAATTTAAATGTTCTTTCAAAATAACGTTCAATGGTATTTTGAAGCTTTCAATGCTGGATTATATAAGAATGAGTTACATGTTTATTTGAAAAATAGCTATCAACTTAAGTACCGGGATTCGGGACTTTAACTCCCGGAAGTCGGTACTTGTTTTTTAGCTATAACTGGCCTGAGAGCATTTTTTTCTTCATTATTCAGTTAGTGAAGATGAGAACAACTAATCATAGATGCTTTAGGAGGCAGTTTTACTTTTTATTGCATTGGTTTCCTCTCTTGAATTTATATCTCAGCTTAGTGATTGTTAGGAATAATCACTAAGCGCTGCTGCTGAAAATATAGTTTTATTATACGTTTAAGATCAAATATCATAGGTTGTAAATAACATGCTACATTTCAAGATGTGATCATTATCAATTATCATAAGGAAATAATCTATAACGAAACTAGAAAATTTAAATTTACCATATAAGTTATACGCTAAAACGAAATAATTGATTCAGTATTAGGGCATAGCCGTGTGTAAGTAGTAGATGGAATTTTCAGGAAGAATGTTTTAAAAATACATGCTCATATTATTTTAGCAGTATAAATGAATGTGATTATTGTAACCATGATGAAATAAAAAATAATAACCCTATTATAAAAAGAGGTTGACTGTCTACAAATCGAATAATATCATAATAACTATTTATGTTATTATGATATTAGTTAAAAATGGAAAGAATATGAATAAAAGACTTAATATGCTATATGTCAACAACATTAACGCATTAAATAATTACCGTGAAAAACATTCAGATAATAACTTACATGGCCCCCTCCTTTTAAAGCTAAAAAATTATTTTCATCAGCATAATAAATTGATGGTTATAGGACAGGAAACCTATGGATGGTGCAACTCTCCCGATATTAATGAACAGCTTGAAACATATGAGGAGTTCGATTTTGGCGTATCATATTATAGCAGTCCATTCTGGAATATCATAAGGAAAGTAGAGCGAGCGCTTGGTATTGAACCATATGCAATTGCATGGTCAAATCTGAATCGGTTTGATGTTGATTGCGGATCACCAGATTATACCGAGCTAGCTAGAGATATATCATCGTTTGATTATATATTAAAGGAGGAAATTAATATTCTTACTCCTGATATATGTGTTTTCTTCACAAATCATAAATATGATTATCGACTAACGTCTTTATATGAAGATTTAATGTTTGAAAACATAAATGGATTGCCAGAAAAACATTTCGTAAGATTATACCATCCAGACCTCCCAGAACATACGATTAGAGCGCCTCACCCTAAAACAATCAGAATAAAAGGATGGGAAAATGATTTCATAGAATATATAGAGGCTATTAAATGATTATGCAGATGCGATCTTATTAATATGAATAAACAAAATTGTGTTACTAATTGCATAACAGCAATATAAGTTATTCTATAGTTTATCTAGGCCACGGCGTGTAGGTGGCCTTAAACGAGGAGTATGATTTTTATCATTTATTGTTGAAACAGTCGGTATAAAATCCATGTTATTATCTGCATTGACTCGTTCGTGCTTAGGACGGCTTGGGAAACGTCGAATCTCATCAGGTGTTGGTTTGTAAGTATCACTGTTAAACTTAGCTTGTTTCTCATATTCAGCACGAGAAACATGATGACCTAATACTTCATCAAAGACAAAGTTTTCAGTAATACGTTTATCATGTTCTGTACTGACAGGATCATGCTTAACTCTGCTTGATCTAGCCCATACAAATTTTTCTTTGAAGAAATCTATGACAAGAGTTGTGAAACGTTTGAAAATATTATCCTGACGTGGAGTAGTCTTATCCTTTCTTTCATGGTCAGGGGCGCGGTTTTAATTTAATTATCTATTTTCCTTGTCATATCTCTATAATTTAGCCTTGCTGAATAACCTCGTTCAATAAACTGTGTTTTATCGTAGCTATAAAGATAATCTGCATCGATTCTTCCACAAGACTTACAAAAAGAGTATTCCCATCTCAAGTTGCATTTCTTAGAAACAGAAAACCTCTCTGTCATTTCTCTACCACATGAACATTGCATGTTATTTCCTCCACTAGAATTATTTCGACGTGTATATCAGATATATTATTTGCGATAATTACCGAATTCATTAAATTAACATTCTGAATTCAGCCGTTTTGCATTTACATTTTCAATTCTTTTATAACAATCAGCTACTGCCTCGGCAGCCCATTTTCTTTCCTCAATAGAAAATGGATGATTATTACCTTTTATACCTTTTAAATCAGCACCATTTTTATCACAAGAACATTGCATATCATAACTCTCTTAATTGTTTTTATAGCTTTCAAAAATTAGTGTTCCAGAAAGATCATAAAGTTCAACCTTGCCGACTTTACCTTCATCATTTTTAATGGACATTCGTATTATTCTGGAGTCATGATATTTTTCTAACAAATCAGGTTTATTGGCTAGGTATTTTGCTATTACAGAACGGCTCTTTATATAGTCAAAGCTTGAACATATTGTTCTTTTGAACTCTAAATCAGTTAGGCCGCTTTCCATGATCTTTTTTGTAATGAGTGATTTCAATGGACGCTCAAATTCCTCACGCTCTTTACGCCTTTGTTCCTCTTCTTGTTTACGTCTCAGTTGGTTGAGGAAGTAAAGTTTATCTCTTTCTAATTGTAGTTGGCTTTCTTTATCTTGAATGATGTTGCTGACTACTGATGATGGAATGACTTGAATATTGTTAGACCAATATCGATACGGATTATGTTTCTGAATACTTCCAACTGTTAAACGTATTCTATCTACATCGATATTTTTATCAAAAGAGACGATTCTTTTATTACCATCTTTTGAAATTATTTTTGCTGTGTTCTCAAGTTTCTCATTACCTTGTAAGTCAAATGAATTTACAACAGTATTATGTTCTTCATGATAAAAGGACTGTTTTTTACTATCAATATAACATTCAAGAAAAGAATAGAGTTTGAACTCTTCAATGCCAAATGTTTCCTCAAGCATCGTCATATGTTCTGCTAAGACATTCAGAATGTCGTTTTTTGATAGTTTTTCATGAAGTTTTATTTCAAGTGAACCGGGTAGCTTTTTCATTTTCATTCCTTGTTATTATTTAGGAAACAGCTTTTAAGTGGTTAGTGATATTAACTAAATCTTGTCTATTTGCTTCATTTTCTTTTGTTCGTTTATATACCTTGCGGGGTTTATCTATCTTGATACTGTTTTTAGCATTAGGAACTGCATTGTTCTTTTTCTTCTTGCTAAAAATAAAAGCATCTGTATAAACATTTTGATTTACTGTTTCGAGGGCTAATCCTCGTCTTTCCTGTTGAGAAAGATTTTGATAACCATCAGGGTATTGTTCAATCTCAGCCTGAACATTTCTTGCATTACTCAAATGCTCTTTACGTTTTTCATCAAGTTGATGACTCATACCCTTGGCAAAAATATTAGAGTTGATATACAGGTGTCCATGATGTTCAACGAGAATACCTTTTTGTTTTAGCTTTTTGAATATGTTTGACATATTACCGGATGCGATATTCAACGCTTTACAGAGTGATGACTGTGAGAGGTTGATTAGGTTTCCAAACTCCATATATTCTAAGATATAAGTCAACACGCGGAATTCATTCTTAGATATATCCAGATCAGAAAAAACACGAAAGTTTGAAGTAAAAGCAAAAACATAAGGCTGTGCAAATGAGATCGCTTTATCTTCTTCTGTTGCAATAACGGTGGTTGATTTTATATCTTTGTTTTGTAGCAAGTGTCTTGCGATATCAATCTTTTGCTCTGTGGTTAATGTTTCAAATAAGCGAAGTAGTTCAGTGTCATTAGTATTCATATTATTCTCTCTTATAGTTCTTATTATGCCTATTTAATACTATGCAGAAAAATGAAAGTCAATAGTTAAACTATAAATAAAATAGAACTTTTATTATTATGATGTTGCTATATGTTAAAAAAACTATGTTTAAACATAGATTCCGCTATGTTTAAACATAGGAGGGTTCTATGTTTAAACATAGGTGTCTGCTATGTTTAAACATAGGAAAAAAAGGTGTGAAGCCCCGATTTTATTGGGCTGGGAGAGTGCTTATAATTAAATAATTAGTAAGAAGTTAAGAGAGTCCAGTTTTCCTTTTATCTTATGTGCAGAGCGTTTTACGTAAAAACATATGGTTTTCTTGGGGTGTATTTTCAGCGAAGTGATTGTTTTTTACAATCACGAAGCGCTGCTTTCTGTTGCTAAATTGATAATCATAGTTTTGTTGTAAAGAATGGAATTTACTTTTAACTGTATTAGCGGCTACTGCCGCAATTCTTTATGGATAAATCTATCATTAACAGGGATGAACCCTGTTTCAGCAATGTGATTGTTTCTGACAATCACTCAGTGCTGCTATTGAGGATATAGTTTTACTATGTGTTTAAGAGCAAATGCTATAGCCTCGATGGATTTATCATTAATATAGAAAAAGGGCGAAGCCATGAGAGGAGGCTCATAATAAAAGATCTGTTTTCAATATGATGTCTTAATTAAGTTTAAGGTAAAGCTAGTATATAAAATGTCTTAAAAATGAAATCGTACATGAAGTGGTAAAATTAATTGTACTAATCTTACATTAGCGGCTACTGCCGCAATTCTTTATGGATAAATCCATCGTTAACAGGGGTGAACCCTGTTTCAGCAGTGTGATTGTCTTGAGCAATCACTAAGTGCTGCTTCTATGAATATAGTTTTCCTATGCGTTTAAGAGCAAATACTATATCTTTTAGTGCTAATGCTGTTATGAAATATAGGATCGAAAATATTTAATCATGAATAAAAGAATAGATGTTGATCCTTTTGGCTTTACCCTAAAACATAGCAAGGACCATTGTTAAATCGTTAAATATATTTTACAGTGTTAGGGCGTAGCCGTGCGTCAGCACATGAGCTTTAGCTCATAAGAGAAATATCTTTTCAAAAGAATAAGAAAAAACAGGTAAAACGTTTATTAAATGAGTTAAATTTGATTTTTACCGATTCGATATGGTATTAATAATAAAAAAGAAGGAAAATAAAGAATGAACAACATTAAGATTATTACGCTCTTTCATACAAATAAAAAATACCATTTATGACTTGTATTGTTAAAGATGTTGAAGAGAATGAACAAGGAATAAAACTAACTTTGCAAAATGGTGATAATATCCATGTCAAAGATTATGACTATTTCTTCTTATCAGAATCAGCAAATGAGTGTGATCAGGAACGAATGATTAATACATACAGAAGATTGATTTCTGAACTGAGCCAAGTTAGCGAAGAAACAATAGAGTCCTTAGTTCCGAAGATATCGAATAATATGAAAACCAATTTCCCGGCAAGCGGTGTGAGTGCTTTGGAAGATGATTGAAAAATCTGAATGGTAGCAACCATTCCATATGAAACAGCATATTAAAACATGCATTGCATACAGGTTTTTGCAACACCATATCTGAAGATAGCTACGTTACCTGAGATCTAACAATCTCTGTCTGCGTAATGGCCGACAGGGTATTACCTGTTCCGACCTATACCTTTCTATCTCCATCCATGTGCAAACAGCTACTGACATGGCTCTTCGTGCACATTACACCACTTATCGATCGATATAAAAGATCAATAAAATGCTTTTGATAGTCTGTAGCTATTGAATGGGTGTCAATTGATCGGTGTTATAATTGTTTATAACGATCGATTGTGTATATATGATAGCCTAAAACTATCAAATGATTTGAATTCGATCGATACAAACGATATGACGAACAGAAAAATAAATTGAATCCTATCAATTGATTAATGCTTTTTTTCAGCCCAGAGAGACCAACCTATGGGTAGGGCTGTCTTTGACATAAAGTTTCCACACATTGGGGATAGATATGAAATTACGGATAGTGATGCCACTGGTACTGTCTGCTGCCGCACTAACAGGATGCCAGCAGCTCAACGATGGCGTGAATACAGTTAATGGAGCAATCAGTTCTTCGTTGTCTTCAGTAGGTAAAGCGCTGGGGGGAACTGCCACCACTCAAAGCCTTGGCCCGGTATCGTCTGTATCTGGCCTTGGTGCTGTCTGCAAAGACTATGAAGAAAACGCAATGGCAGCAGAGAAACAGTGGACTGGCAAAAGGATCTCTATCACCAATGCCACTGTTCTGGAAGTTACGAAGGGCAGAAGTGCCAGCGATATGATGACGGGAATGCCCAAAACAGCCCCTAACTATTCCCTCCTCTTTAAACCAGCCGATACAAGCTACTGCGGTGGCATGGTATGGCTGGATTACTACTCTGGTATTGATGATGCAGTTCTTACCTATAAGAAAGGCCAGAAAATCAGCGTCACCGGAACGGTAAACAATTTCGAAGTCCGTGGATTCGCTACCGTCAACAATGCCGATATGCCAGTTCGTCTCGTTGTTCTGAGAAACGGCACAATCAACCATTAACTCTGGGATAACACTATGCGTAAATTTTTACTCGTGGCGGGTCTTGCTGCTCTTGTATCGGGATGCGGTGAAAAAGGCGACTTTGAGAAAGCGATCAACGCAAAAATATCACAATCAAAGCTGTGCTACTCCCTGCAGGACAACGATATTGTATTCAACAAAGGTTTTCCGATTAAGGTTAACCGTGGCTACCGTTCTGCCGGATACAGTGCCAGTGATGAAATCCTGAAAGGACTTGCTGAACAAGGGCTGCTCACTGTTTCACAACAGGCAAATGGGTTTAGCAGTGTCGATGTTCTGGAAGTAACAGACAAAGGCCAAGCGGTTGAGTTTTGGGATCGTAAAAATGGTGCCTGTATTGGTCATCGTGCGGTTGCTGAGATAAAGGAATGGACTGAACCGGGAAACGGTAATCAGAAAATTGTTCGCGTGTCTTATACATGGAAGTTGGCGGATGTTCCTGCATGGGTGGACAAAAAAGCGTTCTCCAGCGTCAAGGGTATGAATGAACCTGAAGACGGCATGATTAATCTTGTTAAAACCAGCAATGGCTGGAAAGCGATCTAAGGGGCTATCATGGAAAACAATACCATCAAGTGTCCATTTTGCCTGAAAGAAAGCCAAAGGGGTGTCCATGTCTGCACCGGCTGCATGGCGACGGTTCTGTATGGAACCTTCCCCGGCTGGTATGCTTTCGTGGTTATATTATTGGCCTTCGGCCTGTCTATACTGATCGGAATGTCTACAGGTATGGCGGGAGCTACTATCAGCCTACCAATCATTGCTGCTGTTGGGTTTATAGCTGGTAAGGCGATATTCTCTGATAATGTTGTGTTTAGAAGAAGGATGTAATCAGACTTAATACAGGAAACCATACCATTGACTTATCTAGGTATGGTTTTTTTGTATGTAAAAAGTTGAAACTGATACAACAAACAATTACAGACAGACTGATCTGTGCCATAAGTGGACAATGCTAACATCTTGAAATGCTAATCTGTTAGCCTCACTTCATTTGAACATTCAGATACTTTGAATCAAACCAAATCTGAACAACAGATTAGAAAGCTCCCCTACAGGGATATTTAGCTGGCGAGAAATCACCGGTAAGGTTATACCATCATCAGCTAGGGCGTCGAGTAATGAGTCAATGATCATAGATCTTTCTCGCTCCATTACTTGATCCTCTCTCAATCTAAACCCACGTGCAGAAGCTTCTCTTACAAGATTATTATATTGCCAAGTAGTTAATGCTCCCGCTTGCCTCATACGGTAAATAAGAGCAAAGGTAGATACTTTCCAGTTATGACGAAGTTGAAGCACGGCATCTAAAGATGGATTGCGCATTTTTGCAGCTAGAATATTCTCTTTTGGCATTAAAAACGCTGAAGCAAATTCATTAGCCTCAATTTCAATATCCTTGCCTTGAGGTGTTCCATGTTTATGCAGAACCAAATGCCCCAGTTCATGAGCTGCATCAAATCTACTTCGTTCAGCAGTTTTTTGGTTGTTCAGAAATACATATGCCTTTCCTGCTTTCCAAAACGAATAAGCATCAACTTCCGCTGTATTTTCTGATAATGAAAATACTTTAATCCCATTCATTTCTAACAAATGAACCATGTTAAAAATGCTTTTACTGCCAAGTTTCCAGTAATCACGAAGTGCTCGTGCAGCTGATTCAGGTGTTTCGCCTCTTAAATCAATTAGGTTGAGTTCTGGTAATTTAAAATACTGTTCAAAATAGTCACTAACAATCAATCCGAGTTGACCTGCACCAATTGCTGCACCTTCCTGTGCAGATGTCATTTTCTTCAGAGAACGAAAAGATACTGTAGAAGGATCAATTGATTCAATATCTTCACCGAAGAAAAAATCGGCAGGATATTTTAAAACATCTACAAATGAAGCTATAGTTTGCTCAGATGGCTCATATAGGCAATAATCTTTCTCATAATCAACGATCATTCTCAAAGAAAGCCCTGCTTTTTTTGCTAAGGCTGTCATTGTTAATCCTCTTCTTGTCCTTGCAAGTTTAAGGCGCGAAGGGTTAAATTTTGCCATGTGATATCCGAACTACTCGTTTCTAATAACTGTGAACGCAGGGGTTTCGTTAAACTCTTCTTTAAGAGGGATAACTTTATTAACAAACGGAATCGCTTCGAAAATGTATCGTTCCTTCCATGAAGCTATTCGCGTTTTACCAGCAGAATTGCTCATTCCATCGGGAATGGATAATTCATAGCGCACTTCTTTATTACCATAATCGAAAAAGTAAAGGAGAACAAAGTTGATCATCGAATCAACAGGTTCTGATGCGACAATGGGAGAAATCCCTTTTTCAGGATTAAACAATTCAAAGTTTTCACCGACCAGAACTTCAGTAGCAGCCCCTTTAGGGTTTTTGCTCTTGGGATTCCCATCTAAAAGACCAGTGTACTTGTCGCCACTCATAACGAGAATATTTAACCCTTTATCCTTGTTATGAGTCAGGTTTAACCCGCTAACAAATGAAAAGCTCCATTCTTCACTATCAGTAAGCAATTCACGGCGCAAGCCACGAATAACCGCTCCCCAAGCACGAGACCCCGGATCTGTTTTAGCATCTAGATCAGTACTTTGTCTGATCTCCAGAAGACCATCTTCTATAGCTGCTTGAAGTGCATACTCGCTAATCCCATATTTAGAAACATTGGCAATTGCCTCATCACCAAAAACTACCTTACGCTGCATTTGATTGTTCATACGGTTCTCGCATCACTCGTCACTTCCTGATTTTATACCTAAAATTAGGGGGTAAATCAAGAAGTGAACTGATGATTTTTACAGTATCTATGTGTAAAGACTAAGAGCCTATCCTATTAGCCTATTTAATTGGTCATTTTGAAGCGAGGTGGTGCTCAAAATCCTTACGTACTACCTGTACGCTCCGGGATTGAAGCGTTGTTTGTGCTTAAACTGCCTGCAACAATTACGCCTAGCCTAATGGATAGGCTCTTAGTAGGAAACTGTATAAATAATTGACAAAAAGAGATTTTTGGCTTAAATTTATTTAAGAGTGATAGGAGGTTATTATGTTGAGTTTAAAGCCTAAAGAACATGAAATGCTTCTCAAGCGTGGTGAGCACATTGACGAATCGGACCTGATCAAAGCACCTGTTTGTGATGGCACAAGAGAAGAGCGTTTACAGTCTCTTCTAGAGTGGCAACGTCAGGTTGCAAAAACAGTTCTTGGTGAAGAGCAAGAGGCTACCCCTCACCTTTTTTATAAATAATCTATTATACGTTAATTTACTATGCCTGCTATCGTTTATTATCATCCTGATTTTATTAGTGGTAATTATAGAGGAGAGAAATTTTGTGATTTCTCACTCTTGACTAATGATCTTACTTCTAATTGCGAAGCTGGTCTTTTAACACTATTTGTTCTTGATGTAGAAGATGGAAAACTTCTTCGAGGGAAAAATAAGCCGTCTTGGACTGATACTAATGGTGATGAAATATCAATCCTTATAGGATATAAAGCAGGCGGTCATTGGCATTATCATATTGGACCATATGATCCTAACTCAACATCTACCCAAGCCAAGATCCGTGATTTAAATATATCTGGGGCAACATCTGCAGCAGTTATTCATTACAGATGGTATGACCCTACAACTAAGAAAAAGCTAATAATACTATCTTTTGGTCCGAAACACCGTAAATTTCCCAAAACCAGAGAGTTGCCTAATCATTTGACTTCTCGGGGTGGGCTTATCAGCTTTGGTAAACTAATCAAAGCTATAACTGATAAATGATATTATAGTTTCATTCTGTTATAGCTCTACGAATCTCTACTTCGTAATCCCGGTGGCCTGAACTTTGGATAGCTATCCTTTCCCATCTGCTCAAGTGGTACAGACGGGGTGAGATTCTCACTTTGATTGTGTTCTGCCTGATCCTGCTTAAGACGGCTTGGGAAACGGGTGATCTCGTCAGTCGTTGGCTTGTAGTCATCTTGGTTAAACTTAGCTCGTTTCTCATATTCAGGGCGTAGAACATGACGGCCTAATACCTCATCAAAGACATAGTTTTCAGCAATACGTTTATCATGTTCTTCACTGATAAGATCATTTTGGGATTTGTTTGCTTTAGCCCATACAAACTTCTGCTTAAAAAAATCTATGACAAGAGTTGTGAAGCGTTTAAAAATATTATCCTGACGTGGAGTAGTCTTATGCTTTCTTGCACGGTCAGGGGCGCTTCTGGATGCCCTGTTTGGGTTTTGAGAGGTGGATGTTTTCAAAATAGTATTTGTTTCATAATCAGAAATACTGACCGATGGTTTCTTACCAGCAACAACCTTACTGACTTTGGATTTATCACGATAGGATTTAACGCCACGCATACGAGTATGAGGAGCTGGTGCTACCAGTAAAGGTCTTTGTTCGTCATTTGTAGAAGAGCTGGATCGCGTTTCAGGTAAAACAATTTCTTCTGGTTCAGCAAGATGTGTAATCGTGAAGCTTCTGACATCAACGACGATTTCAAGATCAAGTTCGCTGAATGTTTTGTAGACTTCAACAGCTTCTTGTTTAGCAGCGTCACGAACAGCCTGTTCTGCTGCTCTTTGCTCTTGTGCTGCTTTACTACGCCATTTGGCACTATGGATACGCTTCATTGGAGGACGGTTTGTTTCAGCGGCTTTAGCAAGCCATAGTGCTTGTTCTTCATTGTCCAGAGCAGCCGCCGCTTTTTCTAATGCCTCTTCGTGCTGGGCTTGAAGGGAACGATGATCAATACGTTCTGGCGAACCAGCAGCAGCGAGGTAGCTGTTCGCCATAGATGCCCATGATTCACGCCACAACACAGACATTTTTCTGTCATTCCAGCTTCTTTCTTTTTTACCAAACCCTTCCGGGCCAATGGTTTTTAACGTCAACATAACGTGAGCATGTGGGTTGTCGCTATCGAGATCATGGAAAGCGATATCAGCAATCATACCTTTATCAACGAAATTTTTCTGACAATACTCAAGGACAAGTTTTTTCTTTTCATCATTATTTAACTCGGTAGGAATGGAAACATCGAAATAACGGGCTGTTTGACCATTGTTCTGGCGCTCAACTTTTTCCACTTCATTCCACAATGCTGTAGAATCTTTTACGATGTGTTCTGGTGCGTTAGCTGGAGCTAATATGAAGTGCCCATATAAATCAGTACGGCGACTGTAATCATACGTATCACCTGTTCTTTCATCTGTTATACGTGTACGAGCATGATAGGCAGCCTTCGCAACGGAAGACCTGCCTTCTGAACGTTTCACAATTTTAAAATCAAGATGAAAAATAGCCATACAATAAAAACAACCTCAATATAAATTTAAATATCAAACCAAAATATAACTCTCCAATGCGACTATGCTGGTTTTAGTTTTTCGCAAGAAAAACTCTGGTGTTGACGTTGACCTTGTTTCCGAAGGAAACGGTGTTAGCCTGCGGCAGGCAACCGTCGGTAGACCCCACACACTGCGTAGCAGTGTATAGGTGGGCATTGCTTTATTTTTATATCTCCTAACGGAGCTAAAAATAACGACAATGTAAAAAAGTTTTTCTATAGTTAAATGATAACTCTAGTTTTACGGGCTGTGAAATTTACAGGGCTAAAATCGGATGAACGGCTGAGGTATTACACGAACCTTAATGATTGTGGTTTTAGAGAGCGCCCGTAAGGGCAAAAGTAGTTAAATTAGTCTCCCGCCGTAGGCGGGAAAGTGAAATTTAGATAAAACAGTGAAAATAACAGATGTTTTTCCGTGTTGCACAATTCACAGGTTAGGCATGAAAATTATAATAAAAATATAACAAATAAAAAGAAAAACTCTAACGAGAAAAATTAAGTAACGTGGAGAGAATCGCTTAAAATGTTAGTGTGCGCTAGCGCACAAGTGTACGATTATTCAATTTTTCATTATCCTATTTTTGATTTTTAAACTGGTCTGACCATGCTTTATGCCAAACTGATAAAAAACCAAATTTGAAACTGACTATCATTAACAGGGCCTTGCCCTGTTTCAGCAATGTGATTGCTTGCGGCAATCACTAAGTGCTGCTATTGATTTTTATCTGTTGTATTTCGTATGCGTGAAATAAAAACATTGGCAGATGCCATTGAAACATATAAGAACATTAAAAAATCAGAATTAAGTCAAACTATATCAAATATATAAGCATCAAAAGCAAAGACATAGCGAGTAAATTCTGTATTATATTATTTGTATTAAAAAGGAGAGGATTATGAGAACAATAACCATGTATAACAAAGAAAACTTAAAACAAGCGGAGGCGGTATACGATAAACTTCATTCTATAACCAGAAAGTTAAAGTGGGAGATTAACAAACTAAAAGAACAGTCTTTCTCTTTAACTCTAAAATAAGAGTCAGGTAAATGTGTTAAAGATGCTTATTTAACTTTATTAGATAAGACGAAAACAGAACTGAATGACTCTATCTGTAAAATTGGATTTGTTGATAATGATGTTTATCTTTTTATTGACTGGTTTCTAAATAAACATTGTGCTGTGAATACCAGAGATGGTGCTGCTCCTGATGGAACACATTTTATCTTTTATGATTATATCGATCTTGAGATACAAAACTTCAACAGCATAGTATCAGAGATTAAAGATAACGCCCTTAATAAGTTGTTTAGCTTACATCATTTAGATAAAGAAGAAGGAAAAATCATTACAGAGCCTTGGGAGCTAGAATATATAACAGAACAATCAATCAAAGTGTTTAAAGAGTTGTGTTTCAAACATAATGTAAGCAATACACAAAAGTATTTAACCTATGCTATGTGTAACAATGAGATTGATGAGTGTTTTGATTTTACGAAGCTTTTAAATGAACTATGGCGGTAAGCATTTAATCTGATTTAATTTTGTTTTCATGGAGAGGGGATAACAAAAAGAAAGGTGTATGTTCTTACTGTCAATACAACATATCACATAAATATTTCATCTTATATTATAAGGTGAGGTTGATATCAAAGTTCATGTTTTCCACTAGACGAAAGATGTCATGTTGCTGGAAGAGGTATAATGAAATCATGACACATAGAACAGTGAAGTAGCAGTAATCAAGTATGGAAAAGTAGGGCATTATGGCTTCTTCATTCTGTTATTGGTGTTTTAGTTCATCTTCGTGAAACACAGGCTGTAAACATCGATTGTAGGCTTATACATGCACAGTTTACGGTCATATCTTAAAATCAACGTAAATACTAAAGCTCTTAAAACAGCGTCTTAAAATCGCATACAGAGCGTTTTAAAGTATATATGATAAAACAACGCATAGAAAATAAAAGAGTTGTATTATTATCTTGTCTCCTCATCTTTAATTAAACAAGGTTGTTTTATTTGACAAATGAAATGTGGTGTTGTAAATAAAATGAAGATACAAAAAAAGCCAACTTTCAAAGTTGACTTTTTAAGGACTAAAAAAGTTTTGCCGACTTTTGAAGCCTTGTAATCAGTTAAACGGAACGTGATTACAAATATAATAAAGTATTAAATAATCTTTTCATATTTGTCAAATCTAAATCTCAACTTTTTACAAGCCTTTCAAATACCATTTCCAAAAACATTTTAGTTCTCGAAAGCAATAACGTTAAACCTGATTGTACGGGTCTGGGAAGGTAGGAGCGACAGTGTTTGATTCATTCTCAAGGTTATTGTTGATGCCAAAGCGGGGAGTCTGCGTAACATCAACTCGAAGCGCACATCTAAGGCTTATAAAAACAGCAGTGTAATTTCTTTAGTAAAACGAGAAATGTTTTTAAAGTTATGATGTTGACTATGGGAGTGCAGAAGGGTGTCGCAATATGGAAACGTATTGCAACTCTAAGCCATAGCATGAGAAGCGCCTTGTTCTATTACGGGTATAAAAATAACAAATATTAAAACTATTTTGAAATTTTCATGCGCGGATTAGGAGAGGTGAAGCTCTAGAAAAACTAAGTTTTCCTGACGGAAAACTACTACGACTGAAAGTCGCCATCTAAACCCCCAAAACTTAAGCTGATGAAATTCTAGTACTACTAGTACAAAAATTTTTTAAAAAAATCAGTATGTAGGTGACGTTTTATTAAGGAGATTTTCGAAAGTAAGTAGGCTTATAACCTAAATATAGTGCATGGATTAATTTGAGTTTTTTGGTTTTTAATTATATTAAGTAATAAATATAAATAAAAAGGATAAAAAAGTGAAAAACAAACTTGAGAAAAAGACAAAACAAAAAAAAGGATGGATAAAAGATCTTACTGATTATGAAAAGTCCATTTTCGTTAACATGCTAAATGAAGCGGCAATGAAGAAAAGAAGATGGGTGACCAAAAAAGAGAGATTTGAGGTCACAAATAGATTTCGTGAAGTTGTCAATGCGCTAAGAGAAGCAAATGGGATTAAAGACAATAAAGACAATGTTGTATCAGAACAAAAAATAGTAAGTGAAGTGAATGTTTCTGATGTTATTAAAGTTAAAAAAGAAAGAAAACCAAGAGTTAGAAATATAGACAACTATGGTCGATTGAGAAAGGTTTCATTATCAGAAAGAAATTTTTTAAATGATGCAGTATCAGAAGCCACGGAAGTAAAAAAGTCTAGGTTGACTGATGAAGAACGAAGAAAAGTGTTGTGTGTGGCGCGTGAACAGATCCGTTCTCAGCGTAGAGCAGAAGAAATAAAAAAAGAAAGAGACAAAGAACGTCATGCAGTAGTGTTTGAGTGGAAAAGACCAGAAACCTTCCATCGTTAATCGAATATAATAATGGTGAGAAATATATGAAGAAAACCAAAACAAAAAACTTGAAGGAAAGTCAGTAACCCCGCCCTGTCGGACGAGGCTAGTTCATGAAAACAGGTTTATCGTTTTCGATAAAGAAAAACCAGATAGTTTCCCTGAACAAGTCTCCGACTTGGATTAACTGACCAGCCTTTATATAAAGGGAAAGTATCAGTAAGGTCAAGTGGAAGCTTCAATATAAAAGTAAATCAAGGGGTTTTTAAAGATGACTCTTTTTGACAACTAAAAATAATTATAATAAAAGATATTAGATGCATATAAAGGAGATGGTATGAATATATTTGAAGACAATGATTTTGAAAACGCCTGTAAATGGTATAAGCATATCAGATCTAATGTTGATGGTTTTAATGTTAAAATAGAAAAGCTAAGAGAAAAAAAGCATTGGATTTATTAAATAATAAAGGTGTTGATTATTTTCATAAAGCTTATCAATCGTTTGTTGAGCGCTTTGAAAAAGGTTTTTATCAAATCATTGATACATTCTCTGTAGAACAACAATATCTGCCATTCGTATGTATGATCATTGAAGAACATGCCGATCAGATATATGACTCAACCAGTTTTTTATCACAGGTATTAAGTGATAAGGAATTTAGAGATCCGCAAGATACTCTGACCTTTGGTTATGAAGTGTATGAGGCAATTGGTCTCCTGAATATCGATATTGAAGATGTAAAAGAACAGGCAATATATAAATACCACAAAATGGATTTTGCTTATCATGACTGGCGCTATAAGTTTGGTGAAAGGGAACTGATGAACGCATGTGCTGTTTTTGAGAAACGAGTAGCAGGTCTGTTTAAAGATTATGGGTTTGATAAAACCTGTATCCCTGTATTAATGGCAGTCATTATTAATGAAACAGATAACATTTACGGATTTTCAGATTATGGGTTTATTGCGTCTTTAATCACAGCGATAGAGAACAGAACAGGATGATTATATGGATACAAAAGATGAAAATAAAAAACTTAAGATAAAAAAATCATTACAACAACAGATTGCCAGTGCTCAGTTGCGTCTTAATCGATTACAGCATAAATCCAAACAAGAAGCTAAACAGATAGAAACACGTCAAAAAATCATTCTTGGGGCCGAAGTTGCAAAAGCAGTTGATAGTAATGTGTTTGATGTGGACAAAGAGTTGGTTCTTGGTTTTCTTTTGCACATTCGCGATCTTAATGATGAAGAGGTGATTAAATATAGAAAGAAAGGACGTGCATTTCTTCTCGAAATGAAGGGGAGGCAGATTTAATTATTCATATCTAATATATATATATTGCTGCATATTAATTTGACTCTTTATCACTCAGTGATGTATGTACATCATCATTATAGAATAAATAAGAGGGGTTATGCTATGATATATGCAATTATACAAGGGTTTAAAGATTTCGGATGGAATAAGAAAAATAAAGACATAATTTCTTCGAAAAACAAGGCATTTGCCCGCTTACAATGGATTACAAAAAAAAGAACGTGGTCAGTAACCCCGCCCTGTCGGACGAGGCTTCGATATTTCGGTGATATATAAAATTCTCATTTTAAATTAATTTGGCATTGACTTTTAAATAATATGATCATATATATTACTCATCACTTATAAAGTGAGGCCATTAATACAGGTGAATAACTCCATATTCAATCTTTTAATCCTGTGTCGTTGGTTTTTAATAAAGTCAGGGAGCTTGCTTCCAGTAAAAGGGTTGGATAATATCCAGCCCTTTTGTTTTTTATTGGGCATATAAATGATAATGATGTGAGTTTTTACTTGAACTTGATTTATTTTATTTATGGATTACTTTATCTCTTGTCAGTTAAATATAAATACAGGAGTTATAAAGCAAATGAAAGAGTCAGGATTAGTTAAAAATAGTAAAAGTAAAAAAGGATTTTCCCTGTTGGAACTTTTGTTAGTTCTTGGGATTGTTGCAGCATTTATAGTAGCTGCATTTATCGTGTACCCGAAAATACAAACAATGTATCGTGTTGACAGAATAAGTAAAACTATCGTAGGTGTAAAATCCTCTATAAAGCAACTTTATCAAGGTCAGGCATATTATGACAAAGGTGTGACTAACCTGCGAAATACTGTTTTTCCTGATAATACTTATACAAATAAAAATAATGGGTTACCATTAAATGATTATGGAGGTACATATAGCATACAAGGCCAATATTCTGTGTCTTCAGGAGTATATCAGGGATTTAGTATCGATCTGACATATGTTCCATCTGCAGACTGTCAACGAATTATCTCTAATGTGTACGCCTCATTTCAAATTGTTTCTGTTAATGGTTCTGTTGTATTTAAAGTTCCTGTTATGTTTGGTGATAATGCTGTTGAATTTGACCGTTCTACGGTTGCAGCGGCATGTAATAAGTCTTCTACAGTAACTATGCAGTTTTATACTTTTTAAATATAGGTTTGAGCTAATTTATTTATCTACTGAAGTACTTTCAATTATGATTGCAGTTAATGCAATCTAAGCATAAAGATGCGATTTATGTTTCGATAATAAGCATATAAAATCTGTATTTTAAACTAGGAAGTTATAAATAGTGGTTATGAGTCAGATATTAAATTATAGAAAATTGGTTAAACAAAATGGGAATAAAACAGATATACCGCTAGGATCTTCTACCTGTCAGAGTGGAGGTCAGAATAACAGAGTGGTATTTCTTGCTCTTTAAATGGTAAGCCGTTCGTCGGTTAAATTGAGTTAAAACTATTTACTTCTATTGTTTTTTATCTCATATCAATTATCTCTTTTATATCCTTCCGAATCACAACAGGAGATATAAAGGAAATGAAAAAGACAGTATTAATTAAAAATAAAAAAAGCAAGAAAGGATTTTCTCTTTTAGAGTTATTGTTAGTTCTTGGGATCATCGCAGCATTAGTTGTTGCCGCGTTTATTGTTTACCCTAAAGTACAGGCTTCACAACGCGCACAGGCTGAAAGTAATAACATAGCGACTATACAGGCTGGTGTTAAAGCTCTTTATACATCAGCTTCCAGTTTCACCGGATTAACAAACTCTGTGGCTGTTCAGGCTAAAATCTTCCCGGATAATATGTTAAGTGGTTCTGGTTCAGCCGCTAAGCCTATCAATGCTTTCAAAGGAAATGTTCATTGGCTGCGGATAAAACTGGTCCGTCAGGGGCGGATGGTTCCTCATTTACAATAACCTACTCAAACGTGCCAGCAGCAGAGTGTACCAAGATTATCACTGCAGCAGCAGGGAATTTCTATACGGCAGGAGTAGGAACTGCAGGTAATGTCAAAGCTGCAGGTGAAGTATTAGATGTTGCTAAAACTGCAACACAATGTGAAAGCGGTGGGAATAGCAACACATTAATTTTCACGTCTATCTAACAAAAAGGGCTTGATAACTTATTGTTGGCTTCTTATTTAAGGAAAGGGCCTTACGGCCCTTTTCCATTTTATATACTGCTTAATACATCATTTATGTTTGTAGAGCGCATATATCTCGCAGGATTATTCATCTGATCTTTGAGTGAGATAAAATGAGCATTACCACAAGTAATTTTCGCATCTTCTTCATTACCAAGACCAATGTGTTTACTTTTTGTTTCTACAACAAAGTAAATATGTTCTTCACCATTGTCTTCAATAACTAAGGCCCAGTCAGGATTGTAGGTTCCCAGTGGAGTCGGAATTTTAAACCAACCGGGCAGCTTCACATAAAGCTTAACTTCATCCTGTTCTTCGAGTTCCTGAGCGAAACGGCCTTCGACTTCAGAATCTTTAGGAACGTATTCGTAAACTGACTTAGACGAGGTTTCAAAAAGATTACGGGCATATCCCGTCAGTTCTTTATCCATAAACAGGCTTTGCGCATATACCTCGCCTTTCAGTGGATAATATTTAATACCATCAACAATAGACAAGCGCTTGCAGTAGTTTATTCTGGTGATAGCTTCACTAATAAACTGCTGTGGATTTTTAGCAAAATCAGCGAGTCTTCCACTCTCTTTCAGGATGGTGCTTAAACTGCGTTTTGTCAGTCCGGTTTTTTCCTGTAGAACACCAAGAATATCTGGCAATGGCTGCTCTGCAACATCAATTATAGTGCTTGTCGTTCCATTAGACAGAGCTTTAACATCAAGGCCAGATTGACTTTGTTTGATCGTTGCTTTGCTGAAACTGACCATTGCTTTTGCTATAGGCTGCATTTCAGAAAGTGATTTCGTACAGGATTTAATCAAAGCTTGTTCATCAAATGCCAGTCGATACAGCGTTTTTTGACAAATGCGCTGCCATAACGCTTCGAATTCCGGGCTGTTTAAGACTTCTTTCCGGTATTTGATAGTTTTACGCTCATCAGCATTGTTTATATTGAGTCGCCCTGCTGATTTACGCAGGATAGTTTCAATTTGTTCCTGTAGTGAGGCATACTTCTCACTAACAACAAAAGTGTTTTCGAATAATACTTCTTTCAGGGCTTTGGTGATTTTTCCCGATTTTTCAAGATAACCTTCAGTTTGTAGTTCAGACCAAATCTCATGTGAACCTGCGATACCTACACCTTGCGGGGAATCAGAGGCGATCAGATGTGCAAACGCATCTTTTTCGATGATACCAAAACGGATGCCTGTTTCGTTCTCAATTTCACTCTGTAGTCGTTCAGCATAGGCTTCATAATTTTCACTGGCAATTACAGTCAGAATGTTAATGCTGTCATCACGAACACGTTCACCCTCTTGGTTAACACACAGGCGAAGACCACGCCCTAATGTTTGACGACGTTCTCGTTCACTTCCCATCTCTCGAAGGCTACAGATCTGGAATACATTGGGGTTATCCCAGCCTTCTTTCAAAGCAGAGTGTGAAAAAATAAATCTCACCGGATTAGAGAAACTCAAAAGCTTCTCTTTATTTTTCATGATGAGGTTATAACCGCGTTCCGCATTTTCGCGGCCTGCATTATTGCTTTCGGTTGTTTCAGCCCATGCACCTTTTTTATCAATGGAGAAATAACCATCATGAACGTCTTTAGCATGTTCTGGATGAGAAGGAACCAAAGTTTTATATGCGGGGCTTTTAATGGCCTTTAGATATTCTTCTTCAAAGATGCGGGCATATTCACCCGGTTCAAGCAGTCCTTCTTCATTAGTCTGGCGATAGAAATCAACCTTATCAATGAAAAATAGGGTAAGAACCTTGATTTGCTGAGGATTAAGGCGAAGCTCTTTATCCAGATGTTCACGGATTGTACGTCTAATCATATGCCGCTGGATAAGCATTGGGTCAATATCACCTACGATATCACCTTCTTTCATATAGTAGGTATTAGAAGGCGTATCCAGTGTCAGATAGCCTTCTTTGCCCGTGCGGATCTCACTTATCCTGTATCCCTGATAAATATCACGCCCCGTTTCGTCATCAAGTGTCATACCGTCATGCACGGTAATTTCAGAACGATTTACGCCCCCTTTTTTATCGGCTATATCAACAATAAGAGTCGCGCTAATGCTATTCTTCTTATTGTTAATACTGACCAGTTTTACATAGGGGCTATTACTTGCATTTTGGACTTCAAGCCCGGCAACTTCGATTTGTTTCACCAGTTTCTGATTGTAAGCATCAATGGCATCGAGGCGATACACCATATGATGTTTATGCACATGTGTCGCTGAATAGCGTAAGGTGAACATTGGGTGCATAGCATCCAGAGCTGTTTTACCCGCACCGTTTAAGCCACCATCCACACTTTGCGGTTCGTCTACAATAATAATTGGGCGTGTAGCACGTATCAGATCAATTGGCTTATCCAGATCGTCCACAGTTGTTTTTTCACTGGACTGATAGAGCTTGTTAACATCTTTTTTGTTAATCGCACCCACCGTCATTACCATGATCTGCATAACAGAACTGGTTGCAAAATTACGGACATCGGCAGGTTTTGCCGAATCATACAAATAGTATTCGTATGGAACTCCCGCATACAGGCTTTTGAAATGTTCTTCAGTGATTTGTAGTGTTTTATAAACGCCTTCCTTGATAGCAACGGAAGGAACAACAATAATAAATTTACTCATGCCGTAGCGTTTGTTCAACTCAAGCATGGTGCGAAGATAAACATACGTTTTACCTGTCCCTGTTTCCATTTCGACAGTAAAATCATGACTGTCGAGCACAGGTGAAGGAGGAAGCTGGTTTTTTAACTGAACATTGTTCAGATTTTTCAGCAGAACATCATCTTCGGGTATTTGTGGGTTAACAGGCATTGAACCCGTTGAACCTTCAAATGAGAGAACGCCCTGAGCTGGTGCCAGCACAGTCATTTCGCTTTCCCATTTTTCCTGACCTTCAAACAGATCGCAAACTGATGTTATGGCGTTTTGCTGATAGGTAAGGTCAGATTCAAAATGTAGTTTCATCTCATTCCCTTACAGGCTGTGCAGGTTAGTCAGGCCGTGTTGTTCCAGAATGGCGCAAAGATTTGTTTTAGCAACGTTATTTTCAAATGCGTCATCAAGGAAATAACAGACAGTATCTTTGCCAGCTTTCAAACTTTTATGCCAGTCAATGATCCCCTTGGTTAGTTCCTCAACAGAAGAGGCAGGGATTTGACGGGTAAAGCAGGTAAACAATTTTCCACCGTCAACACAAGAAACGGTTAATCCATCAAACTGACGGGTTTCAATGTTAACACTCAAGTCAATGCCACGCTTTAGCATTAACTCTGTGAGCAAATCTTCTTCACTACGGCCTTCAAGGATTGGGCTTACATAGGCATCAATCTATTCTGAAAGGGTTTCTGCTGTGGCTTCCCACGGACGGATATTAGATGTATCGAGTTTGAAAACACGAAAACCAACGTCACCTTTCCACTCTGGATTGTCTTCACGAACCTTTTTACCCGCGCGGCGGAGGCGTTCTTTGGTTAGTTCTGATATTGTATGGTATTTTTCATCATCTATTTTTTCAGGTAATTGCACAGCAATATATCGGCGTGAACCACTGTCAGCAATATTTTTATTCAAAGTTGCGTGAGCCGTGGTACCTGACCCAGCGAAAAAATCTAGGATAATACTATTTTTATCATTGGTTGTTGCTAAATGTAATATTCTATCTAATAATCTCAATGGTTTAGGCGTGTCAAAGAATACAGATTCTCCCTCCATGAGTTTTTTTAGTTCCTGTTTGGCCTCTTGATTATGGCCACATTCTTTATATGACCACCATGTTGTAGGAACAACACCATCTTGGACCTCAGTCAGGAATCTTTTGATTGATGGAACATTATTACCATTTTCTCCAAACCAAATTTTATTTTCTTTACACAATTCTGCAAAACGTTTTTCAGAAACCTGCCAGCATCTACTGGCGGGAGGAGTTACAATACGTCCTGATGGTGTGGTAATTGAGTAATCATTAGCCTTGGAATAAGTTTTGACTGATAAATCTACAGACTTCCAAACTCCACGAGGGTCATTGTCGGGGTTTTTATACGCTGCATTTTGTTCGTCTGATCTTGGTAGAAAATCTATGTTCCAACCATTTGAATCATTTTTTGAATTCTTCCGTTGCTTTGCATATACTAAAATATGATCATGCATATCACTAAAATATGTGGCATCATTTTGTGGTGAGTATTTTTTTTGCCATACAATATTAGCAACAAAGTTCTCTTCACCAAAGATTTCCGAGCAAACTTTTTTTAAATTATCAACTTCAGCATCATCAATGGAAATGAAAATAACCCCATCTTCTTTCAACAAGTTTCTTGCAAGTTTTAAACGTGGGTAAATCATATTTAACCAATCAGTATGGTAACGTCCACTGGTTTCTGTATTTGTGCTTAAACGTGCTCCGTCTTCTGTCTGTCCAGTAATTTCAAGATAATTTTTCATATTATCTTGGAAGTTATCAGGATAAACAAAATCTTTCCCGGTGTTGTAAGGAGGATCAATATATATAAGCTTAACTTTTCCAGTGTAGCTTTTTTGAAGAAGCTTCAATACTTCAAGGTTATCACCCTCGATCATGAGGTTCTTGGTGTTATCCCAATCAACGCTTTCATCTTTACATGGGCGTAAGGTGCCACGGGAAGGGGTAAGAGCAAGCTGACGAGCCTGACGCTTACCATGCCAGTTCAGGCCATAGCGTTCTTCTTTTTCGTCTACATTTTCACCCAAAAGCTGTTTTAAAACGTCAAAATCAATGCCGTTTTCATTAAAGGCTTCAGGAAACAATGATTTAAGCTTGGTGATGTTATCGGCAGTGATATTCATTGATTGCAGTTCGGGCATTTCAGGCGAAAGTTTGTTCATTGACCATTCCACGTATCTGTATCAGGTTACTGTGTGATGGGGGATATTTTACGGTAAATAGTGCATTTCATCAATGAACAGTGTGCTACAGATTTCTTTTTAAATCATTATGTTAATGCATTTATTGAATGTCCTGTCCTTGTATTAGTACAATTAGCTTTTCTGCGTCTACCAAACATTATCAGGATGTGATGATGGCTAAACTGAACAAGAAACAACTTTCTTTACTCAAGGAAATGCCTGCAGAACAACTCATGCAAATAATTTGTGATATTGCAGAGGATAATGGTCAGGCAAAATCCTTTCTTATTAATGAATATCTGTTAACTCCAGAAGAATCACTGAAAAAAGCTGAGGCTGAATACAAAAGGGCAATTAAAACAAAACGCTTTTATGATTATTATGAAGCAGCGGTTTTTTTTGAGGGGCTATACAGGAATGTCATATTTCCACTTGAAAAGACGGTATCAACGCTGCCTGAAAAAACCGAGGCGTTTTGCCATGATTTACTGCTCTCATTTGATAAAGTCAGCGAAATTGCTGATACATCAGATGGATCATGGATGGACTATTATAATGGTGCTGTCGAAATATGGTTAAAATCCCTGTCCCTACAAAAAGACAAAAGCATTGATGTTATAGCGGATAGAATACTTTCCGTACTTAAAGGTGATGTATATTTTAACTTTGATATTTTTGATAAGTATAAAAAAGATCTGGGATACAATGTTATTCGTGCTTTAAGGGAAAGTCTTCTTAAGACAGGTGATGTTAATGATGCTGTTGAGTTAAGTCTGTATATCAGGGATGTTGATTTCATCAGGCAATGCTTTGAGAAAAGAAAACTGAACCAGCCAGAATACATCATTAAGTTTGCTGAGTTGCTGGTTGATGAACTGTGTACTGAGGAAGCCATTCAGGTTCTCAATAAAATCAAAGAAGATAAATCAGTTGATCAGGCAGGGCTTCGTGATAAATGGACTGAGGTGTTGGCTCTGGCGTTGATTGAAGAAGGCGAGATTCAGCAGGCAAAAACAATTTGTATAGACGGATTTAAGAACAGGTGTGATGTTATTTTTTATAATATCTATAATCGGGTGGAGAAAAATAATGACTCACTGGATTTGTTCTCTGGCATAGCAAAGAAAAAAGGCTTTCCGTTTGTTATTCTTTTCTTGTCCGGGACAGATAGTTATGGAAAACTTGATTCTGAAGTCATGAATGCGAGTGAAAATGAAATCGCAGAGATGATGTCTTTATTACGCGGTTCTTTTGTTCGTACCTTATCGAGTGAGCTTTACAGGCATGGTTATGCATGTTCTGCAACTCTGCTCCGTAGAGTGCTGGCAGAGGACAGTATCAGTCGTTCTCAGAGTAAATACTACACCTATGCGGCATCTGATATGAAAAAAAGCATTGATTACAGTAAAAATATTGCATGGACTGAAAAAATCCCTTCAACAGAAGAGTATTTAAAATCTCTGTTTATTGAGCACAAAAGAAAATACGCACTCTGGGAAATAATGCTGGAAAAAATCGCTGGTTTAGCGATAGAAAAAGATTCAGTATCATATTCAGCATAGACTGTAATTAAGCATGAAGTTGAAAGGCCGCGAACGGCCTTTCCCTTTATTTATTTGTAGCAAACTCAAACGGCCTTACCATACCGTTTCTGCTTGCATCAAGGTAGTCAGCCCACCATTGGAGCATCAGGCGACGTTGCTCAAGATGTTTTGCCTTGTGGGTATAAGCAGCACGGACGCTGTTACTTTCCTTATGGCTCATTTGAAGCTCCACAGCGTCTTCTGACCATAGCCCGGACTCAATTAAGGCACTACAGGCCAGAGTGCGGAAACCGTGTCCACAGATGTCCTGCTTCGTGTTATATCCCATATTACGCAGGGCTTTGTTGATGGTGTTTTCACTCATGGGTTTAAACGAGTCATAACAGCCAGTGAAGATTAATCCATCATCATGGCCTTCTTCATAAGTCAGTTGTCGGATCTCTTTTAGTATCCTTATAGCTTGCTTACAGAGGGGAACGAAGTGCTTACGCTTCATTTTGGCACCACGAGTCGAATGTATGACGTTTTCAATTGCTTCACGCTGTTCGGGTATCACCCATAACTTACTTTTGAAATCAATTTCAGACCAGCGAGCGAAACGAAGCTCACTGGAACGAATGAAAATCATCAGATTGAGCTGTATTGCCAGTATGGTTAACCTGCGGCCTTTGTATTCGGCAATTTTGTTCAGTAGCTGGGGTATTTCTTCCAGCTCAAGTGCAGGGCGGTGTTCAGTTTGTGGTTTCTGAACTGCACCTTCCATATCATAGGCTGGGTTATGGCGTATCAGCTTTTGCTGGACGGCATGACGCAGGATTGCCGTAATGTATTGTTGAATGCGCATGGCAACTTCAAGATAACCAAGAGCCTCAACTTTTTTCACCGGAACCAGCAGATCACCCGTATCCAGTTCGGCAACATCTTTGTCACCGATTACCGGGAAGGCATAAGTTTCAAGGCGCTTCCATACGGCATCACCATAATCATCAGACCATTTTGTTTTCGTGGAGAACCACGCTTTGGCTACTGTTCTGAAGGTGCGTGTATTATCACGTTTGGCTTTAAGCTCTTTAACCTCTGCCTGTTTCTTTGCATTAGGGTCAATACCCTGAGCCAGAAGCCTTCTGGCCTCGTCACGGCGTTGTCTTGCGTCAGAAAGAGAAACTGCAGGGTAAACACCAATAGAGAAGAGTTTTTGTTTCCCTTCGAAGCGGTAAGCCATTTGCCAGTATTTCGAACCTTTAGGGGTAACACGAAGGAACATACCAAAGCCATCAGTAAGCTTGTATTCCTTCTCAAGGGGTTTTGCATTTTTTGCTTTAATATCAGTCAGTGACATGAAAACACCCCCTCATTTGTTGGTAAAAGGGAAATCGAACCAGCATTACCAGCATTTTTACCATCAAAATGATATGGCTTCGAGTGGTTTTTAGTGAACGAGGGTGAACGACTGAGAGGGGATAACCAATTGATAGAAATGCAGAAAGCAGACGTTAGTGAACGTCTGCTTTCTTGAAAATGGCTCCTCTGACTGGACTCGAACCAGTGACATACGGATTAACAGTCCGCCGTTCTACCGACTGAACTACAGAGGAATCGTGTGAACGGGGCGCATATTACTTAGCGGTACCTTGTCTGTCAACACTAAATTTCATAAGTCATTTCAATTGGTTAATTAATCTGCAAAGTTGTTAATTAATGAACATTCGTCGCCGAAAACGAGTCTGTATCATTAGCGTGATGCAGTCTCTGCAAAGGATCTTGTTGATAAAATTGGCAGAAACGTTGCCACAATGAAGGGAAACGAGGAGCAAAAAGTTCTGGGGCGCTAAAGAAATATTCAGAAAGTACGGCAAAACATTCAGCAGGATCACTGGCAGCATAAGCATCAATGCTCGCCGCATTCTCGCCAACCAATTCGATTTCTTCCTGAATGTTGTTCATTGCAGCATGAAGATCGTGTTCCCAGCCAGCAACCTCACGCAACGGAATAAAGGGAACTCCGCTGGCGCGATCGCCGTTACGGGTGTCCAGCTTATGAGCGACTTCATGAATAATCAGGTTAAAACCAGAAGCATCAAAAGAATCTTGTATATCCAACCAGTTCAAAACGATAGGCCCTTGCTGCCAGCTCTGACCTGACTGAACAATACGTTGGTTATGCACCAGACCGATATCGTCTTCCCATTCATCATCGACCACAAATGGCGCAGGATAAATTAAGACTTCATGAAAACCATCCAGCCATTCCAGTCCTAATTCCAGAACGGGTAGGCAAAATAGAAGTGCTATCCGGCAGGTTCTTAATGAATCCAGTTCAAAGCCCTGTAAAGGAACAAGCCGCTTTTGCTGTAAAAAACGTTCGGCAAGAGTGACTAATTTGCTTTGTTCCTGTTCCGTCAGACACGTTAAAAGGGGGATCGATAGTGCTTCCTGCCAGGGAAGGGCAGTTTGATGTGCTGATTCTTGTACTTTCCAGGGCCACTTAATCATCGTTTTGCTCGCAAACTCGTCACTTGAACAAAATTGCACGGACAGGGACTGTTAAAATGCCAAATTTCCTGGCATCATGGCAACCATCTGAACGGAGAGATGCCGGAGCGGCTGAACGGACCGGTCTCGAAAACCGGAGTAGGGGCAACTCTACCGGGGGTTCAAATCCCCCTCTCTCCGCCACTTTATCAATGACTTATCTCCCGACTTCCCGCCTTGCTTTTCCTAAACAGAACAATCGTAGAATATTCTTGAAGGGTTAGATCGTCACTGTTTTCTGTTCGATACTGTGACATTCAGCACTTGATTCGCTATGGATCTGACAGGAAGCTTTCGAGCGAAAATGTGCAGTTATTCAGTCGTTTTCTTATCGCTCACCATTATTCTTTTAGACATTCATCCTATGAAACTGCCGCAAAGTTGGTGGTGGGAACTGAAGTTGCGTAGAGAAGGGGTCAATAATTGAGTCAAAAAAGGAACGCGGCCGTCAGATTAAAGCCGCGGGACAAAGTCCATAATTTCCAAGAGTTGTTGAATTTCCCAGCTTTTTTGAAAGCCTTTGTATCATACTAACAAGTAAAAAAGGTTTAAATACCAAAATTAACCTGTATTTTTGATAAGTCTTACCATTGTACGATTTACACAGTTTCTGCTCCTCCTTGTTGATAGTGGAAAGGGTGCATTGTGCACTTGCGTAAACATTTATGACGCGTTGATGTCCATGGTTCACATTTCCTTGTCAGGGGATCGACTTATTTGCGGCGAGGCATCATTCGTAACAGAGTATTATCTTTCTGAATGTAGTGATGAAAGAGTGCTGCGCCAGCGTGAGCTGCGATTAAAAAGTAGCCTATATTTGCCCAGGTTTCGTGAATATTTTTTATCAGTGCTTTAATTTCGCTGTTTGGGGTAACAAAGGGAGACACATTGAAACCAAGGAAACTCCACGATTTTCCACTGTAAGCCATCAAAGCAATCCCCAGCAGAGGAAGTGCAAGGAAGGTTATATAAAGCATGATGTGCATTAGCGAAGCCGCTTTCATTTGCCAGGCAGGTGGCGGTGGCACAATAGAAGGATCACTATAACGGTGTTTTATAATCAGGCGTGAAAACATTAACACCCAAACGAATATACCCGCATTGTAATGTGTTTCTCGCATCAGCAGATAAGTACTACTACCTTTAGGAAACCAGCCACGGAGTTCCATCGCGGCATAGGTTATTGCAACGAAAAGCAGCGTTATCCAATGTAAATAAATTTGAGTTTTTGAGAATCGGTTCATTTTTGTAGCTCCTGTGATTTTCACAGTCAAGCTATCCCACGAACCTTAAAAATTCCTTATACAGATGTGGTTTTAATAATTTGTTATTTAAAAAATTGATAGTGCATATTGTAACCAGCCAATATAAGCAATGGCGTGAGCACAGGTATCTTTCTCTGTTGGCCGTATTGTGTATGGAATCCGTTATTGGTTAACTCAATGCGGGTTAGCTTATTAATATACAGACACGTCATAGTGATGAGCGTGTCTGTAGCTAGCTTGCGTTCAGTGGCGTTTGTGGATGGACCAGTGGCAGTTATGATAACTTACTAAAGCGGCATCGAGGCGTTATCATGAGAATACTCAATGAGACATCATTTCCTCGACCACTTCTTCGCTACTCAACTGATATGGATAATACGTTGGCCAGTTTTCCATTTCATTTAATAAAGATTGCTGTGAATCATTACCCATAAAAATGTGAAAATGAGATGATTTTCGTGGTGCAATTATATGATCGCTAAATTGTATATATTTAGGGGCTTTGCTTTCAGGATCTTTACATTCGAATAAGTAACGAACGCCTTTCTTGCCTGATTTATAGGTGAGTATTTTGTATCCATCGTAATCATATTTACACGATGTTGTTTCATTATTTCTATGGAATTCAACAATGTCGTCCTCAATGCCAATCATCTCGATATCTGTTGCATAACCTTTGTGATAATAATCTTTAATTTCAGCAAATGTTTTAGTTTTATCTGCATCCGCTTTCTTCTGAAAGACGGGGTCAAGTTTGCCACTTTGCAGTAAAGGATAAACGGATTGCCAGACTCCATCCCAGTCACTGAGCGTTCGGTTTTGTACATTGGCATCATCAAAAACACCATTAGCAGCTTTTTGTTCGACCTCTGTTAAGGGTTTGCCGTGTGAGTGATGACCATGCGAAAAGGCAGGAGCGCTAACAATAAAGACACCTAAAGCAACAGCCAGTTTGTAAAGACGAATCGCCAAAACAGTTTCCTCCAGAGTTAATGTATATGATGTGTAATGTTATATTGTAACATATAGCAAAATGCAACAACTCTTAGGAAACGAGAGCATGGCTTTCTCAGTTCTACTTATCTATCTTATTGAAATAAAATAAATTATTTTGGTGATTTGAGGTTGATGACAAACGAAACATAACCTGATGCGATCTGTGTATGCCGGATAGGGCGCTCGCGCCACATCCGGCAGGGATAACGCGTACTTTGTCGGCAATATGAAGTTATACAGATAATTTGTTGTGAACCTGCTTGCGTAACCGGTTAAAAAGGGAACGCAACTTCTTATACCGTAAGGCTAAAAGCAGTACAGCCAGCCCAGCGTAGATGAGCGGCTGCGGTGAAATAATCTTCACTGACCACAGATAATGTATTGGGGCCAGAATCGCGACAAGATAGACGAAATTATGCAACTGTTGCCAGTGCTTGCCGAGTTTTCGCTGCATCGCCTGGGTTGAAGTGAACGCTAAAGCAAGCAAAATTACCCAGCTGATAATACCTAACGTTAAATAAGGCCGGGTAATTAACTCCTTACCTAATAACGCCAGATTATTCACGCCCAGCTCCAGCAATGCGTAACTTGTTAAATGCAGTGTCGCCCAGGCAAAGCACCATAATCCTAACAGGCGGCGAGTGCGTATCAATAACGGCTGTTTTGCGTAGCGTGCCAGAGGTGTGATTAACAAGGTCGCCAGCAAAAATTTCAGTGCAGTGCGACCAGTAAAATGCTGAATATCTTTCACCGGATCGGCACCCAGTCCACCGTGATTGATCGCCCAGACCAGCCAGAGAAACGGCAACAATCCGGCAAGATGCAGGCAAACTTTCAGCCATGTCACCTGTTTTGCTGTCAGACGCATTTAGAAATTCTCCCGCAAATCCAGGCCACGATACAGCGATGCCACCTGGTCGGCGTAACCATTAAACAGTAGCGTTGGCTGGCGCTGTACATCGAGGATGCCGCCTGAACCAATAAATCGTTCGGTAGCCTGTGACCAGCGCGGGTGATCAACATACGGATTAACGTTGGCGTAAAAACCGTATTCGTCAGGCGCTGCCAGATTCCAGGTGGTTGGCGGACGCTCGCGGGTCAGCTTAATACTGACTATCGATTTAATCCCTTTAAAGCCATATTTCCACGGCACAATCAGTCGCACCGGCGCGCCATTTTGTGGCGGTAACGCCTTGCCATAAACACCTACGGTCATCAGTGTGAGCGGATGCATTGCTTCGTCGAGACGCAATCCTTCGACATAAGGATATTTCAGCCCACCGCCGATAAAGCGGTCCTGCTGGCCTGGCATCTGTTCCGGTGCATAAATTGTTTCGAAAGCGACATACTTCGCATTGCTGGTAGGTTCGGCAAGCGCCAGCAATTTGTGCAGCGGAAAACCAATCCACGGCACCACCATCGACCACGCTTCCACGCAGCGCATACGATAAATACGCTCTTCCAGCGGGAAGCGACGGGTTAAGTCATCATGATCGAGGGTCAATGGTTTTGCCACTTCGCCGCTGATTTTCAGTGTCCATGGATCGGTTTTCAGGCTACCAGCATTAGCGGCGGGATCGGCTTTATCCAGCCCGAATTCATAGAAGTTATTATAACCGGAAACTTTATCTGCTGGCGTCAGTGGCAGGTTATTTTGCCAGGCGGCAGGCTTGCTGAACTCCAGCGCTTTTCCGGCGGGGGCGGGCGGGCGATCGTTCCCTTTAAACCAGCTAAGCAGATCGGCATGCGCAGCGTGAGGCAAAGAAAGTGCAGTTGCACTGATGCCCAGTGCTTTTAACACCTGCCGACGCTTCATAAAGAATACCGACTCGGCCGTAACATCTGATTCTTTTAAAAATTGATTCTTTTTCATAAGCCATCACACTTTTTTGTCGTTAGCCAGCAAGAGCCGTTTACTGTTAATCTGTCAGGGAGTGTCCTCCCTAACAGTAGCAGAGATCTGCTTTTACATATTTATGCATTAACTGCCACGATAGGTTGAATACCCATATTGGCTAAGTAATAAAGGCACATGATAATGCTCGTTCACTTTATTAATATGAAATTCAACGGGGATCTCAGGGAAGAAACTTTCAAGATTTTGTTTCTTGAAATAGTCCCCGGTTTTAAATACGACACGGTAATCGCCCGTAGTTGCAGTTTGCTCGGGCCACAGTGCCTTAATTCGTCCATCCTTATCTGTTTTGGCGGTATTAAGTTGTAACCAGCCGTTATCCGCCTTCTTTTCAAGAGTGACTGTCACGTCAGCAGCGGGTTTTCCTGTTTGCTGGTTCAAAATGTGCACGCTAAGAATGTTTTGTTGTGCGGCATTAACCAAAGAAGGTAATGAAAATGCTGCCGTTGCTACCGAGAGTACTAAATAACGCTTTAACATGTTTATATCCTTGTCATGTGAATGAGTTTTGAGGATAGCGAAAAAGCGTCCAGGGTAACCTTACAGCAGCATTACAATTTTGTAATGAACCAGGCTGTTTCTATAACATATGATTTATGGCATATTATTTTCATGAAGATTCTACTTATTGAAGATAATCAAAGGACCCAGGAATGGGTAACGCAGGGGCTTTCCGAAGCGGGTTATGTCATCGATGCCGTTTCTGATGGCAGAGATGGGCTTTATCTTGCGCTGAAGGATGATTATGCATTGATCATTCTGGATATTATGCTTCCGGGTATGGATGGCTGGCAGATCTTACAAACGTTAAGAACAGCAAAGCAAACCCCTGTTATTTGCCTTACTGCAAGGGATTCTGTCGATGACAGAGTCAGAGGGCTGGACAGTGGGGCAAATGATTATCTGGTAAAACCTTTTTCATTTTCTGAGTTGCTGGCAAGGGTTCGGGCACAATTAAGGCAACATCACGCTTTGAATTCAACATTAGAAATCAGCGGCTTAAGAATGGACTCTGTTAGTCAAAGTATGAGCAGGGACAATATCAGTATTACACTGACGCGCAAGGAGTTTCAGTTACTTTGGCTACTGGCCTCCAGAGCTGGCGAAATTATACCCAGAACGGTTATTGCGAGTGAAATTTGGGGAATCAACTTTGATAGTGATACCAATACGGTGGACGTCGCCATTCGCAGGCTCCGCGCAAAAGTTGATGATCCTTTTCCTGAAAAGCTAATCGCCACAATCCGGGGGATGGGCTATTCATTCGTAGCGGTAAAAAAATAATGAAAAGATTATCTATAACCGTCCGTTTAACCTTGCTTTTTATATTGCTGCTGTCTGTTGCTGGCGCTGGAATTGTCTGGACTCTCTATAATGGCCTGGCAAGTGAGTTGAAATGGCGCGATGATACAACACTCATTAACCGGACAGCACAGATCAAGCAGTTGTTAATTGATGGGGTAAATCCAGATACGTTACCTGTGTACTTTAACCGGATGATGGATGTTAGTCAGGATATCTTGATCATTCATGGTGATAGCATCAATAAAATTGTTAACCGGACAAATGTCAGTGATGGCATGTTAAATAACATACCTGCTAGTGAGACAATCAGCGCAGCTGGCATTTACAGAAGCATTATTAATGACACAGAGATAGATGCTTTACGAATTAATATTGATGAAGTTTCGCCATCATTAACGGTTACTGTGGCTAAATTGGCTTCAGCCAGACATAACATGCTTGAACAGTATAAAATCAATAGCATTATAATTTGCATTGTCGCCATTATACTGTGCTCAGTATTAAGTCCGCTGTTAATCCGAACGGGGTTACGAGAGATCAAAAAGTTGAGTGGTGTAACGGAAGCGCTGAATTATAACGATAGCCGGGAGCCTGTTGAGGTTAGTGCATTACCGAGAGAACTAAAACCTCTTGGGCAGGCGTTGAATAAAATGCATCATGCTTTAGTCAAAGATTTTGAGCGTCTAAGTCAGTTTGCTGACGATCTCGCTCATGAACTTAGAACGCCAATTAATGCATTACTGGGTCAGAATCAGGTTACGCTCAGTCAAACCAGAAGTATCGCTGAATATCAAAAAACAATTGCCGGAAACATTGAAGAGCTGGAAAATATTTCGCGGTTAACAGAGAACATACTGTTTCTTGCCAGGGCAGATAAAAACAATGTTTTGGTGAAACTGGACTCGCTTTCTCTCAATAAGGAAGTCGAAAATTTGTTGGACTATCTTGAATATCTTTCAGACGAGAAAGAGATTTGCTTTAATGTCGAGTGCAATCAGCAAATCTTTGCGGATAAAATTTTACTGCAACGAATGTTATCGAATCTTATTGTTAACGCTATTCGATATTCGCCAGAAAAATCGCGTATTCATATAACCAGTTTTCTTGATACCAACAGCTATCTTAATATTGATATCGCCAGCCCTGGAACGAAAATTAATGAGCCTGAAAAACTCTTCCGTAGATTTTGGCGGGGAGATAATTCGCGTCATTCCGTAGGTCAGGGACTTGGTCTTTCTTTAGTCAAAGCGATTGCCGAATTACATGGGGGAAGTGCTACGTATCACTATCTCAATAAGCATAATGTGTTCCGGATTACGTTACCGCAAAGAAATTAACATAGGGCTTCAGTACGCCCGTGAAAAAACGCAGCCACGTCGTGAGTACTAACGCGGCTGCGATTGATTATGCGCTTACATTCAAACGTAACAGGGATTAACCCGCGTAAGCTGCCAGCATTTCCTGCGCCGCCAGTTTACCCAACGCATTCGCTGCAAAAGGACTGTCGCCGGTGAGAAGTTTACGGTCCTTATGTACTCGCCCGGTGATGTCGTCATTAATGATGTTCATGCCCATTTTCTTCAGTTCTTCGCCGAAGTACCAGGTGAGATGACCCGGCATATAGCCAATCTCTGGCGTTTGTTTGTCTGCGGCGTCTGGGAATGCGCAAATGGAATAACCATTCAGTGGGTTATCGCCGTGGCGAAGCGCCAGAAAAGCCGCCGGGCCGTGGCAAAGGGAGATAACAAAACGGTCATTTTTGATTGCCCACTGTAAAGCGGCAGCTACGTCCTGGCTTTCAGGTAAACCAATAAGTGCGCCATGACCACCAGGAACAAAGATTGCTGCATATTCGCTATCAGCGTTGAGGCTGGCGACAACATCCGCGAGTTTCTTCGGATTGCGGAACAACGATTTATGCTGCTCAAAGAATGGCATTACTTTTTCATCTTTGTGCGGCATAGCCCAGTATTCAAACTTGGGTAATGACTCCAACTTATTGATAGTGTTTTATGTTCAGATAATGCCCGATGACT
>OAWV01000355.1_pt1 | contig 38705 bp, 38 predicted proteins | sample 1495551 | NCBI WGS metagenome assembly OAWV01 (sample SAMEA2580245, study PRJEB22360) | human gut metagenome | biome: human gut; feature: human-associated habitat; material: faeces | place: Denmark | collected 2008/2010 | reverse complement strand
CCCAGGGCCATCAGTTTACCACCCGCTATGTGGTTTTCTTCCAGCATACGGCGGTTGCCGGCATAGCATTTTTGTCCGTCAATTTCTCCAATGATACCCTGCCCCGGAATCTGACGGAAATTCTTTACCGGAAGGAAAGGAATATTTCTGCTCTCTGCTTCTGACACAATCGCTTCTGCCAGCGGATGCTCCGAAAGCTTTTCCAGGGAAGCAGCTACTTGAAGCAAACCTGTTTCGTCTGTTCCGTTTACCGCAACCATATCTGTCACGGCAGGCTGCCCCTTGGTAATCGTTCCTGTCTTGTCAAGTACAACAGTATCAATCCCGTGTGCAGTTTCCAACGCCTCCGCCGATTTCAGCAGAATTCCGTTTGCTGCGCCTTTTCCGGTTCCCACCATAATCGCGGTGGGCGTTGCAAGGCCCAACGCACAAGGGCAGGAGATAACCAGAATGGAAATTCCAATGGAAAGGGCAAATTCAAAGCTTTGCCCTGCTATCAGCCAGCAAACGGTTGCGGCAACGGCAATCAGGATCACAACTGGAACAAAAATTCCACTGACCTTATCCGCCAGCTTTGCTATGGGTGCCTTTGAACTTGTTGCTTCGTCCACCAGCCGTACAATCTGTGCAAGTGTCGTATCATCGCCTACCTTGGTAGCCTGCATCTTAAAATAGCCGGATTTATTGATAGTTGCTCCGATTACTTTATCTCCGGCCTGCTTTTCCACAGGAATACTCTCTCCTGTAAGCGCAGATTCATCAATCGAAGAAGATCCTTCCGTCAGGATACCGTCCACAGGGATGGACTCGCCCGCCTTAACAATCAGGATTTCTCCCAGAGCCACTTCCTCCACCGGAATTTCCTGCTCCCGTCCATTCCTTAGTACAGTCGCAGTCTTAGGAGCCAGATTCATAAGCTTCGTGATAGCGTCAGAGGTCTTTCCTTTGGCCCGGGCCTCGAAGAATTTTCCCAGTGTTATAAGAGCCAGTATCATGCCGGCTGATTCAAAGTAGAGGTCCATCGTGAAACTGTGAACTATCGCCATATCACCATGCCCTAAACCGTATCCGATTTTGTAAATAGCATAGATGCCATACACAATCGCGGCGCTGGACCCAATCGCAATCAGCGAGTCCATGTTAGGCGCTCCATGAAACAGCGTCTTATATCCCATGCGGTAGTATTTAAAGTTTACAAATACCACCGGGAGAAGCAGCAGAAATTGTGTAAAGGCAAAACTCATGGCGTTTTCCATGCCCAGAAGAAATCCAGGAAGCGGCCACCCCATCATATGTCCCATTGAAATATAGAACAGCGGTATGGCAAAAATCATGGAAATAATCAGACGGCGTTTCATATTCTGATATTCTTCCTTTGCAATATCCTTTGCCGGCGCCTGTGTTCCTGGTTTAGTCTGAACCTTGTTCTCGGCCTTGGGAAATGCTCCGTATCCTGATTTTACAACTGCCTGCACAATCTGGTCTGTATTCAGGATCGTTTCATCATAAGATGCCACCATACTATTCTTCAGCAGGTTGACGGCTACCTCTTGCACGCCGTCCAGCTTTGCAACGCTTTTTTCAACCCGGGCGGAACAAGCAGAACAGGTCATTCCCGTAATATCAAATTGTTCCTTACGCAAACCAACACCTTCTTTCATTTATTTTAGGTACCCCTTCCCTGTGTGGGGTACTGGTATAGTATAGTGAATCGGCAGCCTTTTTGTCCGCTCCGATAAGGTGGTTTTTAGCTCCAATTTGAAGATTTTAATTGCGGGAAAATCCAAACGGAAGCATTTTGGCTCCTTTCGGAACCTTCGCCGCCAATTCTATTGACGTATGCTTTTTTCACCGCTATACTACGCATGAACGATTAAACATGTTTTTAATTGTTCAGCCGAATTTAACCAATATTATATTTTAGAAAGGGGATTTTTCATTATGAAAAAGACTATTAAACTCATTGATCTGGACTGTGCAAACTGTGCGGCCAAAATTGAAAACGCAGTAAAGAAACTGGACGGTGTAACCGATGTTACCGTCAGCTTTATGGGCCAGAAGATGATTCTGGAGACTCCAGACGAGCTGTTTGACAGCGTTTTGAAGGAGGCAAAAGCGCTCATCAAGAAAATTGAGCCGGATGTCACCATTAAGGACTAAGTAAGTGCAGACACCGGCTGACCTTATGGCAGCCGGTGTCTGTACCTAATTGAAAGGAGTTGAGTTATTGTGACTAAAAAGCAAAAATCACTTTTAACCAGAATTATAATCGCTGCGGTGCTGTTCATCATAGGTATGGTCTTTCCGTTGGAAGGAGTGCCACAGCTCATTTTGTACCTGGTTTGTTATATTGTTGTCGGCTGGGATATTGTATGGAAGGCTGTCACAAATATCCTGCATGGGCAGGTTTTTGATGAAAACTTTTTGATGACCATTGCCACCATTGGCGCATTAATATTAGGAGAATATTCCGAAGGCGTTGCCGTCATGCTGTTCTATCAGGTCGGGGAGTGGTTCCAGTCTTATGCGGTTTCCAAATCCCGAAAATCCATTGCCAGCCTGATGGACATACGGCCCGATTACGCAAATGTGGAACGGGATGGGAAATTAGTTTCTGTCGATCCTGACGAGGTGCAGATTGGCGAAACGATTGTTGTAAAGCCGGGTGAGCGGGTTCCCCTGGACGGTACTGTTTTAAAAGGCACTTCCGCAATGGATACCTCTGCTTTGACCGGAGAATCCATGCCCCGTGAAATAGAGCCTGGAATGGACGTAATCAGCGGCTGTATCAACCAGACAGGTATTCTGACAATCAGAACAACAAAAGAATTTGGCGAGTCCACCGTAGCAAAGATTCTCGATCTGGTTGAAAATGCAAGCGACAAGAAGGGTAAGACGGAAAACTTTATTACCCGCTTTGCCAGATATTATACACCTATTGTTGTATTTGCTGCCCTGGCCCTTGCAGTCATTCCGCCTCTTATTACCGGACAGGAATTTATCACCTGGATTTATCGGGCGCTTACTTTCCTTGTTATATCCTGTCCCTGCGCCCTTGTAATCTCCATTCCTCTGAGCTTTTTCGGCGGTATTGGCGGCGCTTCCAAATGTGGCGTTCTCGTAAAAGGAAGCAACTACTTAGAGGCATTATCTAATGCAGAGATTGTTGTATTTGACAAAACCGGTACTCTTACGAAAGGCTCCTTTGCAGTAAGTGAGATCCACGCGGCAGGCATGAAAGAAAATGCCCTGTTGGAACTGGCCGCTTATGCGGAAGACTACTCCAACCATCCTATTTCACAGTCTATAAAAAAGGCTTATGGAAAAAAGGTGGATACTTCCCGCATTCATGATGTGCAGGAAATCGCGGGTCATGGAGTTCGTGCTATTATCGACGGAAAAACCGTGCTTGCAGGAAATGCAAAGCTCATGGTAAGGGAAAATATTAAATATACCGTGTGCAATTCCATCGGAACCGTAGTCTATCTGGCCTTAGATGGTAAATTCGCCGGGTATATTGTGATTGAGGATCAAATTAAAGAGGATGCTCCGGCAGCTATTAAGCAGTTGAAGGAAGGCGGTATCCGTCAGACCGTCATGCTTACCGGTGATGCGGATGCCGTGGGACAAAAAGTAGCGTCCCGGCTGGGACTAGATAAAGCGTATACAGAATTACTCCCGGCTGATAAGGTTGACCGTGTAGAAGAACTGCTCCGCCAAAAGAGCGAGAAAGGAAAGCTTGTATTCGTCGGGGATGGTATCAATGATGCTCCTGTACTTGCACGGGCGGATGTGGGTATCGCAATGGGCGCACTTGGCTCTGATGCTGCCATCGAAGCAGCCGATGTTGTCCTTATGACAGACGAACCTTCCAAGATATCTGTTGTAATGAAGATTGCACGCAAGACACTGCGTATTGCACATCAGAACATTGTCTTTGCGTTAGCAGTAAAGTTCCTCGTCCTGGGCCTCGGCGCTTTGGGGTATGCCTCCATGTGGGCCGCGGTATTTGCGGACGTAGGCGTATCCGTCATTGCAATTTTAAATGCAATCCGTGCAATGAGCGTGAGGAAATACAAGCAGCCCTGATGGAACAAGAAATGCGCTGTCCTCTGGAAGTTGTTCCGGGACAGCGCATTTTTATTCTTTGGGACAAGTTATATGAAACAGGGAATCCACTGCCTTGTGCAGCAGCCTGGCCTCCGGAGTGTCAGCCAGAGTATAGTAGACTTCTTTTCCCGACCGCCTGCTGGTAATCAGACCACTATTTTTCAGAATACGCAGATGATGTGACGCAGCCGGATTACTCATTCCAAATGCTGCTGCTATATTATAGGTGCATTCCTCACAGTGACATAACAGCCATAATATCCGGAGCCGGGAACTGTCACCAAGCCCGGAAAAAATTTCAGCAACGCTTTGGAAATCTTCACCGGCCGGCATTTTTTCCAGAACGGAAGCCATTTTCTGTCCGTGATTATGCGGTAAGTTATAGTGTGGCATCTTCCTGCTCCTTTCAGCAAATGATACTGTTAATCATAAATCTAAAAACTAAGACTGTCAAATACAGTCTCACAGAAAGAGGTGGTAATTTGAACACAAAGGAAATCTCCAACATCCCCAGTGACACAGAATTAGAAAACTTAGCGGATTTATACCGGGCCATGGGAGACAATACAAGAATGCACCTGCTCTGGTCGTTGATGTCCGGTGAAGCCTGTGTCGGCGCCCTGGCTTCCGATATGGATATCACGGAATCCGCTGTGTCTCACCAACTCCGCTCCCTCCGGGCAGCCCGCCTCGTGAAATCGAGAAAGGCCGGCAAGCATGTGTATTACTCTCTAAGTGACGATCATGTGTCCTGGATTCTCAAAAAGACCTGTGAGCATATACGGGAGCGTTAATAGATACGCAGGAGCTGCCTTTTTCGGGCAGCTCCTTTTATACCCCCTCATACAGTTGCCAATTACTTTCAAATCACTTATAATTTCTATGTGGAGCTAAAAAACTTCTAATAGGAGCGGCAGCCAGTAAGGAGGGACTATATAATGGTAAATGTAAAGCAAAAGCTGGCGGAGCATATTACCGTCGGTTCCTATAAGGAGGAAGCTATGAATTCCATCATAAGACCTAATTTATTAAATGGAGTGCCTACTGTCGTTCCGCAGGATCAGGACGGCTACTGCACCCTTTACAAGATAGATTGTTCAGACGGCCTGGGTCTCATGACTGTTTATCAGGTTTATCCAGGCGTAGAGTTAATCTATAATGATTTTGAAACTGCTGAATGCTCCTGGGGCAATGAATTAGAGGGAAATATACTGGAAATCAATCACTGCAGGGAAGGCCGGGAGGAGTGCCGGCTTAAAAGCGGCGCCTGCCTGTATCTGGGAGAAGGAGATCTGTCGATACACATGATGGACAACTGTGCGCCTGCTATGAGTTTCCCGCTCAAGCATTACCGGGGTATTACCGTCATCCTTGACCTGGATAAGATTGCTGCAGACCCGCCTGAAGCCTTGCAGGATACTTCACTTGATATTCTTGGGTTCCGGGAGAAGTTTTGTTCGGATGACCGCTGCCTTGTTATGCCGGCCAGGGATGAAATAGAGCATGTATTTTCAGAGCTTTATTCTGTGCCGGACTGCCTGCAGAAACCGTATTACAGAATTAAAGTACAGGAGCTTCTTCTTTTTCTCTGTATGATTGACGTCACCTCGGAGAAGCAGCGGGAACAGTATATGTCCCCGCAAGTCGAAGTGGTAAAGGAAATCCATAAAAGGCTTACATCCGATCTCCGAAGCCGCCTTACCATAGAAGAACTGTCTAAGGAGTATCTAATCAATACCTCGACTTTGAAGGCTACCTTTAAGGGCGTTTACGGTCAACCGATTGCCACTTATATGAAAGAATACCGCATACGGCAGGCCGCAGTCCTGCTGCGGCAGACGCAGGGTACCATTGCCGATATTGCAAATCAGGTGGGATATGAAAATCAAAGTAAATTTGCTACTGCATTTCGGGAAATTATGAAGGTATCGCCAAAAGAGTATAGAGGGCAATATCGAATTGGTGGCAACATCACAGATTAAAAACACATATCATAGAGCGCCGGACACAGCCTCCACTGTGACCGACGCTTTTTCATATATAAGAGTAGATATTAGTTTGAATATCGTTACAACTGTTCTTTTATCTAAAATTTTGATATAATTAACATTATAAAATATATACGAGGAGTATATTTATGGCACAAGTAGATATGAAAGAAGCGTATAATAATTATATTCATATTTTAAAAACTGGATGTGATGATGAAATAAAAAAAGCAAAGTATAAACTATTATGGGAATCTTCTAATTTTTTAGAAGTGATCATAAATTATGTTGCACTAAATCAATATGGTTTGGAATATGATTTTGGAAAAGATATTATTCCAAAAGGTACGAAGTTATATCGAATAAGAAATTATGAGACAGATACCGATTTTTTAAATCCAAATCAATGGAGTCCTCCACCACATAAGCCACAGAACAGAGCGAACCGCAATGGACAGGAGGCATTATACTTAGGAAGTACAGAAACGATATGTTTATTAGAAACTCATATTAAAAAAGGTGATATATATGTATTAGGGATCTATGAAGTTACAGAAGACATTGAAGTTGGAGGATTTCTGTCACACGATTCAGAGAACATGCTTCATGACTGGGCAGGAATAGTTCTGAACGCCTATTTAATAGCCCCAGCTCGTAGTGAGAGAAATAAAGAATTATTCAATCATTTAGATTCTTATTATGGTGCATTGACATTAGATGATTTTAAGAACATAAATGAGCTAAAGGCAGATGGTGGAATGCAATTACCTATGAAATTCGGGGTATTGAATCAGCTTGAGCAATATTATAGTCTTACAAATCAATTATTCGATATTCTCTCTAAATTTACTCCTGAAGGCATTAGATACAGTTCTTGTTATCTTCCATTAGAAACAGTGGGGATAAAATGTTCAGATTTTAACCTTGTTTTGTATAGTAAGGGAATTTCTAAAGTCAAGTACATTAACCATATAATAAAAACAAATACACTTGATTTAGACTATACAGATACTTTAAATAATATTTTAAAATAGCCATTAGAGAAGCAATTTGTAGAGTAAGGGGACCTGTTTATCGACTCCTTCCTTTTATCATATCGTGTACCAGCTCCAAAGAACTGAATACGCTTTATTGTTTGCAAATGTAAGAGCTGCTAATGTGAAACGGGCAACTTAAAGCAGATAAGAAAGCCGGATGCAGAGGCCCATCGGTTACCGCTCCCGGCTTTTCTTCATTTAAAGCTTATCTGTCTCATTCCTCAATCATTGTTATTTTAAAAACCACATAACCGTTATCCGGACAAGCTAAATTATTTTTAGACTTTGGATTGTCCTCAAAACAAAATGTTGCACCATTATGTAAAGCTACCTGAATAGGAAATAAACTCATGTATGCACCTCCGCAGAACGGAACTTTAGGGGTATTCATTCCCTCGCAATGAATGATATCGCCTGCCTTATAGCCACAGGAGCAATGACCGGTCACTTTTTCAACTTGATATTCAAACCTCCTCATTGTCCTTTACCCCAAACTTTAATTTGCGGTGCTATACTCATTTTCACACTCGCAGGATCAAGTGCTTTCACAAATGCCGTTGCATTCTCGTCCTGAAACATTTTTTCTGAAGCTGCTTTCAAGTGTTCTATTGAATCCCAATGCTGAATCATAATCCAGCTTTCACTTTCATCATCATGGAGCAACTCTGTGTTAATAAAGCCGGTTTGCTTTGTATGAAACTCCCTTTCAAGAACATCGACAATATTAACAAACATATCATCTGTAATATTGGGTCCGGTTCTCATCATTACAACTTCGGTTGCGATAGACATAAAAACCACCTCCTGTTTTTTTATAGTCTATATGAAATAAAACAAGAGGTATAGTAAAAAATCGACTGTTATTGATATATATACAAAACATTCTCTTTTACTGTAATATTTTCTTGCTGGAACGTCCGGGGGGTGGCACCGGAGAAGCGTCTGAATGTTTTTATAAAGTGAGTCTGATCCGTAAAATCATTGTCGTAAGCTATTGCAGCCAAATTATCAGCCCTTTGAAACGAAAGCTGGTTACTAATATTTTGAAACCGTTTAATGTCGCGTAGTAATTTAGGTGTGAAGCCAGTATACATAAGTACCATTCTTTCAAATGATTTCATATTGAGACTCCACTTCTGGCAAAAATCCCCAACTGATATATCGGTGGATACCGCCAAAAAATCATGTATAAGTTCAGCCTTATCTAAAAATCTCTGACTGACAAACAATTCTCCTACAAGGCATTGCTCTATCGCTGTTATAATATTTTCAGCACGATCTTCTGTAACAATAATCTTTAATTTCCGGCCCATGCCTGGAGATAACTCTTGCAAGCTCATAATGCTATCCTGTAAACCTATCATCGGTTTATGAATAAATGGATATAGACCATATGGATAAAAAGAAATCCCAAAAATACAAACCTCATTTATCTGGTGAATAAAATTAGCCTTACTTCGCAATCCATTAATATGAAAAGAGGGAGCCGTAATTTTACCATATTCAGTTTCATAAATCATATTACTTTTTAAATTTAAGATTACATCAATACAATCTGTCGGTAAAAGTTTATAATGGTAGTCTGCATTTTCAGCGTTAAGGTGCCAAAAAAACTTTACCCACGGGGCCAGACATTGATTTTTTACCGAATAACGAGTAATTTCAAGAATTATCATCACCTCCGAACTATACTTACAAAACATTATAGCATATTCAACCGGTTCGATGAATGAATTTTAAGTTGCCTTTCTGCATAGCAACCATTTGTCCAGCTCGGCCTTTTTATTTGGAAATTGTTTTTTATGTAACAGAGGGCTATGCGATATCCTTCGCATAGCCCTCTGAATGATTTTACAGGTGTTCGTAAGAAACCGTTTTGGAAAGCGGCTTACGGTAACTGGTCTCCTTGTGCCGATCCGGTGAAAGAACAGGCTCAGAACTGGTGTCCGCATAACCAATCACAAGAATATTAACCGGTTCCAGGTTATCCGGCAGATCAAACTCCTTACGGATTACATCAGGTTTAAAGTAGCAGACCCATACGCTGCCCAGGCCCAGATCAGTGGCTTCCATCATCATATGGTCGGTGACGATGCTCGCGTCTATGTCAGTCAGCTTCTTGCCGTCAAAAGGCCGCTTCCAAGCTTCGTCATGATTGCTGCACACAATAATAGCGAGCGGCGCCCCGTAAATGTTGGCGCCTTTACCAATCTTAGCAAGCCCTTCCTCGCTCTGAACAACAATCAGATGCTGCGGCTGACAGTTTGCTCCGGTCGGAGCAACATGGGCAGCCTCTAAAATCTGGTCCAGCTTATCCTGCTCTACCTTCTGACTGGTATAGGAGCGTACCGTATATCTCTTTTTAGCAATATCAAGAAAACTCATAATTATTAATCTCCTTCTATAAATAGTTGTAGACGTTTATGTTAAGCTGCTTGCAAGCATTCGGTTGATGTTTTCATCAACTTATGCTATTATTATATCACTAATTATCTTTCAGGCAAGAACGCACTTAAAAGTAATATAGTACCTAAAAAGATAGTGTAAAATGAGGTGATAATATGAAATGTCCAAGTACCTTTAACTGCCCTGTGGAAGCAACACTGGATTTGATTGGCGGTAAATATAAATCATTGATTCTGTTCCACTTAGTTGATGATGTGCTTCGTTTTAGCGAGCTTCAGCGGTTAATTCCCCAATCTACTCCCAAGATGCTTACGCAGCAGCTCCGGGAGCTGGAGGTGGACGGTTTGATTTTGAGAACCATTTACCCGGTCATACCACCCAAAACAGATTATAGACTAACTGATTTCGGAAAGAGCATTATCCCGGTCCTCAATGCAATGTGTGACTGGGGGACTCAATATTTAGACGGATTAGGGGTTAAAACGCCTAGTACAGATCCACTTTAACTGAAATATGTTTTCCTGTACATTTATCCCAGTACCTTTAGCCCGGCTCGATATTGGAGCATTTCCTTCTCATCAACCGTATCCATTATATTTTGCAACTCGCTGATTACTTGCTCTCGTTCCTTGGGCAAATAGGCAGTAACCGGATAGTAATTTGAAATGCTGTTAGCAAAGAGGTGGACACGCAGCTGCAAATTTCTGATAAAAGTTTGCAGCTCTATGATACGCTCCTTTTCTCCCGCAGGTATAAAAGTTCCCGCCTGAGCCCGGTTGTATAATTCCGTATCCGAAAAAAGGGTAAGTGAATCCACGGATATAAAATATGGGTTAATCTGGTTAAATAAGCGCGCACTGTTGACCGCGTTCCTTTGACCGCCATTGTGTCCGGCCAGTCCGGTCATATAGACCAGGTAATATTCAATACCTGCTTCATCCAATTTGCGGCACTGCTCCACAATATCAGCTGATGTATAGCCTTTATTGGCAAGAGCCAGCGTTTCATCGTCACCGCTCTCCGTACCTATACTCAAACCGTTAATTCCCATTGCACGCAGCTTTTTTAACTGCCAGACCTCTTTATCCCGGATATCCCTGATACTCGCAAACATCGCTATTGTCTGGCATTTGATTAAATAATCACGGACGGTCAGCGCCAGGAATTTTAACCTTTCATAACTCATGGCAAACGGATTCGCACCAGTCAGGAATATCCTTCTGGCATTGGGCTGATAGTGTTTCAATTCAGCCAGATCTGCTTCAAATTCTTCCATTGGCGCCATCTTAAACGGCTCATCTTTATAGAGACTGCAAAAATTGCATTTATTATAAGTACAGCCCGAGGTAGCCTGAATAATAAATGACGCAGATTCGTAAGGCGGCCTCCATGTTCTGCCGGTAAAATGCATAAATAATCCCTCCTTCATACTAAACTGGTTTTAGTATAATGGAGGGATTTGTTTTAGAAAAGTACGGTCTTTTTTGATACTTAGTAATAAATTGTATACTAACAGCACCGCAGCCATGTTTTATCTTACCCATCTTCTGATATATCACTATCATCAGATGTAGTGTAAGGATTCACATATCCGGCAGGGCATAGATGTGTTTCGCTCCAGGCCATCATCTCATGGAGAATTGGGACAAAGCTTTTCCCAATCTCTGTCAACGTGTATTCCACCTTTGGCGGTACTACTTTGTAAATTTCCCGATGCAAAAAGCCGTCCTCCTCTAATTCACGGAGTTGTTTCGTCAGCGTGGATTGTGTGATTCCATCCAGCCGGCGCATCAATTCACCAAAGCGCTGTACGTTATAAAAAGAAATATACCATAAAATCAGAATTTTCCATTTTCCGCTTAAAACGGATTGCAGCATACTCATTGGAACACAACGGGCAAGTGTGTCCTGGCTGCGGAATTTATTATCGGCCATTTTATTCCCTCCTTGTCTTTCCACTATTATAACCTAATGCACTCAAAAATCAAACTACTATCATTTTTTATACTATGTAGTAAAAATAGAACTATATCCATAAAAAGACCGTACTTGAATAAATAAAACCTGTGCTGTAATCTGTGATTAGAAACGGAGCGATGAAATCCGTTCCAATATATGAAGCCATAATGAAAAGGAGAGATTACTATGCACTTTACAGGTACTATTTGGAGGCCCCCTTATGAGGCCAATTCACTTCTCATTGAAGTTACTGCCGGTTGTACGCATCACAAATGTAAATTTTGTACGCTGTATGATGACCTGCCATTCAAGTTTAGAATGACCCCAATCGAAGATGTAGAAGCCGATCTTAAAGAGGTAACTGCACAGTTACGCTCCTGGCAAAGCCGCCAAGTTAAGCGGGTTTATCTGGTTGGAGCCAATCCCTTTGTGTTGAAGTTTGAGCGTTTGAAAGAAATTGCGTATTTAATCCATAAATATCTCCCTGAATGCGAAACCATCGGCTGCTTTTCCCGTGTTACCGATGTTACGCTCAAAACAGATGAGGAACTCCGAGAACTACATCACCTTGGCTATGATGGTATTACAATCGGCGTGGAAACGGGTGATGATGTGGCACTTGAATTCATGAACAAAGGCTATAAGGCCCAGGAAATTGTAGAGCAGACGCAACGGCTTGACAAGGCCGGCATCACCTATAACTTCTTCTATCTAACCGGCGTGTCTGGTGCAGGACGAGGTGTAGAGGGTGCTCTGGAAAGCGCTAAAATCTTCAACATGACCCGCCCTAAAATTATCGGTTCGTCTATGCTTACTATTTTCCCGGAGTCTGAATTATATCAGGAAATTCAGGCTGGCAACTGGGCAGAGGAAGGAGAACTGGAGAAACTGCACGAACTCAAAACTCTGATTGAGAATTTAGATATTCCTGTATTTTTCGCATCCCTGGGAGCCTCAAACGCTGTATGGGTACAGGGAAATCTGCCGAAAGATAAAAACCGAATGATAGCCGATTTAGAAAAGGCATGTGATCCGGATAATGAAGCTGCCCTGCGGCATTACAGAACCAATCTGCAGCATCTATGATAGAAGCTGCCATAATAGCTGACAGGAGGGGACGATTTGCTGCAAGACATTTATCCACACCAACTGAAAAATAATTATACTCGTTGCACCCCTGACGCGGATTCTCTGGTTTTTATATATGCTGATGGACATTTTCTGCTTTCTCCCTTTAAGGAACCGGAAGCCAGTCTGCCAACTTATACCGAGCTGCCAGATCAACTAAAAGTAAAAACAATGCAGTATCTGTTTATGATTGATGATAAAGCGGTTTTCTCTTTGATTTTAAATAAGGCAGATTTTTTGTCAATCGGTTGGAAAGATTGCCCTGTAACAGCCACAATCAGGAATTCACCGATTTGGATGCCATTGGTAATCATCACGGCCTTCCACTTGGTCCATTGGTATGAAAATCATAAGTTTTGTGGCAGATGTAGCGGAGTATTGGTCCACAGCATAAAAGAACGGGCATTGGAATGTCCAGAATGTAGAATAACAGAGTATCCTAAAATAGCTCCTGTCGTAATCGTTGCCGTAGTCTATGAAGGAAAACTTTTGATGACCCATTATGCGGACCGGAATATAAAACCGTTTGTTTTAATTGCAGGATTTGTAGAAATAGGTGAGGCATTGGAAGAAGCCGCACGACGCGAAGTCATGGAAGAAGTGGGCCTTAGAATTAAGGATTTGCAGTATTTTGGGAGCCAGCCTTGGGGGCTGTCAGACTCATTAGCAACCGGCTTTTTTGCCACAGCCGAGTATAAAGCACCCATTATTCTGGAACAAGAAGAATTGACCGATGCACGATGGTTCACACCACAAGACTTGCCTCATGAGCTTAATAACGGCAGTCTGACAGCAGCTATGATTGATGCATTCCGAAATAAAATATACGAGCCTAAAATATGATACAGGTTATTGTTACAAAATCAAATTTTGTTGTCCCCCCACAAAAAGGTTATGGAGAACTGTCGAATACAGTACTCCATAACCTATAAAATTTCCTATTCATCAGACTTTAAACCTGAAACTCCAAATGCAATACCAACAACAAAACATACCAATTCGCCCCAGCCACCTAAGCTGCTATTTGGATCTATCATAAAAAATCCACCAATTAATATTATGGCAATGCCAAACAATATTTTTTTAAGTCCTCTCATTATTCTCCTCCGTTTTTTACTATACGTAGTATGTAATAGCGACAGCTACAACCAAGTCCGTATTCTTGTATATGAATCATCTGTTCCTCTTAAACCAGTCATAGGAATTGATAATCCTGCATCCTTAATGCGCTTGGAGAGCGCCTCCATGAACACTCCTTTGCCCTCAATTTCTGCATTACAGTCTGAGGTAGAATCCACTCCACAATTCGGAGAACGATTCGCACCGATAATCCCTACTATTTTAAAACCATATTTATGATACTCAAAGATTTGTAGCATTACATAATCGACCAATCTCTGGCGCTTTATATTTGTATCTTTGCTTTGCATTTCTTTTCTAATCCTTGTATTCTCTACAACAACATCATCCTCAGCTCCATTTACATTCCCTCGATCAATTCCCAAACAGCAAAGCTCCGGACAAGGCAACTGGATAATTCCTACATCCTCATTAAGAAATAATTCTATTAATCCTTTATAAGCTGCCGGACAGACCGCAGTTCCATCCGAAATCGCGTTCTGATTTAGCAAACAGTGAGCAATAAAAACAACCTTTTTACTTCTTCCATCTGTAAACATAACTTTTTCTCCTCTATATGAAATTCCATTTAATATCGTTTGTTTTGAAAGTAGTATAACATATTGCCCTTAACAAATCTATTAACCTTTATAAGACGCCGGGCATGGAACCAGCGGCCATCACAATCAATTCAATAATTTCTCTATCTGCCATTAATAATACCAACTCCTTCCCGATTTCATCTATATACTACGGTTCTTACTGGAATAACTACAATAAAATAAAATTCCAGACGCTAAGAAACATTAATTAACCTAAATCTGTGACTGCCGAACATAATTACACAGAACTGAAAAATCCGTCTGTGGATTTTCTTGTAAAATCCGCTGCAACAATTCCTCAGCTTTTTTGTGTAAATCAGGTTTCTGTAAATCATCCAAAAAGAAAAACACATTGAATCTGCGTCCAATAGCAAACAGAAGCTTTTCGTCTGAAGGCAGGTTAAGAAACCGATCAATAGAAGATATCATCATTTCTTTATCCGTATTTAGACTACCCCTGACTTCTAAAAGTAAATTCACAACATGTTCATTCACATAATAACTATCCATCTTATCCAGCTTCTGCAAAAATAATCTTTGCTCCATTACAATTTCTTCTTCGGATTGCAATGTAACAGAACCTTCCCGGATAAGTTGTCCCATCTTTAATTCCGGTTTAAAGCCCGTAGCATGCACACGAATAAAGTCTGGCTTAATGATGTTTAGAACTTCTGCTGTTTTAATTGCATTTTCATTTGACAGCTCTTTCCCGCCAATTCCCAATAAAGTAAACTCAGATAAAATCATACCAGCTTCTTTTGTCATACAGCCGCTTTTGATAACCGTATCCGCATTGAAGCCTTTATTTATGAGTTTTAGAACGGCATCAGAACCAGTTTCCATACCGCAGTATAGATGATCTAAGCCGGCTTGACGCAGTTCATTCAATTCGTCTGAAGATTTACGGGTAATACTATCTGCACGGGCATAGGTTGTTACATGCTTCAAAAATGGAAAATATTTTTTTATCGCTTCTAAAATCTGTAATAAGTATTCTGTTTTCAAAACCAGAGCATCGCCGTCCTGCAAAAAACAGGATGTATAGTTTCTATCTCGATAACGTTCAGATTGTCCTTGGATATCGGCAATAACTTCGTCTATCGGACGCATGGAAAAGCTCATGTTTTTATATAGACCACAAAAATAGCACTTATTCCAATGGCAGCCTCTTGTCACACGAATCAGTAAACTATCGCTTTCTGATGGCGGTCTTATAGGACCAATTTCTATATTATTCATAAAGTACACATCCTTTCAAGGTATTCAAATTAAAGCGTATCATCTCTCGTATAAGTCCACAAGTACGCACTTTTTAGGTAGGCAGTATCTTTTTAGATAGTAATAAATACAAGTGCCGGACACAAGCGGCCATGTGGTCGTTGCGTTCGACACTTGTATTATTTATTCCTATTAATTTCTAACCTGACCTTAATCTTTTAAAGGATTAGCTTGTATACTCTCCCAATAGATAGCATGATATTTCGGTATTGTGCGTTTAACTAATTGATCATCAAGCCCTAAAATATCATCCTGCTCCTCTTCGCAGATATTGATTGCTTCTACAAATAAATTAATCAACATATCTTTCAGCTCCTTGCAGGGCGGATTAAAAAACAATTCAATTTCCTCTATGGAATGTCCCCAAGTTAAAAAATCCAAGACGACTCCAAGAGGATAGCCTGCAATTATTTCTTCATCTATATCAATCCCATATTTTGCAAACAATCTCTTGTTGTACCCCGAATGGATTGATTTATTATCATTGTAATATGATAAAAGTTCTTTACTTCTCTCACATAATACTATATCCCGTTTAAACTCACGCTTAATAATAATCCGGTCTTCTATCACTTCTGCAGCATAGTCTATAAAAACTTTGGCCCTGCATATTTTTCCTACATTGCGTATGTAATTTTCCATTTTATCGGCACCTGAAAACCACTTATATACGGGTTCAATTACGCCGTCTTCATATTTAATACGACAAAGCAATAAATATTTGTCCATACAGCACCTCGCTTTTCATTACAAATCTTGTTATGAGTATATCATATATTTTTAAGTATGAATGCTATATGTCGCACTTTTCATATTATCCTGCCCATGCAGAATAATACCGCCGCAAATTCCTGTGCCTCTGGCAGTATGCTCTGTAAAGAAAAAACTGTACGGTATAGATTCATCTGTTATAAATATTCTTTGAGCACCCACCCAATTAAAATGAGTGTTCAAAAATTTCCCCAGCTGCCTGCGGAGCCGCTTCCTTTGTGCTACGTCTTTCAGATGGTGCCTGCTCTTAAATTCAATTTTAGGTTTATTTCCTTCAGGAACAGACAAAATCTTCCGGTACTGTCCTTTAAACTGTAAACTTTCCTCAATACAGGCCAGAAAACGTTCATAGGGCAGCCGCACATATTCTTCTCTTCCTGACAGGAGCTTGCCTCCGGCATCACTCAACCAGCTAAAATCAAAATCAATTACATCCAGTCCTGCCGGTGTCTGTTGCAGACGCAGTATCGCAAAAGACCGGATATCAGAGACAATCACTTTCTTATTTAACTTCAGCTTCTCCAGTTCACTCCGCAGGATTATAAAGCCTTGCGGGGAACGATATTCTCTTGAAAATGTTCGCAGAGTAATTACGTTTTCTTCTGCTGAAATTTTAACCATTGTGCGTTGATTCATATTGCTCCTCCTACTTGTTTGAAAAGAGGAGGGCCCGAAAGCCCTCACTCCTTCATTAACTTTTGTGTACCTTCTATATTCGTTTTTCTTATGCAGCGCCTTCCGCAGCCATATGGAAAAATTCCGCAGGCGTCAGTACGGTTATCCCCAATTCACGCGCTTTTGCCAGCTTACTGCCGGCATTTTCACCGCAGACGAGAAAATCGGTCTTTCGGGAAACTGAACTGCCGGCACGGGCGCCCAGCGATGAGATTAGGTCATTCATACCTTCTCTGGTATAGGGCTCCACCTTTCCGGTCACCACAATGGTACACCCTGCAAAGGGGTTGTCCTGATTGGCCGGTGTTTCTTTGACTACTTTCTTCTCAATATTCATGATTTTTCTTAACTCATCCCAGATAAAAATATTTTCCTCGTCACAGAACCACTCGTGGATGTTGTTGTGCAGTGTTTCACCGAAATCCGGGAGTTGCGTAAAGTCATAGCCCTGGTATACTGCATTCTCAAAGTCTTCCAGACTGCCTGAGAATACACCGCACAATGCTTTGCTGTTTGTACTTCCAATCATGGGGATATCCATGGAAATCAGATACTGCTCGAAAGTAGTATTTCTGCTTTTTTGAATAGCGATCCAAAGCCGTTCCCAAGATTTTTCACCAAATCCCTCCATTTGTACGATTTCCGATTTATACTCATCAAGCCGATAGATGTCCATATAGGTATGTATCCATCCCCGCCCAATCAGTTTTTCCAAAGTGGCCTCGGAAAGACCTTCAATATCCATTGCCTTTTGGCTGACAAAATGGACAAACTGCCGCAATCTTCGAGTTTCACAGGCTGAATTGTCACAATGTAGGGTCTTAATGATCCGTTCTTCTCCGTCTTCCGTTCTACCTTTGCTTTCATGAATACGGGTGGGGTGACCGCAGCAGGGACAATTATGAGGCATAATTTTTTCCAGGGTAAAGCTGCCACGGTCCAGATTTTCCTCAATGTGGGGAATAATCATATTACGTTTGCTCACTAAAAGCCGATTACCTGGCATTAGCTCCAGAGTCTCAATAAAGGACACGTTATGCAGGCTCGCTCTGGACACCTCACATCCATCAATTTCAACAGTATCAAATACCGCCACTGGAGCAATCTCACCAGAACGGGTTGGCGTCCACTCTATCAGCTGCAGACGGCTTTCAAACATTTCATCCTCAAACTTATAGGCTAAACCATCTTTATAGTGATGCTCGGTACGTCCGCAGCTTTTGGAAAAAGAAATGTCATTATAAGATACTACTACGCCGTCAATAGGGATATCATTTACCCTTGCAAACTGCCGAAGCTGTTCAATGCCTCCCTCGATTTCATCACGAGAAAGGACCCTTTTGCTTACAAAAAATTTGCAAATAGAAAATCCCAATGACGGAAGCTGATACAGCTTCTGCGATTTTGTTGTCAGTTCTGAATATCCTTCCAATACACTAAAGGGCATAAATGTCACCCTGCGCTCTTTGCAGACTGAAGCATCCAGTTGCCGCACCGAACCGGCAGCCAGATTACGTCCGTTTTTATAACGCTTACCATTACTGTCCAGTAAGGTTACTTTCAGCACTTCAAAATCACTGGGGCGGATAAATGCCTCCCCGGTTATAACCAGCCGTTCACGATAAGGGATTTGGACTGGTATGCCGCTGATACTGCGGACGTTATGAGTAACAATTTCCCCCTCATCCCCGTCGCCTCTGGTTGCCGCTTCTAAAAGCTGACCATCCTCATAGGTCAACTTTACCGTCAAGCCATCCAGCTTCAGCATGAGCATTACTTGATGATTCGCTTGAAACCGAACCAGGTCCTCACTGCTTTTTGTTTTATCCAGTGAGAGAAGGGGAAGTACATGCGGGGTATTCTCCAATTTACTTACCACAGGATAACCGACTGTCTGAGTAGGGGAATTTGCCATGCAAACGCCAGTCTGCAGTTCCATTTGCTTTAATTCGTCGAATAGACGATCATAGACAGCATCGGATACGCTGGGCGCATTCTGATTGTAATATTCCTCCCGGTAACGGTTCAGCCGCTTTGTCAGCTCCCTCTGTTTATCAAAAGTGTTCTGTTCCATTATGCAACCTCCTCTCCAAGCACACGGAAAGCCATAATCAGATATTCTTCTGTGTGTTTTGTATCGCTACTGTATATGCTGCACACGCCATCCGAAAAATTCCAGAATGGCGCCTTGCTCCACCAGAGCACCGAACCTCTGCCTCCATTGCATTTGCTGGTTTTGCTGTCCGGCTCATTCGGCAGAACACTGTAAAAGCCCTGCGTATTCGCAACGGTCACTTCTCGCAGCTGACCTATGTACTCTAGGCGGCAGTGGCCGGTGATTTGAAAGCGAGTTCCTACTTTCAGTGATTTTTTTAACTGGCTTAAATTTTTAATCATACGTATAACCTCCATTTTCTGTGTTTTGATAACGCCCAAAATTCAGTTCCCGGACCAATGCTGTAATTTTTTCGTCATCATCCCATGCCAGGGATATAGTTTCCATTTGCGTCCCCATGCCAATAGAAAAGCACACCGTTCCTCTCTGAATCTGCAACAGCACATCAGATCGGTTTGCGCAGACCAGAGCTAGATTTCCAAGTTGTTTCATATCAATTTTTCCTCCTCGTAAAAGGGCCGGACATCCCAATAGGCGTCCGGCTCCCTTATTTTGTATTATGCCGCCGCAGGAAGCGCCGGTATTGTTGCTCCTTCTTTTGTCTCCATCAAATCCTCCATCAGCACATCCACCAATAAATGTCCACGCAAATATCCTGTATTGATGATTACCTGATTTTCCCGTAGCTGGGCAAATTCCTGCTCCCGCAGGACACGGCTGGTCTTAGCCAGTTCCCGTTCCTCATCCGTCAGGCGTCTTGAGATTTCTTTCTGCCATTTTTTCAGGAACTTCTTTGCGTCCTCAATGTCGGCCTCCTGCCGGTCATACATGGTCCGTTTTTGGCGGACAGTGCCATCCGGTTCAATTTCCAATGTGTAATAGGATTTTTGAAGGTCGGAAGTCCGGCGCAGGAACAGCACATAGCTTTCCTTTCGCTCGATTCGTTCCCAATACCGCTCACTGCCTCCTACGCAATGATGGAGATGTTCACCCTCCAGCATGATTTCCTCAATACAGGAAGGCACGATCACGGTATAATCCTCAGCGGTAAAGCCATAGATTTCCTTAATTGACTCATATATCCGCTCGATATTCGGATATTCCTTCAGCACCTCGCCAGCACGGAGAGTCAGCTCTTTCTGGTTGCAGCGGGCCACCAGTTCATCATGACGCTGGCGCAGTTTCCTTACCCGGTAGATGATTGCATCATTGGTATCCATGCCAAAGCGCTGTGCCATAGAGAGATAATCGGCCCAGGTAGTCAGAAGCTCTTTGCCAGACATCCTGGTTTCCCGAATCTGCCGCCTCATATAATTGTAGATTTGGACGATGCTCATTCGGTCTCGTATAAATTTGAGATCATCAGCCTTGATTTCCTGACTGCAGAACCAACTGATTGCATGGTCGGGCAGAGGCTTACCTGTGGCTTTTTCATACTGGAGCCACCGAAGAAATTGCTGCCCGCCTTTATTCTCACGCAGCCGCTTCAAGCCCTGAGTATCTGTTCCCAGCATTTTTGCCAGATTACCTGTACCGTGATTTTTGAAATACTCCTTAAAAGGATAATAGTTTGCTACACATTCCTTTACTAAAAGCGAAAGTCCCGCCTTTGCCAGCTGTTCCATCTGCGGTACTTCCTTCAGTACTGCCAGATACTTTTCCGGATCAATCTCATCAATGCCCCGGATGGTTTCCACTAGTCCCGTTCTTTTCAGTTCATTCTTACTCAAATCAGGAAGTGTCTTACCATAGACTCGGCCGGCATAGTCGTACCCGCTAGAATAAGTACCGCATACACCGGTGGCAATCCAGCGTAACTCAATGTGTTTGTAATCGCCCCAGTAATAGGCCCGAAGGCTGTGACCATTCCGGTCATAGATGGCTCTCCGCGCTTCCCTGTAACTATATTCAGGATTTTTATACTCACCTTTGCGGTAACAGCCAGAACCAACAAATTCCCGAACCATGAAGCCATCTTCGCATCGCTGCAGCAGATACATAAAGTTGTCTCCCGTACGCACAGTTCCCGCTCTGCCAACAGATTTGAATGTGATTTCATGCCGGCAGCACGGGCATCGCCCTTTTTTATTGTGCCGTGGGGTCTTGACCGGCACAACTTTTTCACAATAAGTACAGTATCCGGTTCCCGTACCTTTTCTGGTGTACTCGTAGTAGATATAGTTTTCCGGAATCCCCACCTTACGTACCCAGCGCATCCAGTCCTTCGGCAAATCCGGTGTCTGGGCTAAATCCAGATCCCAAGGGTCAGTTTCCCGCTTATGGCGCCGTTTTAATTCATCTGCGCGTACTTTGAGCTGATATTCCATCAGGCCGCTGAAACCGCCGTGTTTCACGCCCAGATAGGTTTTGATGGTAGAATAGCCCTCAGGATTAATCCACTTCTTTTCAGAGGTGCCGACATAATCAGGCCAGTCCAGTAAATCCAGCTTGGCCGTCAACCATTTATCACGGTTCCGGTCATAAGTCAGAAATTCGCCTGTCTGCCGGCAAATGAATAACTCGTAGGCTGGCAGGTTTCCTCCCAAACGCATGCGGTCTGGAAGGAAAAAAGCAACCTTTAAGAAGCCGCTCAGGGTCTGACAGCGCATATAGAGTCCATACTGATAGACAGTCCGCACATGGCTGCTCCATCCATAACTGTATGTTTCATATCTTGGGGTATCCGCAGCCGCCATCTTCATCATTTTGGGTGTCGCCTTTAAAGTACGCAGCTTTCGCAATTCATTCTTTCTCAAATCAGGTTCACCTGCCTTTCTTTCAGATCTACACCATACCAGCGGTCAGGCAGCACCTTCCTTCCGTCTACCCGGGTCAGAGCTACCTGAATGACGTCCCCTGTGGCATAGTCCTCCTTAGCAAAAGCGAGAATATCATTCAACTTGCCTGCAGCGGCCGGATCAATCCCGCGCACTACCACATAACCGTTGTGTGTCTCGCCCTTATCTTTATGCACTCTGGAATTCCATACCCGTTTTGGATGGTCTACCATGTATGCCAAGCTATGGAGGAAAAACTCCTCCATAGTCAACTGCTTAATAATGTTTAAATGCGTGCATGCGATTTTGGAATCCCATTCATCCTCGTCTATATCACCGCCAGCCTCAACAATGTAGTATTCTGCCTGGTTCATATCCGGGTAGTACGACAGGCAGTCCAGAGGATTTTCCGCACAATGAAATCCATTCGCCCTGCAGTTTGCCTTGTCAGTCATATTCAAGCCCATATGGAACTGATATCCACGGCAGACTAAGCCGGGCTTAAAGCCTTTATATGCAATCAAAATCAAACCTCCTTCTACTGTGTTTCCATAAATCATGCTGATTTTGGCATTGCCAAATCAAGCAATGACATCTGCCCCTCCGGCACATCCTTCTTTACCTCTGGCTCTGGTTTCTTTTCCGGCTCTTTCTTTTCCGGTACTTTCTTTTCCGTGGCCTTTTTGCTCTTTGTTTTAGGCGTGTTGGTTTTGCCAATGTAAGGCTTAGGAACAAATTTTTCTTCTTTCTCCTTGTCTTCCTCCGCGTTAGGGTCGCGGAAATATTCTTCTGCCCACTGGTAGCACATATCATCTGGGATATCACTGCCATAGGCTCCATAAGGTCCTTCCGGCTTGATTCCGTTGTCTTTCATCTCCTGCTGAACAAATTCCATAGCTTTGCGGTTGATGTAATAAAAGCAATGAATCATCGTCTTGTGAGGCTGCATTGTCAACCGGGCAAAGTCCGGGTCAGAGAAGCAAAGCGTCTGAATATACTCAGACACGCATTCTTTCATATTACGGCGGGTCAGGCGTTCGGTATCACTGCTGACACGCTTGACCGACGCTTCCATAATCTCATCATCGCTCATGGCCTTCAGATGGTCCAACTGTTCCAGTTCCGCAGCCTTTTTTGCCTCCTGCGCAGCATCCCATTCCGCTTTGCGCTGGGCCTCCGCCGCTTCATGCTCGGTTCGGCGTTTTTCTTCCTCAGCGTCTGCCTGCGCTTTCTTGTTATCCGTATCCAGCTCTGGCTTGTCACTTATTTTCGTGGACGCCACCATCTCTCCAGAACAATCCTTCTTGGCTTCTTCCTTTTCACTGTCTGTATCGTCAGTAATTCTTTGGCTGCCAGCCTGCGGAACAGGGAGCTCCATTTCCTGTGCCATCTGTCCGCCTGAAACCGGCAGACTTTCCGTCTGTTCAAATTCCGGTGTCTGTCCAAAAGCTCCCTCGTCCTCAAACGGAGAACCTGTACCATCTGTAAATCCCATATCCATATCCGAAAACGCACCCATGTTAAATGCTCCTTTCTACAAAAAGGCATGGTAACAGGATTATTAAATCCCATTCCACACCTTTGACTTTTGGTTCACAAAGTTTACTCATTCATATCCTGCCTTTCCAGCATTGGCTTTGCAAAAGCTGGAGAAAAACGGACAGGGGTATAGGCATCCGGCTCGCGGTAGAAATAAAGCCGTTGTTCCTCGTCATAAAGTTCTATCACATCGGAAGTAGCCAGGCATCGCCCCTGAAAATCTTCCATAGGGGTATTGTACTTGGTATAAATCCTATCCAGGATCTCACCGTCTGTCTGCTCCAATGGCGCATACATGCTACTTTCGCACACCTTGCGGTATTTTGCTGCTGGTGGTTGCTGAAATCCTGCTTTATACATAGCCTCAAGGCCCATAAAAGCAAAGGGTATTGTTGGCTCTGTATCAAAGTTCAGTTGATAAATACGAAAACACCTTTGTTTTCTCTGTGCATTCAACAACAATTTCAGCTCCTCCGGCCCGTTTTGGAGATAAGAGGAGTATTCATCTGCTGTCAATCCCAGATAAGAAACAAGGGAAACATTCCTTTCAGCCAAACCATACCAGATTTCAATGCACCGGCCTATATCCACCACATCGCATAGGCCATATAGATATCTTTTCTTGAAATTCTTAGATTCCTCTATCTTACTCTGCATTTCTTGTCTTCGTAATGCTAGCTGCCAGTCATCCACACCTTTGTAGTTGGGGTTCCATGTCAGGCGGCGGCAATCCATTCCGTGTTCCTGGGCTATAAGATAAATTTTAGAAGCGCCATTGGAAATAGCTTTGTTGCTATATTTATCCATATCATGTGCCTCCACAATCAGCTCTGTACCATTCTGAGCCAAAAGCGCAAACAGCAGTTTTAGCTGACTCACATTATTTGCTCCTGCAATCGCCACAAAGGAACGATTCATCAAAAGATGAGCAATATCCGCTTTCAGCAGCCCTTCTGTTACATAGACGGTACGGGCAAAAGGATTGCCTACAAAATGAACCGGACTGCCGGACGTAACACCCAGTCTTTTAGTTGAAGATGAAAGCCATATGTACTTGTTTCCTTTCTTTTCGGGAGGGTCATATTTATCTTTAATCGGTACGTCCAAAAGAATCTGAGCACCGTGGATCAGACCATCAATTCCCCTTGCCGGAATTAAAATTCCGGAGGTTTTTTTCGTAAATTTCACACTCCAATCCCCATTCTCTAACTGGTAAAATCCGGGAACTCCCTGCACGGTACAGCCCTTTGCAAGCACTTGTTCTGTCAGAGACCGGCAAAGAAAAGCCGGTGGGGTGCTCCTGTATCCCAATGAATTAATTTGCTCGTCTGTGAGTCCACGCTTTGGAGATTTCAGATGTTGTCTATGTCTATTTGACAGGGATAGCATTTCAAAAAGCATCGAATACGTTTGATGAATCTCCTGATTACTGGCCCTTTGCGACTGCGACACTTCTTCCAGATCATATGCGATTGCCTGTTCTGCCCTGTCGGGGAGAGGACTGTCGGACCGGGGTTCCCATGTGGAGTCCCCGGTTCCGCCATCCTGTTTATTCTCCGCCTCATACCCCCAGGGCGGGTCAGTCTGTAAAATATCGCAGATTTCCCGGTAGGCATCGGAATTAGTCGTGTTGTTCACCTTGGCATACAGCGCCAGCATCCCGCCATGCTCATCGCAATAATTACACCGCCAGACATTCTTAATGAAATTTACATTCATTTTGCCTCGGCGGTCATTACAAAAGGGGCAGTCCACATAAACGCTGTTTGCCTGCCTGCGCCGGATATGAAGGTGCAGAAGCTCCACTACGTCCATAATCCCAAAGGGAAAATCCTGTGGGTACGAGTCCATTCACTTTTCACTCCCTTCCCAAGCTCACACGGCCACCACATCAGCCAGCTTTTTGCTCCGTCAGAGATTCCAGCATAACCTTAGCTGCTGCTCGGAGAATATTGTTGTTTCCCTTGTAGCCATAAAGATAATACTTCAGGCTGGGTGTCCGTTGATCCGCAACCTGTCCAATCTTCCAACCATTGCATATTCCCGTATCAACCTTCACTTCACGGGCTTCTTCCTCTGTCATTAGCGCAGCAATGTCATCTACCGGCATATCGGCAGTATACCGGGGTACAACGGCAGATTCGGCTTTCTGCTCCTGAACAGGAGCAGAGTCTTCAGAAGACGCAGGCATACTCTGTATCTTAACAGCAGGCTCCGGGTTCATCGTCGTGGTGTCCGCAGCCCGCCTTACAAACGGCAATGTCCTGCTTTCAGCAGATACCTGTGCGGTCTGCGTCGGCATTACGGCAGAGGTTATTGGCAGACTTTCTTTCTGTTCCGTTTTCGCGGCAGGGGCCACAGGCAGCTGTTCCTCCATTTCTGCTGCTTTACTGGAAAGGCTGACGGGCTGGCTCTTTGCCACATTAGCCTGTGCTTTTGGGACAACTGGCACAGTTTCCTCTAATACAGGTTTCCGCAGAACTTCCCCAACAGGCAGCTTTTCTTCCTGCTCCACTTTTCCCTCGCTCACCGGCAGGCTCACAACAACATTCTGACTGTGTACGACAGACTCACTTTCTACCTTGGAGTGCGTCGTTTCCATAGCCACAGGCGCTGACTGTTGTGTCTTGGGTGTTTCCACAGATGCTGCCCTGACCGAAGCGTGTGGCGTTTCTTCGGTGGTTCTGACAGCCTGAGCCGGCACTTCCTTTGCAGGCGGATTTTCACTGCCTTGTACATTTGTTACGGGGATAACGCTGCCATAGCGCTCGCCGCCCTTTCCAACACTCACATCTGCAAACTGTAAGCCAAAGCCTGCATTTTCCAAAGCAGTGCTCAATGCCGTATCCTGCGCCTCCTTGATGTAATTGAGGGTATCTTGCCGGGTCAGGCTTGCAACCAGACTGCTGACCGGTTCGGTATCGCTCCGGTCCAGAAAAACCTTGGCCTCAAAAATTGCCATCTGGTCGGTAATCCTCAATGCAGTCAGCTTCATGCGTCCCTGGGGATGGGCAAGGCGGAACCAGAGCTTTTGATAACGCAGATCCAGCTTCATCAGCTTCTCCTGTGTCTTTTCAGAGATGGCTGGCCGCAGAAACTGCAGCGGGTCAAAGCCAGGCACCTTGTTCAGCTGGGTAACCGCCTGGTTATTTCCATACATCATGTTCCTTCTGTTGTCCTGTTCGTTCATAATCATTTGCTCCTTTCAAAATAAATAGAGACACCGTGCGCAAATTCTGCACTCTGCCTCTCTTTTTTAACCTGCATTTTTCAATTTGTCTCCCGGGGTAGAGGGAATAGCTATACCTGCACTCTTAGCAAATGCCCGATAATACAGGCAGATTCGTTCACCCAAAGATGTATTTCGTTTACTGATTTCATTACGGTGGATTGCCATAAACAGCACTGCCTTTTGCCCCACCAGCACTACACGGCGTTTTGCACGGGTAATGGCGGTATAGAGCAGATTGCGGTAAAGCATTACCATATGTGCCTTGAGTAGTGGGACAATAACGGTTTCATACTCGCTCCCCATTGCCTTATGAATCGTAGTAGCGTAGGATAAATCCAGATTAACCAGCTCCTCCACACCGTACTCCAATTCCCGGTTTGGGCCAAAATCCACACCAATCCGTTTACCGTCCTCTGTTTCCTTGATGTATCTGATAAAGCCAAGATCGCCATTGGAAACCTTATCTGTGTTCTTTGTCTGCATGATACGGTCACCTACACGGAAGATTTTCGGTCCCAGTTTAATTTCCTCCTCTGCAGAGCAAAAAGGATTCACCATTTCACGGATTACCTCGTTGAGCTGTTCCGCCGATGCAGCGCCCTCCGCTCGGAAAGGCGACAGTATCTGTACCCGCTCAATCCCGCTTTCTGCAATTTCATTGCAATAACACTCCATGATTTTTTCTGCGGCCTCATTCTGATTGTTGCAGGTGTAAAATACAAAGTCTGGACCGTAATACAGATTTGTGCTGCCTTCATTTATAAACTTCGCATTATGAGCAATCAGACTGTCCTTTGCCTGACGGAATATTTCATCAAGCATAGTTACTGGTATCAGTCCACATTCAATCAACTCATGGAACACATTACCAGCTCCTACGCTTGGCAACTGGTCGGCATCACCTACCAGAACAATGCGGCAATCGTCCTTCAGCCTCTCAAAGAGCTGTTTGGCAAGCCACATGTCCACCATGGAAAATTCATCTACAATAATCAAATCAGCAGTCAACAATGAGTCCTCTTTTTTTCTGCCGTTTTCATCTTCCTCGCTTCCAAGTCCCAAACCACTATGTAGTGTTTTAGCCTCCTCGAAGCCTGTGCTTTCCGCCATTCGGCGGCTTGCCCGTCCGGTAGGTGCCATCAGCATGATTTTTCCATCCGGATGCCGGCGCCGGTACACCTCTAAAATAGTTTTCAGTACCGTCGTCTTACCAGTACCAGGGGAACCGGTAATAATAGAAAGGTTATGCCGGAATGCCATACGGACAGCCTTATCCTGCTTTGCAGACAGGGAAACTCCCATCTCCTTTTTTATCTGCTCCATAAGAGGGGCAATATGTTCAACCTCAGATGTAGATACAAGCCGCTTTGCTATTTGACGAGCTGTGCTGTCCTCCAAGTCGAAAATGCGGGGCAGATAGATATTATCGTGACACAAAACCACTGTGCCGCTTAAAATCATACCCTGAAGCTCTTCCTCAACCTCCTGTTTACACAGGCGCATTCCCGGAATAGGTATTTTCTCATTCAGCATCTTCAAGCCGAGATTGATTAGACTTTCAGTGTCCAAATACAGATGTCCCTGTTTGCCTCGTATCTCATCCAAAATGCAGATCAGAGCGCCCCTGATGCGCATGGGGTCATGAAGGTCATTTCCATTCTTTTGAACGATAGCGTCCACACGGCGGAAACCAAATCCGGAAATCTGGCAGAGTTCAAAGGGATTATTCTTTAAAACCTCCACGCTCTCAGGACCTAATTGTTGATAGATTTTCAGAGCCGTTTTTGGAGTTACCTTATATGGTGAAAGCAGGGTCATGAGATCCTGCATCATCCTATTTTCGGCATAGGAAGTTTTTATATCTTCCAACCTGTTTTCCGTAATACCCTTAACTTCAAGCAGACGTTCCGGGTGTTTCTCCAGTATGTCCAGTACACCGACACCAAAACGGGCCACAATTTCGGCCGCAATTTTAGGGCCAATGCCTTTAATCAATCCTGAAGACAAATATCCTTCTACACCATCTACGGTCCGCGGAACGATTTCGCGCCATTGCTCCGTCTGGAGCTGATAACCGTGTTTGCTGTTTTGCCATTCACCATCCATTTCAATCTGAACAGCATCCGTTTGGGGCAGTTCATAGCCTACGGCCACAAAACGAATCAGATGGTCCTTATATTGCTTGGCAGAACGCGCCTGGACCGGAATATTCTGATCTGCTGTCTTTACGCTGATGACGCAGTACCTATTTGATGGATTATAAAATATGGTTCCATCATAAGTGCCAATATAGCTCATTTCCTAAACCTCCATTTGTACCATGCTACCGATTCCTGTTTTGTGCAGTTCGTTTTCATATCCATTTTCCTTTCGTGAAATTTTTAGGCCGCCTCGGATAAGGATGTCTTTACATAAAAACGTCTGGATTCCGATATTGAAGCAAATTGCTCATAGATATCAGGATATTGCAGTTTCAGACGCAACAGTCTATCCTTGTCAATCGTTGGCTTCCGAACCGGATTATAAGTAATGGTGTAGCTGATCCCGTTGCTTTTACACACGGCTTTACAGCTTGTTCCCATCTCTGCAACCAGCATCCCTTTCAGACGCTGCAGTTCCTTATCAATTTGTTTGGAATGCACCTCCTCATTCTTCTTTTCCTCCTGAAGCTGCAAATAACGCATCAGTTTGGCAGCCATGCCTGTATTCAGCTCTACCGCCGGTGCATCAGGGTCGGCAGGCCCAAAATGTCTACTTGCACTTTCCATTATGAGGTCGCCATTCTCCATATACGGAGGCGGCAGTTTTGCCAGCACATGATTCTCCCAAAATTCCTTTTCTAAGAAAATCATTTCTTCTTCGTAGGCATAATCCCTTTTGATTTCCCTGATAATCGTTTCAGCCTCTGTATTTCCATAAAGACAACAGTAGAAAACCCGGTCAACATTCATGACCGCCATATAGTGGCGTCCCTGGCTCTCATAATAGACGGGTACCGTTTCTTTCCCATTCAGCCACCAATTATCCCTGGCATTGTAGTTCGTGGTCTTGATTTCCAGGATGGCAGTGGTGCCATCCGGCAGCTCCACGAAATAATCCAGGTCTGCCAGCATGAAGGGATAATGCGGATGGTAAAACATCTTCTTCCTCTGGTAGAACTTATATCCTGTCTTTTTTCCAAAAATCTTTGCCACCAAAGGTTCCAGCAGATTTCCCATTTCCATAGCGACCCAGTTTCCTTCATATTCCTCAACAGATACTATGTTCAGCTTGTCATAATAAATATCCCTGGCTGTCCGAAAAGGGGAAACTCCAAAGATTGAGGCTACGTCGCTGCCGCCGATTCCCCGGCGCCTGTATGACAGCCATTCTTCTCTGGACAGATGTGCTGTATCCACCAGTACAAGAGGCTTGTACTGTGTTCGTTGTGTTACAATACTGCCTGCCATAGTCATATTCCTCTGCGTGTACGCCGGGGAATGACTGCTCTGGGTACAGTATGGATATTCCGATTTCTGTCCGGAACCTTACTGTTTTTAGGATAGCCAGTCAAAGCCGCCTGTTTTTTGATGGTATTACCGTACTTCCTTCTCTGATTCACTTTCATTTTCATTACCTGCCTTTCTTATTTGATTGATTTATCCTCAAAGCCGTTTCCGGCATTTGGGCAACAAAAAAAGCGAGAATAACTAAGGGCAAAAAATTGCCTGATGTTCGTGAAATAGGAACTTCACGAACCAAAGTCATTCTCGCTTCAAAACAGGGAAAACCCCGAAAATAAAAAAGCCAGCAATACACCGGCCAATTTGGCGCAGTAATACCACTGACAGATTACAAACTTAACAACGTGTGCAATGCGGAGCATTACCGCTTACAGAAAAATTCTGTATTCCCTTAACAGGACGCACAAAAATCAATTACTCAATAAGGATAGCACAATATATAGATTTAGTCAAGAGAGCAACACAATATATAGAATTTGATTTTTTTAAGAAACTTTGCAGAAAAATATTAATTTCACCCTCTTTTTTTAGCGTATGGGGCAAATCCGGACAATACCGGTTGCTCATACGCCTTTTTGTACCTTGATAATTTCATAGCATGGTTTCAGAAGTTATACAGGTTCGGCTGCCAGTATGCGATGACAGATGAGCGTACCAGCCGATTAAATACTGCACAGCACGGCCTGAAAATACGTGGCGGTACCCCGGCATAGGAAATGATCTGAAATGCCATGCGACATTCAAAAAATAATTTTAGTAATCGAACGTCTTGTTTTTTAACTTTTTTGTTGAATGTGGCTGGGACAAATTCGTAAAGTATATATGTAGGGAACCGTAGGCCCTTTCCAGCCACATAGAAAGGAGGACACTGTGGCTGATAATAACATCACTGAAAATACCGGACAAGCCGATTCAGAGAAGCGAAGCTATTCCGTTGAGGAGGCAGCAAGAATATTAGGCGTCAGCAAGCGTTCCGTCTATAAGCTGTGTTCTCAGGAACTCTTTAAATCAGTCCGTATTGGAACAAAACTTCGTATCTCAAAAAAATCCTTTGATGAATGGCTTGACGGCAATGTTTAACTACTGAAAGGAGCCTACGATATGGCATCAATTCAAAAACGAGGAAAAAAATATGCTGTCGTTTATTCTTATGAAGATTCAGATGGTACGAAACGGCAGAAGTGGGAATCCTATTCCACAAAAAAAGAAGCAACAAAACGAAAAGCAGCTGTTGAAAATGAAATTAACAACGGCACTTTCATCCCGCCCAGCAGTACCACAGTCAGAATGTTCCTGAAAGACTTTGTTGAACTCTACGGGACTAAGAGATGGGGACTGTCAGCCTATACTGCTAACACAGGGCTGATTGAAAACTACATCAATCCTCTGCTTGGCGATCAGATTGTCCAGGATGTGAACCGCAGGACAGTGGACCGATTTATTCAGCGACTGCAGAAGACACCGCCTGTGGAGACCCCTTACCGCCATGCACGAACAGAATTTGTGACAGCATGTACGATTGAAAAAATCATGAAACTAATGCGTTGTGCCTTCCATCAAGCGGTACGCTGGGATATGATTGGCAAGAACCCTTTTGATGATGCAATCCTTCCGAAAAGGGAAAAAAACGTCCGTGCCATCTGGACATCAGATATCATCCGCAAGGCCCTGGATAATTGTTCTGACGGCAAATTGTATGTTGCTATCAATCTGGCTTTTGCCTGCTCCATGCGTTTAGGAGAGATTACAGGTTTACAATGGGATTGTGTCCATATTTCAGAGCAGGATATAGCAAATGATAACGCCTATGTCTATATAGACAAGGAACTGGCCCGTGTTGACCAGAAGGCCATTGATGCTGTTGGACAGAAAGATATTATTTTTGTATTCCCCAGACTGATGGGTGGCAAATCTTCCACAAGGCTGGTTCTGAAAAAGCCAAAGACAGAGAGCAGCGTGCGTAAAGTTTGGATTCCTAAGACCCTGGCCTTGATTTTGCGCGATTGGAAAGAAAAGCAGGACACATTGAAGGAATTTATGGGTGTGGACTACATTGACTACAATCTGGTTCTGGTCCAGGAAACCGGACGCCCCTGTGAGGATCGCATTATTGGAAATCAATTCGAGCGGCTAAAAAAATCAGCCAATCTCCCGAATGTGGTATTCCACTCGCTGCGCCATTCCAGTACGACCTACAAGCTGAAGTTGAATAAAGGTGACTTAAAAGCAACACAGGGAGATACCGGACACGCCCAAATTGATATGATTACGGATATTTATGCCCACATTCTTGACGAAGACAGAAAAATCAACGCCCAGAAGTTTGAAATGGCTTTCTACTCCAATCCTGATATGCGTCAGGTGGAGCACCAACTGCAAGTGGAGAGTGCTCCTGAACCAAACCCGGAAGCATTTATGAAGCAGCTGGAAGAAACACCTCAACTTATGGAGGCATTTACACAAAAATTTGTTGAGCAGTATGGGGAGCATATTCTGGCCCAGCTTGCCAAGAAGATGACGGAGGCATAAAACAACACGGGAAAGCACAAGACGACACGAAAGGCAGCGGCAGCGCAAATTAGCAAAATGATTGATTTTAAGACATTTTTCAAAAAAACCGTTCGAGTACCACAGGGAAAATTAGATTCCAGACGAAACAAAAGTATCCGTCAAAATCGGCTGAAAGTACAGAGCAAATTCCAATCCTCCAGAGAAAAATGGACAAGAAAAATGCCGCAACCTCTTGCAGTTACGGCATTTTAAGCGTCCCCGAGAAGATTTGAACTTCCGACCCCACGCTTAGGAGGCGTGTGCTCTATCCAGCTGAGCTACGAGGACATATGCAATTTTTATAGAAAGGAGAGAGCGAACTTACCTCACAGGACTCAGGTTATCTGATTATTAGGAGGCGGACGCTCTATCCTGCTGAGCTACAGAAACACATATTAGGATTGATGAATAAATTCATACAGAATTTCTTCTGTCTACTGCCCTATTCATCACAGGCACGATGTCAATTATAATTCATATTCCCTGATTAAGTCAAGTCCCTTTGTAAAAAATACGCCTGTTTCTATCACAAAATTCCGTTGTTTTTAAAATTTGCTGTTCCCTGCATCCAGATCCGCCCTTTAAACCTGCGGCCGGGACTTGGTTCACCCAGCAAATCCATCTTATTGATGGCGACCCGGAAGAATAAATCATTACATTCCAGATTCATATCATAGATTTCTTCACCGGTTATCCTGTTTTTCTTCAAATCGATATCGCGGATCTCGCCTACCACTGAATACTGGTCACATTCAATACCGCTAGGCATGAAACAGGTATCTACAATCGAATAAATATCCTCTTTCACCACACGTCTTGAGGCCTGGGAATAAAGATCAATATCCTCTATTGTTAATGATTCCATCGCGTCCTCGTCACCATTCTTCGCCGCTTCCAATAGACTGTCCCTGTTCCGTGAAGCTACCTTGGCTTTTTCTATCTGCATGGCTGTTTTTTTAATTGGAAGAAGAATCTTTCCATGGACCGACAGCGCTGACAGGCTGGCCGATTCCACCTTGACCGGTGAATTGGTCTTCTGGGTCCTCTCCCTGTATTCCATTGGGTTAAGAAGGTAAAATATTAATGAAATTCCCACTTTATATTCATCCAGCAGACCTGCATATGTTTCTTTTTCTGCATGGCGCTGTATGGAACATTCCGCCTTCGATGTGACAGTATCGTTGGAAATATAGGGAAAATAGTATTCCACATCCAGTTCATCTTTTTCATTCAATTCACCGTACATGGCGATTCCCAAACCCGGGGCAATTTCTGTCTTCATCTCACACAAATTGGTATCTCTGTCTATTTGTATACACTTGGAACTCACCGCTTCCTTAGAGAGGCAGCGAAGGAGCGCCCTTATGTCGTTCTTCTTCTGATACATGCTGAATCCTGCAGCGCGTAAAAACTTATGCATTCTTTCACCTTCTATCCTTTTAAATTTATTGTTGCTCTTTTTTGTATCTATTACTTTTACTACAAAACACGGAAATTTGCAATACTTTTGACCGATTCTTCTCAGCAACAGCTATTTTCACTGCAACAGACCGGAGGCTTGCAATGGGTTTAGTGATAACCCAGAGCCCGTTCGAGGGCCTCCTTTTCCTCACTTCCCAGAAGCACTTCCGTTTTCCCCTCCACAACATCTTTCATATAGAGGTAACAGCCTTCCCTGCTGTGTACGGAGTTCAAAACAAATCCTGTATTATTATCGTCCAAAAGAGCGATTACAAAACTCAGGTTTCCGCCCATTCCTTTAAAAGCATTATACTTTACAATTCCTGTTTTCTGGTATCCGGCTTTGACCTGCTCCTCCATGGACTCGATCAAATCTTTATTTGCTCTGTCCTCAGACCGGAGAAACGCAGCTTCATCCATTAGATCCAAAATCGTATCCTCCAGAGTTTCCGCATCCTTTCCCCTCATAAACATATCATATCTGCGGTACAGCTTCTTATACTGTGAAAGGCAGATAATGGTGACAATCAATGATATTAAAGTTAGTACGCTTAACCCGATAATCAAAAATCCAGGATCAAATCCTATGTTATTCAATATACTATTTTCCATCTTATGTCCTCATTTCAGTTCTTTAATTTCTATGACATTGAAAAGTGTGCAATAAAATTCATAAAAATTAATATTTAACCATTAATGGACTGGAGAAGCTCTGCTATTCTTTCCAGTTCCGCAGATGAATAATATTCAATTTCGATACGCCCTTTATTTTTATCCTTCTTATTAATAATAACTTTTGTGCCCATCACAGCTTTTAATTTGTCTTCCAGATCCTGATAAAAGATATTGAAATCCTTTTCTTCCGGTTTAACTTCTTTAATCTTCGCAGGTTTTGTTAATAATTTAACTAATCGTTCCACTTCTCGGACACTTAATTTATTATTAATAATCTTATTGGCAATTTGATACTGCTGTTCCCCATCTTCCAGGACAAGAAGCGCTCTTGCATGGCCGCCTGTAATCCTGTTTTGTATTAACAGTTCCTGTACTCTCTCATCCAGCTTTAAAAGACGCATGCTGTTTGTTATTGTCGCTCTGTTCTTAGCAACTCGCTCGGCTACATCTTCCTGTTTTAAACCGAATTCCCGGATCAGCATCTGGTATGCCTTAGCTTCCTCTATGGGATTCAAATCTTCACGCTGGACATTCTCGATCAGTGCAATCTCCATTGTCTGCTGTCTTGTATATTCTCTTATTATAACAGGAACTTCCTTCAGACCGGCCAGCTTTGCAGCCCGCCAGCGGCGTTCTCCTGCAATGATCTCATAATTATCCCCCATGGGCTGTTTTTGGACCAGAAGAGGCTGCAATACACCATATGCTTTTATGGAATTTGCCAGTTCATTCAGTTGTTCTTCATCGAACATCTTTCTGGGCTGGCTGCTGTTTGGTTCGATTTTCGTGATGTTCAGGAATTTTTCCTTTTCAACTTCTACGATTTTTACTTTTTGTACCGGCTTTGTTGTCTTTTTTGCAGCCGGTGCCGCTTTTTTCTGAGGTTTTTTGGCAACAGGAAGTACCATATCCATTTCCTCCAGGTTAGCTTTCTTATCTGCATGATCTGCCGGCTCTTCCGGGGTTCCTGTTCTTATCTCCTCATTAACAGCTTCCGGAGCCCTTGGTTTTGTCTGGGAAATATCATAATCGTCACCGAAAAAAGCTCCTAATCCTTTTCCAAGTCCTGTCCTCTTCGACATTGTTTCCTCCCTTTGTGCTGTGTTGTTTATTCATCCATTCATTTTTTATTACTATATGCTCTATTTTATGAAGAAGTAACAAATGTAATTTTATACATTCTCAGCTATATCTGTTATAGTTCCTCTCCTCTGCTGATTACTTCAGCGGCTAGGAGCCTGTAGCTTTCTGCCCCTGTCGATTTACTGTCATAAATATTAATCGGCATTCCGTGACTTGGAGCCTCCGCCAAACGTACGTTTCGTGGTATAATTGTTTTATATATTTTTTCATTCAGGTTATTCTTAACATTCTCAACAACTTCCAGAGACAAATTTGTTCTGGCATCATACATTGTAAATACTACTCCTTCCATCTCCAAAGAAGGATTCATCTTTCTTTTTACAATATTAATTGTGCGCAGAACCTGGCTTAATCCTTCCAGGGCATAGTATTCACACTGTATTGGAACCAATACGGTATCTGCAGCCACTAATGCGTTCAATGTTAAAAGACTCAGAGATGGCGGACAGTCAATTATAATAAAATCATAGTCGTTTTTCACTTGATCCAGGTGGCTTTTTAAAACAAACTCTTTATTTTCCACATCCAGAAGTTCAATCTCTGCACCGGAAAGATTGGAATCTGAAGGAAGTACATCCAGATCTTCCTGGACCTCACGCTGCAGACAATCTTCAAAAGAACAATCCCCCAGCATCATTTCATATACGGTATCTTCAATCTGGCCTTTTTCCAGTCCCAGACCGCTGGTAGCATTCCCCTGCGGATCAAAATCAATTGTCAAAACTCTCTGACCTGCTTCAGCAAGACAGGAGGACAAATTAATCGCAGTCGTAGTCTTTCCGACCCCGCCTTTTTGGTTTGCAATCGCTATTGTACGTCCCATGATGTTTCCTTTCTAAAACGTATTTCTCTTACGCGTCATTTTATAGTATAGCACATCTGCTTTCTATTTCCTACTTTTTGCTGTAAAAAAGTCTATTTTCTTTACTAAAATGTTTCACGTGAAACATTTTAGTTTTTGGTAAAACTGCTGATATTTTCAATTGGCACACTAAACCGGTGACTTTTCATGCAATTTTATATTTCCATATTTCTCTATAAAATAATTTACACTATTTGCTCCATCATGCTATAAGAGGCTGTAAGGTGCGTATAATATTATGTAACAGTCTTTTCTTTAAGAATATTGTAATGCACATCCGGGAAGATCTGTGGTATAATTTGTGTTATACAAAACCTGCGGACCCCATAAATATTCACCAGGCTTTTTATGATTCGCTTACAGTTTATCTGTCAGGAGGTATCGATGAATACAAAAAATAAAATCATGACATTGTTAGCATTGTCAGCAGGCGGAGCTGCCGCTACTGCCCTCTTTAATAAATATATAAAAATCACTGCCGTCTCTAAGAATCTTATGAGCGAACCGCATCCGCTCTGTTACAAATGGCGTCTGGGTAACATTCATTATACAAAGATTGGTAACGGCAGGCCTCTGCTCCTGGTACATGATTTAAACTTTGCATCCAGCGGCTACGAGTGGACTTTACTGATTGATAAATTAAAACAGAACTATACCGTTTATACCATTGATTTACTTGGCTGCGGCCGTTCAGAAAAGCCGAACCTGACTTACACCAATTATCTCTACGTCCAACTTCTCTGTGATTTTATTAAATCAGAGATCGGACATAGAACAAATATTATTGCTACCGGAGAATCTGCTGCTCTGGCAATTATGGCGTGCAATAATTCACCTGAACTTTTCGATCAATTAATGCTGGTGAATCCGGACAGTTTGACAAGCTGCAGTCAGATACCTGGGAAAAATGCTAAATTCTATAAATTGATACTGGATTTGCCAATCGTTGGTACTCTTCTATATCATATTGCCAGCAGCCGGAATATTATAGAAGAATCATTTGAGGAAAGATACTTTTATAATCCATATTCTGCTAAACCATTCTATATTGATCATTATTTTGAATCGGCTCATTTAGGAGAATGTCCGAAAGCCGTCTTTTCAAGTATGGAATGCAAATATACGAAGTGCAATATTATCAATGCATTGAAGAAAATTGACAATAGCATCTTTATTGTGGGCGGAGCTGAAGAGCCATATATTTTAGATAACATCGAAGAATATAAACTCTATAACTCAGCAATCGAATCCTCAATTATCAGTAAGACAAAGCATCTGCCGCAATTGGAAAATCCGGCTAAACTGCTGGATGCTATATCCATGTTTTTTGCCTAAGATAAGGAGAGGAATGTTTCACGTGAAACATTCCTCTCCTTATCTTTTTTTTAACCTTGGGACCCGCCGCAAGCCAGCGAACGGGGTGATGAGGTGTGTATATGAGTCTTTTGTCACTCCGCTGGCCTGCCGCCGCTGATAGTCTCACGTGTTAAGTGCGGGGGCGGACCTTGTCGAGACCACACAGTGCTACCATGTATGGGAAATATGATATGACTAATGCACCTTTATGAAAGAATCGCGCTAGATTTGATATCGGCCTGCCGGAAACACGTAGTGGCCGCGACAGGGTCCTCCCCATTTAAGGTTGGAGACAATCAGCGTCCGGAACGAACCATGTCCGGTGTGCGAAAACATTCGCCTGAGTCTTCCGTCCCCGGCGAAAACCTGAACCGGGGAAGTAGGCGGAATCAATTGCGGAGGGGACATGGGAGTCCGC
>OAWV01000346.1_pt1 | contig 39151 bp, 30 predicted proteins | sample 1495551 | NCBI WGS metagenome assembly OAWV01 (sample SAMEA2580245, study PRJEB22360) | human gut metagenome | biome: human gut; feature: human-associated habitat; material: faeces | place: Denmark | collected 2008/2010 | reverse complement strand
AGAGTGCAAACGGTCCCCGCAGCAATTCATTCCGGCCGGATTCCCCCTTCACGACAACCTACCCACGGGGACGGAAGACTCAGACAGACTCCCCCACTACACCGGACATGGTCCGTTCCGGACGCGTCCTCCCAACCTCAGTTAAATCTCCATACTGGAAATTCACGAAACCGCTTGTAAATTATATGCTTAGGATGTATGGTATTCTTAGGGAAATTATATCATTTACATTCAACACAGGAGGGTTACATAATGGAATTCATATTAAAAATTACAATGGCCGATCCGGCCGGAAATCGGACAGCATTCGCAGAGGGCGAGGTTCCGCCCGAGTTATATGCGGCAGTGGGCGCCGCCATTTTAAAGGAAGAAGATTTAAATGCAGAGCAGGCCGGTTTTCTGCTTAAACCGCTCCGGGGCGCCGCAGGGCGTATGGAGATGATGGGCGGGGAATTCTGCGGCAACGCGTCCCGAAGCTTTGGTCTGCTGCTGGGCAGGCGAAACGGCATGAAAGCCGGTGAACGTATTCCCGTAGAGGTATCCGGAAGCAAGGATATCCTGGAAGTTCTCCTGGAGGAAGACGGTTCCTGGGTGTCCATGCCCCTGCCTCAGGCAATTACAGAGCTGTCGCTCCCCGAGCAATGCGGCAGAGACAGCGGTATTTCCTCTTCCGACGGCAGCGGACTGCTCCGCTTTCCGGCCGTGGTTCTGGAGGGAATCACCCACGTCATTCTTGAGGATGTCGAACCTTCTGAAACTCTGGCGCACGCTGTTCTCGACAAGATGGCGAAGGAAACGGATGTGGATGCAGCAGGGGCTATCTTTATCAAGGACGGTAAGATGACACCCGTAGTCTGGGTTCGGGCAACCGACAGTTTCATCTGGGAAAGCAGCTGCGGAAGCGGCACTCTGGCTTCGACGGTATGGCTCGGCCGCGATGTGGCCGACGGCGATTTCCGCCTGGAGCTGAAGCAGCCGGGCGGTATATTAAAAGCTGAATTTACTGCAAAGAACGGAAAAATCACTGATGCCAGAATCGGCGGCCCGGTCTTTTTTGAAGAACCGGTTATAAAGACAATTGTAATTTAACGCCGATTAGCCTTCTGAAACCAAAAATGACTGCCGAGAATTCCGGATACCGCCTCTATGACGGAGAACAGTTTGACAAACGCTTCCCTGGATAAATTCCTGTTGCCAGGGAAGCAGAATTTAAATAACCTTTAATAATAATATCATTGTGATTGTTGTTTTTTTGACAACAGGACAGGGAAAAGCGGCAGAGTTGGATGCATCTTGCCTATGCATCTGCTCTGCCGCCTTCGTTGTGTTGTTTAAGGGGTTTTTTAAGTAGTAATGCTATATTCAGTTTTTAGTGTTACTTACAGTACCTGTGCCGCCAGGATAGCTGCGATCATTAACGGGATATTAAAGTGTAAGAATGTAGGTACACATGTGTCCCAAATGTGATCGTGCTGTCCGTCTGCGTTCAGACCGCAAGTCGGCCCAAGCGTAGTATCGGAAGCTGGTGAACCGGCGTCGCCGAGTGCTGCTGCTGCAGACATCAGGACGATAGTTGCTGCCGGAGAGAATCCGATCTTAGAGCATAACGGAACATATAATACTGCAAGTACAGGAACTGTACCGAAAGAGGTACCAATACCCATAGTTACAAGAAGACCAATCAGTGTGATTACGGTTGCAGCGATAACCTTGCTGCCGCCCATCAGTGTGATGGAACTGTCTACTAATTCATTAACAGCGCCGGTATCTTTCAGAACCTGTGCAAATCCGCCTGCTACAAGCATAACGAACGCGATAAAGCCCATTAATTTAATACCTTCGTTGAACTGTTCATCAATATCTTTTCTCTTTACTGCGCCTGTCAGGAACATTACGAGAAGTCCGCCCAGTGCTGCAAATGGAAGAGAACCAAATTTAATCTGAAGAATTACTACAACAACGATTGCAGCGATAGTACACCAGTGCTGTGTAGTTAATTTCAGGCTTGATAATTCATGTGTTTCAACAATTGCAATGTCTTTATATTCACGCGGTTTTCTATAGGTTACAAACAGCGCAATTAAAAGACCAATCAGCATGGCCACTGCCAGAATCCAGTTAACGGATGCTACATCGTTAAGGGTTACTTCCATACCATTCAGAGTCATATTGTCTTTGATGATACCCATAAAGATAAGACCAAAGCCCATCGGAATTGCGATATAAGGAGCCTTGTGACCGAACGCGATGGCACAAGCCACGCCGCGGCGGTCAATCTTCAGCCGGTTCATGACTACCAGTAACGGCGGAATCAGAATCGGAATATAAGCAATATGTACAGGAACGATATTCTGAGAAGCGCAGGCAATAAGAACAAGGATAAAAATAAGGATATATTTATTCTCTCCTACTACTGCTGCAACCTTCTTAGAAAGAATCGTTGTGATACCTGTGTAAGCCATACAAGCTGCAAACGTTCCCAGAAGAACGTAAGCAAGTGCTGTCTCACCGTTCCCGCCAAGTCCTCCGAGCATGGAAGACAGAGTTCCGGTTACCCCCAGTCCACCGGCGACACCGCCGATGAACAGGGAAATAAGCATAGATAATAATACATTTACTTTAAATAAACAAAGAATACAAAGTGATAATACTGCCAATACTACAGGGTTAGTTAACATAAAAGCCCTCCTTCTTCATACATACTTGCTACTTCTCCACTCCCCAGAGAAAAAGTAAACAACACACCCCTCAAACTATAATTCAATAGAACCGCCAATTGCTTCCTCTACGGCCTTTACTAAGGAGCCGTCAGCGATAATATTCTCACAGTAGTTGATATCGTCGTATAACGGACGATCTTCTTCAAGGCGGGCAACCTCTTTACGAACCAGGTCGTATGCAGCCTGTGTTCCTTTACCAAGGCCCTTATTGCCTCTCATGTCGATACCCTGGCATGCAACCATCAGATCCATAGCCAGAACACGTCTAACATTGCGGCCGATCTCTCCAGCCTGTCTTGCTGCGATTGTACCCATACTTACGTGGTCTTCCTGACCTGCGGAAGATGGAATACTGTCAACGCTGGCCGGATGAGCCAGAACTTTATTCTCAGATACTAAAGCGGCTGCGGAATACTGAACAATCATGAATCCGGAATTAACGCCGCCGTTTGGTGTAAGGAATGCAGGAAGTCCGCTGTATGCCGGGTTAACAAGACGCTCAATACGTCTCTCTGCAACGTTGGCTAACTCGGATTCTGCGATCTTTAAGAAGTCAAAGCTGAGAGCCATTGGCTGTCCGTGGAAGTTTCCGCCGGAGATTCCTGCTCTGTCATCTTTAAAGATGATTGGGTTATCTGTTACGGAGTTAATTTCGATATTTACATGCTCTTTTACGTAGTTTACGGCATCCTTGCTTGCGCCGTGAATCTGCGGGCAGCAGCGTAAGGAATAAGCATCCTGTACACGGATTTCGCCCTGGCGTGTTGTATTCTTGCTGCCTTCCAGAAGCTTTAACAGGTTTCTTGCCGTTGCAAGCTGGCCGGAATGAGGACGAACATCATGTACTCTGTGGTCAAGCGCGTCTACGACACCATTCTGAGCCTCGAAATCAAGAGCTGCCGTGATATCTGCAACCTTCAGAAGATTCAGTGCATCATAAAGTGCAAGAGTACCTGCGGAAGTCATAGCCTGTGTACCATTGTTCAGTGCAAGGCCTTCCTTTGCGGATAATTCGATCGTCGGGATTCCTGCTCTTGCCATTGCCTCTGCACCCGGAAGAACTTCTCCCTCGTACTCTGCAAGGCCAAGGCCGATCATCGGAAGTACCATATGGGATAATGGAGCCAGGTCACCGGAAGCTCCTAATGAACCTTTTTCAGGGATAATCGGTGTTACGCCTTTGTTCAGCATGTCAACCATGGTCTGAAGTGTCTCAAGACGGATTCCTGAGAAACCTTTTGCCAGGTTATTGATACGAAGAAGCATGATTCCTCTTGCGATATCTTTTGTAAATGGATTGCCGGCGCCAACCGCATGTGTGATAATCAGGTTTTTCTGTAAGTCTTTGCACTGATCCTGTGAAATTACTACATCACTGAATTTACCAAAGCCTGTTGTAATACCATAAACCACCTTTTCTTCTGCGATTAAATCATCTACAATCTGTCTGGACTCCAGAACACTTTTCTTTGTCTCTTCTGATAATTCCAGCGGTGCGCACTCACGGCAAACTGCTACGATCTGTTCAACTGTTAAATCCTGTCCTGTAATTACTACTTTGCTCATCTTATCTTCTCCTTTACTGCTGTTATTTCATACGTTACATCGTTCCGGCACACTCATTTTGCCGGGGCAATTGATAGGCCTATTATAGTACACGAAGCGTCAAAAAAGCGTCAAATCTTGTAATATTACTGACAAAAATTATTTTTTATATATGTTTTCTTACTTTTCTACTTTACCCTGCTACCACGACAGACTTCTTCACTTTAATTTGCTACCATGACAGACTTCTTTACTTTACCAATTCAGCGCAACACCCGATATTTAAAAATACCTGCTCCGGCATACTGTTTACGGATAACGACAGCCTGCACGCTTTGCACAGGTCACCGCCATCAGTCAAATGCGGCCGGGAGAGCTTTACACAGACTCCCCCGGCCGCACCGGTACTCTCTTTTTAATTCATCTCTCTTTTCACCGCCTCCAGAAGCTGCTCTGTCGTCGGATTCCCGATTTTAGCAGATAAGCCGACCGCCCTGCTGTAATGCTCGGCCGCTTCCTCCTTCCGCCCCGTTTTCAGGCAGGTCATGGCAAGGTACGTCTCAGCTCTTTCAAGCCCCCATCTGTATCCGTTCTTCTCGAGGCATTCCCTGGCCCTCTCCAGATAATTCCACGCCTCCAGAAGCCTTCCCTGGCAGTACATAACCTGGCCGATATTGCAGTAGACCTGGCCGATACCGTTTGTCTCCACCGGGCCCTGGCCCACTGTTATCCCTTTCATGTAATACTCAAGCGCTTCATCATACCTGTCCTGTATCCTGTAGATATCACCGATATAATTAAAGCAGGCGGCGATGCTTGCCGTATACTTTCCCCCTCCGTCTTCAAGCTCGCGGAATACCATAAGCGCTTTCTGAAGGACATCCTCCGCCATCCTGTATTCCTGCCTCTGGACATGGTACCATCCTTTCAGCCGGAGAAAGGTGGCATACTCATCCCTCTCTTCCTTTTTTATACAGCCAAGCCCCAGGGTCACATATTTGTCAACCTTTTCCAAATCTTCCCTCTGAATTCCATGAAATACCTGCTGCTTATAGCAGGCCAGAAGATTCTTATGGGCATTCAGCTTCTGGGCCAGAAAAATACTTTTCTCAATATTGGCGATACCGCTGTCGTAATCGCCCATCGCGATGTCATATCTTCCTTTTATATAATGCATCTCCATCTTCATCTGGCGTATCTCTCTGGAATCGTCTTTCAGGTTAATGACGTCCTCCGCCAGTTCAAGCATCTTTGCCGCTTCGGCCATGACACCGAAATCGTCGCCGAAATCAGAAGCTTCGGTATGGAGTACCGGAAAATTCTCATTGATTACCGTGTAAAATTCTTTCAGGTAACGAATCTGATACTGGTATGCCTTTACCTGATCATGGCATTTGTCGTAATGGTAGACGACAAGGGGAAGTACGGTAAAATCCTGTTCCGCCTGGGCCTCATAGTAGGCAGCCAGCATTTTGTGATAAAGCTGCTTTTTCCCATTGCTCTGTTTCTCGTAAATATATTCCTGGAAAATGCGGTGGACAAATTTATAATAGACATTCCATCCAACCAGAACCTCTTTAATAAGGAAGCCTTCCTGCAGCCTTTCCAGAATTTTAAGAAGGGTCAGCCTGTCCATGCCCTTCATCAAAAGCTCTATTTCCTCAATACTTATCTTCTCAGGGAAGACCGACATACAGTCCAGGACTTCCTTCTCATCCTGGGATATTCCGGACAGCCTCGCCTTGATTACAAAGTTTGTCTTCGGAGATTTTTCAAGCGTGTATCCCTTCTCACGGATAATGTTAATCATTTCCGTCAGGAAAAATGCGTTGCCGTCCGTCAGCTCATATAATTTTTGACGTTTCTCCGGTTCCGTGTCAAGCTCCGGTAATGATTTGTGCAGAATCTCATCCGTTTCTTCCTTCGTAAACGGCTGGAGGGCTATGAGTTTGACAGAATCTCTGCGGACCAGCGGTTCCAGCGCTTCCGTCACCTCGGCCTCGCTGCTTCTGTTATACGTGCATATGGTCAGCATCACATCCGGTTCAAGCATAAACTGGAGGCGGCACATGAGCTGAAAGCTCATCTGATCCATCCACTGGATATCGTCAAATGCCAGGACTATCCGGTATTTCTTCGTAATCTCGGTAAACAGGCTGATTACCGTCTTCTCAATCATCTGGTAAGTAAGACGGCCGCTCTCTCTGTCGTCACCGACACCCCGGTTCAGGAGCTGGGAAAGCTTTTCTTCCTCATCGAGAGACAGCGCCCCCTTCATTGTCCCGTTCTCAATACATTGTCTGACTTCCTGAAAGATATCATTCCAGGGGTTTAAGAAGAAATCGGCGCCCTGCCTGTAGCATACCGCATAGAGCGTGATCATCTGTTTCCCCAGCGCCAGCTTCAGTCCGCATTCCAGAAAGGACGTTTTTCCGACGCCTTCCTCCCCCTCTACAGCCAGACATCCAACCTTCTCGCCTGCAGACCTCTCTAAAAATCCGCTGATTTCGTATAATTCTTTTTTACGGCCGATAAACGGCAAATCAACGGAAACGCCTTCCGTCTTCACATGCTCTTTCACATTAAATACACGGTGGAACAGATCTTTAACCTTCTGTGACGGTTCCATATCCAGATCATCCTGGAACAGCTTCATCAGATCATAATAAAGTCGGATCGCCATCGTGTAATTGCCGTTCTCAGCATAGACATTCATAATCTCATAATACAGCTCCTCATTGTAAGGATCATTTTTAATAAGGATATTACTGTACTTCTGAATCAGGGAAAGATCATTTTTCTCGCGCGCATCGTCAAGATGCTCCCTGGCGCTCTTTGAGATATTCTGACGCTGTCCTTCGCGGACTCCCTCCACCCATTCCTCAAATTCATAACAGTTCTTAATATAAAAATGGTCCAAAAAAACACCGCTCTGTCCGACATCACCATCCTCACGGCGCTCCAGATCAATCATAACGGGATAGTCAGGATTGAGTGCTATCCCCGTATGTCCGGTTGTAACCAGAAAATCTTTATCTATAAACCGGCGCACCTGATAAACCGCGTCACGCAGCTTCTTTTTCCCGGTTGTCTCGTCTTCATCTCCCCAGAGAAGACAGATAACCTCCTCCCTGGTGACCGTTTTTCTGATACACAGATAATATAAAAATCCCTCTACTTTTTTATAAGGAAAATTAACCTTCTCCCCATCTGCAAAAATCGTCGGATTTCCACACAGGTTAATTTCAACTTTTTTCATTGCGCCTCCCCTGACTCTGTTACTTTACTGCCCAAACCGCCGCTGTCCGTCAAAAAGAATAACTGTCCTGAACATTCTCCCGGAAGGATATGCCGGTAAACAGTACTCCGAAAGACTCTGCCGCCAAATGCGGGTTTCTACTATGATCTATATATGTTTCAGTATACAAAACATGGCGTGTACTGTCAACTCTGACGTAGCAGTTCAGACTTTAGATTTAGTTAAGCATGTGAGGACGCCGCCGGTACGGCCACGTTAGATATAGGCTAAAGTAGTTGTATAAGTTTATTTTGGGAAATTTGCTATATTTGGTGTGATATGGTGTAATTTCAGTATAATATTTGATTGAAGAATTATCATGCTGCCCATACTATTTTTTATCGGTATTCTGTAGTGGCAGCGACAAGGTTTCCTCCCCCATTAAGGCTGGAGACAATCAGCGCCCGGAACGGACCATGTCCGGTGTGCGAAAACCTCCGCCTGAGTCTTCCGTCCCTGGCGAAACCCTGACCGGGGGAAGGAGGCGGAATCAATTCTGGAGGGGACATGGAAGCCCATCCGTGCTTAATGAGGTTTCTCACGAATTTAGCACGGCTATGCGCTTCGATAAGTGCAAACGGTCCCCGTAAGAATTCATTCCGGCCGGATTCCCCCCTCACGACAACCTTCAATTGGGGACGGAAGACTCAGAAAGCCCCCTCTCACCACACCGGCCCCGGTCCGTTCCGGACGCGTCCCCATTCTCACTTAAATCTCCGACGTCCAAAGAAGATTGGCTGGAATTTTTCTATAAAGGACAAAATTATCAATTAATATTGACGTTTTTTGGACTCTGCCCTGTTATAATAGGCTCAGAAAGTAAAAAAACGAAACACAGAAAGGACGAGATAACAATGAACAATAGTGAAATCGGAAAAGCTATGACAATTAAACTTGATCCGGTACTGCCGGAGTATCCCGTTTTTAAAGAAGGCATCCGCCGCGCTCCTATGAGAGAGCTTACCTTATCAGATCACGAGAAGAAACTGGCTGTAAAGAACGCGCTCCGTTATATCCCGGAAGAGCTTCATGAGCAGCTTGCTCCTGAATTTATGGAAGAGCTTCTTACACATGGACGTATCTACGGATACCGTTTTATGCCAAAGGGAGAAATCCACGGAAAACCAATCGACGAATACAAAGGAAACTGTATTCAGGGTAAAGCATTCCAGGTTATGATCGACAACAACTTAAGCCATGAGATCGCTCTTTATCCTTATGAGCTGGTTACTTACGGCGAGACAGGACAGGTTTGCCAGAACTGGATGCAGTATCAGTTACTTAAAAAATATCTTGAGGTTCTGACAGATGAGCAGACCCTTGTTGTTATGTCCGGCCATCCTCTCGGACTGTTCCATTCCCACAAACAGGCTCCGCGTGTCATCATCACCAACGGTCTGATGGTCGGCGAAGGCGACAATCCTGAGACATGGGCAAAGGCAACTGCTATGGGATGCTCCTCCTACGGACAGATGACAGCCGGCGGCTGGATGTACATCGGACCGCAGGGTATCGTTCACGGTACATTCAACACCATCTTAAATGCAGGACGTAAATTCCTTGGCGTTCCGGCAGACGGTGATCTGGCAGGCCACTTATTCGTAACAAGCGGACTCGGCGGCATGAGCGGCGCTCAGCCAAAAGCTATCGAGATCGCAGGCGGCGTTGGTATCGTTGCCGAGGTTGACTACTCCAGAATCGAAACACGTCACAGCCAGGGCTGGGTAAGCTTAGTTGCTGAATCCCCGGAAGAAGCTTTCAAACTGGCTCATGAATACATGGAGAAGAAAGAAGCTATGTCCATCGCATTCCACGGCAACATCGTTGACCTTCTGGAATATGCGGTTGACAACAATATCCACATTGAGCTTCTCTCCGACCAGACATCCTGCCACGTTCCATACGACGGCGGCTACTGCCCACAGGGTCTTACCTTTGAGCAGAGAACAGAAATGCTTGACCATGATAAGGAGAAATTCTGCAAACTGGTAGACGAAACTCTGACAAAGCATTTCCACTTAATTCAGACTCTGGTTTCCAGAGGTTCTTACTTCTTCGATTACGGCAACGCATTCATGAAGGCCGTATACGATGCAGGTAACAAAGACATCTCTAAGAACGGCGTAGATACAAGCGAAGGCTTTATCTTCCCATCTTATGTAGAAGATATTTTAGGACCGGAATTATTCGACTACGGATATGGACCATTCAGATGGTGCTGCTTATCCGGCAAACACGAAGATCTGGTTAAGACAGACCACGCAGCTATGGACATCATCGATCCGAACAGAAGATTCCAGGATCGTGACAACTGGGTATGGATCCGCGACGCAGAGAAGAATAAACTCGTTGTTGGTACCCAGTGCCGTATCCTTTATCAGGATGCCCTTGGAAGACGCGATATCGCCCTTAAGTTCAATGATATGGTAAGAAAAGGTGAAATCGGACCGGTTATGCTTGGACGTGACCACCATGATACAGGCGGAACCGATTCTCCATACCGTGAGACATCCAACATTTACGATGGTTCCAACTTCACGGCTGACATGGCTACCCACTGCTTCGCAGGCAACGCTGCAAGAGGCATGAGCTTAATCGCTCTCCACAACGGCGGCGGTACAGGTATCGGTAAAGCTATCAACGGCGGTTTCGGTCTCGTTCTTGACGGTTCCGAACTGACAGACCAGATTATCCGCGAGTCTATTCCGTGGGATACCATGGTCGGCGTTTCCAGAAGAAACTGGGCCAGAAATGAGCATTCTATCGAAACTGTTGCCGAGTACAACAAGACTTTCGAAGGAAGCGATGCCATCACAATGCCATATATCGCTGATGACGCTCTGATTGAGAAGGTTTTCAAAGAAGCAACTGCAAAATAATAAATCCGGCATAATCCGGGAATAATTTTTGACACGATATCATTTCTATAGAGGCTGGTGTTTATCTGCAACAGCCTCTATAAGATATATAGTAACAAATATCTGCTGATTAAATCCGCGGTAGGTAAACTGCTGCAATCATGAGAGAATGAGAGAGGTTTAATATGACAAAGAGATATATCCGCCACGCATCTGAGCTGGTGACCTGTAAGGGACAGGCTCCGAAACGCGGCAAAGAAATGTCCGACATCGGCCTGATTGAGGACGGCGGCGTCCTGATCCATGATGATAAAATCTTCGCTGTCGGCACAACGGAAGAACTGGATAAGATGATCAATCCGGATGAATATGAAATTATCGATGCCACGGGAAAAACCGTACTCCCCGGCTTCGTTGACTCACATACCCACTTTGTATTCGGCGGTTACCGCGCCGATGAATTTACCTGGCGTTTAAAGGGCGACAGCTACATGTCCATCATGGAGCGCGGCGGCGGAATCAACGCTACCATCAATCCAACCAAGAATGCAACGGAAGAAGAGCTCGTTGCCGTAGGCCGCGAGCGCCTGAACCGCATGCTGGAATTCGGCGTTACCACCGTTGAGGGCAAGAGCGGATACGGCATGGACTGTGAAACAGAGTTAAAACAGCTCCGCGCCATGAAAGAACTTGATAAAATCCATCCTGTCGATATTGTGACCACCTTCCTTGGACCGCACAGTGTTCTTCCGCAGTACAAGGGCAAGGAGCGTGAATTTATCGACATGATGATCAATGAAGTAATGCCGAAGGTTAAAGCGGAGGATTTGGCTGAATTTGCCGACATCTTCTGTGAGAAAGGTGTTTTCAACATCGAAGATTCCGAGTATTACTTAAATAAAGCAAAAGAGATGGGATTCAAGCTGAAAATCCATGCCGATGAGATGTTTTCCCTCGGCGGAGCCGAACTGGCTTCCAGAACCGGCTGTTTCTCGGCAGACCACCTGTTAAAGGCATCCGACGAGGGCATCCGGCAGATGGCCGAATCAAGTGTCATCAGCACCCTTCTTCCTGCCACGGCATTCTGCCTGAAGGAAGAATATGCACCGGCCAGAAAGATGATCGACAGCGGCTGCGCAGTCGCCATTGCCTCTGATCTAAATCCGGGAAGCTGCTTCACCAACAATATTCCTCTTCTCGTAGCCCTTGGATGTATCTATATGAATATGTCCATCGAAGAGGTTATCACCGCACTCACCATTAACGGAGCTGCCGCAGTTGACAGAGCCGATCAGATTGGCAGTATTGAAGAAGGCAAAAAGGCGGATATTATCTTCCTGAAATATCCTTCCATCAACTATATGCCATATCACACCACCATCAATCTGGTGGAGACTGTGATTAAAAATGGTGAAACCGTTTACCATAAAGAATGGTAATCTAATAATTTGCAAGCTGTCAAACTACCATACAAAAGGCGCCCGGGATTTATTCCCGGACGCCTTACCTCAATCTTCTGTTTTAAGCGCCCGCATCGCATTCAGTATCGCAATTACCGAAACTCCCACGTCTGCAAATACCGCTTCCCACATATTTGCCATTCCGGCTGCTCCCAGTATGAGAACCAGGGCTTTGACGGCCAGGGCAAACACGATGTTCTGTTTTACAATCTTAAGCGTCTTTCTGGCAATCTTGACTACAGTGGCAATCTTTGCCGGGTTATCGTCCATCAGAACTACGTCGGCTGCCTCTATGGCAGCGTCAGAACCCATGCTTCCCATGGCGATTCCGATATCGGCCCTGGTCAGTACCGGTGCATCGTTGATTCCGTCACCGACAAAAGCCAGTTTGCGCTTCTCATCCAGAGGCTCTAAAAGCATCTCTACTTTATCCACCTTATCTCCGGGAAGCAGCTCCGTATAGACTCCGTCCAGACCGATTTCTTTTGCAACGGCTTCTCCCACCTCTTTTCTGTCTCCGGTCAGCATGACTGTCTTTCTCACGCCTACCGCCTTCAGACGCCGGATCGCTTCAAAGCTTTCTTCTTTAATCGTATCGGAGATCAGTACGCTTCCGGCAAACACGCCTTCCCTTGCCACGTAAATGACAGTTCCGGCCTCTTTGCATTCCTGATACGGAATTCCCGCCTGCTCCATCAGTTTCCCGTTGCCTGCCAGCACCGCTTTCCCATCTATCACCGTCTTGACGCCGTGACCGGAAATTTCTTCAGTTTCTCCCAGCCGGTTTATGTCGATCTCATTAGCATACGCATCTTTAATGGAAGCAGCGATCGGATGGTTGGAATAATTCTCGGCCAGTGCGGCCAGTTCCAGTAGTTCTTCTTCGCTGATACCGGACGGGTACAGCTTTGTCACCTTAAATTCTCCCTTTGTCAGGGTTCCCGTCTTATCAAACACAATAGTGTCTATCTCTGCCAGAGCTTCCAGGAAATTGCTTCCTTTTACAAGGACACCGTTCCTGGACGCTGCCCCGATGCCTCCGAAAAAGCTAAGCGGAACTGATATAACAAGTGCGCACGGACAAGAGATAACGAGGAAAATACAGGCCCGCTGAATCCAGCTTGCGAATCCCTGGCCCAGAACAAGAGGAGGAACAACCGCCAGAAGCACAGCCGCAATCACCACAAGCGGCGTATAATATCTGGCAAAACGTGTAATGAAATTCTCCACCTTCGCCTTCTTGCTGCTGGCATTTTCCACCAGCTCCAGAATTCTGGACACCGTGGAATCCTCAAACTCTTTTGTCACTTCTATCTTCAGCAGCCCGCTTCCGTTAACACATCCGCTGATTACCTGGGTTCCCTCTCTTGCAGACCTCGGAACCGATTCCCCGGTCAGGGCGGAAGTGTCAATCATTGATTCGCCGCTGATTACCACACCATCCAGAGGTATCCTCTCGCCAGCCTTTACAATAATGATATCACCGACCGCCACATCGTCCGGTTCCACCTGCTTTAACTGGCCGTCCTGCTCGATATTGGCATACTCAGGGCAGATATCCATCATATCGCTGATAGACTGTCTGGAGCGGTTAACCGCGTAATTCTGGAACAGCTCACCCACCTGATAAAAGAGCATCACTGCAACGGCTTCCGAATATTCCTTCACGCCGAATGCTCCGAATGTAGCAATTGTCATCAGGAAATTCTCATCAAAAACCTGACCGTTAATGATTCCTCTTCCCGCTTTATAGATAATATCCCAGCCGATAATCAGATACGGTACCAGGAATACGATTAATTTGGGCCATATGCCGGAAAAATTCTCCAGAACGCCTGATTTCTCGCTGATTATGGCAAGAATGTATATAATAAAAGCCACAATGATTCTTGCCAGCATTGCTTTCTGCTTTTTGTTCATGCTGCCTCCTGCTGTCTTTCCTGATTTATATATTGATAACGCAATCCGGTTCTACTTTCCTGCAAACCGCGACTACTTCCTTCATAATCTCGTCGAAACGGTTCTCATCGGCGTCAATTGTCATCTTCTGTGTCATAAAGCTGACATTGGCATCGGCAACACCTTCAATTTTCTTAATCGCTTCCTCCATCTTAGCTGCACAGTTTGCACAATCCAGATCTGTTAATTTAAATTTCTTCTTCATCTTATTATTCCTCCATTATCTTTATAAATTCATGATAGTTCAGATAACATGAACTTGCTGTCTGCCATCAATAAAACTCCGAACTTAACTGCTGTCCTACTCCTTGATATGTTCATATCCCTGATCAATAATACTTCTCACATGACCATCTGCCAGAGAATAAAAAACTGCTTTCCCCTCTCTCCTGTTTTTCACAAGCTTTGACTGTTTCAGGATACGGAGCTGATGTGAAATAGCCGACTGTGTCATATTCAAAAGCTGTGCAATATCACACACACACATCTCCGCCTCAAAAAGCACATACAAAATCTTTATTCTCGTCGAATCGCCAAAAACCTTGAATATCTCCGCCAGATCATATAAATCATCATCATCCGGCATCTTTTCCTTAACTGCCTTTACCACATCGTCATGGATCTGATAAAAGTCACAGCACTCTACGTCATGAATTGCCAATTTGCAGGCCTCCTTTCATTTATTATCTGGTTACAGTTCAGCCTTTGGCTAAACCGTAACAAATGATGCACAGAAACGGCAAAAAAACGCCGTTGATTGTGGTGAAAAGTTCACTTTTCATCGCGTCGCGCCGCACAACTCGGGATTTTCGCAAAAAACAGCGAAAACACCTCGCGGAATACATCATGGATGAACTGTTACATTATCTGTCTCCTCTTAAACTGTATTGTAATACATATTATCGAATATACATATGAACGATTGTTCATATGTATATAATATGACTCTTTTGCTGAGATGTCAAGAACTTTTATTAAAATTAATTGAAGGATGGAGAACACATCGTAACTTTTCACGGGGTAATGTTTTGCGAGGTGTTTTCGTGTGTATTTCACACGAAATTGAGCGGAATTAAATCCGGCGATACTCTTCCGGCCTTAATTCCGCTCAATCTTTTAAACATCTATTATAAATCTTTCTTTCTAAATACCGATACTGAAATACAGACTGAAACCACCATCAGAACAACTGCAATAACCGGAATGATTTTCAGCATCATGATTATCTGCTCCTTCTGAATCTGGGGCAGCCTGTCACGGAACAGCATAATCACTACCCAGGGTACCATCCAGATGACAATGTTTACATATCTCGCTTTATCAATCCCTATTATATAGACCATCGGCAGCAAAATTGCCTGCATCAGCACAGTTACCACCAGTGCGCTGCCCACGCCAGCAAGCAGCTCCACCAGAGGTTCCCCTGCCCAGACTGCATATCCTGCAGCCAGAACAAAGGCTGCTGCCGCCAATATCAGATCCAGACACAGCACAAAAATATATTTAGACCATACAAGCTGCTTCCTGCTCACCGGCATCGCGGCCAGATATTCATCGCACCGGTACTGCTTATCATAACTAAATGAGCTGAAACAAGACACAAGCCCCAGCACGGATATCATCATCGTAATCATATATACGTTCTTAAAGATAATACCGTATATGATAAAAAATATTAAGACGAAGGCCCAGCTTTTAAACTGCGGCTTAAACATACAAAACTCCTTATAGAGTAAACCTTTCATAATAAAACCCCTTTCTCTCATTCACTGTGCCGTCCCGGACGGCCCGCAGAACCGTTTTCTCAATACACTGCCGCATTACCGTAGCCTCTGTCTTCGGACTTTATCAGAAAAAGCATGATTTCTTCCAGGGATGCCGCTTCCACCACAATCCCTTCTTTTGATTTGACAGGACTGTTCGTCTTAACCAGAGCTTCCGCACCAAAGCTGTTCTCCCGCATTCCTGCCACCCGGACACCGCCGTCTGCCTCCATTTTCATGATATCACTGCGGCTGCCTTTTAAAATTCTGTATTCATCCAGCAGACGGTCCTTTTCCTCACAGAGCATCAGCCTTCCCTGGTGAATGAAGGCAGCGTAATCTGCCGTCTTCTCAATATCACTGATAATGTGGGATGAAATTAACACAGAATGGCTCTCGTCCATGACAAACTCTTTCAAAATATCAAGCACTTCCTCCCTTACAACCGGGTCGAGACCGCTTGTAGGTTCGTCGAGAATCAGCAGCCCTGCATTGTGGGAAAGTGCGATGGACAGGGAAAGCTTTATCTTCATTCCTCTGGAATATTCTTTAATTTTCTTTTTGCGGTTTATATGAAACTTTTCCAAATATTGATAAAAGCAATCACTGTCCCAGTTCCTGTATATCCCCCTCATCATGCTGTCCACTTCCACCGCCTTAAACAGATCAGGAAGATTCAGTCCTTCCATGACGATTCCGATGTTCTCCCTCAGCCTGGAATTATCCTCGCCTATGTCTTCACCGAACATCCGGATCGTTCCCCCGTCCCGGTGGATTAAATTTAACGCTGCCTTAATCGTTGTGCTCTTTCCTGCGCCATTCTCACCCATCAGCCCCATAATGCAGCCGTATGGCAGTTCCAGGTTCAGATCCTGGAGGGTGAAATCACTGTAATGTTTTGTCAGGCCTCTGATTTCCAGAATATTATTTTCTCTCTCTTCCATATTCATCACCTATTAACTCCTATATTCATTGCCTACTGACTCGTGTCCTGTTTCGTCTCTGACTCTCTTTGCAGATATCGGCTCCTAAACCGGCTAGCCCTCATCGTACATGGCTGCCAATACATCCTTAAGCTCTTCGCAGGGAATGTGGGCAATCCTCGCCATGTCCACCGCCTCCTGCAGGCATTCTTCAATCTTCTTAAACTGTTCTTCCTTCATCAGTTCCTTATTCTTTCCTGTGACAAAGCTGCCTTTCCCCTGAATGGATTCGATAAAACCGTCTTTCTCCAATTCTTCATAAGCCCGTTTCGTGGAAATAAGGCTGACCCGCAATTCCTTAGCCAGATAGCGGAGTGACGGAAGCGGGGCCCCTGCTTCCAATTCTCCTGAAATAATTGCATTCTTAATCTGGCTTGTAATCTGCTCATAAATCGGCTTATCGCCGGAATTACTTATAATAATATTCATACCGTTATTTCTCCTGCAGTGCTTGCCGCTTCGCGTATTACGTCAAAAAATAACTCAGCAAAAACAGCTGTATATATACTGTGTATGTTAATTATACACAGTATATATACAGCTGTCAATCTATTTGTATAAAAAATGAATTACGATTTTCTGACATTTTTGACAGAAAATTGCATAAACTCTGTTTTACATGGATCGGCTACTTACGTTTCCCTTCTTTTTTTGGCTGTTTCGCGAACAGATACTGATTTAAAAAACAAAGAAGACCGCTGATCGATGCCGCCGGGAATATCACCTTCGTGACTCCCTCTAATGAGATCATAATTTCCGGCTGTCCAATGAGCAGACAGACAATCTGGCCCGCCACGTAAATGCATCCACCCAGAAAAAAGATAAGAAAACCAATTAAAATAAGATTATAATATAATTTTTTCATAAGCCCTCCTTAACGCGGCAGCGGTAATATACCGAGGCATACCAGAACTGCAATACAGGTGATTGGCAGAACAAACCATTTGATAAGCGGCATAAATATCTTCGGCGGGTCGCATTCCGTCAGGCCGCAGGCCACAAACAGCGCTCCCGATGCAGGCGGTGAAGCTCCCTCTGTGGATGCCACAACGAGAATAGCAGTAGCCGCTGCAAGCGGATCGATACCCACAGATACTAAAATCGCATGGGAGATAACACCAATCGACGTGAGTGTTGCCGTGGAAGACAGAGGACCGGCAACTACTGCCACCAGGATCAATATGATAACAACTGTTGCAACTTTTGACAGGCTCATGGAATTTAATATCTGTACAATATCTTCAGAGAGGCCCAGCTTACTGATAATATTGCTTGCCGCAAAGACAAATATCAAAAGACCGCCTGTACTGGAAAAATGAGGAATTAATTCTTCCACAAACTGCTCCCTGGAATGAAATTTTTCCCGGATATCCTTCCACCCCAGAGCCAGAATGATTGCGATCATCAGAATCGGTATCCAAACCAGTATATTAATACTGTCAACTGCCGCTTTCCATACCTCGGAGCGGCCCGCAATCAAATCAGACAACGGCCCCATATTGAGGGCTACCGGAATGATTGCCCCCAGGAACAGCAGAAGATTCTTTCCAGCCGTCTTCATAACGCTGCTCCATGGCTCATCCGTTACCGTCTCAGGAAGTACTATATGATTTTTTCTGATAATATAATGAATATAAACAACTCTCCAAATAACCTGATAAATACCGGTCAAAAATAAAGCAATGTAAAGCTGCCCCTCGGAAACAGCGCCCGCTACGGTCGGAAATGCCAGAACAATAAACAGAGAGGAACTAGGCGGGAAACCGGCTCCCAGGCCTCCGTTGGCTGCTATCAGCGTGGCGGCCTGCTCTCTTTTCCAGCCTGTCGATAAGAGCCACTGTGCCGTAAATGCTCCTGACGTGGCGGCGTTGGGAGTGTTTCCTCCCGACAACATTCCCAGAAAAGATGAAATCGCCGTATTTACATAGGCGGGACCTCCCTTCATCTTTCTGAACAGGCGGTTGAAAATCTTCAGCATTCCCTGAAGAACACTGGTGCTCTGAAGTAAAAATGACATGAATACAAATGCCAGAGAGGCAAACAATACCTCATAACTCAGCGCATATTTAATTCCTCCGAGCAGAAGCTCTGCCGCCCTGCTTCCGCCAAACAGCGATACAACGATCATGCCGATAAAGGCAACCTCTCCAATATTACGTTTTATGTATACACTCCAAATTAAAATAAGTAAGATAAATACCAGCATTGAAGCTAAACCTGGTCCCATATGCTCATCCCCTTCCCCGTGAATTTAAACCGCTGTGTTTAATCACAAAGCCGGTCAGTCGGCTCTGTAAATATCATCAATCATCTCCACCTGTTTTTTCACCAGCGTATCCTCAACCCACTGGCGCTTTGATGTGCCGTTTTTAGCTGCTTCTACCTTTCCGGCATCAAGAGCCGCATACTTTTTGGCTTCCTCCAGAATAACCGCCGCATCTTTTCTCGGTATTACAATCACTCCGTCCCTGTCTCCGAGAACAATATCGCCAGGCATTACGGCTATATTACCGATTGATACCGGAACATTTACTTCCCCCGGCCCTTCTTTGTACGGACCGCCGGGCGTCGAACCGGTGGCATATAAGAACATATGCATCCGGGAGAGCTCTTCAATATCACGGATTGGACCATCCAGCACAATCCCTGCTATTTTTCTTGTATGCTGTGCATACACGGCCATAATTTCCCCCATCAGGGAATGCGTTCTGTCTCCGTCATTGGAGACCACGATGACATCGCCTTCTCCGGCCATGTCAAGCGCCTTGTGAAGCATCAGATTATCACCCGGCCGGGCTTTCACCGTGAGGGCTGCACCTGCCATGATTGGAAGATCCGGTGAGCTGATCAGTCGGATTTCCGAATTCAGGGCACAGGAGCGCCCCATGGTATCCGCCACATTAGCCGCCGGAAGTTGTTTAAACGCCTCAACAATACTGCTCTCCGGAAGATTTCTTTTTAAAAACACTCTGTTTCCTACACTCATTCTGTCTCTCCTCTTCTTTCCTGATATTTATTTTATAAAATTCATTTGCTCCAACTGCTCCCTCATCGGCGGAACCGGATATTTGGGTGTTCTTCCCGACAGAAAATCGTCAATACCCTCCGCACAGGCCAGTGACGAGCGGGAAGAAGCCTCTTTCGTTGCAGCGCCAATGTGCGGCGCGGTCAGTACATTATCCATCTCCAGCAGCGGATTTTCCCTGGAAAAAGGTTCTTCCCGGGTGACATCGAGGGCTGCCCCCGCTATCTGTTTCTCTTCAAGGGCTTTTATCAGCGCTTCCTCATCAATGATGCTCCCCCGGGCCGTATTGATAAGAAATGCCGTCTTTTTCATCCCTGCCAGCTCTTTCTCCCCCACGCTGTTCACAGTTTCAGGCGTTGCGGGAACGTGGAGTGAGACGTAGTCAGCTTTCTCAAACACTTCTTCACGGCTGGATACAGGTATAATATAATCCGGCAATTCTTTTGCATAAGGATCAAAGGCCAGAACCTTCATGTCAAATCCAAGCGCTGCTTTTCTGGCCACAAGACCGCCTATGTTGCCGACACCCACGAGTCCGAGGGTTTTTCCGCACAGTTCATGTTTTTCGATATTGAATTTAGCAAAACGGTAATCGTCCTTATAAAGCTTCTGGACCAGTTTGAAATTTCTGGAACAGTAAAGCATGTAAAAAACCGCCAGCTCTGCAACAGATTCGCTGTTTGCCCTGGGCGCGTATAGAACCATAATCCCTTTTTCTTTTGCAGCCTCCAAATCCACGCCGTCATAGCCGGCTCCATGTCGCGCTATCACCTTCAGCCGGTCCGCCGCCGCGATTATCCGTCTGGTGATTTTAGCCGTCCTCACAATCATGGCGTCGCATCCCTTTATATCCCGGATGATATCCTCTTCCTCAAAACCGTTCCCATCCACCAGTTCATATCCCCGTTCCAGCAGATACGCTCTGCCTGATTCCAGTATTGGCTGTGGAAGCAATACTTTGTACCCCATACATCTGTCCTCCTGTTATTATTTTTTATTCTTTCTGACCATATAATGAGCAAGATGCGTGCCAATTTTAATCCAAACGTATCAGATATATATCAGATGAGATGGTAATTGCGGAATCACCTGATAATTTTGAGATTTTTGAGGGGTTTTGCCGGGCCGGTAATCCAGTGCCTGATATAAATGAAGCCGCACTCTTAACGGTTTCTTAATTTACACACCTGATGGTAATATTTATACTAAAACAAAATACATTTCAATAATGAAATGTATATTTCACTTCGTAATATCATTTATGAAATTCTTCTGCCGTACCTGTTCCGGCAGCTCGTTATTGCAGCAATTATGTAAATTCGCCCGTACAGAAAGGAAAGTACATGGATACTGTTAAAGATATTGTCATATTTGCTCCTTCCGAGGCTTTTGCCTCAGCCGCCGCTGAGTTAATTCAGGAACGGGCGCTTTCAAACCATATCGGCATTGTGGAGGCGACCGGAAACCGGACTCTCCAATACGCAGAAAAACTGGTTAGGGCGGGCAGCCGTATCTTTATCTCCCGAGGAAGAAATACCAGCCTATTACAGAAAAATATAACCATTCCCATCATTGACGTCCCTTATCTCTATGAAGAAATTTACCACTCTGTAAAGGCCACCGGTTTCCCTCCCGGCGAGGTAGCGCTGGTGGGATTTGATAAGGCATTTCAGATTATGAACAGGTTCAAGGATATTTCCGGACAGGACATTCAGGTGATCGGGCCTGATTCGCCTGCCACTACGGAAACTGATATTCTGCGGGAATTGCGCCCTGGTACAAAAGCCCTTATTGGAGGATTTTCCGTAAAACGCGCCGCCAAACTGCACAGTCTTAAAAACATTCCGCTTATGGTTGATCCGTGCAATGTATCCCTCGCTATCGACAGCGCGCTGAATATCCTGACCGCCATGGAGCATAAGGATGAATATCTGAGCGTAATATCCGCCACGGTTAACCGAATTTCAAGCGCTGTTCTGAACTATGATACGGCCGGGAACCTGCTCTTTTCCAATGAGAAAGCAGGCTTACTTTTTCAGGAGTTTAACACGGAACAGATAAAAGAGCTTCTCTTTTCAGACAGTGCCGGTGACTATATCAGCCTGGAGCGCAGAAGGGCCAATATTGAACTTAAGCCGGTACACAGCCAGGAAAGAATTATACGCATCGGCTCTAAAAATTACATTGCGGAATATCTGCCGGTGGTCGTAAATAAAAAGGTAAAAAGTATTGTAATTATTATTTCCAGTGAAAACAGCATTCAGTCCGCGGAGAAGCAGTTACGCCTGAACCAGAACGCAAGAGGATATGCGGCGAAAAAATCCTTTCACAATATTATCGGCGGCAGTCCTGCCATAAAAAACACAATCCGTCTGGCTGAAAAATATGCCCGGTCACAGAGTGCGGTCTTAATAACGGGTGAGACAGGCACCGGCAAGGAAATTTTTGCCCAAAGCATACATAACCGGAGTTCCCGGGCACAGGAACCTTTTGTCGCAATTAACTGCGCCGCCCTGCCCGACTCATTGCTGGAAAGTGAACTGTTCGGCTATGTAAAAGGAGCTTTTACCGGTGCAAACCGGGAAGGGAAAATGGGTATTTTCGAACTGGCCCACAAGGGAACCGTATTTTTAGATGAAATAGGGGAAATGGATTTGAGTGTACAGGCAAAGCTTCTGCGTGTACTTCAGGAGAAAGAGGTCTGCAGGCTGGGCGACGACCGGGTGATTCCGGTTGATATCCGGATTATCAGCGCAACCAATAAAGACCTCTCAGAACTGGTCCGTGAAAAAGCGTTCCGTGAGGATCTGCTCTACCGGCTGAATGTGCTGGAGCTTAAGCTTCCGCCGCTCCGGAACAGGCGGGGCGATATCCCCCTCCTGATTGAGGCTTATCTGAAAAAGCTGAATTATCCCGTTCATTTCAGGGAAGATGCAGTCAGCCTCCTCAGCTTCGGCTCTTATCCGGGCAATATCAGGCAGCTCTTTAACCTGCTGGAACGAATTGTGACTCTGGCTGAAACAGATGTAATATCCGCAGGGGATTTGGAAGGAATCGTTTACGGGATAACTGCCGCCAAAGGAAATGGCGCGGGCTGCGATATGATGGAAACCGCTATGGAAACGGATTTGAATACAAAGCCACCGGGAACCCGGATAAAGGCAGAAAGCTGTGATAAAACAGAATTGCTTGCCAGGGCCAAAAATAAGCCCGCACTGAGTCAGGCTCTAAACAACTGTGAGCAGCAAAGAATCGAGGAATGCCTGCGCAGGAATAACGGGAGCAGAATCAAGACAGCCGTGGAACTTAATATAAGCACGGCCACTCTATGGCGGAAAATGAAAAAATATCAAATAAATTTATACTAAAGACCGCCGCCATTAAAACAGCAGAACCGGACGTTAAAAGTGTAGTTAATATGTCCGGTTCTGCTGTTTCACCTGCTAGTCCGCCTGTTTATTTCCTTGTCTCCAGGAAGTTCAGAAATGCTTCGCAACCCTCCCTGATATCCTCATAGGCCGTGTCAAAATCACCGCTGTACCAGGGATCCGCAATGTCTCGCGGACGATCGGAAAAATCGAGAAGACGGTATACCTTTCCTTTTGGATCTCCGCCGAGTATCCGTTTCATATTGATAATATTGCGTTCTTCCATTCCCAGCAGATAATCATATTCAGCGTAATCACTCTTTTTTAACTGAACTGCCCGTTTTCCGTCACAGGAAATTCCGTGCTCCTGTAATTTCCGCCTGGCAGGCGGATAGACCGGATTGCCAATCTCCTCCGTACTGGTGGCTGCGGATGCGATATAAAATCCGGCGCTGTCACCGCGTTTTGTCACCATGTCGCGGAGGATGTACTCCGCAAGCGGGGAACGGCAGATGTTGCCCAGACATACGAAAAGGATCTTAATATTATTAAATTGCTTAGCCATATATTATATCTCCGTTACTTTTTAATAACTAAAGTCTACTATAAGTTCATACTTTGAACAAGTATTTCTTTTGATAGGTACAAAAAAATAGTCACCCGCCTACCAAAGCAAATGTGACTATCCTTTCATATAGATTCCAATCCTATTGGAATGCTGCAATTCGTTTATTACAACTTCAGCCCTTTACTCACATTTACCACAAAATCCTGGACATTGGTAACGATGCTCTTGGCCGACAGGCTGCCTCTGTCTCCCATCTTATTCACCGCAAACTCGGATATATCCACCGTATAAAAATACACCTGGCGGATCGTCCCGTCCGGCATCATACGGAAAGACGGGGTCATATTGCCCGTTGCAACGGAGTGGAGGGTCGTCGCCATACAGATGACTGTCGTCGCTTTGCTGACACAGCGTCTCATGGCATCCTGCCCTTCATACACATTTGCATAAACCTCAGGCAGAGGTCCGTCGTCGCGGATGGAACCCACCAGGACAAAGGGAACTTCTTTTTTCACACAGCTATATATAATGCCGTTATCAATCCCTTCCTTTTCGATAAAGGCCGGAATCGAGCCGTGATATTTTACCTTATTGATCGTATCGATATGATTATAGTGGCCTCCCTGGTAACTATGCTGGGTATAGATGTCCTGACCGAGGGCCGTCTTTAAGTAGGCGCCTTCCAGATCATGGGTGGCCAGCGCATTCCCGGCCAGCAGGGCATCCACATAGCCATTCATCACGAGCTTGGAGAAGGCGGCCCTTGAATCCGCATCGAAGGCACAGGCCGGTCCCAGCACCCAGACTACATAGCCGTGTTCCTTCTCATATTCCAGAAGTTCATAGATGTTATCGTAATCACGCGAAAATGCCGTTTCCCTTGACCGGCTCTGCCGGAAAGCAAATGCCTCCCCCGGCGCCTCCACGCCGTCCTGCCCCAGTTCCCTGAAGCCGTCAGGATATACAAAGATTCCTTCCTCTCCGTCTTCTTTCCTCCCGGTGAATACCAGGTCACCCTTTTTTAAGTTTCGGAATTCACGGACATGGATTTTCCCATTCTCAAATACCGCCACGCAGTCCATGCGGCTTTCCTCTGCCAGCAGCCACTGACTCCCAACCTTAAAATACTCGGGAAATATAGTGGTGGCGTGATACCCGTCCGGAGCAACTTTATCAAAAGGCGCCGGTTCCAGTCTTGCCTCCGGGGCGTTCATCAGACTGGGCTGTGTAAAATCCGGGGCCTGGTATGTTTTTAATTTGAATGACATGAAGTATCCTCCTCGTTATGATTTAACTTATACCAAAGCAGTATAGTACCGCCGCAGTGGACCTCCAGCCGGCCGATAGAGTTTTCTCCAATACTTTAATATTTTTCAATCCGGCGCTGCTTTCTCAGCTCATTGCGGCGTTTTCCTGATTCCCAGGCCGCTTTTTCTTCTTCTGTCTCCAGGATAAGCCCCGGTACCTGAACGGGGTGATCTTTTTCATCGAGGGCGACCATAACAAAAAAGGCGGTATTAACCAGCTTTCTCGTTCCGTCCAGATCTTCCACATAGCTGTCTACCTGAACCTCCATGGAAGTGTGTCCGACGTATGTGATCTTGCCCAGCAGGATAAGCGTGTCATTCAGACGGACCGCCTCTTTAAACTGCAGGTTGTCGACCGATGCAGTAGTCTGGTTGCAGTGGGAGTGCCTGCGGGCCACAACTCCCGCCACGATATCGATCCACTCCATGAGCTGACCGCCGAACAGCCGTCCGGCTCCGTTGATATGGCTGCTTAGTACAATCTGTGTCTGTGTGACCGCGGAGTCCGCCACGCGCCGCATAGGTTTTTGATCCATATGATGACCTCCTTTATACTGGAATGTATATTAGTCCAGTATAATGTTTTTTAGGGTTATTTGCAACTTGATTTTAATGCATGGCAGCTGTTCTGTTACTGTTTTCGGGATTCTCCGCGGAACGGTTTTTATTTAACAGGAAAACTTTCCGGTTAAAAAACGCCGGTTTCTCTTTGGGGGAGTAGAAACCGGCAATCTATTTACACCCTGTAGTAATGGGGATGTAAGCGTAATTCAATTTTCAGTATTATACAATCAGTCCCATCTCTTTTGCCTGGAACGTCAGCTCGTCCCTGAATTTGGGATGGGAAACCCTTATCAGCTCTTTTGCCCTCTCTTCCACGGTTTTTCCCGCCAGAACGGCGGCTCCGTACTCAGTGACGACATATTCGACCATGGTACGTGTCAGAGATACCGGCGTTCCCTGTGTGAAGGACGGCACAATCTTGGAATATTTTCCGTTTTTTGTTACCGACTCGACGACCACAATGGACTTTCCGTCCGGGCAAAGCGCGGCTCCCGAAGAAAAATCGGCGATTCCTCCCATGCCGGAATACTGTTTTCCTTTCAGGTATTCCGAGTTGGCTTGTCCCAGCAAATCCACCTGTACGGCATTATTAATTGCTGTCATCCTTCTGTTCTGCGCGATAATTCCGGGATTTAACACCTGCTGGCAGCTATTCATATTGAGTCCCTGGTTCCCGTCGGCGAAATCGAACAATTCCCTGGAACCCACCAGCTGCGCACAGACAGAGACACCCGGATACAATGTTTTTTTCCGGTTGGTGACAATGCCTCTCTTTGTCAGTTCCATCAGCAGGTCGCCGTAAATTTCCGTATGAACCCCCAAATCCTTTTTCGGCTCCATATACATCATGGCGGAGGAATTCAGCCGTCCCAGTCCCACTTCTATCGTTGCCTCGTCCTCTACCAGCTCTGAAAGATATCCTCCGATTGCCTGGTAAATCTCCCTGCTGTCCTCCGAATCATCAATTGCCCTGATATTGAGAGGATAACCGTCCCCCTCCACAATATAGTCGAATTCCGAAATATGTTTCACATTGGCGCCGAGTACGAACGGCAGCTCCGGGTTAATTTCCGCAATGACGAGTTCTGTCTGTGTGGAGATCACCGGCATCCCGTCGGCCGCATTTCCCATTGAGACATATCCGTTTTTATCAGGTTTTGACACACAGGGCATTGCAATCCTGCATTTTAAAGTATTCACGGACAGTTTTCCATATCCTGAAAAATTACAGGGGACAAATTCGGCGCGGCCGTCTTCCACGAATTCCCGGTTCATTCCGTCCATGAAGCTCAATAAAACCTTCACCTCATTTTGAAGTCCCATCAGTTCTCCCAGGAAGTTGGTTTGAGAACAATAATATGTCACGTTTTTTAAATCTTTTCTTTTCCCCAGTTCCCGGAGAATCGTCTTCGGCTCCCTCGTCACGGCGCAGAAGCTGTCGCCGTTTTGCACCATAGCCGCCGCCTGTGCCGCCGTAATCAGTTTTCTATTATAGATATCTTTCCACGTCTGTTCCATTATCTTTCTCCAGTTTACCTGTCTTAACTGTTATGGTTATTCTTCCAGTCCAGAGCCGCCTTCAGTCCCTGGCTGTTCACAATCTCATTAAACTCTTTCTGTGTCTGGGCCTGGTTGATACGGCACAGGCTGAATATTTCCGCCGCAAAATCCATGGCATTAACCATTCCCTGAATCTCATAGGTCTTGTTTACCTGATATTTAAGCATCATCATTGTGTCCGAAGGCATTTCCGCAAGCCGTCCGGCTATTTTCATCGTCTCCTCTTCCAGTTTTTCAAAGGGAACCACCTTATTTACCACTCCGCACTCGCGGAGTTCTTCCGCAGTCAGGTATTCGCCAAGATAAAGAAGCTGCCTTGCTTTATTCATCGGAAGTTTCCACGGCTCGATCAGAATGTCGGGAACATACGAAAATGCAACCTCCGGCTCGCCAAACCTTGCGTCCTCCGATGCAATAATCAAATCGCACATAAAGGCGAGATGCAGACCACCGCCGATGCAGAAGCCCTGTACCGATGCTATGACCGGCTTTTTGCACTTCCACACCTCACGCCATGTATTCAGCTCCATCGCCGTATTCTCTCTTCTTGGAATCACATCGACAATCGGTTCTCCGATGCTTTCTTTAATATCAAAGCCTGCACTGAATGCCTTATCACCCACGGCGCTGATTACAATCACGTTCGTGTCCGGATCCTGATCCGCCAGCTTGATAAATTCGCCCAGATTTTCCACCAGCTCCTGGTTGAATGCATTTCTGGCCTTCGGGCGGTTGATAATCACCCGGCCTATTTTTCCTGTTTTCTCATATAAAAGTACATCTGTCTGACTCATTTTTCATATCCTCCTGATTTTTCTTCTTATTGGTTCCACCGCCCGTTATGTACACGGCTCCCGTCCCACCTGTCCTTTGCCGTCTTCTTAAATTCCGGATATCCGAAGGACAGCAGGCAGAATATTTCAATCTCATCCGGTATATCAAATACCGGCCTCATCGTTTTAATTCTTTCTTCGTTCGGGTAAACTCCCAGCCATACGGCTCCAATCCCCAGATGCTCAGCCTCCAGAAGCATATTTTCCGCCGCCGCAGAACAGTCCTGGATCCAGAAATCAAACCTGTATTTCTGAAGTGACGGGTCTGCGCACAAGATCACGGCAAAGGCAGCTTCCGGCAGCATAGCCGCGTGGGGATGGAGCTTTGATAGTTTTATCAGTTCCTCCCGTTCCTCCACCACCAAAAAATGCCACGGCTTCTCATTCCCGGCCGAAGGCGCACACATTCCGGCCTGCAGAATAAGCCTTATTTTTTCCGGCTCAACCGGCCTGTCCTGATATTTCCGGGTACTTCTTCTCTCAAATATCTCTCTCATATCCTCACGCTTTCCTCTGCAAACAGGGAAGCGGGGCCGCCGGTAAGAATGTAGATTACCGGCACGCTTCTGCTTTACCCGCCTCCGCTCCATTTTTCCGGATCCAGTTTATCCATGAATGATTTCACGGAGCATGCAGGTTATCGTTTAGCTGCCTCCTTCGGCTGCGTCATCAGGCTTACAATGATATACGCAATCAGGGACGGCAGAATCGGGAAAATAGAGGAGACCGGAAGCTGCACTCTGCAATATTTGTAGAGGATAACAAATAACATGCCTGTGATGGAACTGGCAATTGCGCCGGCCTTTGTGGCCTTTTTCCAGAATATACCGCCGACAAACATAACCAGCGTTCCGGCACACATAAAGGTATAAGCCGCCGACAGCATGGAGATAATCGTCTTTGCCCCCAATGCCAGGTAGAGCACGATAATGCCGATTAAAAAGGTTGCAGCATGGGCAATCCTGTTGAGCTTTTTCTCGCTGGCATTCTTGTCAAAATATGCTTTATAAATATCATTGGTAAATGAACCCGTCACATAGATTAACTGGGAATCCACAGTTGACATAACTGCTGCCATCAGTGCCACAATCATAAGGGCCGCTACGAGCGGTGGGAATGCCTCAATCAGAACATGAAACAAAATCGTTCCAGGCGCAGCATCCGGGTATAAAGCAATGCCGTACATACCAATCATGACCGGAAGAACCACATATGGAAGCAGGATCATAGCTCCCCAAAATGCGGAATGAAATGCCGTTTTTTCATCCTTACAAGACATATTTCTCTGGAAAGATGCACTCGAAATCAGGCCGTACAGCATGGACGGAAACAGCATCATAACCCATGTATCAATTTCAAAAGGTATCAGCTCATAAAAAGAGCTTGGAAGGACTTCTCTCATCAGGCCCAATCCTCCCTGTGACAACATGCATCCGAAGACTATCACCGTACAGAAGAAAATCACGGCAACCTGAATCATGTCTGTCATCAAAACGCCCCACTGGCCCGACATCGTTGAATAGATAAAAACGATAATACATACAGCCGCCGCCCCCAGCGTTGCATTCATTCCGAAATAGGAGAACAGGTTCTTTCCCGCAATAATCTGTCCGGCCATAATACTCATAGCCGCCAAAGCATTGAACACTGCAAAAATAGTACCGGTGATTCTGGCTCCGTACCGGTGATTTAAAATATCCGACATTGTCAGTTGTTCCGAACGGTAAAGTCTCTTTGATAAGACAAAAGCAAAAAGAACATAACCCAAAGCCGAACCGACACCGTACCAAATCCCTCCGATTCCATAAATCGCGCCGTACTCCGCGCCGCCCACTACAATACCGTTTCCTATATGGGAACCGATGTAGGATCCGCAGACCATAAGAAATGTTCCCTGTTTCGCCGCCGTAAGGTAATCTTCAAATGAATTGGCATACTTTTTGCCATAAAAACCTACAGCCAGCATTCCCCCAAGATATAAAACCATAACTACAACTATAAGCTGTAAAATATTCATACCCTTCCTCCTGTATTTCACAAATATAACTTCTCTTCAGTGTAAATTTCAGACAGCATAAACTGTTGCTCTTCAGTATCAACTGTCCGCCGGCATGTCTCCGGCTTTGCCTTCTGCCCGCTCTCCTCCGGCGTATGCGCAGGGTTTTAATGCAGAATGCTGTACTTTTTCACCAGTTCTTCATCAATCTCAATCCCAAATCCCGGCTTCTTCGGCAGAGGAATACAGCCGTCTTTTTCAACAAAATAAGGTTCCGACAGAATCCCCTGAAATGCACCCGGCGTAAGTGTCGGCGGATCATATGGGTATTCGAGCCAAGTAAAGTTCGGAATCGACGCAACCATATGCATGCTCTGCAGCACTCCCGTACCCGGTATGTAAGCATGCGGGTTCACGGTCTTTCCGTATGAATCAGCCAGGGCCGCTATCTTCCTGATATAACTGATTCCGGTACTCATCGTACAGTTTGGCTGTAAAATCTCATAGCATCCTTTTTCCAGCATGATTTTAAAATCAGGTATGCCTATATTAATTTCGCCGCCCGCAATCGGAATATCCACTTCTTCATTCAGCTTTGCCAGCCCGTCGAAATTATATCTCCAGAGCGGTTCCTCCAGCCATGCGCAGCCCAGCCGCTCCATTTCCCTTGCCGTATCCCTCGCCCTCTCATAACTCCAGACATAGGGAAAGCCGTTATTGTTCCGTTCACAGGCGGTTCCCTGGTTGGCATCCACCATGATTTCCAGCTTATCCCCGACGGCTTCCCTGACTGCCTCTACAATTGCAATATCTTCTCTTATCGTTTCATGGGTAAAACGTATTTTTACTGCTTTAAATCCCTCCTCAACGAGCCGCCCGGCATCTTCCTTTCTCTGTTCATTCGAACGGATTTCCCCCCAGGCTGCATAAACCGGAATCCGGTCACGGCAGGCTCCCAGAAGCTGACAGACCGGAAGCCCTGCTGCTTTGCCGATAATGTCCCAGCAGGCGTTCTCGATTACCCATGGTCTGGTGGCGATTCGGGCTACATTGCGCAACTTAAACATGATTTTTTCAATATCAAAGGGGGAGTCGCCGATTATCATCTCTTTCGCATAATCCATCGTTGCGCAGACCAGCTTCAGGATTCCATGGGGCGCCTCCATATTTGCATAGCCGGTTATCCCTTCATCCGTGTGTACACGGACTACGAAGATGACCTGCCCCTGTTCCGTTTTTCCCGGATACCAGGTGGGATGGAATTCCTCCGGAAAAGGAACCTGGACACAGTCATAGGTAATATCCGTTATTTTCATCTCAACCTCCTGTCATTGTGCATTTAATCTTTTTTCTTGCTTTTTATTATCAACCCGGGTTTTAATTGATTTTAATGCGTTTTATCACTTATTTACAGTCTTTTTACTTGACTACATTTTAGCAGAAACATATTTCAATTAAAAACAGTATTTTTTTTACACTGTTACACCTTTTTGTTGTATATCCGGCATTCCTGTTCACAGGCAGTATCCCGCTTGTCCGCAGCACGCCGCTTTTGGCGGGGGGTTGAAAATAACACGCTACGCGATGTGCAGAAACTAAAAAAAACGCCGTTAATTGTGGTGAAAAGCAGCTCCGGCTTCCCTCCCTGTACCGGCAGAAGACGAACCCATAGCATTTAGCAGGGAAGTTATGGTATAATGGCCGCATAGCGGGCATTATACTGCGCATAAACGGTTTCTGCGTTTACCGCAGAAATCCGGCGCTGTTTTCCGTCGGAGACTCCCATGTTCCTTGAAGGAACATGGGATAATGGCCGCATAGCGGGCATTATACTGCGCATAAACGGTTTCTGCGTTTACCGCAGAAATCCGGCGCTGTTTTCCGTCGGAGACTCCATGTTCCTTGAAGGAACATGAGATAATGGCCTCATAGCGGCAGTTTTGACTTTCATCAGAAAGAAGTGAAGATATGAACATACGGCAGTTAGAATATTTTGTTAAGGTCTACGAAAGCGGCAGCTTTTTTAAAGCAGCGGATTCTCTTTTCATCTCCCAGCAGGCATTGAGCCGGGCTCTGGCCACGCTGGAACAGGAATTAAATGCACAGCTTTTTTACAGAAACCATAAAGGCGTTATTCCAACGCCGCTTGGACAGGAACTCTATGTGTCCTGCCAGCCTGCGCTAAGGGAGATGAGAACGCTTGAAAAGCACATGAACGAATTCGTCCGTCAGAACTATGGCTGCCTGAAAATCGGTCTGGGCGCCGGGTGCCGGTATTTCATATCGAAAACCATGTGGAAAGACTTTTTTAAAGATTACCCCCTTATCTCTTATGACGTCGAAGAGTACACCTACCGGCAAAGTATCGAACTTCTGAATAACAAGGAGCTGGATATTTTAATTATTTCGGATTACACACCGGGAAAGGAATATTACCAGTATGAGCTGAAAACCCAGGAGCGTGTCCTGCTGCTTCCGAAGGAACATCCTGCGCTTCAGGAGGAATATGCCGAATTGCAGGACTTAAAGGAGGAGTCCTTTGTCCTGTCCATTAATGATCTGGCTTACCATGATTTTACGGTATTCTGTAAAAATAATCACTGTCTTCCCAAAGAGATCCTGCGTGTCAGCGATACACTCTATATGTATGAAACCTGCAGCCGGGATCGCTGCGCAGGAATTACAATCAAGGGATATTTTACCGACGTATTCCTCCCCAAATTCCCGGACCTCGATATAATGCCGTTTGAGCACAATCTTTTTCCCTACACCATCACGCTGGTTGCCAGGAAAAACCATCCCAACCTGGCTCTCATCATGTCCCTGTCGGCTTATTTGAAAGAGTATCTGAGTGATAAATCTTAGATAGCTCCGGATAAGTTGATAATAAATTAACATTTTTCATCTTGCATTTATTCTCCATTTATACTACACTTTCTTTGATGAATGATTACATATAATACAGTTTTTATGTTACTGTTCACAGGTAGTGTCCCGCGAGGTGTTTTCGTGCATATTCTGCACGAAAATCCCGAGTTTCACGGCGCGACGCGATGAAAAGTGAACTTTTCACCACATACAATTGACAAGGAGGAACCAAATATGAACGCAATTCAGATTAAAGATGGCATTTACTGGGTGGGGGCCTTAGACTGGCACCTGCGTAATTTCCACGGATATACGACCAATCGCGGAGCCACCTACAATGCCTATCTGATTATTGATGAAAAGGTTGCATTGATCGATACCGTTAAGGCCCCGTTTTCCCGGGAGCTTCTGGAGCGCATCAGCAGTATCATCGATCCTTCAAGGATTGACTATATCATTTCCAACCATGTGGAAATGGATCATTCCGGCGCTCTGCCGGCCTTGATGGAGGCCTGCCCGAACGCAACGGTAGTTACAAGCGCTCCCAGCGGAGTAAAAGGGCTCACCGCCCACTACGGCCCTCACAATTATATGGCCGTAAAGAACAACGATACTTTGAGTCTCGGAAAACGCAGCCTCTCCTTTGTCACCACACCGATGCTCCACTGGCCGGATAATATGGTAACCTGGTGCCCGGAGGAAAAGATACTTTTCTCCAATGATGCATTCGGACAGCATTACTGCACTAACACGCGTTTTGACGACGATTCTGATTTCTGTGAAACGATGCAGGAAGCCAAAAAATATTATGCAAATATTATCATGTGTTATGGAAAACAGGCCGCAGGTGCCTGGAAGATTGTAAAAGAAATGGAACCGGAGATGATTGCGCCGAGTCACGGCGTTATCTGGAGAAGCCATGTGGCCGATATTCTGAATGCTTATGAACACTGGAGCAGCAGCGTACCGGAGGCCGGCGCCCTCATTGTCTTTGACAGCATGTGGCACTCCACAGAGACCATGGCTCAGACCATAGCCGAAGCGTTTACCGAAAAGGGAGAACCGGTTAAGCTGTTTGATTTGAAGCAGACCCATATTTCCGATATCGTTGTCAGCCTTCTTGACTGCAAATATGTCGCCGTGGGCTCGCCTACTCTCAACAACAATATGCTTCCCACCGTGGCTGCCTTTCTCTGCTATATGAAGGGCCTTTCCCCGAAAAACCGGCAGGCATTTTCCTTCGGTTCTTACGGCTGGGGCGGACAGGCCAACGGACAAATCGAGGAAGAGCTGAAGAAATGCGGTTTTGATATCTGCCTTGAGACCCTGAAGATACAGTATATTCCTTCTGAAGAACAGTTGAAAGAGCTCTCTGAAAAAATAAAATCCTTAAAGTAATTACATGATACCAGGGTCAAAAGGTTGGAAATCTGATGCAAGCTTGCTTGCATGAAGATTTTTAATCTTGGGACCCGCCAAAAACATGAGTAAGAAGCCATTTTTCGCAGAAAAATGAGCGGATTGCGAATGTTTTTGAGGATTGTGAGAGCACGCAGTGCGGAGCAATCCGGTATCAAAGGGGGCAAAAGACCTTTTGACCCCAACATCATTACATAGCAACAGTTCGCTATGCTGCCCTTTTTCACGGTCAGCGCAACAAATGCGCTGGCCTGTCCGGACTGTCGCAGCGATAACCTGCACGCTCCGCGCACAGGTCACCGTCATCAATAAATAAGCAGGTGAGGACGCCGGCCGTACCGTCAGCGTCCTCACCTGCTTATTTAACCGCCAGCATTTCTATATATCCTCTGCTTCCCACCGGCTCAAGCTGGATTCTCGGATTTTCTTCATCCCACCTGTATCCGGTTACCGACGGATCGTATCTCCTGATCGCCTCTTTTACCTCTTCAATCGCCAGGCAATAATCCTCTTCCGCAAACGGCTCGCCCTGGAACATCATATATTTTGCAGCCGGCAGCTCCAGAATCTCAAAACCTTCCGGCAGGGCCCCGTCATAATCAGCAGGAACCTCGACTCCCTGAACATATTCCGAAGTTCCCGGTTTAATGTATTTACGCGGGAGCCAGAGGCAGACCGGTTCCCCGCTGATGGATTTAATGCTCTGAAGCAGCCCCCATACATCGCATCCGACCTCCTCACAATAAGCAAAATAATCCGAGGCTTTCACACCCCTCTTGATTATCACTCTGCGCTCCGGTTTCTGAACCACCTGAATAAACACATTTTTTAAATTTTCCATGCCTGCTCTCCTTTCAATATATCTGAATTTAACGCCGTAGGGTGTAAAAAGATATAAAGGAACCGGATTTGCTGCATAGTCCCCGGGATTGCAGCCAAACTCCCGCAAAAATGCCCTCTGATATCCGTCCACGCTGCCAAAGCCCATTTCGAACGCCACATCGGCAATCTTACCGGCGTCATCCCTAAGCTTCAGCGCCGACTTTGACAAACGCATCCGCCGGATATAGTCAGCCGGTGTGGTACCTGTCTGGCGGGTAAACAGCCTGTAGGAATACCACGGGGAAAATAATGATACCCCCGCCAAATCGGCCAGTGTTATCTCTTCCGTCAGATGACTGCCGATATAGTCCTGCATACGCTGCACCGCATCAATCTGTTCCTGCATGTCTCTCACCTCCCTGTCTGACATTATAAAATGATAAAAAGAAAAGCTCTCGACTATTTTTGCCTTACGCTCCAGCGGCCGGTCCCTCCTGGCGGTCGGCTGAGGCAGCTGCTGCCTGTTCCCAGCAACAGAAAAAGCAGACACCGTATTCTCCTTTGGTATCTGCCTTTTCCCCGTCCTGCCTTCACACCGGCCCGGCGGTTACCGTTACACTTCAAAATCTTCCCGAATCACTTCCCATGCCGCATCCACGCTGAAATGAGCTTTAATGTACTCCTGTGTCTTTTGGCTAAGCTGTGCAAGCCGTTTCTCATCACCGTAAAGCTTCACTACCGCCCCGGCGAAATCTTCCGGTTTATCCTCCACCAGCAGCACGTCTTCGACACCCGGAATCCCTTCGCTTCCCACAGAAGTGGTTACTATCGGCGCTCCGTTATAAATGGCCTCGACTACCTTTCCTTTGACGCCTGCTCCATATCTGAGCGGAACGATGACAATCCGGCAGCTCCGGTAAAGCTCCGACAGTTCCTCCTCGGAAACAAACCCCTTGACGATAATTTTGCTTCCCGGCTGCTCCAAAGCTTTGATTTCATCGGTCACCCTGGAACCGACCACATAAAAATTCACATCCAGTTTCTCACGGATCATCGGGAATACCTCTTTTGCAAACCACAGAACGGCATCCGCATTCGGCGGATGGGCAAATCCTCCGACAAACAAAAGTCCTTCCCTCTTTGCAAAGTCCTGATTCAGATTATCCAGAAACGTATCGTACACATAGGCGGTAATTGCCTTCACATTTACCGTCTCATCCACATCATGGATTGCTTCCTCCTCCACAACAGACGGATAGTAGGATACGGCAGCCTTATGCATCAGTGAGAATTCAATCGACTTCCAGTATTCGGAATCACGTTTTTTCCCTGTATCCCCGGTCAGCTCATATTCCCTGAATTCCCTCATAAAATGGAGATCATGGCCATAATAAATAATCTTAATATCCGTATGCTCTGCGATATAATCCACATATTTTGCAGCGATATGAGGACGGTTCAGATAGGCGATGCTGATTTCTTTTCCATTTTTATCAAGCCAGTCCCAGATACCGGTCAGATACTCCTGTCCGTACAGAACCTCGATTCCCATCTGCTGAAGGACTGTGGTATATGGCTCCTCGTGAAGATAATTATCGCCTAAAAATTTTACCGCATACCCCTTATTCAGAAACATCTTCAGATACTGGAACGTTGTTTTAGACCCTGCATCTTTATCAAATGTCGGAACATAATGATCCACCACCAGGATAATCGGTTTTCCCATACTTCTCTCCCTGGCCCGGAAGGGGTTCGGACTGCCGGTATTCACGCACTGCTTCTTAAATTCCTCTTTCCATTTTTCTTTCAGCTTTTCGCTGTTCTCCACCTGGTACCGTTTCAGGCCGGAACCATTTACATCCGTTCCGTTGGAGACGCCCTCAAAATGAATCACCTTGGAAAGCGGCTGGTAGACAACTCTGTATCCCGCCTTTCTGACCTCAAAAGCCAGATCCGAATCCTCACAGTAGGCAGGAGCAAACCGTTCGTCAAAGCCTCCAATCCGGTTCCACAGTTCAGCGGAAAGCAGTATCGCGGCACCCGATATATAGTCCACATCTTTTACATAATTATATTCGGCCTTGTCCGGATTATCCAGACGGCCGTAATTCCATCCCGAACCGTCGCTCCAGATGATGCCTCCCGCCTCCTGAAGACGGCCGTCCGGATAAACCAGCTTGGATCCGACCATACCGATAGAATCATCCGACTGAATCAGACTGACCAGCGAACTGAGCCAGCCCTCCGTCACCTGTGTATCATTGTTTAAAAACATTATATACCGGCCCCTTGCAGATTTGGCCGCATGGTTACAATTTCTTAAGAATCCCTGGTTCGTTTCATTCCGGCAAATTGTAATCCCTTCGGCAAATTCTCCCAGATGCTCCGTCGCATCGCCGGAAACGTCATCCGCAATCACAATCTCATAGCTCACATCCTTTGTATGCTCCAGAATCGATGCAAGGCAGAGATAAGTATAATGGATCTGATTGTAAACGGGAATCACAATCGATACTTCCGGGCTGTCTGCCTTCGTGAATATGAGTTTTCCATATTGCAGGTACTCTTCTCCGATCTCAAAATCGCCCTTGATTCTATTTTTTCCCTCCCCGGATGTATACATTCCAATGTACTTTACCGGGTGAAGAAGAGTATTCTTGCAGTAACCCAGAATCTTCCGCTTTCTGGTCCCCTTCGGATACATTTTATTAAATGCCTGCCCGATTTTCCTTCTCACCTTAAAAATAATCGCTTCGTGGCGGTTTAAATAGGTCAGTGTTTTCCCCATCTCACCGATTTCACGGCGCAGATCGCCAATAATCACCTCAAGATTAGCCACATGGTTATTCGTCAGGCGCTGTACCTCCTGGACTTTTTTGAGGGCGGTGTCCTTCTCCGAGATTTCAGCCCTGAGCTGTTCGATGCGCTCTCTGGCCCGCATAAGCTCACCGTCCACCTGCCTTAGCTCTGCGACCGTCTTGGTCTCCACCATGAAATCTTCCTGGTACGTTCTCTGGTTCTCTCCGTGGACATATTCCTGGAAGCTCCTCTCCATTATTTCATAAAGCGGGAGCATCGTCTCATCAATGTCGAATTCCTTCAGGAACTGAGCCTGGTTTTCAAACTGCCCGTTTATCAGGCTCTGATACTGTCTGTAAAAATAATGGAGTGTTCTGTAACGCACAAAACCGGCCGGAACCGGGAACAGGAATACCCATTCATAATCCAGGGCATAGACACCATCCTCCGTCACCAGCATATTTTCAAAAAGAGCGTCGATATTGGAGGCTCTGTAAGACTGCTCCGGCTCCCTCCTGTCTGAGGTCCGCCATTTAAGCCGCTCCTCATCCTCCGAACTCAATTCACCCGTCAATCCGAACACTTCCATGAATTCCGGCGTTACATGGAAATCCGAGATATATTCCGGACGGATGTCATAGATAAGCTCCATGCCTTTCTTCACTGCAGGGATTATCACTCCTGAATTAAGTTCCTCCCCCAGAAGCTCCGCCAGCGTCTTTCCCTGCAGGTAATCAAAACGGGCCGTTCTGCCGTCCTTAACAAGCTCCGGCTTTACCAGAAACAGGCTTCCGTTCTGGCTGGTCAGAAAATTATATTTTTCCTCAAACGAACGGATGTGGGGGATTCCCTCTTCGCACAGGGCTGTCTTTTCTGCAAAACGCACTCCGGCTTCTTCCATAATCTGCGTCTTAATCTGAAATTTTTCCCGCCTCGTCCTGTTATATTTTACAAATATTAGCTCTGCCATTGCCGTCTATTCTCCTTCATTCTTATGAGCGCTCCAAATCACGAGGAAGGAATTTGCAAAATTCTCAAACTGGCCGTCCTCACATACGGCGTCGTAAGCGGCGCCCACATCCATCAGCAGGTACTCCGGGTAGTCATAAAGCGCCGGCATTCCCGTCAAATCGCCTTTTTTCGGCAGATACCGATCTGAATAAATGACAGACGGCAGTTTATAATCCGGCATCGGATAGTAAAAACTGCCCCCTGCCAGAAGTTCCTCCAGATTCTTTTTGGTCGCGCTCACCGCATCTCTCTGCGTACCGGCGAAATATTTGAGTCCGAACCGGTTGCAGACGGCAAGAATAATGGTTCCGCCCGGCGCCAGAAGACGTTTGGCCGCCTCAATCTGTGCGCCCAGGCCTTCGCTGCCGTTTGGCCGGCCGATAAGTAGCACATAATCGAAGCTGCCGCTGTTCTCCTTCTGTCTG
>OAWV01000330.1_pt1 | contig 40667 bp, 37 predicted proteins | sample 1495551 | NCBI WGS metagenome assembly OAWV01 (sample SAMEA2580245, study PRJEB22360) | human gut metagenome | biome: human gut; feature: human-associated habitat; material: faeces | place: Denmark | collected 2008/2010 | reverse complement strand
TGGTAGTAGTGGCGGTCATGCACAAGCTTTTCCGTTACAATTTCAAAACCATGCTCCATAATCCAGCGGCGCAGTGAAGCGACCTCGCGATTCACCTGCACTAGAATCAGCTGAAAATGGGCAAGCCGGTCAAAATCATTTTCAAGGATTGATTTGGCGGTCATCCACCCCATTCCGGCAATCACGGCCACTTCGGCATCGGCCGGCACTTTTTCCAGTCCCGGCGTCAGAATTAAAGCAATCTGTGCCTGCAGCCCTGCTTCTTCAATCGTAGCACGGGCATGCTCCAACGGCCCGACTCCGATATCACAGGCATAGGCTCGCGGGATTTGTCCGGAAGACACCAATTCTACCGGTAAAAAAGCATGGTCAGTTCCAATATCCGCAACGATCACGCCGGCAGGAACACAATCGGCAATCGCCTTGAGTCGCAGGCTTAACATCGTTCTTAATTCTTATCGACGAAATCCCGCAGCCGCTTCGAGCGGGTCGGATGTTTCAGCTTCCGCAGTGCCTTCGCCTCAATCTGACGAATACGTTCACGGGTTACGTTGAATTCCTTACCGACTTCCTCCAACGTCCGCGTCCGGCCGTCATACAGGCCAAACCGCAGCCGCAGCACTTTTTCTTCCCGTTCCGTCAAGCCCTGCAGAACATTGTTGATCTCATCTTTCAACAGCTGATTGTTGGCATACTGATCCGGCGACATCGCGTCTTTATCTTCGATAAAATCACCCAGGTGGGAATCATCTTCCTCACCGATCGGGGTTTCCAGCGATACGGGTTCTAAGGCAATCTTCTGAATTTCGCGTACCTTATCCGGCGTAATGTTTTCCATCTTTTCGGCAATTTCTTCTGCCGTCGGCTCCCGGCCCAGATCCTGAACAAGCTGGCGCTGTACACGAGTTAATTTGTTGATGGTTTCTACCATATGTACCGGAATTCGGATCGTTCGAGCCTGGTCGGCAATCGCACGGGTGATCGCCTGACGGATCCACCAGGTTGCATAGGTCGAAAACTTAAAGCCTTTGGTGTAGTCAAATTTTTCAACAGCTTTGACCAAACCCATGTTGCCTTCCTGAATCAGATCCAGAAACAACATGCCACGGCCGACATATTTTTTGGCAATCGAAACGACCAAACGCAGATTGGAAGAAATCAGAATGCGTTTAGCTTCTTCATCACCGGCCTGAATCCGCCGGGCAATTTCCGGCTCATCTTCCGGATTCAGCAGCGGTACCCGTCCGATTTCCTTCAGATACATCTTGACTGGGTCATTGATCCGTACATAAGGAGAACTGCTGTAAGTTTCGCTGAGGTCGACTGGAACTTCAACGTCTTCAACTTCCGCATCGAAATCCTCGCCGGCATCTTCCGCTAAAAACTCCAGATCATCGCCGATATCCTGCGTCATCGCTCCCGCTTCGGGAATATCGATATTTTCCAGTTCTTCGATATCGTCATCTTCGCTGATATCGATGCCTTCGGCAGCGAACCATTCGTACAGGTCATCCATATCATTATCAGTCAGATCCAGATGCTCCAGAGCATCCATGACATCCTTCTGATAAATCACCTTATCGGCAAGATAGGTCTTTTTAAATTCTTCCTTTAATTGATCCAACGTTTTGTAAACTGGCATTTTTGTCTCCTTAGTCTTGGTGTTTTTCTTCATCAAGGTACCCCCTTAATTCTCTTTGCAGCTGCATCCGTTCATGGAGAAGGGCAGCCTGGCTTTCCGGATTGCTGATCCGCAGGATCTGTTGTTTCAGATCATTTATTCTTTCTTCCAGCATACACCGCTGCAGACGGCGGACTGCTCCCTCCATCACTTCCGGTGTAAATTGTGGACACTCCCATTCTGAAAGATCCAGAACCTTTTGTCTCAGCGCTTCCTCATCAATCGTACTGATGAAATCCGCAAGCTGCAGCTGAGGATGGGACCGGCTGTAATCCAGGATCATCATCGCCAGCTGCTGATTTTCTTCATTGAGCAGAAAACCGAGTTTTTCTTTGAACATTTCTACAGCATCGCGGCTGGTAAGCATTAGCGCCAGAATCAGGTGTTCTGCATTAGTCTTACCATCTCGCGACGGATTTAAACGAACTGGAACTCTTTTTACCCTGCTGGACGGGGAATCTTCTGTTTTCAAGGCAGGAGCTGCCCCCAGATCCAGATGAAATCCGGTTAACTGTTCCAGCTGATGGGCAAAATTCTGTCGGTCAAATTCATCGGTGAGCTGTTTAATCTCGGCTTCAACTTTGAACGTGAATTCCTTTTTCTCAGAATAATTTTCCAGATCGTAGCGGCTGGCTAAATACTGGAAAACAAATTCCATCCACGTCAGCTCTTTGCGGGTCATGGCCTTCAATTCTTCCGCGCCGTGCCGACGCAGAATCTCATCCGGATCCAATCCGGTTTGATTGTTGACAATGCCCACCTCAAAGCCGGCCGCGCGGGCCAGCTGCGCCGCCTTGTAGGTCGCATTCTGTCCGGCTTTATCGCCATCGTAACAGAAAGTCAGATGGAGCGAACATTGCCGCAGCAGCCGCAGCTGCTCAGACGTGCAGGCTGTGCCCAGCGTTGCGACAACATTGTCCATTCCCGCCTGGGAAAAAGCCAGCACATCGGTGACTCCCTCGCATAAAAGCACCCGCCCTTCCTGACGGGAGGGCTGTTTAGCACGATGGTAGTTGAAGACGGTATGACCTTTGACGTAAACATCGGTTTCGGTCGTGTTGATATACTTGCTTTGCGCTTCCGGATCCATGCTGCGGGCGGTAAATCCGATCGGATTGCCGAGTGAGTCATGAATCGGAAATGTGATTCGGCTGGAAAACACATCGTGAAGACCGCTTTCATTCAGTCTTACGACATTGGAAGCCACCATATCCTGTTCGTTATAGCCCTTGGCCTGAAGAAAACGAAGCAGTTCATCCCCAGGACCATTCCAGCCGATCTCAAACTTTTCAATCGTAGCTTCGTCGATCCCGCGCTGGGACAGATACTGACGCACCGGCGTTCCCGCCTGAGCCCCCAGCTGATAATGGGTGTAGCGAATCGTTTCCGCCAGTACCTTATATAATACGTCTTTCTTCGGATCCACCGGCGTTTTCAATGCAGAGGGATCGAAAGAAAGCTTGTAGCCGCTAATCTCTGCAACCTTGGCAACGGCTTCAGGAAAGCTTACTTTTTCATAATTCTGGACGAAGGTAAAGACATTGCCGCCGGCGCCGCAGACGAAACATTTATAAATCTGTTTGTCTTGAGAGATCGACAGCGACGGATCATGATCGTCGTGGAAGGGGCAGACACAGGCCATCGAACGGCCTTTTTTGACTAACGGCAGATAGTGTCCGATGACTTCCGCGATATCCGCGCTGTTTCTGACCGCGGTGATTTCTTCCTCGCTCAGACGCATCATCATCCCCCCCTGTTCTGCTCATTCAATCCGAATCAGAATTTCAGCGCTGCTTGGATGTGCGCTTCCAATTCACTGATCGGCAGACGCACCTGATTCATACTGTCGCGCTCACGCACGGTGACACAGCCATCCTTTTCCGTTTCAAAATCAATTGTGACACAAAACGGCGTTCCAATTGCATCCTGACGGCGGTAACGCTTACCGATGCTGCCGGCCTCATCATACTCACAGACAAAGCTGTCAGCCAGCTGGCCATAAACATCCTTCGCCTGCTGGGAAAGTTGTTTGGACAGCGGAAGAATGCAGGCTTTGATTGGAGCCAGGGCCGGATGCAGATGCAGAACAATGCGGGTATCCTTTTCATTGATCACTTCTTCATCATAAGCATCACACAGGAAAGCCAGCATCAAACGTTCAACACCGACTGCCGGTTCCACGCAGTACGGCAGATATTTTTCATTGGTCTGCGGATCGAGATATTCTAAGGACTCTCCGGAATGTTCCTGGTGACATTTCAGGTCATAATCGGTCCGATCGGCAATCCCCCACAGTTCACCCCAGCCAAAAGGGAACAGATATTCAATATCGCTGGTGCCTTTGGAATAGAAGGCCAGCTCTTCCGGCGTATGTTCCCTAAACCGCAGGTTCTCCGTTGTTAAACCGAGACGGGTCAGCCAGCTCATGCAGAAATTTTTCCAGTATTCATACCACTGCAGATCCTCGCCTGGCTTGCAGAAAAATTCCATTTCCATCTGTTCAAATTCACGGGTGCGGAAAATGAAGTTGCCCGGTGTGATTTCGTTGCGGAAGCTTTTGCCGATCTGACCGATGCCAAACGGCAGCTTGCGGCGCATTGAGCGCTGGACATTCTTGAAGTTGACAAACATGCCCTGGGCGGTCTCCGGACGCAGATAAATCGTATTCTTTGCATCCTCCAAAATGCCCTGGAAGGTTTTAAACATCAGGTTGAACTGACGGATATCCGTAAAGTCATGACTGCCGCAATTCGGGCAGGCAATGTGGTTTTCCTTGATGAAATCCATCATTTTTTCGTTGCTCCAGCCCTCCGGCACTACCTTGCCTTCCGTCGCTTCTTCAATCAGGTGATCCGCGCGGTGACGGGTCTTGCAGTGACGGCAGTCCATCAAAGGATCAGAAAAGCCTTTTAAGTGACCGCTGGCTTCCCACACCTTCGGATTCATTAAGATCGCCGCCTGGATGCCGACGTTATTCGGATGGGACTGAATGAACTTCTTCCACCAGGCCCGTTTAATATTGTCTTTGAGTTCAACGCCCAGCGGACCGAAATCCCAGGTATTGCTCAGGCCACCGTAAATTTCGGAGCCCTGAAACACAAAACCGGAATTTTTTGCGTGCGCGACAATCGTCTCAAACTGTTTCACTGCCATGATCAATTCCTCATTTCTTTATTTTTATAGACAAAGTTTATTATAGTACAAATCAGCGCTTTTCGTCAATTGGATAAACGGTCCAGAAAGCGCCAACTTTCCAGCTTTACACCGCTGTGTAGCATTAAAAATTCGACCAGCAATTCCGCATCTTTTTTTGTCCAGGGGCCATAGGGTTGAAGCTGCTTAAAGTGGACAAGCTGCGCCTTGTTGATCAGCCGGAAACGTTTTAACGCCCCGACCTCCATCGGCCGGGCATGCACCATCACTGCGCATTCCGCGCACAGAAATCCGCCGTCTTCCACGGAAATCGTCTGGACCTGAGTATTCGAGCATAGGACGCATTCATCGACGATCGGCTCAATGCCTTCCACTTTCAGAATTAAGGCGGCAAACTGCGCCAGAATCAGATAGCTATCCGCCTCTTGATCCAACCGATCCAGACTGGCACTTAACAGATCATAGACCTCCGCCGCCGCATCCAGATCACTCTCGCCCTGTTCTAAAAGCTTATCCGCGATCTCACACATCACCTGGGCAATTGTCATTTTCTCCAAATCTTCGCGAATATACCGATGTGACGCCAACACCCGCGCGGTTTTTAGTGAAAACAGCGTCGCCTGTTCCTTGTACTCAAACATCAGTTCCGACAGGACAAACGGCATGCAGGACACCGCGTTTTTGCTTGCCATCTTGCGGATTCCGCGGCAGACAAAGCCCAATTTGCCATGTTCCCGCGACAGCACCGTAATCAGCGCGTCGTTTTCACGATAGTCCTGCTGCTTCAGAATTACCGCTTCAATTCTAGCTTCACTCATCCTCAAGCTCCGTTTGGATATAGCCTAACTGCTGCAGTTTTGCACGCTTGTTGCGCCAGTCTTTTTCAACCCGCACAAACAGCTCCAGAAAGATCGGTTCCCCCAGCAGTCCCTGAAGCTCTTCCCGCGCCAGCATCCCAATCTGTTTGATCATTCTGCCTTGTTTACCGATGATAATTCCCTTTTGCGAATCTCGTTCCACTAAGATCATCGCATGGATGATCAGATGTTCGCGGTTCTTGCGAATTCGTTCGATCACCACGGCTACGGAATGAGGAACTTCTTCTTCTGTCAGCATCAGCACTTTTTCACGAATGATTTCCGCCATGATGAACTGTTCTGGATAATCACAGACCTGATCCGCCGGATAATACTGCACGCCGTCGGTCAGATCATTTTTGGTCACTTCAATCAGCTGATCCAGGTTGTTCTGCGTCTTGGCGCTGATCGGAATGATCTCTTTGAAATCCATCCGTTTCTGCCATTGCAGCAACAGTTCAATCAGCTGTTCCTTTTCCAAAAGATCAATTTTGTTGAGAATCAAGTACACCGGCAGATGCATCTGACGAAGCGTGTTCAGCACAAATTCATCGCCGCTGCCAAAGGGAACGGAACCGTCAACCAAATAGTAGATCAAATCCACCCCCGCCGCGGCAGAATAGGCTTCCTTATTCATCTGGGTTCCTAGTTCATGCTTCGGTTTATGAATGCCGGGCGTATCCACAAAAATAATCTGCGAATCATCATCCGTGCGAATGGCCCGGATCGAATTGCGGGTCGTCTGAGGTTTAGGGGAAATGATCGCCACCTTCTGCTGAACCAAAGCGTTGAGCAAGGTACTTTTCCCGGCATTGGGCCGGCCGATCAGCGCGACGAAGCCGGACTTCATGCCAGATCCTCCATGCCAAAGCTCATCGGCAGCAGTTCGGCGATGGTTGTCGTCATGGTTTCCTTGCCGTTGGACAGGATGATCGGGGTATCGCTGTTCAGCAGCTCGCTGAGCACCTGACGGCAAATTCCGCATGGCGTGCCGATCCGCGCACCATCGCTGACAATCGCGATCGCTTCAATTTCATTTTTGCGGTAACCATAGGAATAGGCGGCAAAAACGGCACTGCGTTCAGCACAGTTGGTAGCCCCATAGGAAGCATTCTCAATGTTCACGCCGCGAAAGATGCGGCCATCCTTGCATAAGACACACGCTCCGACATGATAGTTGGAATAGGGAGCATATGCTGATTTCATCGCCTCAAAAGCTTCTTTAACTAAATTTTCGTACATTTTATTTCTCCTGTTCTATCTTATTAGATGGATGACAACCAGCATCAGACCGACGATCAGCGCCGTAAGTGACGCAAACAGCACTGCCGCCGCAGCCAGATCTTTAATCGTTTTGATCCGGGGATCGTGATTGGGCTGGACAAAATCACACAGTTTTTCAATCGCGGTGTTCAGTATTTCCGCGGTCACCACCAAGCCGATCAGTGTGATCACCAACGCCCATTCCCACCACACAAAGCCCAGAACAATGCCGGCTAATCCGGTGAGCACGGCCAGTCCTAGCTGCAGTGCGATGCTGCGGTCCTGTGCGGCACAGATCAAGCCTTCAATCGCAGGCCTGAATTTTTTGATAAAAGTCCGCATTAGGATCTTGGCACCAGCGGATCAAGAATTTCATGCTGAAGCTCAAACATGATTTTTTCCTCATCCGGCTGCATGTGATCATAACCAAAGCAATGCAGAAGGCCATGAGTAAACAGAAAACAGATTTCTCGGCGCAGGGAGTGACCATAGTCCTCAGCCTGAGCCAGCGCAGCTTCAACATTGATGAAGATGTCGCCTAACTCCACTTCGGCTTCCTCGATTAATTCAAATTCATCCTGACTGTCGCAGGCCGCAAACGAAATCACATCCGTCGGCCGGTCCACCTGCCGATAGTCGCGATTGATCTGATGGATTCGTTTGGATTTGACCAGAATCACTGAAATCGTATAGTCGCCCGGCTTATCTAAGACTGTCAGCGCATGCGCTGCAATCTTCTCAAAATCCGCATAATATTCTTTCCATTGCTTTTCCCGCGTTTTATTGACAAAAGTACAGGTTATCATCGTCTTCACCTCTTGATTTTTGCATTGCTATTATAGCATATTCTACCTCTTTTCGACTGAAAACAAACTGCTTTTCCTGATTTCTTTCACAAGTTGGACAGGCAGAGAAATCGATGTTTGTCAGTTTTTGTCTATAAATGTTAAATTTGTGTTAAAACTTTGTAATGATTCTGTTAAAATAAACATGAAACAAGAGAAAAGAAAAAGAGAAGAAACAGGAGAGAGAGAAAAACAAATGAATATCGTAGCGACGGAAATGATCACGCTGGGAGATATCTCGTGGGACATGATCCTCGGCGGATTTGCGCTGTTTTTGTTTGGCATCAAGTTTATGGGCGACGGATTAAAAAATGTTGCCGGCCATAAGCTCCGTGAATACATCGACAAATATACCTCCAATCCCTTAATGGCGGTGCTGGTCGGGATTGTCGTCACCATTGTCGTTCAGTCTTCTTCCGCGGCGACAGCGATTACCATCGGTTTGGTCCGCGCTGGTTTAATGAAACTCGAACAGGCGGCCGGAGTCGTCGTGGGCGCCAACATTGGAACAACGATGACCGCGTTTCTGATCGGTTTAAAAGTGGAACAGTTTGCCATGTACTTTGTATTCATTGGGGGCATGATCATCTCGTTTGGAAAGAGAAAGAAAACCCGGTATATTGGCGACATTATTTTGGGCTTTGGTTTGATGTTCTACGGCTTGAAAATCATGGGCGATTCGTTAAAAATGCTGAAGGATCTCCCGGCCTTTATCGAATTTGCCAAAGTGATGTCGGAAAAACCGGTACTGGGATTATTAGCCGGAACGGTTCTGACAGGTTTGATTCAAGGCTCTGCGGCAACGATCGGCGTTGTTCAGAAGTTATATGAATCTGGTGCGATAACCTTGAATGCAGCGATGCCGTTTGTCTTCGGCGCCTGTATCGGAACGACGGTTACCGGTGTATTCGCAGCCATCGGCGGCAGTTTGGCGGCCAAGCGAACCGCAGGTCTGCATACCTTGTTCAATGTCATTGCGGCGACGATCGGCATGCTTTTTCTGCCGTTTTACATCCAGTTTATCAATTGGATCTCAGATTTACTCCTCATACCGCCGATGATGCAGATCGCGGTCGTACATATTCTGTTTAAGATCGTTGGCGTTATCGTTTATCTGCCGTTATTGAACGTCATGTGCAACTTTATCAAGAAATTGATTCCCGGCAATGAACCGGAACGGATCGAAATCAATCTTGACGATATGGATGCCGGCATTGCGCATCAGATGCCGACGGCCGCCCTGGCCATTGCCAAACAGGCGGTTTTGAAAATGAGCACAGTCGTTGACGCGGCCGTCGACAAGGCCCGTGATTTTATGAATACCCGCGGCGGTTCCGATGAAAAAGAACTCGTGAATCAAACAGAGGATTTAATCAATTCGATTGACACCAAGATCACCAGTTATCTGATGAGCGTATCCAAGGAAAATCTGAACGATCGAGATATGCAGGACTTCAATCTTCATCTTCAGGTTATCAAGAATCTGGAGCGCATCGGTGATCTGTCCGTCAACCTCGTTGAGTTCTTCGACATGGTGCATGAAGACAAAAACGATTTCAGCGACGGAGCTAAAAAAGATGTTCTGGAAATGTTTGAATTATTCAAACATATGCTCAACACCTCGATCTCCATTTATCGTGATGAGGATTATGCCTTATATTCAGCTTTGATGGAAGATGAAAATTATATGGACTTATTAGAGTACAAAGCCCGGCAGAAACACTTTGACCGAATGGCCCGCAACGAATGTGCGACCTCTGTCGGCGGCAGTGTTTACTGCGATATCTTGGGTAATCTCGAACGTATGGCAGACCATTGCTGCAACATCGCCCGCTGCTCAATTGAATCCTCCTCCAGCAAGGAAGCTCCTGTCCTTGAACATCATTGATAAAAATAAAGAAGCTGATTTTTCCGGCCCTGCCGAAAAGAATTCGCTTCTTTTCTTTTTCAAATACAATTCAGAATGATCAAAGCGGATCAGACTTTTTCCTTTGTCAAAATCTCAATCCGCTGCGGCATTGTCCATTCCGGATGAAACTGAAACGTAAACATAATCTGTTGGATCAAATGAATATCCTCATCCCAGTCCTCTGCAATTTCTGCCGCGCTCATTCCCTGATGCATTTTCTTCTGTACGCTCCGAATCAATTTCGCTAAATATTTCTGCCGTCCTTCCCGCAAACCTTCCTCTTTGCCATCAGCCAGCCCGCTGCGCCGTGCTTGATTCAGCTGCTCCTGCATTTCCATCATTTGAATATTCCGCCGTGTTTCCTCTATGTATTCCATCATTTCCGCAGGAATTGCCATCATTCTTTCCACCGCCTTTCTGCACCCTTCATTCATTCTCGTTATGGCATGAATCCATTTTTCCTGGGCCGGATCACCAGCAAATTTGAATACGGCCATCCATTGTTCATCGGGCCGCAACAATGAAACTTCTTTCTCTTTTAGCTGCAGCGCTCCTTCTATCTCCATAATACTCAGCTGAAAACAATCTGTCAAGTCTATTCCTGTTTTCGCTTTCATCTCAAAAAGATTACCGCCATGCATATCCAGTTGTGCGAAAACTTTGAAATCCGTAATCATGATATTCCAGACTGACATCAGATCATCCGTTTCCTTGCCGCGAATCGACTGACCACTGAACAATCGGGCAGCATAGTAAAGCAGACGCAGTTCTTCTGACTTCGCTTTACGCCGCTGCTGCATTTCGAGGTTAAAATTACGATTTCCGTTTATAGTCCCCACAATATCATAACGAATCGCTTTCTGCGCAGAGAATACGACAACTTCTTCATTGGGATTTAAGTTCACTTCCCGAATGGGATAGCCAGTCTGCATGGACTGAAGACAACTATGCAAAGCAAGCCGATTATCCGGATGAGCCATCACATGTTTAAATACCCAGTCCGTAGTCAGGGACAGCCGGTTTGTTTTCTGAGGCCTGACAAATTCAACACAAGGTTTCAGCTTTTGTTTTTGCATACAATCACCTTCACCTTTAATATTGCGGATTTTCTGGAAATTCCTTCCTGATTTTGTCAATTTTTTTGTTTTTTTGCTTAAAACAGACCGCCGTGTTGAAAGTTTTTACATTAATCTATTTTCATCTGGATCTGTACTGCATCAAGAAATAAAAAAAGCCGGCGGAATATTTCCTGCCGACCCTTGAATGAACAATGATAACTCTAATGATAACGCGCCCGGAGCCAGCCGATCAAGGCGCAAAGCACCAAACCTACACTGATCCAGCCGTAAAGATGGAATAAATCAGTATAGAAGAAATTAGTATAGTAATTCCAGGCCACCCCCTGCAAACGATTGACAACCACGATCAATACTGGAATCTCCAGAAAGGCAATCAATCCAGTCAGTCCACAGCTCTGACCCAGATTGTCCAGAGCGGAAAGCTGCGGCTGCTGCTTTTTCTTCCGGCTGACTTCATACCATGTCAACGCCAGAGCAGCCAAGGTAACTCCTGCGGCAATCCCGCCGATCATCAGCGAACGCTGCCGGCTCAGTGAATCGGAAATCCCGGTTTCAATTTGAATCGGCTGTTTGATCCATGTCATCTCCGGAAACTCCTGGCGCAGCTGATAGATCAGCTCAATCCAATCTGAAGGCTGTTCCGCGAAAAACCACAGCGTCGTCTTTGTACCCGGCTGATCAGCACTGTTGTAAAACGGTTCCACCTGAACCCTTGCGCTTTGGATCATCGTCATCTGCGGCATTGCTGAATCTTTTCGATTGGCTGTATAATACATCGCCTGAGCTTGATTGAAGCTGATTTCAGGTGTCCCGGAAATCGGAAATAAATCATGCAGCGGATTTTTCATTCCGCCATAATAATAGGCTGAATTCCCATCCGCACTGGATTTCACTTCCATGACCGCCAGTTTGCGGGCATTCAGACGATCTTCTTCAGAATCATCGTTTTCCTGTCCGACAGCAAGCAGCTCCGCCATTCTTTGCCGCTGCTGAGCCTGCTGGCCTTCTGTAAACTTGACTTCGTAACAGGCCGCAGCATATCCGGATACCGCCCATTGCATCCGCGGCATTTGATCCATCATCTGTTTTTGAGCACTGGACTGGAATATTTCAATCGTCGCAATCAAGACCAATGTCAATCCCAGCAGAAAGAGTTTTTTCATGTTGTCCACCTCTTGAGTTTACCCTCAGTATAACGAACCTATGGCAAATATGTCAATGTTCTGCAGAATATTTTCTGAATCTGACGCTCATGTGAAAAGCTAAATTCCGCCCATGCCTTTTCCAAACCGAGAAATCAGCTCTGCCATTTCATGCCCTATCAAAATTACACCAAAATTGCACGAGCCGAAAAAAAAAGCTCGTTTCCAAGAAAACAAGCTATTTTCGCTTCTTAGCCAAAATCAATATGCTGACCTTTAACCTGATAAATTAAATGCTCGCAGATATTCTTTGTATGATCGCCGGAACGCTCGAAGTTGCGCAGCATCGCAACCAACGGTACAAGATGCTTCATTGTCATCCCTTCCTGCAGCGCAGATTCAATCTGTCCAGTCAGCTGCTCAAACTGAGCGTTGATCTGTTCGTCCTGCTGCGGAATTTCATAGGCCTGCTGAACATCTTCCTGCTCGTAAGCACGCATCGCATCATCCAGCATGGCTAAAAATCGTTCGCCAATGGCGGTTGCCTGCTCAGCGACAAAGGTCGGCTCCGCCGGGCCCTTTTTAATGACGAACTCCGCAACATTTTTCGCATAATCACCGATTCGTTCCAGATCGGAAGCAATTTTGATCCCGGCGATCACCTTGCGCAGATCACTTGCTACTGGTGACAACAGAGCCAGGACAGACTGGGCTTGATCATTGACTTCCTCTTCCATATGATTGACAAAGTCATCCATGCGAATTAACTGCAGCGCTTTTTCCTTATCGCCGGTGTGGATCACTTCCAGAGCCATCTGATGCATCAGTCTGACTTTGCGGTACATCTCGATGATCAAAGCCTGGAATAAAGCCAGGGATTCATCCATTTTCATTGTCTGTTCCTCCTTAATTAACCGAACCGTCCGCTGATATAATCTTCCGTCCGCTTATCCTTGGGTTTGGAAAAAATCGTAAGCGTCTTATCAGTTTCGACAATTTCTCCCAGCAAGAAGAAAGCCGTATCATCGGATACACGCGAAGCCTGCTGCATTGAATGCGTGACGATAACAATCGTGTACGTCTTTTTCAGCTGTTCGATCAGTTCTTCGATCTTCGCGGTGGCAATCGGATCCAATGCTGAAGTCGGTTCATCCATCAAAATCACTTCCGGTTCCATGGCAATCGCCCGGGCAATGCATAAGCGCTGCTGCTGACCTCCCGAAAGCGCCATCGCTGAGTCATGCAGACGATCCTTGACTTCTTCATAAAGTGCCGCCGATTTCAAAGAGCGTTCAACGATCTGATTCAAAAGCTTCTTCTCTTTGACGCCCTGACAGCGCGGTCCATAAGCGATATTGTCATAAATTGACATTGGGAACGGATTGGGTTTCTGAAACACCATCCCTACCTTTGTCCGCAGCTGGACAACATTCATTTTTTGATCGTAGATATTCTGTTCCAACAGATGAATTTCACCTGTGATGCGGCAGTTTTCAATCAGATCATTCATCCGGTTCAGGCAGCGCAGAAAGGTGGACTTTCCGCAGCCGGAAGGACCGATCAGCGCCATGACACGATTCCGTCCAATTGTCAGGTTCAGATGTTTCAGCGCCTGATTCTCCCCATAGTACAGATTCAGGTCTTTCACTTCAAAACAAGTTTCCATAATGTCCTTTCCTTTCTAATGCCAGCTTTTCTGAAGCCGGCGGGTCAAAAATTTTACCGCTATATTTAAAATCAAGACAAAGATCAAAATCATAATGGATATCGCGCAGGCCAGTTCAAAGTTAGGCTGCTCGCCGGACATCACAGACCAAATATGCACCGCCAATGAAGTCCCCTGCTTCAAAAGACCCGGCTTATCGTTGATAAAGGTACCCATTGTATAGATCAGCGCCGCGGATTCTCCGACAACCCGACCGATACTGAGCAGGATCCCGCTGAGGATTCCCGGCATCGCACAGGGCAGCGTAATCTTGAAGATCGTCTGGGTCTGACTGGCGCCCAAAGACAGGGAAGCATCGCGCAGTCCCTTCGGTACGACCAGCAGCGCTTCTTCAGTGGAGCGGATAATCGTTGGCAGCAGGATGATCGCCATCGTCAGTGCACCGAGCAGAATATTGGTGGTCTTAGCGCCCATCAGAGCGGTGATCGGAAAGAGGACACTGACTCCCATTAAACCGTAAACAATCGACGGCACGCCGGTCAGTGTTTCAATCCCAGTCCGAATGAGCATGTTGATGCGGTTTTTTTTAGCCATTTCACTGAGATAAACAGCACTGGCAATGCCGATCGGCAAAGCGATGAGCAGTGATACAAGAATCAGGTAAGCAGTCGTGATGATCGAACCGCGGATCCCGCCGCCCGGTGTCTTGATAAAAATCGAGGTCAGCTTCACAGCTTGCTGATCCAGCGTTTGAGCAACTTCAGCGGCTGGAGCCGATGCCAGCATGCCGGTGAAGTCCGCCGTTCCGGCAGCCTGTGAAAAATCAATTTTCTCAACCTGCAGTCCAGCAGACAGGGCTACCGGTTTGCCCTGTGCTGCTCCGGCACTGGTATCAAAAGCACTCTGCAGCGGGGAATCAGCCGCAACCGTTTCGATTAGAACCAGCTGTTTTTTCTCATGGGAGAGATAATCGACGAAGCCAATCCCCCATTTTTCACTCCAGGCTACACTTTCATCCAGATCCTGCGGCCGCGGATAAAGGCCAGGTTGATTGACTGTTTCATCAAAAGCGACGATCTTGCTTACAGACCAATAATCATTGCGCAGCAGATCCGTATTCATCAGGGACAGGCCGTTGGCAAAAATATAGTAGAACAATGCCGTTAAAACGCCGACAGCCAGCAGACTGCTGAACAGGGTGAGAAATTGCAGAAAGCCGTCGCTGAGCTTCCGCCGGATCAGGTTGGTTTTCAATTCATATTCCCCACTTTCTTTTTAATCAGATTCAGCACCAGATTGGAAATCAGAATGACCGCCATCAGCACCAGGCCAACGGAGAAACGAATATCGTAATCCAATCCGGTTGTTTCCTTTAAACCTGCCAGCATTGTGGAAGTCAGCGTCCGCGTGATATCAAACAAATTGAAGGTCGGTCCGAAAAGTTTGTTGCCGGCAACCATCGCCACGGCCGTTGCTTCCCCAAATGCCCGGCCAATCCCTAAGATCGCGCCGGCAAAGATCCCAGATTTAGCACTGGTCAGCACCACTTTGAAATGGGTCTGCGTCGCTGTTGCCCCTAAGGCCAGCGAGCCCAGCTCCAGATCCCGATCAACGGCTTCAATCGCAGTAATCGAAAGCGAAGTGATCGTCGGAAAGATCATGATGGCCAAAAGCAGAATGACCGCCAGTAAGGAACTGCCGCCGGCCGTACTGACGCCGGAATACGCCGCCAGGGTCTTAACTAAGGTTGTAATCACTCCGGCTGCAAAGACGCCGTAAACGACACTGGGAATCGAGGCCAGCAGCTCAACTACCGTTTTCATGAATGGTTTTATCGGTTTCGGCGCAATTTTGACGATGAACAACGCCGTCAGCACTGAGATCGGAAATGCCAGCAGCAGCGCGCCAAACACAGAGATCAGCGTATTGATGACGATGAAGCCGACGCCGTAAACACCCTGATCCTGCCGCCACAGTGTCCCGAACAGGAAATCCTTCAGCGACACCGTACCATAAGCATAGTTAGGAAGAAACGGCTGGATTCCCTTCATTAAAATAAAGAATGTGATCAGAACGATGCAGCTGCCGGAAATCAGTGCCGCCAGAAAGAACAGCGTCCGCACGGCGCGGTCAGTTTTCTGTTTGCGAATGGCCTGACCAGGTTTGATCCAATCTCGCAGATTTTCTTCCATAAAATCACCCTTCCTAAAAAAATCAGCCGCTTTCTTCAGCCCGTCCGGCCAACAAAGCGGCTTACATCAGAATGCGTTCAATTCAGCTTATTTTACTTCTTCCCAAGAAGTTGTTATTCCCGTAAAGATATCATGAACCTGCTGCTGAGTCAGATCCGATACGCTTGTGTTGGCCTGATTGACAATCGTGACCACCGCGTCGATGCAATACTGACCTGAAGCCATCGCGGCGGAAGTGTCTTCATCCCCGCTCTTGAATGCCCGTGAAGCAAAGCCGATATCCGCACGGTTGGCGCCGTCTTTTTCCGAGCCGAGAACACGCTTGTAGCCATCGCCCGAACCCGTCTGATTCATTGTGAACTGGAAGTTGCCCGCCATCGGCTGGAAGGCTTCCAAAGCAGCTTTCAGCGTTTTTTCTACGGATGTAGAACCGCAGGTTGCAATCGAGATTGCTGAGTTGTCCTGGTTGACAATCGGATGCTTCGCTGCCAGCTCTGCCCAGGCGGTTCCTTTCGTCTTATCGACAACGCCGCCGGCCTTTTCCACCACCAGCATGCCTTCCGTTGAATTCTGCATGAAATCCAGGAAAGCGGCGATCAGTTCTTCTTTTTCTGTGCTTTCATAGTCGCCTGCAGCCCGGGTTGTGAACATAAATGGCCGCTGCATGCCATAGGAACCATCCAAGACAGTTGCTTCGCTTGGCTCAACCCCTTCAAAGTTCAGGGGTTTAACACCATTGGCTGCAAAGTCGGTTGACAGGGAAACATAACCGATTCCGTTAGCGTCAGCCCCCACTTTGGTGGCCATATCGCCATTGCTGGAAACTTCAATTGCCGAAGAGGTCAGCTGCTCCGCGAAATCCCCGGCTTTTTCAAAAGCTTCGCGGGTACCGGAAGTCGCGTCCCGTGTGTAAACATGAATCGCGGCGGCGGAAGCCGACGGTGTAGCCGTCGCGTCACCTGGAGTATCAGAACCTGATGGAGTGCTGCAGCCCGATAGCATAACCAGCGCTGCAAGCAGGAAAATCGTTAATTTCTTCATTTCATTCATCCTTTCTTGAACAGTTTTCAGTGTACAGCGCTTCAATTAACAGAAAATGAAGATCGTGTTAAGAAACGGTTAAAAAATAACAGAATCCAAAAAATCATGACCGCCAAAAATCAAAGATCCCGCGGCTTCTGACTGAAAGGGGCTGTTACTAATTTTGATGCTTTCAAGTTCTGAGGGATGATTTCCAGCTGGAAAAGGATGAAAATTCATTTCTGCCTCCCGTGCATGAACACAAAAAAAGTCAGGCGCCTTACGCCTGAACTCTTGTTTTATTTCGATGAATTGACTGAAATGGGTGCACTTGATGAATGTTCTGGATTTTCTGACAGCGAAACGGGCAGGCTGATCTCAAAGCAGGTCCCCCTTCCAACTTCGCTGACAACTTCGATTTCTCCCTGATGGGCAGTCACAATCGCCTTTACAATCGCTAATCCCAATCCGCTGCCGCCGCTGGCCCGCGACCGTGATTCCTCAACGCGGTAAAAGCGTTCAAAGATTCGATCCAGATGTTTCGGATCAATCCCGCAGCCGTCATCCCGCACCGTCAACCGCAGCCGGCCATGATGCATTTCCGCTTTCAGCCAAATATGTTCCGGCTGGCTGTGAACCAGTGCATTCATTAACAAATTGGCCAGCGCCTGATGAATTTTCTGTTCATCCAGCCAGAAAACCTCCTGCGTCAGATTCTCCGCTTCAATGCTGACCCCTCGCTGTTCAGCCTGCGGACGGAGTTCCTTGATCAAGCTCTCAAATAACGGCGTCAGTTCACAGGCTGAAGGGGTGAGCGCCAGTGTATTCATCGACAGCCGCGACAGTTTCAAAAGATCCGCCACGATCATTTCCAGCCGCTTTGCTTCTTTCTCAATCTGCAGATGAAAATCCTTCATCGTTTCCGGATCATCAAAGGTATCTCGGTTGAGGATTTCAATCATGCCCTTGATCGCGGCAATCGGGGTTTTCAGCTCATGCGAAGCATCGGCGATGAAGCGTTTCTGCATTCGCTCCTTTTCCATTGCCTGAGTGATGTCCTGAAATACAAGAAGACAGCCGTTAAACCGGCCATTTTCATGAATCGGCACGGACAGGCACTGAAAATCAATGCCATTTCGATGCAGGTTGCGGACGATCGCATTTTCGCTTAAATACGCTTCTTTAAGAAATAGCCGAACTTCCACCGCGATCCGTTCATCGCGGTAATTGATTTCTGCTTCGCTTTCCTCTGTCAGAAATTGGCTGAAGCCCTCATTATACAATGTCAGATGACCATAGGAATCCATCATCGCTAGCGGAGAAGGAATGTTGGTCAGAATGGTCAGAATCTGCTTCTGTTTCAATGATGCATCCTTGGCTGAACTGCGAACCTGCGTTTTTAACGATTGTTCCTTCGTCCGCATTTTTTCGCGCAGCTGATCCTGGCTGTGCCACAACAGCGCCGCCGCAACCAGGCCCAATAAAACTAAGGCGCTCCACGCTTCCAATAATCCCTGGGCGCAGAATAAGGACAGGCCGGCAACCGTCAGAATCAGGATCAGAATTTCTGAGGTTTTCATTCCTTACCGATCCTCTCAGCCTTCAGCTTCCAGCTTATAGCCGACACCCCGCAGTGAGGAAATCCGCACCCCGCTGCCGGAAAGCTTGCTGCGAAGCTTAAAAATATGAACGTCGACAATCCGCGTATCGCCATCATAGTCAAAATCCCAGATCTCATTGAGGATATTGTCGCGCGAGAGAACGATCTGCGGATTGCGCAGCATATACTCCAGCAATTCAAATTCTTTCTTGGTTAAGCTGACCGGCTGGTTGTTGACACGAACCTCCCGGCTGCCCAGATCCATCGTCAGACCGCCCATTTCCAAAACTCTGCGGCTGGTTTTGACGATCCGCTTGACATGCGCCTGGATTCGGGCCAGCAGCTCGCGCGGAGAAAAGGGTTTGGTGATGTAATCGTCGACGCCGGCGTCAAAGGCTTCCAGAATATCTTCTTCCTCATCGCGGGCTGTCAGCATCATCATAACGCTGTCAATCCCCTTGCCGCGAAACAGCCGAACCAGTTCGATTCCGCTGATTTCCGGAAGCATCCAGTCAATGATCATGATGTCAAAACTCTGACTCAGCCCTTTCTCTTTGGCACTGGCACCGTCAGCACAGCCAACAACCTCATATCCGGCGTTTTTTAAATCGTAGCTGATCAAATGACGGATGCTGTCTTCATCTTCAATTAACAGAATGCGCGGCATGGCTTACTCCCCCTTTTCTCCATAGCGGTCAATAATTTTCTGTACCAGCGGATGACGGACGACGTCATCACTGCTGAGCTGCAGGACGCCGATTTCCTCGATGCCTTTTAACAATCCTACGGCATCCATCAGTCCGCTGCGCTGAGACTTCGGCAGATCCACCTGGGTCAGATCGCCGGTGATGATCATCCGCGACTGAAAGCCCAGCCGAGTTAAAAACATCTTCATCTGCGCCGGCGTTGTGTTTTGCGCCTCATCCAGAATAATCACCGCGTCATCCAGCGTCCGGCCGCGCATATAAGCTAACGGCGCAATCTCAATCGTGCCCTTTTCGATCAGCCGCTCGGTCGTTTCCGCGCCAAGAAGATCATGCAGAGCGTCATAAAGCGGCCGCAGATACGGATCCACCTTTTCCTTCAGATCACCTGGCAGAAATCCCAGACTTTCTCCCGCTTCGACAGCCGGCCGGGTCAGAATGATCTTGTGAATCTCACCCTTTTTCAGCATACTGACGGCATAGGCCACGGCTAAATACGTCTTGCCGGTTCCTGCCGGACCCACCGCAAAGACAATCGTTTTCTTCTCCATCGCCTCAATGAAGCTGCGCTGACCTTCAGTTTTCGGCGCAATCGCCTTGCCGCTGTGGGTGCGGGCCAGCACCTTGGATTTTAAATCGCCCAGATCCACCGCCTGCTGCTTGCGCTGCGTGCGGACTAAGTATCGAATTTCCTGCTCGCTGATCTGTTGGGAACGCCGGATCATTTTCAGCATTTCCTGCAGCGTTTCCGCCACTGCCTCAGGATGTTCGCAGCGGATCGTAAACTGATTATCACGGAATACAATGTCCGCACCATACAGTTCACATAAGCAGTTCAGGTTGCGGTCTTCAAAGCCGATCAGTTCCGCGGCTTCCGACGCGCTCAGATGTTCCATTGACAGGACATGAGTCATGGTTTTCCTCCTCGAATTTAAGGTCGTGTCAGATCCTCCAGCAAGGTGTAGTGGATCTTCATCGTTATTGTACCCGCATTCCTGTCAAAAAGTAAAACATTTTCTTTGATAATTTTTTCATCCGCCTGTAACTGCTGTGCAATCTGACCGCGGCAGTCCATTAACAGACGAAAAAACGCCAGGGCATCGTGCAGTGGAAAATCCGGCGCTTCCTGCAGTGTGCTTTCCACGGTATACCACGTATAACCGTAGACCTTTCCCTTAACATACAGCGGCTGCGGCACTTCAAACGCATCTTTCAGCTCATTGTCAATCAACAGATCACCGGGGTGAACAATCTCGTTGATCTTCACTTTCTTTTCGCCATGCTGAACATCAAAACGGACGACCATTCCCTCTTTTTGAGCATAGATTGGCTCGTTGGTCAGCTGCGGTGTTTCAACATATTCTTTATCCGTAAACTGCAGCTGGATCCGCGAACCGGTGCGGGTCACTTCGGTCCAGCCCAAGCGGTCCTCAAAACTTTCCTTGATCAGAAATTCAATCGTTTCGGCCAGATTCTGATCCGTCGTAAAAAAGGGAACGGCATAGCCATTGTCGGCGAGCTGCTGCTCAATCTGCCGCTGCAAAACAGGATCGGTACCGCTGACATCCACCTGAACGATGCAATGGGAATAAAAAGTCCACAATGCAATGGACAAAGCCACCGAAAACAGCCGCAGCGGCTGATGAAACTGATGCAGCAAAAAACCGGCAACACCGCTGGTCTTTACCCGCTCTGCCGCTTCAAACAAGCTGAGAATCCGACGCCGGCTGGTTACCGGTGACCAGAAGACCAGCCCCTCCGGTGTCTGTTTCAGTTCCATGACCTCAATATCCTGTCGAAAACACTGATTCAGAAAAAACGTCAACGGTATTTTCAGCCGCCAGCAGTCCATGCCAAACAGAAAAGGAAGTCTATTCCGCATCGAACTTCACCCGCCTGATCTGTCCGGACAAGATAATTTCATCGGCGCTGAACACCCGGATATGAAGGCCGCTGCCTTCGACGATCATTCTGCCCTGTTTGGACTCGGTAATAATTTGTTCGGGGCTGACGAGGATCAGCCGCTCAAAGTCTTCGATCATGGCCTGTTTTTCACTGACTGTGATCATCGCGCACACTCCTTCCTCTTTTGTAGATTATGCGCGGGATGCCTCAAACATGAAAAAAGCGTCCCCTAAGAACGCTTTTCACCGGACTGTACCCCATCCAGGTTATTCTAATTTTATTAATTCATCGTTTCCGGAGCTGAAAGCATGGAAAGTCCGGCCGCCAGTTCTTCACTAAGCTGCTCTGTTAAGATCAAATGCTCCACGCTGACAATTTGAATTCCCAGCCGCTGAGCTAAATCTGCGAGAATAAATTCATACAAGCCATGGTTGACCTGCAGCCGGGCTGGAATGCCGGCAATCAGAATGAATTGACGCAAACCTTCAACCAGCGCCGTACATAAATCCTCACGCTTGCGAAAATTAAATTCCACATGCGTCTGATGACGATTGGAACAGACCAGCACCAGCATACGGAAAGCGACGGCACTGCCATGTTCCGCCTCCAATGGATCAATCAGACTGACGACATCCAGCTGTGCTGTTTCGCGGGTATGCTTAAGCTGACTGAGTTTCTCGGCCGCCACTTCATCAATCATGCAGGCTGGACCTTCGATCCGAACAGCTCCGGATTTCGGCGTCAGACGCCAGCTCTGATCGCTCAGCTGAACAGCCTCCAGCCATTCCTCATCCGTCGTTTCCCGACCTGAATACTGTTTTAACACCTCGCTCAGCGCTTCTACAAGCAGACGGGTTTCCTCAATCCAGCGGGAGGAAGGCCGAACTTCCAGAAGTCCACAATGAATATCATTGATAAAGACCTGCAGGTCCCCCTGCTGAAACATAGCAACTTCGGCTTCCTCCGCGCTGAAAGGACGCCACATGATCCGTCTTGCGGCCTGCACTGCCATATGATAGGAATCTTCCATCGCCAGCGAATTACCGACCAGCTGATCCCAGTCGTCATCGCAGATTTCCAATACAGTTTCCTCGCCCATCTGCAGCAAGGACAAGCAAACCTGCGCGTCAAACAGCGGCAGTTCCAGTTTGACATTCAGCATTTCCCATTGTTTATCCCGCCATTGCTGATAGAGATCGGATAAAGCTTGCTTAAACTGCTGAAGCGATCGGCTTGAACTTTGCATCGCTACATTCCTCCTTGATCTTCTTAAGGTTCCTCTTCCATCCTTTTTCCTTTATTATGACCGGATGACAGTCATGCGTTTCTTCTATAATAAAACAGCTGCCCTAATATGACAAAGCGCTTTCTACTTGGATACTGATTCTCTAACTTCTCCCGCTACGAAAAAAGAAGCTTGCGCTTCTTTACTTTGAACGTCTAGCCTTTCTTGCAGCCTCCGACTTCAGTTTACGACGGACGCCTGGTTTTACATAAAACTCTCTTTTGCGAGCCTCAGCAAGGGTTCCGTTGCGAGAAACCTGACGCTTGAAACGACGTAATGCGTCATCCAATACTTCGTTCTCTTTTAAGACAACTCTTGGCATACTTACCCTCCCTTCTGATGCAAGCAGATATATTATAACCAAACCAATGAAAAAAAGCAACCTTTTCAGAACGATTTAAAGAATGTTTTTCACAAATTTTCATGGCGTATTTCCTACATCTTCGTCCAGCCTTCTCCCAGCTAAAATGACAGCGCTTACATGCTGAAAAATCTGATTCTCTTCGCCGTCGATTGGGATTCTACTGCCAGTCGGTTGTAAACTTTCCGATGATCGCTTATGATGGAAGAAAAGATGGAGGACAAACCCATGCAGAATATGAACGAACAGAAAACCGGCAGCCTGATCCGCCAGCTGCGCTTAAAGGAAGGCTGGACCCAAAAGGAACTTGGCAGCAAAATCGGGATTTCAGACAAAGCCATCTCAAAATGGGAACGCGGATTATCGTTTCCAGACATCACCCTGCTGCCTCGATTGGCCGATGTCTTTCATGTCACCGTCGGCGAAATCATCAGCGGTCAGCAGCTGAGTGAGCCGGCGCTCGATCCTGAAGTGTTCGATTCCGTAGTTGCCGATACCCTCGTTTATTCAAAACGCGATACCTTTTCCAAAGGCAAACGCATTTTCTGTCTGATTTTTATCCCGCTGCTTCTGACAGCCATGCTTATATGCGCGATCATTAACCTGGCCGTCAACCATCAGCTCAGCTGGGCTTACTATCCGATCGGCGCGCTGCTCATCGTTCTCAGTCTGACGCTGGCGCTGCTTCTGCCCCACGCTCATCGACTGGAAATATTGATGGGAACCCTGGAGTTTTCACTTATGATCTATCTGGCGATGATCGAAAAACTCAGCGGGACTCAAGGCTGGCTGATTTCATTGGCCTTGCCGATCAGTTTAGTCAGTGTCGTCTGCCTGTATCTTTTGCTTAAACTGCTGATGATTCTCAAGCGCAAGTGGCAGATTCTGTCCTATTCCATGCTGATTCTGGCACTGGGGCCGCTGCTTTCCATCAATCAGATTCTGCGCCTGAATGGTTTGCGGCATACCCTGATTTCCGACTGGATTCTCTTAGGCTGCCTGCTGGGGGGAGCGTTGCTCTTTTACTTCATTGATCTGGCCACACGGCGATAAACAAGTTCGATTTTCCATTCTTAAAGGATCTTACTGACCGCAAAGCAGACAGAAAAGAGGAAGTCACTGACTTCCCCTCCAGCACCGGGATCTTCCCGGTATTTTTTATGCTCAGCCTAAAATAATTGGTTCTTCAAGGTTTAATATCCAACAGCTTCTTGACCGGCCAATAAAGCTACTCCGCTGGAAGTTCCAATCCGATCCGCACCGGCTTCAATCATCGCTTTCAGATCATCAAAGCAGCGCACCCCGCCGGCAGCCTTTACCTGGCAAACATCCCCCACGGTCTGCTTCATCAGGCGGACATCCTCAACAGTGGCCCCGCTTGTCGAAAAGCCAGTTGATGTCTTCACAAAGTCAGCTCCGGCTTCCATACAAGCCTTGCATGCAAACACTTTTTCTTCATCACTCAGCAGGCAGGTTTCTAAAATTACCTTTAATACGTGTTCGCCCGCCGCTTCCTTGACCATTTTGATATCGTGAACAACACCATCAAAATCCTGATCCTTGACTTTTCCAATGTTGATGACCATATCAATTTCATCCGCGCCTTTGGCAATGGCATCGCGGCATTCAAAAGCTTTGGCTTCACTGGTCATGGCCCCCAATGGGAAGCCGATAACGGTGCAGACTTGAACGTCACTGCCTTCCAGCTGCTGCTTGCAGAATTCAATCCAGCAAGGATTGACGCAGACTGTCGCAAAATCATGGTCGCGGGCTTCGGTGCACAGCTTTTCCAGCTGACTGCGGGTACTGGCAGGTTTTAACAGGGTGTGATCAATGTACTTATTCAACGGTTTCATCTTCCTCTTCCTCCTCCGTTTCAAAATAATATTTATGCAAGGCATCGCGGGCAGCTGCCGGATCACTCATCCACGGCTCCCGTCCAAACTCACGATAAATAAACGTTTCATCGCCTTTGCCTAAAATCAAAATCGTATCCCCAACATTGGCAACTTCGATCGCCTGACGGATCGCGTCGTAACGGCTTTCAATGATAATCCGATTAGTTTTCTCAATTCCGGAAGCAATTTCCTCGGCGATCTGAATCGGATCTTCATCGCGCGGATCATCCTCGGTCAAAATGATCAGATCACAGTATTTATCCGCCAGCTGGCCAAACACCGGACGTTTCTTCGTATCCCGCTTGCCGGCTGACCCGAAAACAGAAATGATCCGTTTTTCCTTTGGCGTAATTGCGGAAGCAAACTTGAAGATTTGTTCCAATCCATCCGGAGTATGAGCGAAATCCACGATGATATTGAAAGGCTGTCCTTCCTCAATGCGTTCCATCCGCCCTTCGATCTGCGGAATGGTATTGAGCTGATCCAGGATCTGTTCTAACGGCAGGCCGCCTTCATGCAGCGCCGCGATCACCGCAAGCAGATTATACAGGTTAAACATCGCGACCAGATTGGTCTGGACAGGATATTCCTGTCCCTCATACACCAGCGTAAAAGCGGTTTTATCGGCATTGAGCTGAATATCTTTAGCTTCATAATCGGCCTTTTCCAAGACCCCATAGGTCACAACATGAGCTGGACAATCAGCCACCACCGCCATGCCATGTGGATCATCCTTGTTCGTAATCGCCGTACCCTCGGGTTTCAGCTGGTCAAACAGCCGTTTCTTAGCTTCAAAATAGTTCTCCATCGTACCGTGATAGTCAAGATGATCATGCGTCAGATTGGTAAAAATCGCGATATCAACATCCACGCTGTCGGTGCGGTGCTGTTCCAAACCGATGCTGCTGATTTCTAATGCGCAGGCTTTCATTTGAGCCTCTGCCATGTCATGCAGCGTTTTCTGCAGCGGAACGATATCCGGCGTTGTCAAAAGCGGCGGCAGCTTGGTATCCCCGTATTCAATCGAAATCGTACCGATGTAGCCGCAGGCATAGATTGGGTTAAGCAGATTGCGGATCATGCAAGCAATTGAGGATTTTCCATTTGTGCCGGTTACCCCATATACGACCATCTTTTTCGACGGATACCCATAGAAACAGGCAGCAACCTGATTTAAAGCTGCGGTAACGTCACGGACTTTAATATAAATGACATTGGTGTTGTTGCGCTTGATATCCTCGCTGTGAACAATGCACACGGCACCGTTTTTGATCGCGGCGTTGACATATCGGTGACCATCATGGATCATCCCTTTGATGCAGAAGAAAATGGCGTTGGGCAGCACATCGCGGCTGTCCACCATCAGATTTTCAATTTCAATATCCGGAGCGTTGTCAAATAATGCAGATAACTTCATTTTTCCTGACCTCCTTGCGCCTGGGCCACCAGCTGATCCCCGATCATATGCGTACAACAGGCGCGAACCAGCTGACCACTGGCCCATTGCCCTTCAACCTGAACCGGCAGATATTCGCTGCTGTGACCGAACGAAACACCGTTTTCACAGGTTTCAATCAGCACGTCAACCGCCTTGCCGATCCATCGGCTTTTGACCTCATAATAGCTGCTGCGGGAAAAATCGCCGACTTCCTGAGCGCGCTGCTTTTTTATATTTGCCGGAACCTGACCGCTCATCCGCTGCGCCGGTGTACCGGTTTTCGCCGAGAACGGAAAAACGTGGCAGAAACTGAAGCGGATCTGTTTCAAAAACGCCATCGTTGCGGCAAACTCCTCATCACTTTCCTGAGGGAAACCAACGATCAGATCGGCACTGATCGAAATGCCCTCAATCCGGGCGCGGATTTCTTCAACACGCTGCAAAAACTGCTGGGTCGTATACGGACGGCCCATGCGTTTAAGCGTTGCATCACAGCCCGCCTGCAGCGGAATGTGCAGATGCCGGGCAATCTTCGGCTGTTTTTCCATCAGTTCCAATAGTTCATCGGTAATTTCTGTGATCTCAATCGACGAAATTCGAATTCGCTTTAAAGACTCAATGCTGCCCATCCCGCGGATCAGTTCTGTCAGGCTGGTGTTTCTATCCTTCCCATAACGACCGGTATGTATTCCTGCTAAGACAATTTCCTTATGCTTCTGCGCCAGCCGACGAGCTTCCTGCAGCGCCTCATCCAGCGGCAGCGAGCGCTCCCGGCCGCGAGCATAAGGAATGATGCAGTAGGCGCAGAATTGATTGCAGCCATCCTGGACCTTTAAATACGCCCGCGTCTGATGTTCAAATTCATCCAGCGGCAGCATCTCAAACTCGGCCGCCTGCCGCACATCCTGGATCGGTACGATCGGAACCTGACGCTGCTGCAGCGCCTGGTCAATGAGCTGGGGAAGCTTATCCTTGCCGCTGGAGCCAATCAGAAGATCAATCTTCTCCTGTTCGCTCATTTGTTCGGCATGGATCTGAACATAACAGCCTACGGCGCACACCAGAGCGTCCGGATTCTGCCGTCTGGCCTGATGGATCTTCTGCCGGCTCTTGCTGGCGGCGGTATTGGTCACCGCACAAGTAAAAATGATGTAAACGTCAGCCTTCTCCTTAAAGTCCACCGTTTGATAACCACGCTGCCGCAGCGCCTGAGCGGTACTTTCCGACTCGTAGGCGTTAACCTTGCAGCCCAGTGTTGAAATTGCGACTGTCGTCATGAATTTATCCCCTTCCATGATGGATATTATATCAAACTTTTTACCCCCAAGGTAGTCTTTTAACGGCGGTTCTTCGCCGCTTTCAAAGAAAAAGGCCTTACGGCCTGTGAATTCGGGCAATTTTGCTTTTCAGCTTCGGCAGAACATATCCGCTGGCACACAAGGCATCACGGATTTGGACAGGATCCTGGCTTAATACCGCAGCCGCTAACGGCGCACCCTGAGCTGGATCCAGCTTTTGTCCGGTACAGACCAAGGAAAGCGGCAGCTCCGTTTCCCTCCCGTCAAACGCGAAGATTTCCAGACAATGCACCCGCCCCTCATACACCGCAAAACCCAGTTCATTCTGAAAGATGACCTGTGGCGAAGCAAAGCCAGCCTCATAAGGCAAGCGTCCGTAGATCAGCGGATCCACGATTTTATCCGCAAAGTTTTTATACATTTTGAAAAACTGCGGCAGTTCCAGGACCGCGGTTTCATGATCGTAAAGCGCATTGATCAGCGGATCAAAAAACGGAATCATGATCAGCTTGCCCTCACTGCTAAACTGTTTCATTTCGGAGATCGCCGCCTGAATTTTCGGTCGGACAAATTCATTGCGTTTGGGATAATCAAGCATATCCCAGATATCCAGCATCTCACGGCGGGTCTGCTCGTACAGTTCTTCAATCTTCTGTTTATTTTTCAAGCCTTCCTCCAGGATGCTCAACGTGTAGACATCCCGTGCGGTTTTCACCGTTCGATCCAGCTGATACGGTTTAAGCAGGGCATTGATGCGCGCGGTTTCCTTGCGGACTTCAGGAAGCTTGAGCAGTTCCTGATCGTTGGCCTTGCGCAGAATTTTAATGATTTTCGGATTCATCGTTTTATGCCTCCATAACAGCCGCTGCCAAACATACCGCAGCAATGGCAGCCGTTTCCGCACGTAGAATCCGCTTGCCTAACGAGCAGCAGCGAAAGCCCTGCGCCTGCAGCTGCGCAATCTCAGCGGGGCTGAATCCGCCTTCCGGACCGATGACGATCGTTGTACTGCATCCTTTTTCCAGCAGCGTGCTGAACAATCCGCCCTGCAGCGCTTCATCTTCATATGCCACGAAGTTTTGTTCGCTGAGATACTGATCCGCCTCCCTCAGAGCAATCGGCAGGCAGACCTGCGGAATCTGCGTACGCTTGCATTGCTGACTGGCTTCCTGCACAATCTTCTGCCACCGCTGCTGCTTTTTATCGACCTTTTCCCCATCCAGCTTTACCACGGTGCGGCTGGATTGAAATGGTACAATTCGGCTGACACCCAGCTCCGTACATTTCTGCAGCAGCCAATCCCAGCGTTCACCTTTGATCAAACCGGCCACCAAAGTCAATGAAACAGGAAGCTCGCGGTCTTCCTGGATTTGTTCTAAAATCAGAATGCGCCCGTCTGTGTTCAATTGACCGGAAAAAACCTGGCCTTGTCCATCGATCACCCGCAGGATTTCGCCTTCCTTCATCCGCACCACGCGCTGCAGATGATGACGCTGCTGCGCATCCGGTTCAACGAAGTTCTGGACTTCTGCTTTCTGTTGTATAAATATCTGCTGCATGTTATCACCGTGCTTTATTTTACCAGAAAACACACACAAAGGAAATGAAAAACCCGTTTGCGCGGTATAAAGTAAAAGAACAGGTAAGAACACAGCGGGAACCTATGATCATCTTAAGCACACTTTCCGTGCGTTCGCATAAAATCAGATACAAAAATAGCGGACAGAAAAAGCTATAGGTTCAGCGGTCTGACCGACTTCTTGGCCGCAGTTAAAACCAAAATAGAAGGAACAGTAAAATTATGCCGTTCACTGATCATAAGTTTACCGTTCCTCTTTTTTGCTGATTATGCTTCATCCCAGTTCGTGTAAGAACCTTTCTGATTCCATTTCCAGCACACTGTTTTTTAAATAAGAAGGACTTTAATTTTTGCTGTCTTCCGTCTGTTTTGAACGCGGCAGGATTAAGTTCAGGACAATCCCGACGCTGGCTGACAAGGCTGTACCGGACAGCGTGACCAGCTTGCCTAACGGCAGAACCGCGCCGCCTAAGCCGATGACCAGCATCGCCGAGGCAATGATCAAATTGCGCTGCTGTCCAAAATCAACCTGATTATCAATCAGAACCCGCAGGCCGTTGGAAGCGATGACGCCGTAGAGAATAATCGACATACCACCCAATACTGCACTTGGAATTGTAGAGATAAACGCTGAAACAATCGGTACGCAGCTTAAGACAATCGCGATGCAGGCGGCACCGACGGTAACATAGACGGAGGAAACCTTAGTCATTCCGATCACTCCGGTGTTTTCACCATACGTTGTATTTGCCGGACCCCCTAACAGCGCGGAAATCGAAGTCGCAATGCCGTCGCCCATCAGCGTCTTATCCAGCCCCGGCTCCTTTAAAAAGTTGCGGCCGCAAATCTTGCCTAAGACTGTATGATCGCCGATATGCTCAGAAATCGTAACCAGCGCTACCGGCAGAATCGCGAAGGTTTCCGGTCCGAAATACAGATGATACTGCTTGAATCCCGGCACCGCAAACGGCAGGATGAACTCCGGCAGCGACAGAAACTGACGGGATTCGATGACTTCCATGACAGGTGTAAAATCCACAATGCCTAACGCTAAGGCAAATAAATAACCGCCCAGGATGCCGCACAGAAACGGAATGATTTTGAAGAAGCCTTTGGCTTTGGTGGAGATGAGCGCTGTAAGAATGAACGTGAAGACGGCGGTCAGCATCACTTTCCAGCTTCCCCCGGCAACAAAGCCAGCATTGCTGACGGCGTTGGCAGCTAAGCCCAGGCCGATAACCGCAATCATCGGACCGATGACGATCGGCGGAAGCAGCTTATCAATCCAATCCTTGCCGATAAAGCGAACGATGATGGATACGATGACATAGACCAGACCGATTAAAATCAAACCCGTCTGGGCCGCACTGACATCTCCGCTCATCGCGGCAACGGCAATCTGAACAGCACTGATGTAAGCAAAAGAAGAACCTAAGTAAACCGGAACTTTAAAACGGGTGATGCAGCTGTAAATAATCGTACCGATTCCGGAAGCAAACAAAGCAACGGAAATCGGGAAGCCGGTTAATACCGGAACCAGGATGGTGGCGCCAAACATCGCAAAGACATGCTGGAAGCTCAGCAAAATCCATTGTGCCGGCTGCGGTTTTTCGTTGACGTCGAGGATCATTTCTACTCGCTGTGACATAAATACCCCTTTCCGGGCTTAATAAAAAGCCCTTTTGATTTTTGCAAAAGGACTTTCCCCTAAGTGTAGTTCAGCCTTGCGATCTCTCTGGATCCGCTTAAAAGCCCTATGCGGAATTTATTATAACACAAGTCAGATCGGATTTCATTAAATTCATCGGAAAAGACCCAAACTCCATCAGGAATGGATTTTATTGATCTGTTCTTATGAATAACAGAACTCAAATCATAGCATGAAAGTCAATGCCGCAGCGGAATTCAACATCGATTAATCCGTTTATGAAACCCACGGATCGGACTGAAATTAGTAATTTTCAAGCAGATAATAGAATTCATCCCGGCCGTCTTGCTTGGCCTGAGCTTTGAATTTCGCAATATCACCGCTGTTTAATTCATAGACGATCATTTCAAAATACTGAATTCGCTGATCGTCATAGGCTTTTTGAGCCAGCGGCAGAACCTGATCATGGGACAAATCGTAAACGAGATTGGACATGATTTCTATGTTTTGATTATCATACGCCCGCACAGCATACTCGGCCTTCTGCTGACTTGACAGATCATCGCAGAGGTTCATGAAAACATCTGTCCGGTTATCATTAAAGGCTTGTTCTATGAGCGTCTTTAAATTCTCAGCACTGGCGTAAGAGGACATGCGGTACAGAATCTCCATGCGATGATCTTGATATGCCCGTTTAAGCAGTTCATTGGCTGTTTCGGTTGAAATTTTCCAATTGATGCGATCAAATAAACCATTTTGTTTTTCTTCATAAGCCTGAATAGCCAGGGTATTCATTAATGCCTCAGGCAGATCTTCATCAAAGATGAACAGATAGTCCTGAATCCGCTGATCGTCAATGACGCGCTGTGCATATTTTTCGATGCTCTCCTTGGATAAATCATAGTATAATTCTCTGAAATAGTCGGGACGATTATCCGCATAGGCTCTTTCAGCCAAGCTCTGCAGCTGCTGTGAAGTCAGCTGGCGCACGATGATCTCAAAGAATTCCAGCTGACTGTCCGCATAAATTCGATCCGCCCATTCCCCCAGCTGCGCCGTTGTCAGATCATAAGCAGCTTCTTCAAAATAATCAAGACGGGCATCGGTATAGGCTTTCTCAGCCCAATCCGCCCGCTGCTGAACAGACAGCGAATAGATCGCCATTTCATAATATTGAATCCGTTCATCCTCGTAGGCTTGCTGAGCCAGGGTCTGAATCTGATCCTGCGGCAGTTTTTGTATCAGCAGATCAAAAGCATCCTCAATTTGATTCTGATAGGCCTGTGTGCAAAATTCAATGACTTCTTCTTCCGATAAGGAATCGGCCAGAACGGCAAAGTAGTCCATTTCTTTAGAAGCGTAGAAAGTCCGCGCCATCTTCACAGCCGATTCAGCCTCCAGTTTTGCGGCAACTGCGCGGAACTGCGCCATTTTATTTTCTTTATGAAAACGCGCGGCCAGCTCCTCTGCCGATTCACTGTAAGGCCCTTCGATGGATGTCAGCAGCGGTGTATTGGAAGCTAAGGTACTGTTGCTTCGAACCAAACGGGCATGCTGCTCAGCCACAGCCTGCCGCACAGCTTCCATCTGTTCCTCATTTTCCATCACCGATTTCATGCTTTCATCAAAGGCCACGCTGACTAAGGAATCTTGATAAGCCCGATTTTTCTCGGTATTCTCTGCCCCGGCCCAGTTTAACGTGACGATATAGCCTTGTGTATAAACACTTCCGGAAAAGTAGAAAGTTCTCTGATTGTTCGTTGATGTTGTCGTTGTTGCTGTCGTCGCAGCAGAGGGGGCAGGCGCCTTCCAGCTGATCGCTGATCCGCAGAAAATTCCGCTGGCAAACAGCACAGCGCCGGCTGCCATCGAAATAAGCGTTCGGGACGCCGTCGATTTTTTCTCATTCATAATCGCACTTAACCTTTCTTTCAATAAGCTCAGATTCTCATTTAACGTAATTGAAACGATCAGATCCCCATAGGTTCCCTTGTCCTTCAGGGAATGGATCAAGGTATCTCCATAACACCGTTTCTCCTGTGCTGAAAGCGGCTTTAGGACTTGTTCATCACAGGCCAGTTCACACAGGCTTTCCATATGCTTGCCGATCAGACGGACAAGCGGGTTAAACCAATGCAGGCAAACAGCCAGCTGAACAAGCCATTTAGTAAAGATATCCCCACGCTGATAATGCGTCAGTTCATGCCGCAGAATCATCCGCATTTCCTCTTCACCGCATTCTTCGCTCGTCAGAATAATCTGCGGATGGACAACCCCCGGCAGCATTGGCGAAACAGCTAATTTATTGATCGAGATGGGAATGGTCCGGCGGATACCTTTTTCCTGACGTACTTCGTCAAGAATCTGCAAAGTTTTGGGATTAGAAGCTGGAAAGCTGCCGGCGCGAATAAACCGCAGAAATCCCTGATAACTCGTCATTCGCCGCACCATTAAGACAACCGCGATGCTGAGCCACAACACCCAGGCAGCCTGAACTAAATCATCAAGCCAGGCAGGCGTCTGAAAATGCCAGGAAGTTTGGGTTGAAAAGGATTCTGACGTTGATGACAAGTCTGGCAGCGGCTCATTGTCAATCTGCGGGAATATAGTTTCAGCAGGCTCACGCCATTCCTCCCGATGAGTTTCCGGCTGAGCGACGAACGGCTGCGGCTGCCCTTTCCAGGTTTCAGTGGTAAACAGCGTTCCCATCAGACCGGAAACGGGAGAAACTGGAATTAACAGTCGCAGAATGATAACCAGCCATAATCCATACCGAAAGCGGAAACTGAGATGATTTTTTAATAGTTTTTCCAGGATCAAGACAATACCCGCCATGCATACTGCAGAGATGGAAACAGAAAGAAAACCGATCAGTACCGTATTCATTTCAATTTTCCCTTCCCTTCTTCCCAGAATTTCTCCAATTCTTCCACTTCTTTTTTATCCAGACACTGCTGCCCAAACAAAGAGGTCAGCAAAGTGCTGACATTACCTCCGAACACCTGATTCACAAACTGAACTGACTGGACTTTCAGATATTCTGCTTCACTGACCTGGGCGATGTATAAGGCTCCCCGGCCTTCTTTCTGACTGATCAGCATCCCCTTGTCAATCAATCTGGAAATAAAGGTTCTGACGGTTGTCCGCTTCCAGTCCTTTCCAGTTTGATCAATCTGATCCAGCAATTCGCTGATCGTGATCACCCCGCCATGATCCCAAATCAACTTCATAATTTCCTTTTCGGAATCTGACATCAATTCCATTTTCGTTCACCTCTTTTTATTACATTGTGTAGTCAATTATTATACTACACTTTGTAGTCATTTAAAGCAAGCACTTTCAGCATAATTTTAAGCATCTTTATCATTTTTTGTAAAAAGAGAACAGAAAAAGGATCCAAAGGCCTTCCTTGGATCCCACGCATTGTTTCATTTACTTCCAGCGTTCTTCATACCAATTCGGTGTTTTCAAACGTTGATAATCCCCGTTTTCAAACAGGTCATGATAAGGAAATGTCTGGGCTGAAATCAGAGCCTCCTTGCCGATGGTATGGGTTTGAGGATCTAAAGCCTCCGTTAATCCAAAGTGATCCAGTATCGCGGCAACATTTTCATTTTCCAAATCATACTCAGGCACTGCAAAATTAAAATTATAGAATACGACTCCGCCTTGACCCGGGCTTGTATAATGAACCAAGAAGAAGTCTTTTGGATACTGCTGAATGTCAAAATAATCTCGAATGTTCATGGCTTCCAACCAGTTTTTTTCTTCATTCAGCTTCATGGATTCCAGCTGGCTCACATTCGTAATAATGAGCAGCCGCTGAACTTTCCCCGCTTTCACACTGAACTTGACTGAACGATCCGGCTCCGTGTACCAATGATAACTTACTGAAGAACAGCCAGTCAGGATTACGCATAGAACAATCAGGAAGAATCCTAAGCTTAACTTTCGCTGCCGTTTTCTCTTCATTATGCCCTTACTCCTTCTATTTCCTTACGATATACCAGACATCACTTCCTGTAAATCCACATTTTCGATAAAATTTTTCTGGCGAATGTGCGCCATCCAGTTTCCCACTCACCGTTGCAAAGCGTGCTTGGTCTTTCAGATTGAGCAGCAGCTGGATCACAAGATCGCGGCCAATTCCCTGCCATCGAGCCTGAGGCAGCACTTGAATCCATTCCAGGCTGATCTCCTGGGTTTCCCTATCCAGCGCAGCAATGCCGCAGGCCAGCGGTAATCCAGTTTGCTTATCCTTTGCCAAAAGCCAGCCTTTAGGATCAAAACTAGCCTGCTTCTGCAGCTGCAACAGCTGCGCTTCGCTGACCTGCAGATCCGCGTAAGCTGCATTAATCATAGCGGCAAAATCGGCAGTCTGCCTCGGTGCGATCAGCAGCTCGGCCTTGGATTGGATACAGGACGGCATCCAGTCCAAGCGATGAAAAAGGCGAAAATAACGAACAGCCTGCCGCCTTTTATCGATATCTATTTTTCCGATTTCTTCCTCATGGATAACTTCAACACCTGCCGGCAGCTCATAATCAAAGCATTTCCAAAAGGGTATTGCAGAAGTACGGCATGGATTTTGAAGGTATTCAGTCCTCGTCAGAATCGCTTGTTTTTCTTTCTTCAGCATCATAGCGCGGTCATTGCACAGGTTTATCCTTGAAAGGACAATTTCGGATCTCCGCCTGCATTTTATTTTCATACATCGCCTGATCTGCCAGTGTAAACCAAGTTTCCCAATCTTGAAATTTCAGATCATATTCAGCAAGACCAACACTGACTGAAATCTGATAATCCCTAGCCGCTTCCCCGAATGAAATCCGGGCTATTTCTGAACGAAAGTTCTGAATCACCTGTTGCGCCTGCGCTTCATTGATCCCCCGGAACAGAATCAGGAATTCATCGCCGCCAATTCGGCAAGCCCAGCCATTATGACTTTCAGCACATTCTTTCAACGCTTCTGACAAGGCCAGAATAACCCGATCCCCCACCAAATGACCATAGTTATCATTCACGGTCTTAAACTGGTCAATATCCAGCAAAGCTATCGTCAAGGGTCTTTCTTCTTTCCAGTCGGAAATTTCCCGTTTCAGCTCATGTTCCATAAAACGCTTATTGTAAAGTCCAGTATAGGAATCATGGGTAGATAATTCATTCATCTTATAGATTATTTCCGTGAGCATTACATTATCCTTTTGATCATGATCCGCAAATAACAGATTGTCCGTCACCTCCTTGATTAATTCCAAAGCGTAATGATCTCCCAGCTCTTTTAACGGTACAGATTCGATCAAGAAGATCCGATGATCCTGAGTTGTTTCCATTTTTATAATCGACCGATTTTCATCCACAGCTAATCGGGACACACAATTTCGGCATGCGCAATTACGACTCCATACCTGATAACAATGTTCCCCGGTTGCCATCAGATGCGATTTTTTCCACTCATAAACCTCGTAAGAATCAACATCAACAATCCGATAGTATTCAAATAGAGGATATCTCTGCGTTTGCTTTTGGATAAACTGTTCTGCTTTTTCTAAATCAAACATAGCTTTACTTCCTTTCCGACATACTGGAATAAATACCAACTTATTTGTTTCCAGCTATCCTTGCACTCAACCAATTTATTCAAAGGAAATCCACGGTTTATGCGATTGACCCTGACTTATTCTTTATTTACAGCTGCACAGACTTTTTCCTGGAGCTGTAAATGGTTGTCTTTCCGTTATTATTATAACATTAATTCTATCGGAACATTAGTGGTTAGCTCTTATTTAACACTATAACCCCCAAAAAAAGGATGAGCGCTTAACACGCTTCATCCACATTTCTTTTCTTAGCTGGCAGAATAAATCTCAATTACAATTTCAGTAGAGGTTTCTATTTCAGCACCTAACTCAACAGAAACTGATTTCACCACACCGTTGATGCCGTCTTTATTATCCACTTCACCCGTAACCTTTACAAAACTTAAATTTTTGAAGCCTGCATTGTTGAAAGCATTTTGAATTTTCGCTTTGCAATCATCATAGCTTGTCCCATTATATACAGTCAAAGGAGCATCTGGAACCTTAGCCGTTGTAACTGGTCTTGGACCCTTGGACAGGGTCAAGGTGATCTCTGTTCCTGCCGAAACGACTTTTCCTGCATCCACAGACTGACTGACAACCTGTCCTGCCGGAACATCGCTGTAATCCGACTGATAAACTTGCTTAATGGTCACACCATCAATAGAACAGCTGTTCGTAGAGCATGGAGCCGCACCGCCAACATAACTCTTAACGGTAACACCTTTTCCTTTGGATACTTTGCAGGTCACAGTCTTGCCAGAAATTGAACATCCAAAGGTATTTCCGGCTGCAATACTGTCGTTAAATTCACTCGCGCCTTCTGAAAAGCTCCATCCCGCACCGGAATTATTGGCATTTTCAATAATTTTTCGAGCTTCCGCAACGGTCTTATTTTCAAAATCGCCAGCCGCCGGACTGAATGCACCCAAGGAAACCTTGTACCAGACAGTAGAACCCGCAGCTTTCTTTCCTGTTTCATTTTCGATAATCAATCCAGCAGCCTTATCAGAATAAGCCGTTGAACGTGTACCCAGACTTAATCCTAAACCGCTGATATATTTCTTAAAATCATCTTCACTGGAACCGGCTTTATTCTCAACCGTTACTGATTTTCCTTTGGAAATCTGGAAGTTTACTGTCGTTCCCGGAGATAAATACGTTCCGGAATCATAGCCTTGGGAAACAATTGTTCCAACCGCTTCCGTACTTTCTACTTCGCTGTAAGTAAACGTCAGATTGGCTTCCGAATTGTTTACCTTCTTCTTGAAGTTCTCGGCATCTTCCTTTTTCTTGCCAATGAAGGATTCCAATTTAATCTTTCCTAACGAAACTTTGACTTTGACTGTGCTTCCCTGTTTAACATCCCCTTTTTCAGGTGTATTGGAGATAACATAGCCATATTCAATTGAACCGCTGTATGCCTCACTGAATTCTCCGACCAAACCGTTATCATTCAGCCATTTCTTTGCTTCATCCTTGCTCATCTTCGCCAGAGATTTCATCGTCACCGTTTTTCCCAAGGATAAGGTTACTGTAATCTTATCGCCGGTTTTAATTGTTTCTCCAGCTTTTGGATCCTGCGAAATCACTTTGTCTTTAGCGATCTTATCACTAGCTTCTTCTTTCCAGTTGATGGTCACCTTGTTAGCTTTCGCCCAGTTTGTAATCTTCGCCTTTGTATAATCACTGAAGTCCGGAACAATAATCTGTTCGCCTGTTCCATCCTCGCCTTGGGATATCGTAAAGATCAGCATTGTGCTGCGCTTAACAACGGTATCCGTTACATTCACTTTAATGAATTTGCCTTTCTCGATCTTTTCGTCAACAGCATATTCATAAGTTACATCCAATAGTTTGTTCGTTTCCACAAACTTTTCGATTTCTTCTTCCGTCATGTCCTTAAAATCCGGCAGCGTGACTTCTACATCCGGATCCGGACCTTTGGAGAATACAACCGTCAGAACGCTGTCTTTGTTCAGCTTCTGTTCTGAGGCAATACTCTGCGAAATCAGTTTATCCTTTTCTACGGTATCACTGAATTCGTAATCAATTACCAGCTGACTGTCTGCCAGCTTTTTCTCAGTTGCCCATTGTTTGATTTCTTCAACAGACTTCCCCGAGAAATCTTCCACCTGAATCGCTTTGCCAGGCAGCGTCAACAAAACGACAACGGCTGCAATTGTTGCAATGGCTAATACGCCGACTGCACTGAGCAGCGCGATCGTCTTTTTATTCGTAAAATCTATATTCATATTGCCCTCCTGTACGCTAACAAGTATAACATAATTTTAAGCCCTAAAGAACGGCCTTTGTAGACTTTCTTTGGAAGTTACTGGCTTGAATTCTTACAAATTTTTGAAGTCATGAAAAGATTTTCGTGTTATGATAAAAATCATCACGAGGAGGAATGAATATGGAAACTGAACAGCTGATTCAGCCAGTGGCGGCATCACTGAACATCGAACCATCTCAGGTACGAAATACATTAAAGTTATTAGAAGAAGGCAATACAGTTCCTTTTATCGCGCGTTACCGCAAAGAAATGACAAAAGGACTGGACGAAGAACAGATTTTATTTATTCAGCAGCAGGTTCAATATCTAAGTAATTTAGAAAAACGCAAAGAAGACGTGCTGCGGATCATTGAGACCCAAGGCAAGCTGACCGAAGATTTACGGAAGCAGGTTCTGGCCTGCGCCAAGCTTTCGCAAGTAGACGATATTTACCGGCCTTACCAACAAAAGCGCAAAACACGCGCCACTGATGCGGCAGCCAAAGGACTCACGCCGCTGGCGGATTGGATTGCTTCCTGCCCGCGTTCAGGTGATCCAACAGTTCAGGCCGAAAAGTATGTTAACGATCAGGTTCCTACAATCGAAGAAGCGCTGCAGGGAGCTAAAGATATTTTGGCAGAACGGATCAGCGATGAAGCAAAACTGCGCTGGAAGATAAAAGAACAGATCGAACGATACGGCTTTATCCTCTGCAAGGAAAAGAAAAAACATGCGGATGAAAAACAAGTTTACAAAATGTACTATGACTATAAAGAAAAAATCAGCACTCTGGCTAATCATCGCGTCATGGCGATCGACCGGGCTGAAAAAGAAAAGGTCATCACCGTGACGCTGGACTACAACCAGACATTTCTGATCAACTATGCCATCCGCGGGATTACGCATGAGCGCATGACAGTCTGCCAGAAGCTGATCGAAGAATCGGCCGAGGATGGTTTAAAGCGACTGGCCTTCCCTAGCGTCGAACGGGAAGTCCGCAGTGAACTCAGTGAAAAAGCCCAGGCCCAGTCCATTGAAATTTTCTCAATGAATGTTGAGCGGCTGCTTCTTCAGCCGCCGCTGGAAGGCAAGATGATTCTCGGCGTGGATCCGGCATTTCGAACCGGCTGTAAGCTGGCGGTTATTGATTCAACCGGCAAAATGCTAAAAATCGATGTTTTCTATCCACATCCGCCGGTGAACAAAAAAGCCGAGGCCAAGGCTAAGCTGTTATCCATCCTGAAGGATTATCCGATTGAAATCATCGCGATTGGCAACGGCACTGCCAGCCGGGAAACGGAAAGCTTTATCGCTGATGTTATCCAGAAAGAAAATCTGAGTGTCGATTACACGCTCGTTTCCGAAGCCGGCGCCTCTGTCTATTCCGCCAGTGAATTAGCCCGAAAAGAATTTCCGGATCTGCACGTCGAACAGCGTTCCGCGGTTTCAATTGCCCGGCGGATTCTGGATCCGCTTTCTGAATTGATTAAAATTGATCCGAAAAGTATCGGCGTCGGACAGTATCAGCATGATTTACCGACCAAAGCTCTGAACGAACGGCTGGATTTTGCCATTTTAAAAAGTGTTAACCGCGTCGGCGTCGATGTGAATACAGCTTCCAGTGAACTTCTGTGTCATGTTTCTGGTCTGACAAAGGCTTCCGCCAATGCAATTGTCGCCTACCGCAATGAACACGGACGTTTCTATAACCGCCGTCAGCTGCTGGAGGTTCCAAAATTGGGCGTTAAATCCTTTCAGCAGGCTGCTGGATTCTTACGCATTCATGATGGCGAAGAGCCGCTTGATCAAACACCGATCCATCCGGAAAGCTATCAAGCCGCGCATCGTTTATGTCAACTGTTAAGCATCCAGCAGTTAGGCAGCGATGAGTGCCGGGAAAAACTTAACCAGCTCAATCTTGAAGAAACGGCTGAACAGCTGAACACAGATGTTTATACGCTGCAGGATATGATCGAAGCAATTTCCCAGCCGCTGCGCGATTACCGTGAGCAGTTTGATGGTCCGATGCTGCGGCATGACGTACTCACCTTGGAAGATCTGCATCCGGGAGATGAACTGGAAGGTGTTGTCCGCAACGTTGTTGATTTCGGCGCCTTCGTGGATATCGGTTTGCATGAGGATGGCTTAGTTCACATTTCCAAAATGGTGCAGGGACGGATTTCTCATCCAAGTGAAGTCGTATCAATCGGCGATATTCTCAAAGTCTGGGTTTACGGGATTGACGCAGAACGTCACCGAGTTCAGCTGACCATGATTGATCCTCATCATT
>OAWV01000324.1_pt1 | contig 41168 bp, 38 predicted proteins | sample 1495551 | NCBI WGS metagenome assembly OAWV01 (sample SAMEA2580245, study PRJEB22360) | human gut metagenome | biome: human gut; feature: human-associated habitat; material: faeces | place: Denmark | collected 2008/2010 | reverse complement strand
TGGAGTATAAGGGGGACGTGACTGTCCGGGTGGACGCGCTGGCGGCTTCGGCAGCTTCGGTCATTGCCATGGCGGGTACAACGGTCCAGATGTCCCCGGTTGCCATGATGATGATTCACAATCCGATGACCATAGCCATCGGGGATTCAGAGGAAATGAAAAGGGCTGTGGCGATGCTGGACGAGGTGAAGGAGAGCATTATGAACGCCTATGAAATCAAGACAGGATTGAACCGGACAAAGATTTCTCATCTGATGGATGCGGAGAGCTGGTTCAATGCGAAGAAGGCGGTGGAGCTTGGCTTTGCAGATGGGATTTTAGGGGACAAATGCGGAAGCGGGGAACGAGCAAAGAAGGATGAGGCGGAGCTGGAGGGCATGATGTTTTCCAGGGCGGCTGTCACGAATTCCCTGTTAGATAAGTTAATACCAAAGCGGCGGGATGGGAAGGTTCCGGTGGAGCAGTTGGAGAAGCGGCTGAATTTATTGGCACATTGAGCAGGGAGGAAAATCATATGAGCAAGGTTTTGGAGTTAAGGGAGAAAAGGGCAAAGGCATGGGAGGCAGCCAAGGCGTTCCTGGACACGAAGAGGGGAGCTGACGGGCTTCTGTCTGCCGGAGATACGGAAACTTATGAAAAGATGGAAAAGGATGTGGTGGATCTGGGGAAGGAGATAGAGCGGCTGGAACGGCAGGCGGCCATTGAAGCGGAACTGAATAGGCCCACCTCCACGCCAATCACCAACAAGCCGAATGGAGACCCGGACGGAGAAGCAAAGAAGGGGAGGGCATCGGACCAGTACAAGAGGACGTTTTGGAACGCCATGCGCAGAAAGAATTATTTTGATGTGGATAATGCCCTGCAGATTGGCACGGATTCCGAGGGCGGGTATCTGGTGCCGGATGAATTTGAGAGTACGCTGGTGGAGGCTCTGGAAGAGGAGAATTTTTTCCGCAGCATTGCCACGGTTATCCAGACTTCTAGCGGTGACCGGAAGATTCCGGTTGTGGCAAATAAAGGTGAGGCAGCCTGGATTGACGAGGAAGGGGCGTTTACGGAATCGGATGACACATTTAGCCAGGTTTCCATTGGGGCTTATAAGGTTGGCACCATGATTAAGGTGTCAGATGAACTGCTGAATGACAGTGCATTTAATTTGGAGGCTTACATCTCTAAGGAGTTTGGCAGAAGAATCGGCTCCAAGGAGGAGGAAGCCTTTTTGGCTGGGGACGGGACCGGGAAGCCTACGGGGATTTTCCATACCAGCGGAGGCGCGGCGGATGGGACCACAACTTCCACGGCAAATATTTCTTTTGAGGATGTGATGGATTTGTTTTATTCCGTGAAATCCCCGTACCGCAAGAAGGCCGTCTGGGTGCTGAATGACACGACTGTGAAAGCGCTGCGGAAGCTGAAAGACAATAACGGGAATTATATCTGGCAGCCGTCTGTCCAGGCGGGGCAGCCGGATATGATTTTAAACCGCCCGTACCAAACTTCTTCTTATGTGCCGGAAGTGGAGGCCGGGAAGAAGGTGATGGCTTTCGGGGATTTTTCTTATTATTGGATTGCGGACCGGCAGGGCAGGAGCTTTAAGCGGCTGAATGAGCTGTTTGCGGCAACCGGGCAGGTGGGTTTCCTGGCAAGCCAGAGGGTGGACGGTAGGCTGGTTCTTCCGGAGGCTGTAAAGACGTTGGCGATGAAAGCGGGGGCTTAAGGCCGGACTGTAAAATCCAGGAGGGAAGGAGAATACGGATGCTTGTGACGTTGGAAGAAATCAAGGAATATGTGCGGATTGACAGCGGGGATGAGGACGGCCTTCTCCTTTCTTTGGAGGCTGCTGCAGAAAGCCTGTGCAGGGATATTCTCCGCCATGGGGTTGAACCGGGGGCGGAGGTGCCGGAGCCGGTCAGGACGGCGGTGCTGTATGGGGTTTCCTATCTGTATGAGAACCGGGAGCAGGCGGATTTTAAGGAGCTGGCAATGACACTGAAATGTCTGCTCTTCGGGCAGAGGGATGAGGTGTTCTGATGAAGATTGGGCAGTGGCGGCAGAGGATTGTGATTCAGCAGAACCGTATGGTAAGTGACAAGGACGGGAACCAGCGGAATGAGTGGGCGGATTATTATTCCTGCTGGGCTTATGCCAACCACCTTTCGGGGAAGGAATACTGGGAGGCGGCACGGGGTGGCCTTGGAGCAGGTGGCGGCGGGTTATGCCATGATGACTTCCAACGGTGTGGCAACTGCGGAGTCCACCACCTATATGAATGCCATGCTGAATGAGCTGGGAAAATCCGGAACGAAGGTATCGGACACGTTAAAAGAGAAGACCGGAAAATCATTCTTGGAACTGATGCAGGATGGGGCCAGCCTTTCCGATGTGCTGCAGATTATCTCTGACAGTGCAAAGGAGCAGGGGCTGGCCTTTGGTGATTTGTGGGGCAGTGCCGAGGCGGGTAAGGCGGGGCTGATCCTGCTGGGGGACAGTGCGGCTGCGTTTAGAATGCTTTCCGTTAATTTTAATCTGGAACCCTGTGACACAGGCCATCTGCGTCTCATCCGCATGGCCTCCTGAAAACACCAGCACATCCCCCAGATCCAATGCCGGGTTCCCAATGGTATCCGAATCAAAAGGGACATATTTAACCACTGACAAATCCGCAAGGATATTTTCCAGCAGGGCCTTTCGGGTCTCCTCCAGCCCAAACTGCAGCAATGGGTTCACCCCCAGGTTCATGGTCAGCCCGTCATCAACCTCCAAAGCATAATACTCCGCCGTCTGGGTCCTGATGTTCGTGGAACTGATAGCCGTATACCTTGTAATAAAATCCGAAAAACTGCTGGAAAAACGCTGCCTGTCCGTTACCGTCATCACAGGCACATTCCCAAATTTACGCAGTTCCAGCTTTCCTTCCCGAATTCTTATACTGGAACAGTGGCGTTGCCGCATTATTCAGCCGGAAACTCCCCTGCGTATGGACCACCTTATCCTCAACCGTAATCTGGAAATCTCCTCCCACAATCAAATCCCCGATAAGCGTCATATAAACCTCACAGGTCCCCGTCTCACACAACGGCCTCCACTTGGAGGTAAACCCCAGGGGAATCAGCGTCACATCCGAAGAATTCGCCGTATTGATTTTATAAATCCCCTTCTTGTTATTCGCCATCACATACAGAAAACCATCCCTCATACAGCACTTCACATACCGCTCCGGGAAGGAACTACTTTCATCCCTGTTCCCCACATCCATCAGCTTTGCATTGGAAAGTGTCCACTCCCCCTCCGTCATGGAATAATCCTCTTTCTTTGGTGATGAACTTTAGTACCCGGATCATGGTTTCCAGTTCACAGTCTCCGCCAAGGGTGACTTCAAAACCAGTGGTTCCGTATTTGGTAGAGTAGTTGCGTATTTCCATGTCAGTATCCCCTGCATCCTCGATGCGAAAATAGGTGCGACAGCCATGACCAGAGTCGCCACCCTTAAACCCTGTGGTGCCTGCTTCGACTTCAAGGACATTGGCACTGTAAATATCACGACCATAGGTGTTGATTTCGGTTCCGTCCTCCAGGACATGTCTTTTTTCTTCTATTGCAAACATGGTATTAGACCTCCTCTAAATTCTCAGTAAAGTAGCGCAGGCAGTAGTTCTTCCACTTGGCTCTTTTGATTTCAGCTTCCATTCCGGCAGAAATGCGTTTGCCGAACACCCACACTTCAGAGCACTTGCTCATCAAGGCATTTCCAAAGAAGAGACCAAGCTCACGTTCCTTCGGATCAGCATCATTTAAGAACTGCGGAAACAGAAGGTGTGGTGCGATGGGAATGTAGCCCTGGTCTACGGCAAAGCGGCTATAACGCTGGGCAGCCGCTACATTGGCTGTGATGTCGCCAGCGTAGGGAGAGCAGATGTAGATGATTGACCGGAAAGCTCGCAGGGAGCTTTGCTCCTGTTCAATTGCCATCATTGCGTCGTATGCAGTTGGATCATAGTAACCTTCACTGTTGTATTTGCTGATGTCCATTGCACAATTCCTCCTTTCCGGTGAACAGAGAAAAAGCGTCCACCTCTAAATTTCACTGGAGATGAACGCCCGATTTGAGCGGATATTTTTAATCTTTTTTATATAATGGTGTCACATAGCCATCGGCGCTCAATAACAAGCCTTCTGCCCACGGCGGTGTTTGGCTCATCTGTTTGATGACTGCATTCAGCGATATATGAGGGGTGGCTTCAATGACCAACTCATCATGGATGTGCATCACGATGGAGCAGCAGCGCAGTGATTTCATGGCATAGCAGAGAATATCACGGGCAGTTGCCTGCACAATATTCTCAACAAATTTTGGCCCATAGGAATCGAGGCGTTCCCATTTTTTGGTTCCACCGATACCTTCATAGGTAATACAGCTGCCGCCGAACTTATTCGTACCGATTTTTGGTTTCACATATGCCAGCTTTCTGCCGGAAGGTAATGTGATGAATAACATTCCGCTGCGGCAAGAGAAGGTCAGACCATAGTCAGTGGTAGTGTGTTTATATTGCACAGCCTCCATGACAGCCTTGTCAACAGCCCACCAAAATTCAACAATCTTCGGATTGGATTGCCGCCAGGCATCCACCAGTGGCGGAAGTTCCTCTTCTGTTAGTCCCATATCAAGTGCACCCATTGATTTTAGCGCACCCACTGAGCCACCATAACCGAGAGCTAATTCGGCAATCTTTCCTTTTTGACGCAGGTGACTGTTGATGCCATGCTTTTCTACAGGAACCTTGAACATCTGACTGGCACTGGCACAGTAGATATCACCGCCTTTAGCAAAGACCTTTTGCCGCCAAGTTTCACCGGCAAACCAGGCGATGACACGAGCTTCAATTGCTGAAAAGTCGGCAACAAGAAACTGTGCACCTTCACTTGGGATAAATGCGGTACGGATGAGTTGGGAGAGTGCATCAGGTACGTCTTCATATAGTAGTTTTACGGCATCGAAATCACCGGCTCTTACCAGAGCACGAGCCTCTGCTAAATCAGGAAGATGATTTTGTGGCAAGTTTTGCAATTGGATGTTGCGTCCGGAAAATCGCCCGGTACGATTGGCACCATAGAACTGAAACATTCCACGAGCACGACCATCAGTACAAACCGTCTTTTCCATTGCTTGGTATTTTCGGACAGAGGATTTAGCAAGTTGTTGTCTCAGTGTTAATACCTTGCAAAGCTCTGGTGGGGCAAGTTTGAGAAGCTCAGCAACTGCTTTTTTATCCAGACGATCAGTCTCCATACCGTTGTCTGCAAGCCACTGTTTCACCTGTTGTACAGAGTTTGGATTTTCTAATTCTGTCATGTTCTTCATGGTAGCAGTCAGTTCCTGCCGGGAGCGGGTATCCATACAGATTGCCTGCTGCACAAACTCCATATCCAGACGGACGCCACGGTCGTTGATTTCCTGATCGATGTGGTATTCATCCCAGAGATTATCTGGTACAGCAAATTTATACAGTTTTTGTTGTAAACTCATCTCAGTTTCGACGTCTCTGCGATTATATTGTTTAAAGGCATGCCATTTATCGAGAGCGTGGAAAGGCCTGTTTCGGATACGTTGTCCATTTGTTTTAGTAGGTGCACAGGGCTGACAGAAGTATTTGATGAGGTCTTTACCTTCAGACAGCTTCTGCTTTTCGAGGCCAAGCACTGTGCCGACACCTTCGAGGGAAAGCGGTAGTCCCATTGTGGCCGCCCATATCATGGAGCAGTGCCAGCTTTCAGGGTTCAGATATTCACCGGCAGGATAGCCTAAAAAGCGGGAGAGACAGATTCGTTCAAAGGAAGCGTTGAAAGCCCATTTAAGTACAGATTCATCTTCCAGTGCATCCAGTATTTCTTTTGGAATATGTTCACCGCAGGCAAGGTCAATGACCTGTACAGAGCCGGAGTCTACGCTATAGCCAAAAAGCAGGATTTCAAAATCCGGTGCCTCGACATAGCGGTATACGCCAGATTTTTGCAGTGGCGTGCTACTGTAGGTTTCAATATCAATATTGAGTGTTTTCATTAGAGCGTCCTTTCTATGAACAAAGCGGCAGAGATATTTCCCTGCCGCCTGTAATGGTTTACTCTACATTTTTTGCAGACTCTTTATCTTTCTTGCGTTTGCGCCGTTTGGCTTTGATATCACTGAATATGAAGCTGATAATACTAATTAAATTACCAACAAAAGCTCCAATACAACATCCGAAACATATTGCAAGCATCATTTCCTGTGCATTAGTCATAGTTGTCACCTCCATTAGTCCAGAAAATCATCGTCAGAATCTGTTGCGAAATCGGATTCAGCACTTGACTTACCACCAAGTGGCTCACCATCGCGTACCTTCTGCAGATTGTTGAGGCCGCAGGCGATACCTTTGTTACCAGAGCTATTGAAGGCATAGAAGGAGATGCTTGCGCGACCATACACACCGGAGTAGACCTCGGAACGGGTCATGACAGGATTGCGGTCAACATCTACGATACCGGGGGCAGAAGTAGCATTGGCATTCACAAAATAAGCATTTGCGTAGGCTGGGTCATCCGGACGCTCCAGGTCACCATCACGCATCGGTGTTTTAAGTACGGAGAGAGCAGGCACGGTCTTGCCATTACCTTTGAGTTTGGCCTCGCCTTCTTTATAGGCAGCCTCAATGGCGGCTTCGATTTTGGCGACAGTTTTGGTATCAGACTTCGGGATGATCAGACTGACACTATACTTTGGTGAGCCGCCATTGATTGATTTGGGTTCCCAGACGTTGGCATAGCTCCAACGAGTATCCGGGCCGGTGATAACCTTCATGGGATTGTTTGTTTTAGCATTATTATTCATAATCGTTGTCCTCCATAAAATCATTTTTTGCTGTATTCATTGCCGGGCGTTTGTCACTAGCCGGCACGAGTGTTGGTTTGCCTTGAGGCTTTTCAATGTAGGTGGTAAGAAGTTCATCAAAGCGGGCTCTGCCGAGGAGTTTTTGCATGGCGGTGATGCCCAGCAGTTTCTGCTCATAAGGGTCAAATCCGGCATTGGTGACTGCCTGTATAACAGCAGCTTCATTGTTGTATTTGCGATTGGAACGGCCTTCGACTAGTTTCCAGCCTGTCCATTCCTTACCGCTGACTGCCTGCTGTAGAGCATACTCTTTAATGTCGGATGCCCATGCAACCAGCTCGTCCACATGAGAGAGAATGGCTTCGATTTCGGTATCCTCTAAGAGTGGGGGCATTTTGAAATCATATTGGGCCATTAGCAGGTTTGTTTCAGCTCTGGCTCTGCATTCATGTTTGGCTTTGCAGAAGGTACACCATTCACCACAGAGAAAGTTACCATTGCCGGTAAAAGCCAGTTCGGCGGTTGGTTTTAGCACTTCATCAGCCCAACGGTAAAGCTCTTCTTTGGAAATCTCGTAGGTAGAGATGTTCTGGCGTCTGGGCTGGTAGATTGTCATGCTGACTGTGTCGATATCATAGATGCTGTCGAACAGTTCCAAAGCGCCAAGCGAGTAGCATTTTAATTGAGGATTGTCCTCAGCGGAAACGAGGATTCCAAGGCCATGCTTGTAATCACATATCCTGATAGTTTCATCTGCGATGATGATGCAGTCGGCAGTCCCGAAGCCTTGCTCTACCCAACGAGAGAAATCTACTTGCTGCTCAATAAGAACAACCGGATCAGTACAGGTCTGTTTTGCAGTTTCTTGAAGTTCCATGATGAAGGAGGCATAGCCAGTTGCGCAGTCTTCCATTTCTTCGTTATACCAGGACAGCTGGTTGGTGGGATCGGTAGCTTCCATTCCAAGCGCTTTGCGGAGTTTGTACTCGCAGAGGCTGTGGGCTTCGCTACCTTCTGCTGCATAATCACTGCCTTTGTCTTTGTAGCTCTCGCTGAGCCTTGTAGAAGGCGGACAGTGTAGCCAACGGTCTGAAGATGATGCGGATAGAATAGCATGTCCTTTAGGTGGCATCGGATAGTTCCTCCGCATCCCGCAAAAGGGCTTCATAGTTAGCTGGGTCAATTTGTGATAACTTGTCAGCATTGTACTTTTGTAGTAATTCTCGGATAGCGGCAGTGTGTCCGGCACGGGACTTGTTTGCTAATACAGCTCGTACCTGTTCTAAGGTCGGTGATGGTTTCTCTTCTGATGTGGCGACATTTTCAGAAGGCTGCTCAACAACAGTGTCGCTGAATTGCTGTGCAAGCCAGTTGGCAGCGTCGCTAATAGCGGCAGCAGCATTGCGCAATTCTTCGATGGTCTGTGACAGTTCGTTCATTTTGCTCATGGAATGTTCCTCCTTCCTTGGATTGTCTCTGGTCGGCGAGTAAACTAAGATTTCTCGCCATTCTTGCGGATACCTTACTGATAGCTGTGAGGATTTTAATTACCTCCATATCGGTACCGCCGGTGTCAGCATAAGTACGCCTCATGGTGTTCACCTCCGTTTCTGCAAGGCTATTTGTCTGTGCCTTACACACTCCACTGGAGATGAGCAAAAGTTTTGAGCGGATTATTTTTAAAATTTTTTATGTACTTTGACCACGGGTCTGACTGGCATCTAAAGGGCAAAATTATTCTTAGTAAATCAGTAACCACGTACCTTACGAAGTTCTGTACGGATGCGTTTCATTTGGTCAGCAAAGGTGCGCTGCTTGCGCCCCAGTATTTCGGCAATAGCACGGTCGGAAAGCCTGTCGTTTTCAGACCACAACTCGATAATGCGGTCAGCATCAGGGTCAAGCTCACGCAAGCGTTCAAATAGTTGTTCTAACAGGATGCGGTCAGAAATGACCTGTTCCATGCTGACGGTAGCAGTGACTTTGCTATCATAAAGATTCGTACCGTCATCGTTGTTGCCCGCATCGAGAGAAAGAATATCGCCTGCTGTGTGGTACTCACATACTGCACAATCGCCATCGCAGGCCCAGATGAAATTCTTTGGACACATGCAGCGGTGGTGGTACTGTTCGCGTTTACGAACTCGACCGGCTTCATCGTAGAAGTCCTTGAATAGTTCGTCTGTTACGAATACTTTTTGTTTGGTAGAACGGATGTAGATAAATCTTTGACTCTGGTTTTCATTGCTTTTCATAATAATTGACCTTCCTTTCGGTGTTGTTCCGAAACGAAGGTCATAGATATGGACAGCAAAACAGACCGGGTGAGGGCTGACAGCCTATGCGAATTTCTTCGTTTCGGTTGCAGCCTCCCTTCCGGTGAGTGGTTGCATTATTCAGTTATACACAGCTCCGGACACCCCTGCAGCGGTGCGCTGTGGAAAGAAAGTGTGGATTCAATTAAGTCACAGATGTTTTTTGCATCGTGGATTAAAAATTTGCGATGGCAAATACAAAATTGACAAGTGAATAATTCCATGATATACTTTTCAAAGTGTATATCTGCATCTTGGAACGCCTTTCACTTCCTTTAGTACTAGTATAATGGAAAGAGGCCTTTCAACCGCTCCACACTGGACATGGTTGTACACGCTTGTACATGGCAATGAATGAGGAGGTGTTTTATATTGCAAGAAACAGCATTTCAAAAATTCGCAAGCAGGCTTGCTACATATTTTCAAGAGAACATGGCTCCAGAGGAATTTGCAAAAGAATTATTTGCGCACATCTATGCAAATCTTGAAGATGAGAATCCACTGGAGGATGTACTTCCGAGAACTTATAAAGGTTATTTTTACGGGCAGAATGACATCACTACACTTGCAAAGAAAATAGCTGGTTCTCTGGACACCGCATTGTTCCCTGATTTCGTGTACAGTGAATATGATTTAACCATCCAAAGCCTATGTGAAGCGTTCAAAGCAGACTGTCCGGGCATAGATAAAAGTAACTATGGAGAAAAGATTGCAGATTATTTTAGGAGCATTATTGAAGTAGCAGCTGCTCCAAAAAGAAAAAAACCTTCAGATGCTCTTGTAAAAATCGGTGAAGATGTTAATACAACAATAACGCTACCCATAGCAATGACGCTTAAAGGTAGGTATGGTGTTCAATTAGTGGCAGAGGAAGGCAGTCTGTGTCCTTGTGATGGATGTAGCAAGCCTCTTTTCTCAAGAGTGAATGGTCAGTTGGGATTGAATTATGATGTTGTTGTCATCAACCCAAGGCAGTCAGAAAACAATATGAACAATTTGATTGCTATGTGTCCTGATTGTTGCAATAAATATTCCATCGGAAGAAATGCAGACACCATGCGACGTATACAGGAAATAAAGAAAAAGCTTGTTGATATAGCAGATGTTCGAGAGATGGTATCTGAACAAAAAATAGAAGAAGGCATTCGACGTGTATTGGAGAAAATACCATCCATGCCGAAGCCACCAAGTGTTGACTTGAACTATGACCCAGTGACGTTGAAACAAAAAATTGAAGCAGACAATATCTTGCTATATATCAGAGCTCAGGCCGAGGTCAACATTTACTTTAATGCGGTGCATGAAACATTCCAAGAATTAAGCCAGGAAGGCCTTTTGAGGTTTAATCCATTTTGCAATCAAGTGAAGATAACATATTTGAACCTGAAAGATAAAGGCTATGGCCAGGAACACATTTTTAAAGAAATGGTTGACTGGCTGCAGAACGGTACCAATGAGGACAGAGGTTCGTGTGAAGTGGTTATTTCTTACTTCATACAGAAATGTGAGGTGTTTGATGTTATTACCCAATAAATTGTTCTCATATAACCAGAGCATTCTCTCAAAGCTTCCTGTTGTTCTTTCTGAACTGAAGAGCAGATCAATGAGTGTGCATGAATTATATAAGAAAGTGATCCACAAAATGTCTGGAGTTAATGAGTTCGTGGAAACTCTAGATTGCCTATATGCACTTGGAAAGATTGAGTATGACGAAGAAAGTGGGGTGCTGCAGTATGTTATACGAAATTGAATGCTCTAAATTTGCTACTAAAGTAAAAGGTGAGTTTGTGCCTCGCGGAAGAATAAGATTTCGAGAGGGATTGAATACGGTTCTTGGTGATAAGGCAGCGCAGAACTCTATCGGTAAATCAACTTTTCTTCTGATAACAGATTTTTGTTTTGGTGGAGATGATTATGTAAATGATAAAATCTCAAATGCCAAGGAAAATGTCCATACTCATACAATAAACTTTGCATTTAAGTTTGGAGAGAGGATTGATTACTTCTGTCGCTGCACTGCAACACCGGAGGATGTGGGTGTTTGTGATGAGAATTATCGAATTTTAAAGACCAAATCAATTGCAGATTTTCGGGATTATTTAAAGAATGCATATGAAATTACACTTCCTCTTATCTCGTTCAGAGATATCGTTGGACGGTATCTTCGTATTTATGGTAGAGAAAATTATTCAGAGCGCTTTCCATTGAAATATGGTGATGAGCCGGTTGCTTCATCTATTGTTGCACTGGAAAAATTATTGAATGTCTATGCTTTTATTCAGGAATACAAAGATATTTATGATAAAAAAGATGCGCGAAAGAAAGCAAGAAAAAAAGCTACTGATTTGGGTGAGATGACTAATGTCGCAAAGACAAAAACACAATATAATGAAAATGAAAAGGAAATTGCAGCATTAGAGAAGCAGCTTGCCGCCTTAACAAATAAAGAAGACGCAGACCTTTCTGGAACTGATGTGGCAAATGTCGATAAAGCTGCTGAGATAAAGGGAAGGCTGACTGTACTTACAAGAAAGCGTTCACGTTTACGTTCTCAGCTTAGTGCAGTAAGAGCAAACATGGAAGGTGGGCTGGTTCCAGGAGACGCAGACCTGTCTGACTTGGCTGAGTTTTTTCCAGAGGTCGACATTCAGAAACTGGCGTTGATAGAAAACTTCCACAATAAAATACAGACAATCCTCACAGGAGAAATGAGCGAAGAAGTGGCTCAGTTAGAAGTGTTGATTGATGCAGTTAGTTCGGAAATGAAAAAGCTGGAAGAAGAGCAGCGGCAGCTTGGAGTTCCTGTTAATATATCAAAGAAATTTATGCAGCAGTATGTAGAAATACAAAGGCGTATCGATATATTGACAGCACAAAATAAAGGATACAATGCCACAGTACAGTTGACTGATGAAACAAAAGCAGCTAAGAAAAATTTGGAAAATGTTCGTGAGCAACAGTTGAAGGGTGTGGAGACAAGCATCAATCAGGAAATGACTCGATTAAATGACTTTATTTATGATGGCAAGCGATATGCTCCAGAGATTACTTTTGGAAGCAGCCGCAGTGGAAATCCAACATATGAATTTCAAACATTAGGAGATAAGGGAGCGGGCACTAACTTTAAGGGACTTATCATATTTGACCTTGCTATGCTTCGTTTGACACCACTTCCAGTCATTGCTCATGATTCTAATATTTTTAAAAATATTGCAGACTTGCCCATTGATAAAATCATGGAATTATATAAGCAGAGTAAGAAGCAGATATTCATTGCTTTCGATAAAGAAAACGCATTCTATGAAATTACAAGAAATATTGTTCATGAAACAACAATCATAGAGTTGAAAGCTGATGGTGGAGAGTTGTTTGGTTGGTCTTGGGCGGAGAAAAAGCCAACAGTAAAGCAGTTAGAGAATCTTGAGAGCTAACTATAATTTAGCATTTGTATAAATGGAGGTACAAGATGCGTATCAGCTATAATCCGTTATGGAAGCTATTAATCGATAAAGGTATGAATAAGAAAGAATTAAGAGAACTAAGTGGCATTAGTACTGCTTCAATTGCAAAACTTGGTAAAGGAGATAATATAACAACTGATGTACTTTTACGGATTTGCACAGCACTGGATTGCCAAATTAGTGATATCATGGAGACTGTTCCAGATGATGCGGATGATAAATCACAGGAGTAGTAATTCCGCAGGAGGAAAATAGATGGCACAAAAAGCAAAGACAGCACTGCAGAGCGTAAGCCCATACAATGCTGCCATAACAAGAGAACAATTTTTATTTTATGAGGTGCGTACCACAGCCAAATTGCTTACAGAAGGACTCGCAGCGGATGAAGTGGCAGAGCGCATTGTTTTAGATAATCTGTTCCAATATCCTACCGAGAAGTCGGTGCGGAAGATGGCTCTTGCCTGCCTGCGCAGACTAGATGCATTAAACGACGAGATACTGGTGCAGGCAATAGTAACCCAGCCTTCTGATGTAGCTAAGCAAATATGTCTATATGCCATGATGAAGCAGTATCGTTTGGTATGGGATTTCATGGTTTCGGTTATCGGGGAGAAGTATCGACTAAGAGAACTCTCTTTTGGTAAGATAGATTTAAATGTATTCTTCATGCGTTTGCAGGAGCAGGATGATTATGTTGCAACATGGAGTGATTCCACTATCATCAAGTTAAAGCAGGTGCTGGCAAAAACACTAGTGGACAACGAATACATTGAAAGTACAAAGGCAGGACAACTGAATTCAGTGCTGCTAAGTCCGGTTTTGGAAAACGCCATCCGAAGAAATAATGACGCCGCCGCTCTGGCAGCGTTCAATTGCTTTATTTAGAGGAGGTTCCACATTGAGTGACATTAATGAACGATTAGACAAAGTACGAGAGCTGCTCAAAGACCCAGACTTCTTGGAGAGCAGAGGTTTAAGCAATGAAGTCAATATCCGAATCTTCTGTTATCATCCAGAGGATGAGATGACTATTCAGCATTTTGTGCGACAGCTGATGACAGACCAGTCATTACCCTGTCATTTGCTGGAGAGAAACTTATATGAAATATTCCTAAAAGCCTGTGAGGAGAAACGTATTTTAGATAAAATCCCAGGGATGGAAGAAAAAAAAGGAAAAGAACAGCTTCAGATGCAGTTGGAAAAGGGCATCCCTGTTCAGAATTATGTGAGTCTGATTTGTGACGATTCCTTAGAAAAGGGTAATGTTATTTTGTTGACAGGAGTTGGCGATGTGTTTCCATTCATGCGTATTCATAAGTTGCTGGAAGCATTGCAGCCAAAGGTCGGTAATGTACCGATTCTGGTTATGTATCCAGGTACCTTCGATGGCAGACACGTAAAACTATTTGAGAAATTACCAGCGAATCCCTATTATAGGGCATTCAATGTGTTATAGAAGGAGGAACCGCCAAAATGAGAATTCAAAATATGTTTGTTGATGATATCAATCGAAAAATCAATGGCGTTATCAAGGTAGACCAAGATGCTGACGATGTTCTGGTACAGGAACTAAACGAATATGTCATCACTAAAGAGCTGAAAAAGCATTTCATTACATTTTTTAATTATTATAGCGATTCCTTTCATGAATCGACTGCTGATACTGGAGTATGGATTTCCGGTTTTTTTGGAAGTGGTAAATCTCACTTTCTGAAAATGCTGTCCTATATTTTGGAGAACCGTTCTGTAGACGGCGTTCCAACCGTAGAACGTTTCCGTAAGAAATTTGAGGGTGATCCCGCAACCTTCATGTTGATAGATAATTCTACTAAGTATGATACGGAGACCATCCTTTTCAATATTGATATCGAAGGTTCCATCAATAAAGACAAGACAGCTGTTCTGCGTGTATTTGCAAAGATGTTTTATAATCATCTAGGCTTTTATGGTGAGAATCTGAAGGTTGCTAAGCTGGAGCAGTTCATTGCCAAGCGCGGAAAGACAGAAGAATTCGGTCGTGTATTCGAGGGGAAAAACGGTGGCAGTTGGGTTTCAAATCGTGACACTTTTGCTTTCTTCGAGGACGATGTGGTTGAAACATTGATAGAAGTTCTCGGCATGAGTGAGGCAGCCGCTCGTAACTGGTTTGATGGTACAGAAACCACAGAGATGAGTATTGCACAGCTCGTTTCTGAAATCAAAGATTATGTGAAAACCAAAGCTGCCAATTTCCGTATGCTGTTCATGGTTGATGAAGTTGGCCAGTATGTTGGTGCAGATACAGACCTGCTATTAAACCTCCAGTCCTTGATTGAGAAAATCGGCAGCGAGTGTGGTGAGAAGGTTTGGGTTGTTTGTACGGGGCAGGAAGCCATCGACGAGATTATAAAGACCCGTCAGGATGAGTTTTCCCGTATTCAGGCACGTTTCAAGACCCGCCTATCCCTGTCATCTTCAGCAGTTGATGAGGTTATCCAGAAGCGAATCCTAAGTAAGACTTCGGATGCAAAGCAAACGTTGGAGCAGGTTTATGATAAGAATGACTCTGTTCTTCGTAACCTGTTTAGCTTTACCGATTCTATATTGGATATTAAGGGGTACAGTGGAGCAGCAGAGTTTGCAGGGAACTTCCCGTTTGTACCATACCAATTTATTATCATGCAAAAGGTGTTCTCGGAGGTGAGAAAACATGGTAATGCTGGTAAGCACTTTTCTGGTGCAGAACGTTCCATGTTGTCCGGATTCCAAGAGGCAGCGCAGAAGATTCAAGACAGAGATGAGTACGCACTAGTTCCGTTGTTCCGTTTTTATGACACTGTTCATGGATTCTTAGATGGCTCCATTCGTCGTGTTATCGAACGTTGCGACCGTGCGGCAGCAGAGGGCAACGGCATCGAAGCTTACGATGTGGATGTGCTGAAGCTACTCTACCTCATTCGTTACATCGACGACATTAAAGCAAGCATTGATAATATTGTTATCTTGATGGCAGATGACATCCGAGTAGATAAAATCAGCCTGCGTGAAAAAGTCAAAGCATCGCTCGAACATTTGGATGGCCAAAACTATATTGGCCGCACTGGTGACACCTATAACTTTCTCACTGATGAGGAGCAGGATATTGCTCGTGAGATTAAAAATACAACTGTGGATACTGCAGCTATTGTGGAGCGTATTGCCCACATGATTTTCGGCGACATTTATACTACAAAGAAATATCGCTATAGAAAATATGACTTTGCTTTTGACCAGATGGTGGATTCCACAACGGTCGGTGCAGTTACTGGTGGTATGCGCCTTCGTTTCCTGACCATTGCAGCGGATACCAATGAGCGTCAGGAACTGCGCCTCATGACAGAGTCCAATGAATGCGCGATTGTAGTGCTTTCTGAAACTCCGTACTATGAATTGTTAGAAAACGCCATGAAAATTCGTAAGTATATAAAGCAGCGTAATGTTGCCCAGCTTGCAAAGTCTGTACAAGACATTATCCGTGATCAACAGGATGAAGCTGGCAAGTATGAGCTGATGGCAAAAGAGAAGCTGGAAGAAGCAATCACTGGGGCAACCTTCTATGTGGATGGAGAGCATATTGAAATTCGCAGCGGTTCCGCAGTTTCTAAAATCGAACAGGCACTGGAATATTTGGTAACTCATGTTTATAGTGACCTGAATCTGATTACAAAGAATGCAGAATCGGATGAAGATATTTCCGCTATCCTGACCGGAGCAGTGCAGCAGCTTCCAGGAACAGAAGAAAACCGTGATGCAGCAGCCAAAATGGAAGAATATCTGGAGATGCAGTTCCTGAAACGGCTGCCGACCTCTATGGCAGATGTTCAGAGTAAATATCAGGGTATTCCTTATGGCTGGAAGGAAATCGATATTGCAGCCGTAGCAGCTCTGCTCATTTATCAGCAGAAGGTTACCATCAAATATGGCGGTGCAACCATACAGCCGGACAATGCAAAGCTCCCGGATATGCTTCGTAAAAAGAGTGAAATTGGCAAGACCAGCATTTCCAAGCGTCAGATTGTATCTGTCAGCAATATGAAGGCAGTTAAGAGCATTCTTCGTGAGTATTTTGATGTGATGGATGTGCCGGATGACGAAGATGGACTGATTGCATTTATTGTGGAGAAATTCACGAAGCAAAAAGAACATTATGAAGCACTGAGCAAAAAATACGAAAAGCATAAATATCCTGATCATACAAAGGTATCCGAGGCTATCATCTTGATGCAGGATATTCTGTCTCAGCAGAAGGATAATATTTCTCTGGTGCAACGTGTGCTGGATAATGAGAATAAACTTTTTGACAGCAAGGATGACCTGCAAGGCGTGGAGAGTTTCTTCGCAAGTCAGGTGACAGTATATGATGCGGCTGTGAAAATGGAAGCGGATATGCACAACGATCTGTCTTATCTGCAGCGCGAAGAAGAAGCGAATAAGGCACTGGGACAGATTCGTTTGATTACCAAGTCCTCCACCGATAGCCGCACAGTTTATAAGCGCATCCCAGAACTGAATGGTTTGATGGAAACTGTCCGTGCAGGACATGGCAGGCTGATGGAAGCAAAGCGAGAGGAATTGTTGGAAATCGTGCGTCAGTGTATGGCAGAAATTCACACTACTGCTGGTGGAGATACCAACTGCAAGACCATCATCGAGAAGACAGACAATTATTTTACTCAATGCAAGCAACAGATTGCTGAATTGAAGAGTCTGGCATTACTGGATGGCCTGGTTCCGCAGATGTGGTCTTATAAGGATGATAGCATAGATAGATTGGAAACCCTCAAGCAGCCACCGAAGCCAGTTGCTCCGAAGGCACCTGTCAGCCCGAACACCCCAGCAAAACCAGTTCCGCAGAAGCATATCAAAACCGTATATCGTCAGGCAGCATTCCCGTCCAAAACGCTGGAAAGCCAAGCGGATGTAGATGCTTATGTGGAAAGAATGAGAGCATACTTGAATGCAATGCTGAAAGACTGTGACGGTATCAAGCTGAATTAAGGAGATAGCAATGGATAAGAATGCGATAAAAAAATACGCTGTCTGGGCAAGAACGGAACTTATCGACCGTGTGCGCCAGAGAGCTGAAAAATATGAAGTAACTGCCGATGCCAATCCAAATGCGGATAGTGCATCCGGCAAGGTGCTGACACCTGTTGAAAAGACCCAGCGTCGGGCTGCGATAACCCATATGCGTGACAAGGGCTATGAGTATGTCATTGAGGAAGTTGCCTATACATGGTTCAACCGTTTTGCAGCATTGCGTTACATGGAGGTGAACAACTACCTCCCTTCCCGTGTGCGCGTGTTTACTGATGAAAGCGGTAATTTCAAACCTCAGATTCTGGCAGAGGCAATCCATCTGAATTTGGAGGGATTGGATATGGAAAAAGTCTATGCGCTAAAGGAACAGGATGCAAACGATGAACTATACAAGTATCTGCTTATCACACAATGTAATGTGTTGAGTTCAGTTCTTCCGCAGATGTTCAAACCTGTAGATGAGAAGTGCAAAAAAGAAGAAAATGATTATACCATTCTGCTGTTTCCTGACAACCTGCTTCGTGAGGGCAGTGTTGTGGAACAGATGGTTTCTATGATTTCAGAGGAAAACTGGCTGGATGCTGTGCAGATTATTGGCTGGCTGTATCAGTATTATAACTCTGAGCCGAAAGATAAAGTCTTCGCTGACCTGAAAAGGAATATCAAAATTACTAAGGAAAATATTCCGGCAGCAACACAGTTGTTTACTCCGGATTGGATTGTCCGCTATATGGTAGAGAACAGCCTCGGTCGTCTGTGGTTGGAAGGTCATCCAAATGATGAACTTAAATCCGAGTGGAAGTATTATCTGGATGAAGAAGAACAGGAAGCCGATGTGCAAATACAGCTCGCAGAGATTCGCAAAGAGTATGCAGCAATGAAACCAGAAGACATTTTGTGTATTGACCCTTGCATGGGCAGTGGTCACATCATCGTCTATATGTTCGATGTATTGATGAAGATTTATGCAGCTTACGGTTATTCCACCCGTGAGTCGGTTCAAAGTATCATCGAGCATAATCTGTATGGCTTGGATATTGATGATCGTGCAGCACAGATGGCCTACTTTGCTGTTATGATGAAGGCGGTGCAATATGATAATCGCTTTTTGAAGCGAGACCCTGAAACTATTCCACAGCCTCATGTTTATGCGATTCAAGAAAGCAATCACATTCAATACGATAAAGAATTCGGGGATTTTCTTCTGACCGAAGAACACCGAGAAACTTTACGCTATTTACTGAATGTATTCCAGGATGCCAAAGAATATGGGGCAATTCTGAATGTGGAAAAGAGAGACTATGCAGGTTTCTTAAAAGCATGGGAAACACTTTCAGAGGGATCTCTTGAGAATATTATGATGATTGGTTGGTATATGGCAGCCAACGAGCGTGTTCAATCATTGGCAAGGCAGGCAATCGTGCTTTCGCAGAAATATGCTATTGTAGTGACAAATCCTCCTTATATGGGAAACAGCGGAATGGATAAAGTACTGAGTGATTTCGTGAAAGAAGCTTACCCGAATTCAAAGTCTGATTTAAGTACTGTATGTATGGAAAAAACAATTTCTTTTTGCAGTGAAAATGGATATATGGCAATGATAAATATTCCAGTATGGATGTTCTTGTCAAGTTTTGAGCAGCTACGAAAAAGCATTATTGAAAATAATACATTCTCTACTATGCTTCATCTTGGAAGAGGTATTTTTGGCTCTGATTTTGGAACAACTTCTTTTGTTATTGGAAAGCGTAGTATTAGCAAATATAGAGGGACTTATCGACGATTGTTTGAAAAGCAAGGTGCGGTTGATTCAATTGAAACAAAAGAGAAGTGGTTTTTCCAAGGGAGGGGAAAATTTTCAGCAATTCAGAATATGTTTTTAGAGATTCCTGGTGCACCTATTGCGTATTGGATAAGTCAAAATTTTATGAAACCATTTGAAACAGGAATTAGTGTTGATTTAATTAGTGATTTTACTGGTTCACAACATAAAACAGCAGATAATGAAAAGTATCTCCGTTATTTTTGGGAAGTAAGTGCCACTGATATAGAAAATAAAAATTGGATTTTTTATATTAAAGGTGGAGAATATAGAAAGTGGTACGGAAATATTGATTTGGTTGTAAACTGGACGGAGAAAGCAAAAAAATTTTACCGAAATAATAAAACATCTAATATGATTAAAGAATCGTATTGGTTTCAAGATGGCATAACCTATACTTCGTTAACAAGTGCATCAAATGGTTTTCGATATTTGCCACCTATTGGAGTTTTTGACATTAAAGGTCCGAGTATTGTAAGGGTAAAGCACTTATACTATTGTTTGGGATTTTTCAATACCGTTATTGCAAATAAGTATATGAAGCTTTTAAATCCTACAATTACGTTACAAGTTAAGGATGTCAAAAATACCCCTATTATTTATGATGCAACAATGGAACAATCTATCAGTGCTATTGTACAGAACAATGTTATGCTATCAAAGGAAGATTGGGATTCTTTCGAGGTGTCATGGGATTTCAACGTGCATCCGCTGATTTATTTAAGTAAGGGGTTATGGGATGTCACAGCGATTAGAGCATCTTTGCATAATTATTACGATTGTCAACCTAAAGTGAATAGCCCACTTGAATTATGCTTTATGATTTGGCAAGGCCAGTGCAAGGAGCGCTTTACTCAACTCAAAGAAAATGAGGAAAAGATTAACAGATTGTTTATTGACATATATGGTTTGCAAGACGAATTGATACCTGAAGTAGAAGAGAAAGATGTTACTGTCAGAAAAGCAGATTTACAGCGTGATATTAAGAGCTTGATTTCCTATGCTGTCGGATGTATGCTTGGACGATATTCTTTGGATAAGGATGGACTCGCTTATGCAGGTAGTGAGTGGGATGCATTAAAGTATCAGACATTCCCTGCTGACAAAGACAACATTATTCCAATCTGTGATGACGAGTATTTCGAGGATGATATCACTGGCTTATTCGTAAAGTTTGTCGAAACTGTCTATGGCAAAGATACACTGGAAGAGAACCTCCGCTTTATTTCAAATGCACTTGGTGGCAAAGGTACTCCGAAAGAAGTTATTCGTAATTACTTCCTGAATGATTTCTTTACAGACCATTGCAAGATGTACCAAAAACGTCCGATTTACTGGCTATTCGATTCAGGTAAGAAGAACGGCTTCAAAGCACTAATATATATGCATCGTTACCAGCCAGATACTATTGCTCGTATGCGTACCGATTACGTCCATGAACAGCAGAGCCGTTATCGTACAGCAATAGTTGGTCTGGAAAACCGTATAGCAGGAGCATCGACTTCCGAGCGTGTGCACTTAAATAAGCAACTTTCCAAATTGAAAGACCAGAGTGAAGAGATTCATACCTACGAAGAAAAAATCCATCACCTTGCCGACCGCATGATTGCAATCGACCTTGATGATGGAGTAAAACATAACTACGAGATATTTAAGGATGTCTTGGCGAAAATCAAGTAAAGGAGGTGCCACACATGGCCTTATTGGATACGGAGCAGGTAACACAAGACCTGAATAGACGTTTTGCGGCACCTCTGCCAGAGTTCTATTGTCGACGGATTATTTTCTGGAAAGACGATGACCGGGAATTTGAAGACAAGTTGTCAGAGATTACTTTGGAAAATGCGACTCTGGTAGCACTAACTGGCACAAATAACTTTGCAGTGAAAAAGTTGCTGACGGTGGATGACAAAACTTCCAACTTTTTGGTGTATTGTCCGATATCATATACGGATGAAGAAAACTGGATTTTGCCGATTGAGCTTTTTAGCGAGGAGTTCCGTGCTGACCTTGTTTCCATCTGGATGGATGAGATGAACATGAACAATGGGGTCTCCTTGCGCAAGCAGGTCAAGGCATACCGCAGCTTCTTCAAAACCAAGGGACATCGTACCAAGGTTGCAAACCTTAAGAAACCAGTGACCACGCCAGCTCAGATTCATCTGACAGTGATGGCAGTTCTTTGTGGATTGAAAGATGTTCAGCCAAATGCGATTATTCGTTCTGTATTTACAGCTGGAATGAATCAGGACACGAATGGCATCTATCAGAAATTTGTGGACTTTGGTGCAAAAGATGCATTTTGGACTATGGTTGCACAGGCATCCGGTTACCGGGAAGAAGAAAGCGATATCAGCAGGCTTGCCATTCATATGCTGCTGACAGCAGCAACCAGAACAATGCTCCCGGAGCATTTTGCAGGTTTGGATGGCTTTATTTCCACACCACATCAGGCATATTGTTATGATTTCATTTCAGAATGGTTGCACAGTGATGAGAACGACCAGCTCTTTGAATTGGCTCGTTACGTGGAAGATGAAGCACGACTTCCATATCGTTTTGGAAAGCTTCCGGTTGAGAAATTGGCTGAGACCGAGTTATTCCCTTGTATCAACGAGTGTATCCTTACCAGTCTGATGACAGAAATAGGTGATCAGATTATCAATGTGGATACCATTACGGCAATGGTAGAAAAACGCCGTACCTGTGCATGGTATGACTTGGTGAAGGATTTCTATGAAGGTATCTTGCAGGTAGCTAATATGCAAGCGTTCTTCCTTGAACATTCAGCAGGATTCCATACTGTGGAAGCTCGTGGTGTTTGGAAGGAATATACCGAAAATTACTATAAGATGGATACTTACTATCGTCATTTCCATTGTGCATTTGCAAAGAGCCTGAAAGCATCTAATTTGTTGCTGGATGATCTGTTCAAACACGTAGCAGATCAAGTAGAAGGACTTTATGACAATTGGTATCTGGGGCAGCTCGGCAGTAACTGGACAACAGCGGCAGCCGATGAGCTGGCAGAGTACGGTTGCATTCTTGAAGTGCCACAGCAGGTGGATTTCTACAAGGATAGGATCAAGAGTGTAGATACCCGTACCTTTGTGATTGTTTCAGATGCGTTGCGCTATGAAGTGGCTGCAACACTGACAGAGCAGCTTCGGCGGGAAACACAGGCGAAGGTTGAATTGAACAGTTGCAGTGCAATCTTCCCGACAGTTACTAAATTTGGTATGGCGGCATTATTGCCACATAACGAATTGATCGTGGAAGAAAAACCGAATGGACTAGCTGTCTATGCAGATGGAACATCAACAGATGCAGGTTATCGTGATGCAATTCTGAAGAAAGCAAATCCGGCAAGCATTGCAGTGAAATATAAAGATATTGTCCTTATGAAGCGTCCAGAAAGAAGTGAGCTGATTAGGGGCAATGAAGTGGTTTATATTTACCATGATAAAATTGATGAGACCAGCCATACTGATGAAGCTCTGGTATTCCCATCCTGTGAGGAAGCTATTGAAGAAATCAAAAACATGGTGAAAATCATCGTGAACGACTTTGGGGGTGTGAATATTATCATCACTTCCGACCACGGCTTCCTGTACACCTACAGCCCTTTGTCAGAGGATAGCAAGGTGGATAAGACCACAGTTAGTGATGAGGATGTGGAGGTAGATAGGAGATATCTGGTAACTCGCAAGGGTGTCAAGCCACAGTATTTACTACCAGTGAAGTTCGTTGCAGATGCAGAATACGATGCCTTTACACCAAGAGAAAGTATTCGTATCAAGAAAAAAGGTGGAGGACTTAACTTCGTACATGGTGGTATCAGCCTGCAAGAGATGGTGGTTCCGGTGGTGGAATATCACTACTTGAGAAACCAGACCAAGGAATACCAGCGCAACAAGAAGAAATATGACACTAAGCCAGTTACTGTGAACTTGCTTTCTGCTAGCCGTAAAATCAGTAATATGATTTTCTCATTGAATTTCTACCAGAAAGAGGCAGTTGGTGATAACCGTGAGGCAGCAACTTACCTGCTTTATTTCGTGGATTCAGAAGGAAAACAAATCAGCGATACACAGAAAATCATCGCTGATAAAGCAACAGATAATAATCAGGAGCGCACGTTCCGCTGCAGCTTTCATTTGAAATCTCTGAAGTTCAACAACAAGGAGACCTACTATCTTGTTATTATGAAAGAACCAGACGAGAAGGATAAGAGTAGGATAGAACAACCAATACCGCAGCGTGAGGAGTTCACTATTGACATTGCATTTGCAGTGGATGAGTTTGACTTCTTCAGCTAACATCGGGAGGAACTGCTATGGAATCATTAGCTGGGAGCGAAAGCTCTCGTGAAGTCATAAAGAACAAGCTTCGCCAGAACTTTGATGGCAAGATTGTCCGTAAAGACCTGACGAAGAAAATAAAGGAAGGAGCCAATGTGCCTGTTTATGTCCTTGAGTTTCTTCTTGGGCAATACTGCAGCTCTGACGATGATGAGGTTATCGAGCAGGGGGTGCAGAATGTAAAGCGTATTCTGGCGGACAATTTTGTTCGTCCAGATGAAGCACAGAAAATTCTGTCCATGTTGCGTCAGCGTGGCAGCCATACGGTTATTGATAAAATTACGGTCAATCTGAATATCAAGAAAGATTGTTATGAAGCCGAGTTCTCTAATCTTGGCTTGCGAGGGGTGCCTATTGGAGAAGAATATCCGACTAAATTTGATAGACTTCTCTGTGGTGGTATCTGGAGTATCATACAGTTGGATTATGAATATGTGGAAGAAGACAAGAAGAATGGATCACCTATACGCATTCGCAAGTTGACACCAATCCAAATGCCTCATGTGGATATTGATGAGCTGAAGAATGGCAGAAAAGCATTCACAAAAGAAGAATGGATGGATATTATGTTGCGTTCCATTGGTATGGAACCAGACGAACTGCAGCATCGTGAGAAATGGCTATTGCTGGCTCGTATGCTGCCGCTTGTAGAAAATAATTTTAATCTGTGTGAATTAGGACCCCGTAGTACTGGAAAATCACACTTATTCAAAGAAATCTCTCCGAACAGTATTCTGGTGTCAGGTGGACAGACAACGGTTGCCAATTTGTTTTATAACATGGGTAGAAAGACGGTTGGCTTGGTTGGGCTATGGGATTGTGTTGCTTTCGACGAGGTGGCAGGCATCAATTTCAAAGATAAAGATGGCATCCAGATCATGAAGGATTATATGGCCTCAGGTTCCTTTGCCCGTGGCAAGGAAGAAAAGGCCGCCTCCGCTTCTATGGTGTTTGTCGGTAATATCAATCAGAGCGTGGACGTTTTGCTGAAGACATCCAGTCTCTTTGACCCGTTTCCACCGGAAATGGGTACCGATACAGCATTTCTTGACCGTATGCACTGTTACATACCGGGCTGGGAGATACCAAAATTCAGACCGGAGCATTTTACAGATGACTACGGTTTTATTACAGATTATCTGGCGGAGTTTATTCGTGAGCTTCGCAAGGAGCAGTACGGAGATGCTCTTGATAAATTCTACCATCTTGGCAAAAACCTTAACCAGCGTGATACCATTGCAGTTCGAAAGATGGTCGGTGGTTTTCTGAAGTTAATATATCCAGATGGCGTATTTACTAGAGAAGAGCTGGAAGAAGTATTGCAACTGTCGTTAGAGTTGCGTCGTCGTGTTAAAGAACAGCTGAAAAAACTGGGCGGTATGGAGTTCTATGATGTTAACTTTTCATATATCGATAACAAGACATTTGAAGAACACTATGTTTCTGTACCAGAGCAAGGTGGTGGTAAACTTATTCCAGAGGGCATGTGCAATCCGGGACAGGTTTATACGGTTTCCCGTGGTAAATCAGGAATGATTGGAGTGTTCCGCCTGGAAAGTCAGATGCTACCGGGCAATGGCAAATTTGAGCGTACTGGAATTGGTTCAGACCGTGACTGCAAGGAAGCGACAAACACGGCATTTAATTTCCTAAAAGCTAACAGCAATCGCATCAGCGGCTCAATTAGCACAACCATGAAGGATTATATCATCAACTATCAAGATTTGCAGGGCATCGGCATGACCAGTAAACTGGCAATGTCGACTCTCGTTGCGTTGTGCTCCATCGCAGTTGGGCGGCCAGTGCAGAGCTCGATGGCAGTTCTTGGTGAGATGAGCATTAGCGGCACATTGATTAAAGTGGATGAGTTGGCCAATACGCTGCAGGTGTGTTTAGACAGTGGTGCTAAGAAAGTTTTAATGCCAGCTACTTGTATGCCAGAATTGGCGACAGTACCAGCAGACCTTTCTACAGCATTTGATTTTATTTTATACAAGAGCGCAGAGGAAGCCGTAATCAAGGCTTTGGGTGCAAATTAAGAGGAGGTGTTTTCTGATTGGCTTATGGGAAATCTATAGAACTGTTTCTTGTTAATGGAACAGCTGGCAGCCTTATTACAGCAGAATTGTCAAATTGGAATGGTAAAGCACTGAAAATTCCGCGTATTGAGGTGGCAACCTGCAATCGAGATGATATTGTGCAGGCTGGTGTCTACTTCCTTTTCTGTCATGAAGATGATGGTTCTGATTCGGTATACATTGGCGAAGCAGAAAATGTAAAGGAGCGTCTGATACAGCATATTCGTGACTATCAATCTGAAAAAGAAAAATACTACTGGAATACTGCGGTTATTTTTGTGGGTCGTGATTTAAATAAATCACTTATTCGATACCTTGAGAATCGATTTGTTGAAATTGCAAGAGAATGCAAACGATACACAGTATTGACAAAAAATACATACCGCAATACTGTGATGAAAGAGTCACAGATTGCGGTTATGAACGAGTTTGTCGATAATGTAAAAATCCTAATCAATGCACTTGGTTATAAGGTTTTAGAGCCTATTTTGCATCAGGATACAGACGCAATGACGGATGAGGAACTACTCAATATTTCTGCCGGTGGAGTGAGTGCTACAGGTCGTGTGACGGCGGAGGGATTTGTGTTGCTCAAAGGTGCAACTGTTAATGAAAAGACATCTGTGAGGTCTTTGAATGCTGGACTTACAAAACTCAGAGAGAAATATTTTAGCGATGGCCATGTAGTGGATTTAGTTACAACAGATGACATTTTATTTTCCAGCTCCTCAGCAGCAGCCGGCTTTGTTTTGGGATATAGTGTAAGTGGCCCTCGTACATGGAAAGCAAAGGATGGTCGTTCTCTCAAGGAACTTGATGAGAATAAAACATTGAATTGAGATAATGATTAATAAACAATGTGTGTGTGCTGCACATAGTTGAACAGGCGTAATATACTGTGCTTGGTGGAGATATTACGGTGAAGTTTACAGCACTTAAAACCTCTAAAATTCCAAAACGCCAAAGTGGCGGTTTAGATGGCGGTTTGGATGAATTGCACAGGAAACAGGCACTGCATTAAGGACGATACAAAGAAAGCTCAAGGAGTTGCAAGATAGAGGAGTTCTTGAACGCAAAGGTGGTAAACGATATGGATATTGGGAAATTAACAAGTAATAATCCAGTTGACATCAGTGAACTTAGCACAGCTGAGATGGATGTTGAAATCGAAAAAGGATATCAGGATATGTTGGAAGGTAGGACGAGATCAGTAAAAAAAGTATTTGATGATATTCGCAGAGACTACCATAAAGTACAGAGCAACTATCCGGAATTCCCAGATAGTTTAAGCAAAATAGAGTTGAAACGGTGAAAATCTGATGTCGAGACAATCGCAGTGGACTTGTTCCCTCTCTGAAATCTGGCCAGAGTCATGCATCGGGCAAGTTGAGTGCATGGCAGATTGACTTGCCTGTTAACAATAGGAAGAAAGCTTGGATTTATTTCCACAAACAGAGAAACGATATATTTGATGGTTTAGGTACATAATGGGCGCATAATTCGGGATAGTGGATATATTTCCCTAAACGCAAAAACAGCTCGATTTGTTTCCACGAACAGGCAGCGACTACCCGGATAACCTGACATCAAAATCAAGGTATCGTGCCATGTCGAGACCGCCGTGTTTCTCGTGCGAAAACCTTAATTCTATACGGGAAAGCGGAATTATTTGGAGCAAATGGAGTTGTGTTTTAACGTGTGGAGAGTTGGATAAGTTTCCAAAGATAGGGGAAAGGGGATAGAACTTAAAATTCATTATAGGACTTCACGATGAAAGTTAAAAATTACTGAATCTTTCTTCTCATTATGTTATACTTATTGAAATAAACCGTGATTTAAAAAGCTGAGCAGCCACATTTTATTAGTCTTAAATTTAATGGTTAATTCACAAAAGACAGGAGGTTTAGCAATGAAAGTAAATTTAAATGTTATTTTGGATGCGATCGAAATGGCAGATGATAATTACACGTATTTTTTGGATCTGGAAACAGGAGAAAGTGTATTCCTTGTAGATGAACTGGTTACTGGTCTGGATAATAAGGGACTGGATCATGAAATTGAAGAAAACTTGGGACGTTATTTAAGGCTTCCGACAAAATTTGAAATTCACGAATATCATATCATGGAAGAATTTATCTGGACTTTAAAAGGTAAAAAGGCGGAAGAATTGGGCTATGCCATACGGGGGCGGGGCGCGTTCAGGAGATTTGACGATATGATTGATAGAATGGGGATTACACAGCAGTGGTATAATTTTCAGGCGAAATATTACAGGGAACTGGCGATTGAGTGGTGCCAGGAGAATGGTTTAGAATATACAGAGGAGAGCATGTGAAAATAGGTTGGTTTCGGTGAAATCTGTTCTGGGTTAAACGCCGTGTTTATGAATATGCTGTTTAAACTTAATTATGACATCTTCCTTGTCGAAAAAAGCGGCACGGCATATTTATCGTAAATTGGACTATGTGGATTCCGGGGCAATGTTTTATTTATGATATGGAAAGCAGGAAAGATCATGATAAGGTATGTAACAAAGAACGATGAAGGTCAAATACTATCCATGATGGAACTGGTAAAAGATGATTTTGCCGGGTATAAAGAAAAGGAATTTTTAGAAGCAGTATATAGTGCCATCAGCAATGATGAAGCAATTATGGAAGAAAAAGATGGTAGAATTGCAGGAATGCTTATGTGTTCAAGGGGAGAAAAAGAATTGTCTTTTCTTGCCGTACATCCTGAGTATCGAAAGAAAGGTGTTGCTAAAAGATTGATTGAGAAAATGACGGAGTGGTTTACTGTGGGAGATATTATTTCCGTCGTTACATTCCAAGACGGCGACCCAAAAGGGACACCTGCCAGGACATGTTATCATGCTTGTGGATTTGCAGATGATGAAAAATTGACTGTATTTGAGTATCCCTGCCAGAAGATGGTTCTTAGGATTTTACATTAAAGTGAAGGGGAAAATCTGTGAGCATTGGAGCTGCTTGAATGATACCCAAAGCACAGTTTAAAAGGTGAGTATTATGGAGAAGAAAAAGCTTATAAAATATTTTTATGAGGTAATTGTTTCAAATAATTTACTGGATGAGCTTTCCCAATATATTTCGGAGGATTGCGTACTGAAAGTTGGAGAAAAAATGGTACCGCTTGGATTAGACGGTATGAGACAGCATTTAGCCGAGGTAAAAAAGACTTATCCGGACTACACTATGAACATTATTAAGCAGTATTCAGATGGCGATTATGTTATCTCTGAATTTATTATGCAGGGGACTCATAAGGGAGAGTTTATTGGTATCAAACCAACGAATAAGAAACTCACTATTACAGGGGTTGATATTGATAAAGTGGTGGATGGAAAAATTGTTGAACACGGAGGCGCAACAAATACTTTTGACACTTTTTTTGAAAACAATTTAATCAGGCCGGTATAGTATCTAATTTACTGTATTTTTAATAATAAACCTCTATTAAAGCACGAGTCAGAGAACGGCTGGTGCTTTTTGTGTGTCCGAAAGCCGGGGCCGTCTATGAGTTTGGGAATGGAGATACGATTGCGCAGGATGATAGGAAATAAAATATAAATGTATCAAAAGCGTGTGTCTTTATTTAATAATTAGTGCTAAGATATATATGAAAGCCCCAGCCCCTTTAATTATCGCCGGAATAGAGATTTTAGAAAAAATAGGTTATATAATACCTCAGTATTGTTAAAAAACGTCCGGTTATTATGAAAGGCGGACATCAAAAAAGGAAATACGGGACAACTTTTAAGGGAAAAATCATAGCGCAGGCGCGGATGACTCTGACAGATAACGATGCTCTAATAGATATAATGTGATATGATAGCATACGGGAATCCTTGCCGTTTTGTGAGAGAAAATAAATAGATTTCAAATTATTTGAATTTCCGGAGGTAGGAGTTTGGATTTAGTTTATATCAATCAAATGTTAAGAAGAGAGAGCTTATATTGGGGTTCCTGCTGTTACGAAGATGTAGAATTAAAATTTGATGTTACGCCACATGAATATCTCGAATTTATGGAGGAGGATTTAAAGGGAGAAGATAAGCGGAATTTAATTAATGCATTATCTAATGCTAAAAGAGCGTTGGATTGTCAAATAGAATCTCTTTTATATGGATACTGTTTAAAAGCTTATACTGATAAGAAAAAGATGGCAATACCAAATAAGATTGATCTGTTAAACCGGTTAGGGATAATTGCACCCAGGATATTGAGAAAAATAAATAAAGTCAGGAATACAATGGAGCATGATTTTTATTGTCCTGGGATTGATGAGGTCCAGGACTTTGCTGATGTAATTTTATTATTTATAAGTTATACGGATAAATATTTATTTGAAACCAAAAAAGAGTGTGAATTAATCGATGACGAAAGCCAATTTTATTGCATACCGGAATTTGACAGAGATGAGCAGAAAATTATTGTTGATGTGAGAGGTTCGCTCCAAGGAACGCAAACTATTACATTTGAAGCGGGTAACGAGAACCTGGAGCTGTTTATAGAGTTTTTAAGGTTATATATTAATTTGATTTGTTAGCGTTTTATTATGTCCGGTTATTTAAAAGCTTTTTGATAAATAGATTGGTTCAGGTATTTCTAATGGAGGTAATCCGAAAGATTGATGCTGAATTTGTATCAGGTCCTTCTGGTAACATAATGTTTAATAGACGGGGAGAAGATTGATGAATGATTTATTAAAGAGTAAAGAATACGATTTTGTAAATGATAAGGACAAGCAGTTTATAGTGGCGTTTGATTCGGAAATGCAGAAACTGGGGTATACTTGTAACCGAACAATAGGAGAGGGATATTGCTGGGGAAAGAATATGATTATTTACACAAAAGCCGGAGTGAAAAGCAAAAAATCGTATGCCCGAATTTATTTACGGGATAATGACTTGATTCTCCGTATGTATTTCAGCAATGTAAATAGTCAGAAACAGGCTATTGAACAGGCCCCAGACTATATTCAGCATGCATTTACCGGTAATTATGGAGCTTGTAAGCATTGTCATAATATGAAAGAGGACGGTACATGCAGCCATAGAAAAAGCTATACGATTCACAATCAACAATACGAATTTTGTGATGGTTTTGCCTTTTGGTTCTTCTCTCCCGACCTTGCAGGAATACCGGAATACATCAAGTTGTTTCTTGCCTTTTATCCCGATAAAAAGCGAAAAGTGAACGTTGTGCTTTAATGTCCTGTTCTTACGGCATCCGCTTTATGCAGCCGGCCATGAAGGAGATTTGCTTGAAATCGGAAGCATGAACGCAGCATAGAATCTATGGCTATCCTGGCTATGCTGCTGCGCCCCGTTTAATTGAGGAAGTCCTGATTATGGAAGTCCTGACGGAACGGATAGCCCAAACGAGAATGAATAGACAGGAGGATGTTGAGTGAAGGTGCTGTTTATCGGCAATAGCCATACGTATTTTAATGATATGCCGCATTTGTTTTCGGACATGTGCAGAAAGGCCGGAGAGGCAGAGACAGATGTAACGATGATTGCCTATTCCGGACGAACGCTGGCGTGGCATGAAAAGGAGTATTTCTCCGTTCGTTTCAATCTTTTATATGGGAATTACGATTATTGTGTCATTCAACAGGCTGCACATCCTTTTCCGCCGGAGGAAGAGACGATACCTCATGCAGAGAGATTAATAAAGCTGTGTAAATCCGTGGGAACGGCGCCGGTGCTGTATATGACCTGGGCAGAAAAAGAGAAGCCGGAAAATCAGCGGAACATGATTGATACCTACACAAAACTGGCAAATGAGACAGGCACATTACTGGCGCCGATAGGCCGTATCTGGGCGAAAATCAGAGAGCGTTATCCGGACATTGAGTTATATTATAGGGATGGACAACACGCATCCGTTTACGGCGATTATCTGATTGCAGCCACGTTTTTTGCAGTTATCGCAAAGGGAGATGTGTCAAAGCTGGATGATATGGCATTGGATTTTACAAAAGGGATGGTTCTGGATTTTGAGAAACCGAGAGTCATTGAAGACAAAGAATCCATCGGGTGCAGATTAGAGGAAGAAAAATGCAGACGCATCAACCGGACGATAAAGGAAATCCTGTGAATTGGCTTATTGTAATCAGCTGCGTAGAATGCTTAAACTCAGTGTTAAGTCGGATTAAAGAAGTTTTGTGATTTGAATGGGATGCTTGGCAGCGCGGCTGATTTCACTATCGGATTGCGGCAATCCGTAAATTATGGAGAAATGCTTATGAAAAAAATAAAGTGGGCCATATTCCGGCGCGTTATGATAAATCCTTTGACCGCTGTTTTATACTGGGTTTTATGTTATCATCTGTATTCCCTGTGTCAATTTGGAAGGAAACAGAAAAATCTTCCGATTTTAGCGGCCTGCCTTCTGCTTTTTGCGGCGGTATTTTTTGCAGCGGTATTCAGGGCGACGAAAGCTGAGAGGGAACCGCAGGCAGAGGACGGTGCAATTGAGAATCGAAAGCCATTTGGAAAAAAGCTCATGTGGATTTCATTTATGGGTTTTGCTGTGCTCACTCTATATTATGGTCCGCTGATTTACAGAAGCGCCCAGGCTTATGAAGGCAGGTTATCCTGGTATATTGATGAAGCGAAACATAAAAGAAGCGTAGAGCTGGTACATGATAATATTTATTCAGATGGAATACAGGGCCTTTTTGATGATCTCGGCGAAAAATTGGAGCTTCCGGAGGAATTATATCTTTCTTCCGGCTTTAATCTTCATTTTGGTGAGGATGGAACTATTTATACCATTGATACATTTCTATATGGCTGGGATGAATACGGTAATAAGGAAAGCTATCTCATAAGCTACGACCGGGAAAAATCAGAAAATGAAATAACGGTCTATCTGGATAATGAAGTGTCAGGTGCCAGGGATGAGGATAAGCTCTTAAAACCAATGATCACAATATTAAGTCACGTGCCGATCAGGGAAACGGTCAGCATCTGGACGGAAAAGGAATATGGTATCCTATACTATGGGATGCGAAAATGGGGAGATAATTCGCAGGGAATCATCTTTATGGACGATCAGGGGGGGACCAGAGCGGCAGACAGAAGTCAGGCGGATATCCGGGGGTACACCGTATCGCTGTTCGTACCCGGAAAGGAAGATGAGATCACACCGGTAAGGTATTTACAGGTAGACAACCTCGAGTCCCCTGATTTTGGTGTGGCTGAGGAAAAAGACTCCGCTTCTCAAGCACACAGCTCTGCAGAAGAATTCTGTTTAGATCAGAAAGAATGTTTTCGTCTGAATCCTGTGGATGCGGCTCTGGGAAAAAGGTATTATTCTCTTGAAGGAAGTAAAGACAATGGAAAGACGTGGGAAGTCATAAACGAAGATCCGTTTCTTGGTCAGGGCGGCGGTGCGGCCGGCATCACATTTATTAATTCAAACCTTGGATTCATGGCTCTTTCTCATAACGGAGGGGATGAGGCGGAACTTTACCGGACAGAGGATGGCGGAAGGACTACAACGCGTGTTGAACTGCCGTATTCCGTCATGGAGGAAAAGCCCAACCCGGATGAACCCTTTGATTTTCCATCGATGCCGTATGAGGAGGATGGAACACTGAAAATGCTTATCGGGCAGGGGGCTGATGGCGATTATCATGGGGGCAGCAAGGGACTGTATCAGTCAACGGATCAGGGCAAGACCTGGGAATTTGTGGAAGAAATTGTTGATTAATTTGTTACTGCTCACAGAACTGCTCTTTTTGTCAGGGCTGTGAACCGTAACGTAAGTGTCCAATCTGGGCGGAAATATTTGGAGCAGGCAGTGTATTTTATTAAATCTTGTGATACACTGGATGTATATCAGGAATGGAGGTTGCGAAATATGGGAATTTGGATAAAAAAGCACTAACGGCAAGGTGTTGGTGTTTTACAAGCCTTGCTAATCAGACAGCAGAAGAATGAAAAGCGATTAGGAGGCAAAGGATGTCATATTTTTATTATCAGACTAAAAAGATTTATTATACAGAATCAGGAAAGGGAAAACCCGTACTCTTCCTGCACGGCAATACGGCATCTTCCAGGATGTTTGAATTACTTTTGCCCTTATATGAGGACCGGTTTCATGTGATACTCATTGATTTTTTAGGACATGGAAAATCGGACCGAATTGAGGAATTTCCGGCAGAGCTTTGGATGGAGGAGGCCAGACAGACAATCGCACTTCTGGAGCATTTGAAGCTGGAAAAGGTCAATCTTGTGGGAACGAGCGGCGGTGCCTGGGTTGCCGTCAATACTGCTTTAGAGCGCCCCGGGCTGGTTGGCAGAGTGGTGGCGGACAGCTTTGACGGCAGAACATTGGCTGATGATTTTTCAAAGAATCTGATTCAGGAACGGACCGGCGCCAAAACGGATAACATGGCGGTAGAATTTTATCAATGGTGTCAGGGAGAAGACTGGGAGCGTGTTGTGGATTTAGATACAAAAGCCCTGCTCCAATGTGCTGGAGAAAAGCTGCCGTTATTTTCAAAGCCGCTTCACAGTCTGCAGGTTCCGCTTCTGCTTATGGGAAGCGAAGGCGATGAGATGTCAAGGGCGGATTTTCAGGACGAATATCGTGCGATAGCCGGAGAAACGGGAGCTGAAATTTGTATATTTGCGGAAGGACGGCATCCGGCAATTCTTTCCAACGCAGAAGAAGCGGCGGAACGGATTAGTAAATTTCTGGAGTGACAAAATTAAAAAGCGAATATAGTGTATAAAATACAGGACACCAGATAGTACGGGCTACTGGTGTCCTTATTGCTTTCATAGCGGGATTCCTCCTATTAAATTAACAGGAATTGTTTTAGTTAACAACAATTTTAACGGGGGAACACTTCCCGCTATTGCATTTGCTTTCAGAAACGCTGCAAGCGGCAACTCCCAATGTAATATCCATCAGAGCTTTTAATATAATTTTATCTCCTGCTTTTGAAATCGGTTTTTCCACTGAAATACGGCCGTCTGTGTTAATTTTCGTGTGCATAAATAAATTGACGGGTGTGATAATGGGACGTTGCTCTCCAAGCGCTCTGTTAATATTGTCAAAGCAATTTGGATGATCTTTGCCATTATGATAGAAGAAGTCATACATTTCCGGCCGGCAGCATGGATGGAGCAAATCATGCTCTCCTACATCGTCAAAAATAACCTCCATCATGGGATGGTATAGATTTGTATAAATAATATCACCAACATTTATTTTCAGAGACTCGTTACAGTCAATCGTCACTCCTGCTGAAAGAAATTCATTCTCATTTCCGTCCGCTTCAGCGAAAAAATCCACTACTTGACCGCCTTCAATATCGATCACTGTGATGCTTTGGCCCTGCTTAACATCAATTTTCATTCCTGAACATGCCGAAATGATATACTCTTTACTCATATTTTTACTCTCCTCAAATTCCGATTTAGCTAATTATACAATATTTCAGGACAGAAATATAGCAGTGCATATTTATTTTTGAAAAGTATATGGCATCAAAAAGAGATAGGAGAAGGATGATATAAGTGATCTAATTTAGCGAAAAATCTGAAATATTTCTTACAATGTTCTCTATAAATTCAGAATTATTAAGAAATTTTTTATTGGATATGAATGGCAAATCGTATATACTTTACTTGAAAGTAAATAAATGCTCTGCACGGCTTAAAGGGCCGGCGGGTATTAACCATGAAAAGGAGAAGAGAATATTGAGAAAATATCGTTTATATGCAGCAGGAATTTGTACGGTTTTGGCGCTTGGCATAGGCGGCTGCGCATCCAATGGGGCATCCGCTGCCACGGAAACCCGTCAGGAGAGCCAGGAGGCATCCAAAGAGGAGACAACAGAAGCTGACACTGCGGCGGAGTCAGCGGCGGATAACGTTGAGGATATGAACGGGCAGGATGCACTTCAGTCCCTCCGTATCTACGGGCCGGTAACAAAGCAGGAGGATGGCAGGCTGTCCATTGACAACCAGTCGGATATGAGTATCAGCGGAGAGATCATCCTCAATGTTTCTGAGGAGTATACTTACATCCTCGATGCTGTAACCGGACTTCCGCTTAAGGAAGAGGATATTAAAGATGGGGATACCATCTATGTATACATCGGGCCGGCCATGACCATGAGCCTCCCTCCAATGACAAATGCAGACGTGATTTTTGCCAACATACCCGCTGATGCGAAGGTACCGGACTATATAGAAGTGCAGTCCCTGGTTACGGATGCAGCCACTTCAAAGTCCGTCCTGACAGCGGCAGACGGCACAGAGTACACGGTGGAATCCGATTGCAACATATTTCCATATCTCACGAGGAACATTGTGACACTGGATGATCTGACACAGGGCAGAAAATGTGTCGTATGGTCGGATGAGGACAACGCGGCTCTGCAGATTATGGTTTTTGCAGAATAAAATCCAGACAGCTTCCATGAGCTGAATCAAACTTAACCTTTCAGGCCCCTGGCCGTCGGAACGTATGCCATATCCGATAGCCAGGGGTCTTATTTGACGGTGACCTGTGCGCGCAGCGTGCAGGTTATCGTTGTTTCAATAGAAGGATTTGTACAATTTTAAATATTTCTCTTGACAATCCGTCCGGATAACAGTATTATAAAGATACAACAACTGTATTTGAAAAAGTTACAGATGAAAACGAAGATAAATTCAGGAAAGTTAAGGAAGGAGACAGGATTATGGCAGTACAGGAGATTAAAAATAATTTTGAAGAGACGGTATTAAAGGCAAAGGGGCCGGTTATTGTGGATTTCTGGGCGCCATGGTGCGGTTATTGCCGACGCCTTTCCCCGGCGATTGAACGCATGTCGGAAGAACATGGTGAGACGGTTAAGATGGTGAAGCTTGATATAGACGAGGAACCTGAACTTGCTGAGAAGTATGACATAGACACGATACCTTCCCTGCTTCTGTTCCGTGACGGCGAACTGGTCAGCTCTGTTGTCAACCCGGGTTCACAGGATGCAGTTGAAGACTGGCTCAGAGAAAACGGCGCCTTATAGGATTGTAAGGCAGGAATGGTACAAAGGAGGTACATGATGAAACAGATATCCTATGATGTTGCGGTTATCGGCGGCGGGCCGGGCGGCTATGCCGCAGCTCTCTACTGTGCGAGAAGCGGGTTTTCGGTGATTGTGCTGGAACAGCTTTCTCCGGGAGGACAGATGGCAACCACCGGACAGGTGGATAATTATCCCGGTTTTGAGGAGGGGATTGACGGCTTTGAACTGGGAGAGAAGATGCAGAAAGGAGCCGAACGTTTCGGTGCGGAGACTGCGTTTGTCAGCGTCAAATCGGCAGAACTGACCGGTGATATTAAAAAAATCACCACCTCAAAGGGAGAGATCGAGGCCAGAGCGGTGATACTTGCAACCGGAGCTTCTCCCCGGGAATTGGGGCTACAGAGGGAGAAAGAGCTGCGCGGACGGGGAGTCGCTTACTGTGCCACCTGCGACGGAATGAGATACCGCGACAAAACGGTAGTCGTTGTGGGAGGCGGCAACAGTGCGGCGGCGGACGCCCTCTATTTGGCTAAAATCTGCAAAAAGGTATATCTGGTTCACCGGCGCGACAGCCTGCGGGCCTCTAAAATCTATATGGACCCATTGATAGACAGTGGGATAGAATTTGTCTGGAACAGCCGGGTGATAGAGATACACGGCGATAAGAAAGTTACGGGCGTTACCGTGGCATCTTTAGACGGTCCGGCGAAGGAGATTTCCTGTGAGGCCGTATTCGTTGCAGTCGGCCGGATTCCTGATACGGAGCTGTTCCGGGGCCAGGTCGACCTCGATGGGACTGGTTACATCATAGCTGATGAGACGACGAAGACGAATCTCCCGGGCGTTTTTGCCGTTGGCGATGTCCGCACGAAGCCGCTGCGTCAAATTGTTACGGCTGCCGCCGACGGCGCGGTCGCTTCACGGTTTATCGAGGAATACTTTGCATGATTTAGTGCGGGAAGGTCTGAAAACCCATATTTTTTGCTGGGTTTTCAGGCCTTTTTTGTATTGACGGCGGTGACCTGTGCGCCGAGCGTGCAGATTTTTATAATATTTTTGAACCAATGGAATTTCAGAATTTTGCCCGGGACATGGTACAGAAACGGGATAGGATCTGGTTCAGCAGACAGGGGCCAGATTTAAGAAGGGGGACAGGGTATATCTGATTGAACGGAAAGATCAGATGAGCCAGGCGTGAATTATAAAATGAAATGATTTAATCCTTATATTTCCCGTGCACCAGACATATCACGATATAGATTAGCATCAACGGTTTCAGAAGCGATATGATATCCGTTATAATAAATCCCTGTAATCTCAAAAAGACCGGCTCCGACCACATCAGGATAAAAAAACCAATGACGCAGATGCGAAAAAGCAGCTCCCATGCGTTTTGACCGTTGTCCAACTTCGGCCGGATTGTCCCATGCAGAGCCGAAGTTGCCCCACGCTCTTTTGGCATTTTATAAAGTTTCACGCACAGTCCAATAAAGGCCAGCAGTTTTACGAGAAAAAACACCGCTCCCTCTTTGCGCCCATTCTCCCAAAACAGAAAAATCACATTTCCTGCAAAGCCGTAAAGCAGATATGGGACATAGAATAATAAAGCCCAAAGGATTCCCCGGCGGCGCAGGACAATCGGCTGGGAGCCGTCAGGCTTTTTTCGGTAAATCAGGCGTTCTCCGATGTAATAGGCAAACAGAATACCAAAGGCAGCCGCATATCCTGCGCTCTTAAGTCCTACCGGCATTTCCCAGCTCTCAGCCATGTATCCGCGGAAAACTTGAGTTGAGCCCATGAAAATCCATTCCGCCAATACGATTAGTATGAAAACGATCTGCAGTCCGGGTATTTCCATCTGCTTGCCTCCTTTCTCCTCTTACCAAGTTATCATCCAAACGCCCCTGAACCGTTACAGAACATCCTATGCGGCTCAGGGGAGCTTTGCGGTTATCTCAGTTTCAGACCGTCCTTAAAGGCATTGCCGGCTTTCGCGCCAAGCTTTAAATACGTGTGATTGACAGGATCGAATGTGATGGGATCCAGCTTGCCGGGGTCGATTTTCCCGTTTTCTCCAAGTATGCGTTCGTCCGCACTGACGTTGACAATTTCGCCCGTCAGACGGCAGGATTCAGCGTCATAATGGACCAGGGTACACTCTAACGCCATCGGAAGCTCGTCAATGAGCGGTGCATCCACAAATTCAGCCTTTGTAGTATGGAAACCGGCCTTTGCCAGTTTATCCGGGACATCGTTGGCTGAGACAATGCCCACATAGTCACATTCCGTCACATGGGCGGCATCTGCCATGCTGACGGTAAAAGCACCGCGTGCCAGAATGTTCTTTACGGTTTTGTGTTCTGCACTCAGACACATGGAAATTTGCGTGTCATCGCTGATACCGCCCCATGCGGCATTCATTGCATCGGCAGTTCCATTTTCATCATACGTCGCAATGATCAGCACCGGCTGCGGATAAGTATACGGTTTAGCTCCAAAATTTTTCCTCAAGATTAACGCCTCCTTACTATTTCTTGGCAACATCTTTTATCGTTGGATGCAGCATATTATATAACTTCTAATTGTCATGATGTTGGGGTCAAAAGGTCTTTTGACCCCTTTGATACCGGATTGCTCCGCACTGCGTGCTCTCACAATCCTCAAAAACATTCGCAATCCGCTCATTTTTCTGCGAAAAATGGCTTCTTACTCATGTTTTTGGCGGGTCCCAAGATTAAAAATCTTCATGCAAACAAGCTTGCATCAGATTTCCAACCTTTTGACCCTGGTATCATGTCATATTTTGGTTATGAAATATATTGATTATACAGGATTTTGCCCTAAAAGTAAAGGAAGCCGGAGCAGCAAAACATTTGGAAATATGACAGGGATATCCGGGAATTTCATTCCGGTTCCGTACTCCCGCTCTCTGCGCTTGGAGCGGTGATTGTGGCGGATGCCGGCAGAAATTGCTTGAAAATTGATTTGTGATCGATTATAATAACTAAATCAACTAAATAAAATCTTCAGGGCAGGGTGAGATTCCCTACCGGTGGTATAGCCCACGAGCCGCAAGGCATGATTCGGTGTAACTCCGAAGCCGACAGTACAGTCTGGATGAAAGAAGATAATGGAAGCAGGATATTATTATTCTGTGTATTAGAAATTTGCTCTGGGATGTTTTCAGCATTCCGGAGCTTTATTTTTTATTTAACAGGAGAGTTTCCCTGTTAAATAAAAAATGCTCCGCGCAGGTACACACTGCGGCGGCAAGGAATTATGCCGCTGTAGCGATCCTCCGCAAACGGAGAATATTCTATTTCTGTTCCACGCTGTCATGCCCTGAGCTTTTGCTCAGGGCTTTTTAATTTAACAGGAAAGTTCTCCTGTTAAATTAAAACCGCTCCGCGGAGGAGCGCAGCTCTAAAGAGGGCTTGTTCACTAAGCTCGTTACACTCGCTAAGTGAGCCAATGCCTGCGGCATAAGGGAATCATGTCGCCGAAGCGACCCGCCGCAGGCGGAGAATCCCGTGAGCGGGTTTCATTCTTGATTGGAGGTAAATTTTATGTTAAACGATGAGAAATATATGCGTATGGCGCTGAGTCTGGCCAGGAAAGGCTGCGGCCTGGCGGCGCCGAATCCGATGGTGGGAGCCGTGATTGTTAAGGAAGGGCGCGTGATCGGCAGGGGATATCATCAGAAATACGGAGGCCCCCATGCGGAACAAAACGCACTTTCTTCCTGTACGGAGCCGCCGCAGGGGGCAGTGATGTATGTGACTTTGGAGCCGTGTTGCCATTCAGGGAAACAGCCGCCCTGCGTGAAGGCCATTTTGAGGGCTGGAATCAGCCGTGTGGTGGTCGGTTCAGCCGATCCAAACCCTCTTGTCGGAGGGAAGGGGATCCGTATCCTGCGGGAACACGGTGTCAGCGTGACCGAGGATATCCTCCGGGAGGAATGCGCCAAATTAAATGAAGTGTTCTTTCATTACATCAGGACAGAGCATCCCTTTGTAGTTATGAAATATGCCATGACGATGGACGGAAAAATTGCAGCCGTCACCGGGGAATCTAAATGGATTACGGGAGAAGCGGCCAGGCATCATGTGCAGAAACTGCGTCACCGCTACACCGCCATTATGGCAGGGGGGGG
>OAWV01000318.1_pt1 | contig 41696 bp, 38 predicted proteins | sample 1495551 | NCBI WGS metagenome assembly OAWV01 (sample SAMEA2580245, study PRJEB22360) | human gut metagenome | biome: human gut; feature: human-associated habitat; material: faeces | place: Denmark | collected 2008/2010 | reverse complement strand
ACAAAGCCTCCCTGAAATATCTCAGCGATCACCCGAAACTGCAGGGTATTGCCCAGCAGAACAGCTTTAAACACACCTGATAACATAACGTTGTAAAAACCGAATGCCCAGCCTTTAAAAAAACAGCTGGGCATTCGGTTGCTTATTAATCGCAATAATATATTGGCTGTCTATTCATCGTGTTGATAAGATATATGTTATATGAATGTTTATTAAATGTAGCGATTACCTTTAATGTCACGAAAAGGGATTATTTGCTTACTATTAATTTCCCTGCGTTCTTAAACACGTTTTTGTATTATAAATCCAGTCATCCTGCCCGTAGAACATCACACATTATCATCCTGTTCTCCCGCTTCGTTTAAATTTATTTATCAATCAATTTGACTTAAGAGGGCGGCGTGCTACATTAATAAACAGTAATATGTTTATGTAATATTAAGTCAACTATGCAATCACTACATGGGAATTGTCTAATTGCGTATGCAAGACATAAATATATTCTCACCATGGTTAATGGTGAATATCGCTATTTTAATGGCGGTGACCTGGTTTTTGCGGATGCAAGCCAAATTCGAGTAGATAAGTGTGTTGAAAATTTTGTATTCGTGTCAAGGGACACGCTTTCATTATTTCTCCCGATGCTCAAGGAGGAGGCATTAAATCTTCATGCACATAAAAAAGTTTCTTCATTACTCGTTCATCACTGTAGTAGAGATATTCCTGTTTTTCAGGAAGTTGCGCAACTATCGCAGAATAAGAATCTTCGCTATGCAGAAATGCTACGTAAAAGAGCATTAATCTTTGCGTTGTTATCTGTTTTTCTTGAGGATGAGCACTTTATACCGCTGCTTCTGAACGTTTTACAACCGAACATGCGAACACGAGTTTGTACGGTTATCAATAATAATATCGCCCATGAGTGGACACTAGCCCGAATCGCCAGCGAGCTGTTGATGAGTCCAAGTCTGTTAAAGAAAAAATTGCGCGAAGAAGAGACATCATATTCACAGTTGCTTACTGAGTGTAGAATGCAACGTGCTTTGCAACTTATTGTTATACATGGTTTTTCAATTAAGCGAGTTGCAGTATCCTGTGGATATCACAGCGTGTCGTATTTCATTTACGTCTTTCGAAATTATTATGGGATGACGCCCACAGAGTATCAGGAGCGATCGGCGCAGAGATTGTCGAACCGTGACTCGGCGGCAAGTATTGTTGCGCAAGGGAATTTTTACGGCACTGACCGTTCTGCGGAAGGAATAAGATTATAGAGTTTTACTCAGACATAAAAAAAACCCGGCATAGGGGACCGGGAAGAGGATAGTCTGCCGTCTCCAGACTAATAAACCGTTATAACACTCCCTGTTGGCACGGGAAACTTTGTGCTCTCAGTAAGTTAAATATAACTTTTACTGGAAATAAGATCAGCCATTTTTTTATAAACATAAGCTATACGCTGTGCGAAAATATATTCGTGCTGCATTTGCTTATTATCAATTAACTGTTATGCAAAACTACTTTGTGGATAAATTTTGGTCCTACCAAATCTGGCAGTTTTTGCGCTAAGAAACAGTCTGGCATCATTTCATTAGTATACTGAAATTGAAATAATCGCAGTATGAAATATAAGGGATAATCATGACTCATGTCTGCTCGGTGATCCTCATTCGTCGTTCATTCGATATTTATCATGAACAGCAAAAAATATCGCTGCATAACGAGAGTATTCTGCTGCTGGAGAAAAATTTGGCAGACGATTTTGCGTTTTGTTCACCGGATACGCGACGACTGGATATCGATGAGCTGACAGTTTGCCATTACTTACAAAATATTCGTCAGCTACCACGCAATTTAGGGTTACACAGCAAAGACCGTTTGTTAATTAACCAGTCACCCCCCATGCCGCTGGTGACGGCGATTTTTGATAGCTTCAATGAATCCGGGGTAAATTCACCGATACTGAGCAATATGCTCTACCTTTCCTGTTTATCGATGTTTTCTCATAAGAAAGAACTGATCCCCTTACTTTTCAATAGCATCAGCACTGTTTCAGGAAAAGTTGAACGCCTTATTAGCTTTGATATCGCCAAACGTTGGTATCTGAGCGATATCGCGGAAAGAATGTATACCAGCGAGAGTCTAATCAAAAAAAAGTTGCAGGATGAAAATACCTGTTTCAGTAAAATATTACTCGCCTCCAGGATGTCGATGGCCAGACGATTACTCGAGTTACGTCAAATTCCTCTGCATACTATTGCGGAAAAATGTGGCTATAGCAGTACATCGTACTTTATAAACACATTTCGACAATATTATGGTGTAACGCCACATCAGTTTGCGCAACATTCGCCAGGTACCTTTTCCTGACATATTTCGCATTTGAATATTGGTCAGGATCTCACACCTGCTTCATGTGAAACTCTTCCCTGATGATTTCTGCCGGGCTACCGGCTAGTTCTCTTTCGCAGTTTGCCAGGCGGTATCGGTATTTTCAGGAGGAAAAGACTCGGCATGTTTGGGATTATTAAGCTGACAATTCATACGATTACGGGAATGTGGGTCAGTATTGTGTTGTTCAAATTGATGACGAATGGCTGGAGTGGTTTCTACTTTCAGTGCTGTGTACTAAGCCTGGTATTCCTGACGGTTAGCTGGTTGTTGAGTGGTGAATGGTTTGCAGGAAAGAGTAAGGCTGAACCTTCACGTTCAACCTTACTCTCATTTACACGTTACGCTTTTTTAAAGCGGGCAAAGAGATGTTCCACTACAACGAAAAAGACCGGAACGAAGTAAATTGCCAGCACTGTTGCGGCAAACATCCCGCCCATCACGCCGGTACCTACCGCGTTTTGCGCGCCAGAACCGGCACCATGACTGATAACCAGCGGCAGCACGCCGAGAATAAAGGCCAGAGAGGTCATCAGGATTGGGCGTAAACGCATCCGCGCCGCTTCGATGATTGCCTCTATCGGCGTTTTCCCTTCTTTCTGCATCATCTCAACGGCAAATTCGACAATCAGGATGGCGTTTTTGGCGGAAAGCCCGATGGTGGTCAGCAAACCAACCTGGAAGTAGACGTCATTACTTAAGCCGCGCAGATCGGTGGCCAGTAATGCGCCAACGACGCCTAACGGAACAACCAACATCACCGAGAACGGAATTGACCAGCTCTCATAGAGTGCGGCGAGGGCGAGGAACACCACGACCAGTGAAATCGCATACAGCGCAGGAGCCTGATTTGAGGATAACGCTTCCTGATACGATAGTCCGGTCCATGAGTAGCCGACGCCTGCCGGAAGTTTAGCGACCAGGTCTGCCATAAATTTCATGGCGTCACCGGTACTTTTCCCGGCCGCCGCTTCACCTAAAATCTCCATTGACGGGATGCCGTTGTAGCGTTCCAGTCGCGGTGAACCATAGGTCCATTCGGTAGACGAGTAGGCAGAAAGCGGTGCCATCGTGCCAGAGGCGTTGCGTACATACCATTGGTTGATGTTATCCGGCAACATACGGAACGGCGTGCCTGCCTGGACATACACTTTTTTCACCCGCCCCTGGTTGAGGAAGTCGTTCACGTAGCTGCTGCCGAAGGCGGTGGAAATTGTCTGGTTGATATCAGACAGCGCCACGCCCATCGCTTCAGCTTTCGCAGCGTTGACGTTCACTTTGAACATCGGCGTATCTTCCAGGCCGTTCGGGCGTACCCCGGTGACCTGATTCGGTGATTGCGCTGCCAGTGATAACAGCTCGTTTCGCGCCTGGGTTAGTTTTTCGTGCCCCAGGTTACCGTTGTCCAGCAGTTCCATATCAAAACCTGACGCGGTACCCAGTTCAGCCACCGCGGGTAAGTTGAACGGGAAGACGACGGCTTTATTGATACTGCTTAACGCAATCATTGCCCGCTGAATGATCGCGGTAACCGAGTTTTCCTCACCGACACGTTCAGACCACGGCTTGAGACTGATAAACGCCAGGCCGTTGTTTTGCCCCTGACCGCTGAAGCCAAAGCCGCCAACGGTAAACACCGACTGGACATTATCTTTCTCTTTAGTCAGATAATAATCCGTCACCTGTTGCAGCACTTTCGTGGTGTTAACCATGGTGGCACCGGAAGGTAACTGCGCGGTGGTCATAAATACCCCCTGATCCTCTTCTGGTAAGAAAGAGGTCGGCGTGCGCAGGAACAGCACCGCCATCCCGGCGCAAATCAGCAGGTAGACCACCATGTAGCGACCGGTACAACGCAACAGCGAGCGGGTGCTATCGGTATAGTGTTGAGTTGATTTTTCAAACAGCGTGTTGAAGCGTGCGAACAGGGCGTTAGGTTTGTGACCGCCTTCCGGCGCGGCTTTCAGAATGGTGGCGCACAGGGCAGGGGTCAGGCTCATTGCCACAAATACTGAAAGCAGCATGGAGGAGATCAGCGTGATGGAGAACTGGCGGTAGATCTCCCCGGTTGCACCGCTCATAAAGGCCATCGGCATAAACACTGCGGAAAGAACAACGGCAATACCGACCAGCGCACGTTGGATCTGCCCCATCGATTTATGCGTCGCTTCCTTCGGCGGTAGCTTATCTTCCGCAATGACACGCTCGACGTTCTCCACCACCACGATGGCGTCATCCACCAGTAACCCTATCGCCAGCACCATCCCGAACATAGTCAACGTGTTGATGGTGAAACCGACCGCCGACAAGATCGCAAACGTCCCGAGAATAACCACCGGTACGGCAATCGTCGGGATGATTGTGGCACGGAAATTCTGCAAAAACAGATACATGACCAGGAAGACTAGGATGATAGCCTCAACCAGTGTTTTGAAAACTTCCTGAATAGAAATTTCGATAAACGGCGTGGTGTCGTAAGGATAAACCGTCTTCAGACTTGCCGGGAAATAGGCTGATAAGCGGTTCAGTTCCTCTTTGACTGCCCGCGAGGTATCCAGGGCGTTTGCTCCGGCAGCCAGTTTGATGGCGATCCCGGCAGCAGGTTTGCCGTTATAGCGCGCCACGGTGGAATAATCTTCCGCCCCAAGTTCGACGCGAGCGACATCACGCAGCAGCACTTGCGAACCATCTTGCTGAACTTTCAACAGGATTTTGCCAAATTCTTCCGGCGTTTGCAGACGCGTCTGCACAATGATCGAGGCGTTTAGCTGCTGGTCTGCCGCCTGTGGCATGCCACCCAGTTGACCACCGGAAATCTGGTTGTTTTGCACCTTAATCTGGGAAATAACATCGGAAGGTACCAGGTTATATTTATTGAGTTTTTGCGGGTCCAGCCAGATACGCATGGCATACTCGGAACCAAAGAGTTGTACGCTACCAACGCCCGCGGTACGGCTTAGCGGGTCTTTGATATTAGACGCTACATAGTCCGCGATATCGTACTGGTTGAGGCTGCCGTTATCAGAAATAAACGCCGCTACCATCAGGATATTACTGCTCGACTTATCGACGCTAATCCCCTGCTGCTGCACTGCTTCAGGTAATGAAGGCATAGCGAGTTGCAGTTTATTTTGCACTTGAACCTGTGCGATATCAGGAGATGTCCCAGTCTCGAAGGTCAGAGTGATAGAGGCATTGCCCGCCGCATCACTGGTTGAAGACATGTACATCAGGCCATCAAGCCCATTCATATTTTGCTCAATCACCTGAGTGACCGAGTCTTCTACCGTTTGCGCATCGGCACCTGGATAGGTAGCGCTGACGGTAATGGTCGGTGGCGCAATCTGCGGATACTGCGCAACCGGTAAGTTCATGATCGCCAGACCACCTGCAAGCATCATAATAATGGCAAGTACCCAGGCAAAAACCGGGCGATCAATAAAATAGTTAGCCATGAAAGTCCCCTTAAGCCTGCAACGTTATTGTTTCGATTCGGTGCTGGCGTTTTCCTGGCTGGAGGAAATTGCTCGTGCTTTGATACCCGGACGAATGCGTTGCAAACCGGAAACGATCACCCGATCGCCAGCCTGCAAGCCAGAGGTGACGACCCACTGGTCGCCGATGGCTTTGCTGGCTTCAATTTCGCGTAGCTGCACGACATCGTCTTTATCCAGAATGAGCGCCGTTGCTTTACCCTGGGCGTTGTGGGTGACGCCTTCCTGCGGCACCAGTAATACATTCTGGCGGCTACCTTCATCCACTAATGCCGTGACGTACATGCCAGGCAGCAAGTCACCATTTGGGTTGGGGAAAATCGCCCGTAACGTCACGGAGCCCGTGGTTTCATCCACTGTCGGGTCGGAGAATTTCAGCGTGCCGGTCTGGCTGTAGCGTTTACCATTTTCCAGATTGAGCTGTACTGGCGTACTGCCCTGAACCTGTTTGATTTGCCCACTGGCGACCTCTTCTTTCATGCGTAAGAAATCTTGCACCGACTGCGTGAGATCGACATAAATCGGGTCCAGACGTTGTACGGTAACCAGCGAATCTGCCTGATTAGCGGTAACGAGTGCGCCGACGGTCACCGACGATTTCCCGCTGACGCCCGTAATCGGCGAGGTGACATTCGCGTATTGCAGATTGATCGTCGCCTGTTCAACAGCCGCTTTGGCGACGGTGACATTGGCTTCTGCTTCATTCAACTGGGTGCGCGCGGTGTCGTAATCCTGACGGCTAACGTAGTTGGTCTTCAGCAACGATGCCTGGCGGTTAAAGGTGATGCGGGCATTGCTGGCGGTAGAGAGCGCTTTCGCCAGCGAGCCTTTGGCGGAGTTTAGCTCGGCCTGTAAAGGTGCAGGATCAATCTGATACAGCGAATCGCCCTGGTTCACTTTATCGCCTTCGATAAAGTTGCGTTTAATGATAATACCGCCCACCTGGGGACGTATCTCGGCAACTTCATAAGGAACGGTTCTACCGGGCAATTCGCTCAACACATTGACCGAACCGGGGGAGAGTGTGACGACACCGACCTCAGGCGTCATGGCGGCGGCGTTTTCCGCCGATTTGTCATCGCAGGCGGTGAGCATCGCGCCGCAGAATAACAACGGTATTAACAGCTTTCTTCTTCTGTTCATTTTAGTCCCTGAAAATTCTTGAGAAATAACGGTTCTTTAAATTGCGCGCGAGGAGAGATATGAGGGATTTACAGACCAGCGGCATAGTGGGGTTGTCAGCCAGTAAGGTGGGATACAGGCACAGTGATCGACATGGTGAGGTCAACGACAAAAAAAATGTTGCCGTTCTGCCAACAGTTCCTGCCAGCATTCGGGCAACGAAGGGTTCTACTGGTGGATACACATACCAGGGGAATAAAGTCGTTTTAGCCTCTCCTTTAGTAATCACCGGGGGTAATGAAATCAGCATCTGCATCCCTCGTCATGCCAGCCATCAATTTCAGTTGCTTATGTCCTGACTAAAAATAAGATGTGATACCCAGGGTGACGATGTCGCTCATACGTCTTAGTTTCAGCTTGTACATAATGTTGAATTTCTGAATCTTTAATGTTTGTTGCGAAATATTGAGCGTCGACGTGATATTGCTTTCATTTTTATTTTTCAGAATCAGTTGCATAATTTTGAACTGATTATGTGAAAAGCATAATTGTGAATTCTTATGGGGCAAGTGTTTACCATAAGTAATCTCAAGAAGATTTTTGATACTTTCTTTGCGGCTAACAAAATAAATAGGCGCTTTAGCTTTTAGTTTACTGATGTGATAAGGTGCCAAAACAATAATTCTCTCGGCATCTAATTTCTCCAGAAATTTAATCGCTTCTTCATCAAGGATATGATTGTGATAGGTATCAATGATAACCTTGAAGGGTTTATTGCCTACTTTTTTGATCTCTGACAGGGAATTGATTTTTATCATTTCGTGATTATCTTTCAACTGCCAAAAGCCCTGTAAAAGAAAAGAATCTTTCGTCATGAGAAAAATCATAACTTGCTCCTTAGCCGTTATCGTTTCGAATATGTCATCCTTTTCATTATTTACATCCTTGTCCGAATCGTTGTTCAATATAGTAAACGCCTATAAGAACTTTACCCTTCGTGAACTAATACGTCTATTAACACTAATCAATACTTCAGATTTATCCATCACGCACTCCATATATTGATCCTAAGTAAGATTCCTGGTTGTTATCAGCTTGTAAATAGCAAACAAAAAGTTAACGTTTGCGGATTACTGCCCAAGAATAAGTTATCAATAACCAGTTTGTGATCTCTGAAGAATATTACTAAAGTTAAAATGTAATCCGATTTAAATATCGAGTCTCCTTGTTTCGACTTAAGCTGGCAATTGGATTGCCAGCTTTCTTTTAACGCATTGAAATTACCTGAGTAAATAACGCATTCATGTCTTCAGGTTTTTATATAGCGTCTGGAGACACGGATATTTATGCAATGTAATCAACGCCAGTTGCAAAAAAATGAACCCGGATTACTTATTTAACCGCCCATAGCATCAACGCTTACGGAACTCTTTGTTCACTTTCCCACAGCACTTTTAAAACATTAAACCTGACTACGGAAAATATCAGCCATGATAATGTTTGAAATGGCTAATTTGCCATGGAGTGAAAAAAATTAGATGAAATTCAGTAGGTTGAAATAATCACTAGCAGGTTATTATTTCAATGATAGTGCGCAATTGATCTACAACACTGCGTAGCGGAGAGAGTATTAATCGGATCATAGTCACATAAAGTGACTATGATCCGGGTGACAACCGGGGTAATTATTGCTGCTTAACGAACAAACTGGCGAAGCTGAACAGGCTGGCGGCGCTAAATATCAGTTCAATTCCCACCAGTGTGGAAACCAGCGTTACAGACACCATCGGCGTTGCACCAAGGAATATCCAGGCAATGACGATATCCAGCACACCAATAACGAGCTGTAGCCAGCTGCCTTTCATTGAACGCTGACGATACCAACTCATCAGGCGAATAACCCCTGCAACACAGAACAAACCGGCAATAAATGCCGCAATGGCAAAAATGCCCAGCTCCGGTGCGCGGATGAAGAAATAGCCGATCAATAAATAGGCGACTGCGACGAGGAAACCGGATAATACCGGCCAGAAATTATGACTGCGGTTGCTGAATAACCCGACAATAAGCGCAATACCCGAGCAGATTAATAATGCACCCACTACTGTGCTTAAAATATCGCCAGAGACGAACGGGAAACTGATACACAGCAACCCGACGATAAACAGCAGCACGGCAATAAACTGGATTGCTCTGCGATGTTTTTTAAGCATCTCCAGATCAAACTTCAAAATTGTTGCCTTATCTATATATAACATAGAACCACCCTATAAAATTAAGAAGAAAATCCCCTGCTATCAATCTATGCCAAAAACGCGTCTAAGAATGCAGTCGATTTAATAAAAATTTCCTAATTGCAGTATCTGATGCATCTGTAACTCATTGTATTGAAATAAAAATATCTGATTTTGATATTTTCCATCAACATGACATATACAGAAAACCAGGTTATAACCTCAGTGTCGAAATTGATTCGTGACGGCTCTTTCACTTTATAGTTGAGGATATTACGATGAAAAAAGTATTAGGCGTTATTCTTGGTGGTCTGCTTCTTCTGCCAGTTGTGAGCAATGCAGCGGATGCGCAAAAAGCAGCTGATAACAAAAAACCGGTCAACTCCTGGACCTGTGAAGATTTCCTGGCTGTGGACGAATCCTTCCAGCCAACTGCAGTTGGTTTTGCTGAAGCGCTGAACAACAAAGATAAACCAGAAGATGCGGTTTTAGATGTTCAGGGTATTGCAACCGTAACCCCAGCTATCGTTCAGGCTTGTACTCAGGATAAACAAGCCAACTTTAAAGATAAAGTTAAAGGCGAATGGGACAAAATTAAGAAAGATATGTAATTCCGGGAATGCGTTACATCGTACTTCCTTGCATATTGAACAGGCCGGAATATCTTCTTTAAAAGCAGCTATTCCTCCTGTTCATATATAATCTCTATATTGAATGGGTTACAAAATGAATATTTCATCTCTCCGTAAAGCGTTTGTTTTTATGGGCGCTGTAGCGGCTTTGTCACTGGTGAACGCACAATCTGCGCTGGCAGCCAATGAATCCGCTAAAGATATGACCTGCCAGGAATTTATTGATCTGAATCCAAAAGCAATGACCCCGGTTGCATGGTGGATGCTGCATGAAGAAACAGTATATAAAGGTGGCGATACCGTTACTTTAAATGAAACCGATCTCACTCAAATTCCTAAAGTGATCGAATACTGTAAGAAAAACCCGCAGAAAAATTTGTATACCTTCAAAAATCAAGCATCTAATGACTTGCCGAATTAATGAGGTACAAGTAAAAAGGAGTAGCAAGTTGAGCCATCTTGCTGCTCCTTTTTGCATTTTTATATGACAGCAGAATTTATTATACGTCTTATACTCGCGGCAATTGCCTGTGGCGCTATTGGCATGGAAAGGCAAATGCGCGGCAAAGGAGCAGGGTTACGCACACATGTATTAATTGGCATGGGAAGCGCCCTGTTTATGATTGTTTCGAAATATGGTTTTGCTGATGTGCTGTCTTTAGATCACGTCGGACTCGACCCCAGCCGTATTGCTGCTCAGGTGGTGACGGGCGTCGGGTTTATCGGTGCAGGTAACATTCTCGTTCGTAACCAAAATATTGTAGGTCTGACGACGGCAGCGGATATCTGGGTGACCGCCGCCATAGGTATGGTTATTGGCAGCGGTATGTACGAACTGGGTATTTATGGTTCAGTGATGACCTTGTTGGTGCTGGAAGTCTTCCATCAATTAACCTTCCGCCTGATGAACAAAAATTACCATTTACAGCTGACATTAGTGAACGGTAATACGGTATCAATGCTCGACTGGTTTAAGCAGCAAAAAATAAAAACTGATTTAGTTTCGTTGCAGGAAAATGAAGATCATGAAGTGGTCGCCATTGATATCCAGCTTCATGCCACAACGTCGATAGAAGACCTGTTGCGATTATTAAAAGGTATGGCAGGGGTGAAAGGCGTTTCAATTAGCTAATCTGTGTGGCAGCGTAGCCAGACTCACCGTAAGCCTGAAATTCACACCAGATAATCAATATGCTGATGGCGTACCAGCTCATTGATCCGCTTAAGATTGAGGATCATCATGATATTGTGTTTATGGCAGTAGAACGTTTTTAGCGATATTTTCAGTTTCTCCAGAATATCTTCCGTTGTCATTTGATTCGCAATGCAGCTCAGAACCTGATGTTGCTTGCGCGAAAGTGACACAGCCGCTTCAGGCACAGAGCAGTAACTGCCATTGATGAGTGCGACAAAATCAATGATAGTGATAGTCCGCGGAACAAAGGTCACCGGCACTTTCCCCAGGCAGCGTTTAATATTAAAGGGGGAGAAAATAATGACATGGACAGGTTTTAATCGTTCAATTTGAGTGAGAAAATTAGAATGAAATACATTATTCATTAATGTATCAATAATGACGAAGGCATTCTGATGCAACATTACGTCGATCTCTTCTTCGTTCTGTATATGAACGACATTACCTTTACTCAGAATGTTTTTCATCGCGGTGAAGAACATCGTATCCCTGGTAATTATAAGAAACATAACCGACTCCTGGTGCGGACATTAACTTTATAATCAGTTTGCCAAAGGCAATTAACAGGACAGGGCTTATAATAATAATAGTTAGCTTACTGTGTATTAATTTGATGTAATGCATGATGCAGATGCTGAGAAAGCATCTGCATCTTTCGGTGGTGTTATTTGACCAGCTCAGGTGTTACCTGACTCACCGCATTGGTGTAGTAAGGCGCACCCCAGCCCGGTTCCGGCCAGAATGCACCATAGCCGTAATCCCACAGGTTATAGGTGGTATTAACCACTTCTCTCAAATGCCACACCTGGATGCCCTGCATATTCACTTCCAGGAAGTTATACGGGACTTTATTGATAAAGCCAGGTTGTTCACCCTGAATGGTGCCGAGGATGGTAACAAAGTGATTACGATAGTTCACTGGATCAAGGAAGCCGCTTTGTCTGGCGAGCAGTCGGCCCTGATAGTTGGCTTCAATATCAGGCTTCGCATAGCTATCCAACGGTAATACAGCGATTTCTAACAACGTATCCGTTTTGCCATTGATAACGTTGATAACCTTCCCACCAAAGCGCGCTTGTTGACCAACATATAACCCCGGCTGGTTATGAACAGCAACAAAACTTTTTTGAATATCAGGTTGGTTATTGCCTTTGATATTTTGCGGAATTGAACTACATGCGGCAAGCAAAAATGAAAGGCTGAGGATGAGTGCACCTTTTGTCATGTTCATGTTACTATCCTTATCAACAAATATTAAAACCATAATAGATATTTCTTTATAGTTTTCATCTGATTCTGAGGTGATATGCCTGATAGTAACGTAAACCTGTCTGATGTTTATATCCTTTCTGTTTAGGTGAAATCAGTTAATTTTGGGGCGTGACATGAATATCCATCACCCCATAATATAGTGCATTGTTTTAAAAGTACATAAAATCTATTTTTATTCAATGATTATAAAGTGCTAATAATCAATATTATGGTATTATATTCTGGTAATGATTTGATAAGCGAATTCTTTTACCAGATGGTATTTCTATTTCCACCCCATAATTTATATCTTTTTCATTAGGCAGTGGCCTCTTTAAATCAGGCGTGTGTGACATTTTTTTTGGGTTAAGCGTCTCGTATTGAAATACTTCGAATTGATATTCAGACATTTCTGCCCATGTTTGAATTTTATTGTATCGGGAGAGTGTCGTAAAGGCTTTAACTTGCTTATAACATTGTTTTTGGAATTCTTGCTGATATTTTAATATGTCGTTGTATGAAAGATTGGTTATCCTGGCCTCTAAAAACTTAATTATCGTCGAAGCAATTTCCGCTTTTGCTCGTAAAAAGTTGTCATTAATGGTTAATAATGTTGAAAATAAACCTTCAATTTGTTTGTCAAGATATTGTTCATCTTTATAAAATTTAGGGGTAGGGTGTTCCTTATGTGAAAAAATAGTGTCACATAAATTTGCGTCAGTGAAATTTATATTAAGTAGATCTTCGAAATAAAACCTTGACAAGGTTAGAACGAACCCGGACAGGTTCTGTCCTGTCATATTGAAATCAATAAAGTTGGTTCCGGCAAAGACTTTCATCCTGTTTTTATTTTCACTGTGCTCAATATATAACTTCGTCATTTTTTGATACAGGCTTTGAATATCTTTTATATTAGTTGGTAAGTCAGCTCGTTGTTCAGCAATAAAATTAGTATCTGAAAACATGGTTTGGACACTGAATGTTATGGGTATTCCCTCTTCTACGCTAATTTTAGTTATGATTGCCTTGTCGGGTTTAGGATTAGCGACAACAATGATTCGACATTCAGCACTTTTGTTTTTTTTTCATATCTAATGTTATTAATCTGATTAAGTATTGATTGTGTCTGTTGCGTAAGTGGTGTCGAACTTATCGTTTCAATGTTATTAATAAGACTTACAAGTTGAACCACAACTTTTGAGTAGTCTGCATTTGTATATGTAGTGTTCGTGTGGCACGCATTAATTTGTTGAAGTTGGTGTTGCGCTAAATCATATTGATCAGAGATATATCCTTCTCCAGAGAATGTGGAATTAATGGGGTGTTGTTCTTCCCAATTATCGCAAGGCCACTTCGGTGTGTCTGGCGTTTTAGCATTATCGGTATTTGTTGTGCAGTTATAAATATCGCCGTGATATGTATTTATTATACCTGGGGTAAAGTCAATTGACATAAAATTCCTTATTCATCATTTGTTTTATGCTAAGATGTTTAAATTGGATAATTAGAACAGGAATGGATTTTCTTCTACACACAATAAATGTAATGCGTTATATCTTCCTGATATAATTACCTTTGATTTCCCTTTTATCTCCACCCGGTAATATTTGTGTATAAAAAAAGGGTAGTGATAGTATCGTAAAGGAAATCGTTAACAACTATCAAAATGCGCTCATTTTAAAAAGTTATTATGTTCTCTGATAGTGTGTGAAGTGATTTTTTTTGTGATGTTTTAGATGTGTAATAATAAAATGGGTTAAGGTATCTTATAATTATTTAATAATTTGTTGTGTAAACCACTGATAAATCATAATCCAGTACGTCTTTAAACTACTGCGCTGTATCGCTGATAACTAAGCAGCTCACTGATACACCATGCTGGACGCGATAATTGGAATCTCACGCAGGGAGTACTGTGTAAATAGCAAAATCGCCTGATGCGCTACGCCTGTCAGGCCTACAAATAACATACTATTCATCGAATTTTCATAACTTTGTAGGTCGGATAAGACGCGCCAGCGTCGCATCCGACATAAATAAAGCGCACTTTTCTAACAACCTGTGGGGGGGATATCGCCGCTTTATTTCAGGCGCTTACCCGCTTCATCAACCACTTTCTCGCCATCTTCCTTGGAGAATGCGCCTTTTTGCGCATCTGGCAGAATTTCCAGCACCACTTCTGAAGGGCGGCACAGGCGTGTTCCCAGCGGCGTCACCACAATCGGGCGATTAATCAGAATCGGGTGCTGAAGCATAAAGTCGATTAACCGATCGTCAGTAAATTTATCTTCCGCAAGGCCCAGCTCCTCATACGGTTCGACGTTTTTACGCAGCAGCGCGCGTACGGAAATCCCCATATCGGCAATGAGTTTGACCAGTTCATCGCGCGTTGGCGGAGTTTCCAGATAATGGATAATGGTCGGTTCTGTGCCGCTGTTGCGGATCATCTCCAGCGTATTACGCGACGTGCCGCAGGCCGGGTTGTGATAAATGGTAATGTTGCTCATATCAGTATCTCATTACAAAGTGAAAGAGAGACGTAGCGCCAGCGCAGCCAGCGTCACAAACAGCACAGGCAGGGTCATGATAATCCCTGTACGGAAGTAATATCCCCAGCTGATAGTCATATTCTTCTGCGAAAGTACGTGCAGCCAGAGTAGCGTAGCCAGGCTACCAATTGGGGTAATTTTCGGTCCCAAATCGCAGCCAATCACATTGGCATAAACCATCGCTTCTTTGATAACGCCAGATGCCGTGCTGCCATCAATGGACAACGCGCCAACCAGTACCGTCGGCATATTGTTCATAATAGAAGAGAGGAAGGCGGTGAGGAATCCGGTGCCGAGCGTCGCGGCCCACAGGCCGTTATCCGCCAGCACGTTGAGTACGCCAGAAAGATATTCCGTTAATCCGGCATTGCGCAGGCCATAAACCACCAGATACATGCCGAGCGAGAAGATGACAATCTGCCAGGGGGCACCGCGCAGGACTTTACCCGTATTAATCGCATGACCGCGTTTAGCGACGATAAATAATATCAGCGCGCCCACAGCTGCAATGGCGCTCACCGGAATGCCGAGCGGTTCCAGGACGAAAAATCCCACCAGCAGAAGCAGTAAAACAACCCAGCCAGTTTTGAACGTAGCAGGATCTTTGATCGCTTCTGCGGGAGATTTCAGCAGCGCCATATCGTAGTTCTGCGGAATATCTTTGCGAAAATAGAGATGTAGCATCACCAGCGTGGCAACAATCGCGGCGATATCCACCGGCACCATCACCGAGGCGTATTCGCGAAAGCCGAGGCCAAAGAAATCAGCGGAAACGATATTCACCAGGTTGGAGACAATAAGCGGCAGGCTGGCGGTATCGGCAATGAATCCGGCCGCCATCACGAACGCCAGCGTAGTGCCTTTACTGAACCCTAAAGCCAGCAGCATGGCGATGACAATCGGTGTCAAAATAAGCGCCGCGCCATCATTGGCAAACAGGGCGGCAACGGCAGCACCGAGCAGGACAATCCAGGTAAACAGCAAGCGACCACGACCATTACCCCAGCGTGAGACGTGCAGCGCCGCCCATTCAAAAAAGCCGGACTCATCCAGCAGCAGGCTGATGATAATGACGGCGATAAACGCAGCCGTCGCGTTCCAGACGATATTCCACACCACCGGAATATCACCCGGATGGACCACGCCCGTAACTAACGCCAGTACTGCGCCGAGCGTTGCACTCCAGCCGATGCCTAAACCTTTCGGCTGCCAGATAACCAATACGATGGTCAGGACAAAGATAGCGCCTGCCAGTAACATAATGCCTCCCGGATAAAACACATCTGAAAATTCATATGTGTTTAGCTAAATTTTTTAACTGCAAATGTTCTTACTGTCCCCGGAACAGTTTTGTCGAGCCAGGTTGCGGACAATTGCCTGAATCTTTTCCTGTTCACATCGCCAGGCTTCATCAATAATTTTCGCGGCCCATGCTGGAATATGCGGCGATAAGCGGTAATGAACCCACTTACCTTGCTTGCGGTCCAGCAATAGCCCGCTTTCACGCAGCAATGCCAGATGGCGGGATATCTTGGGCTGCGACTGATCGAGGGCAGTGCAGAGATCGCAGACGCATAACTCTCCCAGTTCGCTAAGCAGTAAAACGATGCCCAGACGGGTTTCATCAGCAAGAATTTTGAACAATTGGATGGGTAACAGAAATGACATATTGCGCTCCTGATTGTTGCAGGTAGTGTCTCTCTTCGAAGCGGATAAGTCAAAAACATATATGACTTAACGAATGTGTAAGTGCAGAAGATGGCAATAGGTGTGAATTTTGAGTTGGCTATTCATTTGAAAGGAGGTCTGAATCAGGACGTAAAAAAACCGACTTTGCGTCGGTTTTTTACTTTCCAGCCCTGAGTTGGTGGCTCTAGCTGGAGTGAGAGAGTTCTTATCTAACAGCTCAATACTATTAGCCAGTGGCTAACATTGCAAGAATTAGCGATTTCTTCAGCTGGCGGAGGGAGCACTTCGGTATATATCGCAGTGACGATTTATATACTTTCACTGGGTCATCGTCATATTAAGCCTTGTCCGAATCCGGATGTAAAAAAATCGACTTTGCGTCGGTTTTTTACTTTCCAGCCCTGAGTTGGTGGCTCTGACTGGAGTGAGATAGCCATCATCTAACGCATCAATGCTAATACCATACTGAAACTATTGCAAGGACGTGCTGGTTTTATAACCTGCATGTACTGTATGATTATCCAGTTAGCTCTGAGGCATTTTCACTCTGGCAATGCGCATAAACGCTTTCAAAGTCCTGGTCAGAAGTACGGGTGGTGCCGTTAACTGATGCTCTGGCCGGAGTGAGAGAGTTCTTATCTAACAATGAGACATGCGCCGTGACAGGCAGTGGATGAGTAAGCGGATGCATTCTCACTCCATCGCATGGAGAAAACGGGTGATTGATAAAGCAATCATCGTTCTAGGGGCGTTAATTGCGCTGCTGGAACTGATCCGCTTTCTGCTTCAGCTTCTGAACTGATAGCGGAAACGTAATTAAGGGCTAAGAGCACACTACTCTTAGCCCTTTAACATTTAACGCATTGTCACGAACTCTTCTGCCGCCGTTGGGTGAATGGCGACGGTATTGTCGAAGTCTTTTTTGGTTGCCCCCATCTTCAGCGCCACCGCGAAGCCCTGCAACATTTCGTCCATACCAAAGCCAATGCCGTGAATACCGACAATCTTCTCTTCCGATCCAACGCACACCAGCTTCATGCGGCACGGCTGGCGGTGAGTGGTGACGGCGGTATACATCGCGGTGAAAGAGGATTTATACACTTTCACCTGATCGTCGCCATACTGCTCGCGCGCCTGCGGTTCCGTTAAACCAACAGTACCAATCGGCGGATGGCTGAAGACCACGGTCGGAATGTTGCTGTAATCCAGATGCTCATCCGGCTTGTTATTAAACAGGCGTTCAGAGAGACGGCGACCCGCTGCAACTGCCACCGGTGTCAGCTCCACTGCACCCGTGTTATCGCCCACCGCGTAAATACCTTCAATGTTGGTGTTTTGATATTTATCGACGACGATATAGCCTTTTTCGTTGGTTTTAACGCCAGCGGCTTCGAGGTTGATGTTGTCATTGGCAGGCTCGCGACCAATCGCCCAAATCAGGCAATCCACCGTTTCACTGCGACCATCTTCCAGCTCCAGCGTCAGGCTACCATCGGCATTTTTCACTACCGCTTTCGGGATGGCGTTGGTGTGCAGCTGCGGGCCTTCGGCGTTCATCACTTCGACCAGCGTTTCGGAAATCATCGGGTCGAAGCTGCGCAGCGGCGCATGTTTACGCACAAACAGATGCGTTTTCGTGCCGAGGCCGTTAATCACGCCCGCCAGCTCAACGGCGATGTAACCCGCGCCAACAACCGCCACGCGCTCTGGCAAAGCAGGAAGGGCGAAGAAGCCATCAGAATCAATACCGTATTCCACGCCCGGAATATCCGGGTGGCTCGGACGACCGCCTGTGGCGATCAGAATATGATCGGCCGTGATGGTTTCGCCGTTTACCTCCAGCGTTTTGGCATCAACGAAGCGGGCAAAGCCTTTGATTACATCAACGTTATTTTTACCGAGCACGTTTTCATAGGAAGTATGAATACGGTCGATATAGGCGGTACGGCTGGCGATCAACGTTTCCCAGTTGAACTTGTTGATGGTGGTATCGAAACCATAATCAGGGCCGTACATATGGATCGCTTCACGGATTTGCGCCGCGTGCCACATCACTTTTTTCGGCACGCAGCCGACGTTCACGCAGGTGCCGCCCAGCTCTTTGGCTTCAATCAGTGCGCATTTCTGGCCGTACATAGCCGCGCGGTTGATGGAGGCTATACCGCCGCTGCCGCCGCCGATGGCGATGTAATCATAGTGTTTAGTCATGACAGAGTGTCCTTATCGTTGATTACCGCGATTGTAGCGCGAGACGTAATAGGTGCCAGCAATGGCTGCAATTACTCCGGCACGATCCAGCTTACGGTGGCGTGCCCGGTGCCTGCCGGAACCAGTTTGCTGTGCAGCCACGGCAGCACGTTATTCATCTGCTGTTCCAGTTTCCACGGCGGGTTAATCACAATCATGCCGGAAGCGGTCATGCCACGGCGATCGCTGTCTGGCAGTACCGCCAGTTCAATTTGCAGAATTTTGCGAATACCGGTCGCTTCCAGATCGTGGATCATGCGCTTAATTTGCTGACGCAGCACCACCGGATACCACAGTGCGTAAGTACCAGTGGCGAAACGTTTGTAACCTTCTGCTATCCCGCTGACCACCGCCTGATAGTCGGTTTTCATTTCATACGGCGGGTCGATAAGGATTAAACCACGGCGGGAAACCGGCGGCAGTTTGGCCTTAAGCTGCTGGAAACCATCGGCTTTTTCGACGCGCGCACGGCTGTCTTTCTGAAATTCAGAACGCAGCAACGGGTAATCGCTCGGGTGCAGTTCGGTCAGTTGCAGGCTGTCTTGTTCGCGCAGTAGCTGGCGAGCAATCAATGGCGAACCGGGGTAGTAACGCAACTGACCGCTACGGTTGAAGTGTTTTACCACATTGATGTACGCCTCCAGTTCTGCGGGCAAATCGTCCTGCTGCCAGATACGGGCGATGCCTTCGAGATATTCGCCGGTACGCTCGGCATGTTCGCTGCCTAACTGATAACGCCCGGCCCCTGCGTGGGTGTCGAGATAGAGAAACGGTTTATCTTTCTCTTTCAGCGACTCGATGATCAGGCTCTGAACGGTATGTTTAAGGACGTCGGCGTGGTTGCCAGCGTGAAAGCTGTGGCGATAACTGAGCATGGGTAAAGGTGTTCCGGTAAGTAAAAATCGGCCCGTATTCGGGGCGCACAAAAGCGTATCAGGACAGTATACCGAAAAGAGGCCGCCGCCGCGAAAGCGTAACGTTTCTCATTGAAATTCACTACACTTAACCCCATGCTACACACATTATGTAAAGCGCCTGTTGAGCGCTTCCTTAACCTCTTTAACCAGGACTGCGCGAATGACGAATCCGTTACTGACTCCCTTTGAATTGCCTCCGTTTTCTAAAATTCTCCCGGAACATGTCGTTCCAGCCGTGACTAAGGCGCTGAACGACTGCCGCGAAAATGTGGAGCGCGTAGTAGCGCAAGGAGCACCGTACACCTGGGAAAATCTCTGCCAGCCGTTGGCGGAAGTGGACGATGTGCTGGGGCGTATCTTCTCCCCGGTCAGCCACCTGAACTCGGTGAAAAATAGCCCGGAACTGCGTGAAGCGTACGAACAAACCCTGCCGCTGCTGTCGGAATACAGCACCTGGGTAGGGCAACATGAAGGGCTGTATAAAGCGTATCGCGACCTGCGCGATGGCGATCATTACGCCACGCTGAACACGGCTCAGAAAAAAGCGGTTGATAACGCACTGCGCGACTTCGAACTCTCTGGCATCGGTCTGCCAATAGAGAAACAACAACGCTACGGTGAGATTGCCACTCGTCTTTCCGAGCTGGGCAACCAGTACAGCAACAACGTCCTCGATGCGACAATGGGCTGGACCAAACTCGTTACCGACGAAGCGGAACTGGCGGGGATGCCAGAAAGCGCGCTGGCTGCGGCAAAAGCCCAGGCTGAAGCGAAAGAACTTGAAGGCTACCTGCTGACGCTGGATATCCCAAGCTACCTGCCGGTAATGACCTACTGCGACAACCAGGCTCTGCGTGAAGAGATGTATCGCGCTTACAGCACCCGCGCCTCCGATCAAGGCCCGAACGCCGGTAAGTGGGACAACAGCAAGGTGATGGAAGAGATCCTCGCGCTGCGTCACGAACTGGCGCAACTGCTGGGCTTTGAAAACTACGCCTTCAAATCACTTGCCACTAAAATGGCAGAAAACCCGCAGCAGGTGCTGGATTTCTTAACCGATCTGGCAAAACGCGCGCGTCCACAAGGCGAAAAAGAGCTGGCGCAATTGCGTGCCTTTGCCAAAGCCGAATTTGGCGTCGATGAGTTGCAGCCGTGGGATATCGCTTACTACAGCGAAAAACAAAAACAGCACCTCTACAGCATCAGTGACGAACAGCTGCGTCCGTACTTCCCGGAAAACAAAGCGGTTAACGGCCTGTTTGAAGTGGTTAAGCGTATTTACGGCATCACCGCTAAAGAGCGTAAAGATGTTGATGTCTGGCACCCGGATGTACGTTTCTTCGAACTGTATGACGAGAACAACGAACTGCGCGGTAGCTTCTACCTCGACCTGTATGCCCGTGAAAACAAGCGCGGCGGGGCGTGGATGGATGACTGCGTAGGCCAGATGCGTAAAGCTGATGGTTCTCTGCAAAAACCGGTCGCGTATTTGACTTGTAACTTCAACCGCCCGGTAAATGGTAAACCGGCGCTGTTCACTCACGACGAAGTGATCACCCTGTTCCACGAGTTCGGTCACGGCCTGCACCATATGCTGACCCGCATCGAAACCGCTGGTGTTTCCGGTATCAGCGGTGTGCCGTGGGATGCGGTCGAACTGCCGAGTCAGTTTATGGAAAACTGGTGCTGGGAGCCGGAGGCGCTGGCGTTTATCTCCGGTCACTACGAAACCGGCGAACCGCTGCCGAAAGAGTTGCTGGATAAAATGCTGGCGGCGAAGAACTACCAGGCGGCGCTGTTTATTCTGCGCCAGCTGGAGTTCGGCCTGTTCGATTTCCGCCTCCATGCCGAGTTCCGCCCGGATCAGGGAGCGAAAATCCTCGAAACTCTGGCAGAAATCAAGAAACTGGTTGCCGTAGTACCGTCTCCATCCTGGGGCCGTTTCCCGCACGCTTTCAGCCATATTTTCGCCGGTGGTTATGCCGCAGGTTACTACAGCTACCTGTGGGCTGACGTACTGGCGGCAGATGCTTTCTCGCGCTTTGAGGAAGAGGGCATTTTCAACCGTGAAACCGGGCAGTCGTTCCTCGACAACATTCTGAGCCGTGGCGGTTCAGAAGAGCCGATGGATCTGTTCAAACGCTTCCGTGGTCGTGAACCGCAGCTGGATGCGATGCTGGAGCATTACGGCATTAAGGGCTGATCATTCAGTGAAAATCTGCTTAATTGATGAAACAGGCACCGGAGACGGTGCCTTATCTGTTCTGGCGGTCCGCTGGGGGCTGGAGCACGATGAAGACAACCTGATGGCGCTGGTGTTAACGCCGGAACATCTGGAATTGCGCAAGCGTGATGAGCCAAAACTTGGCGGCATCTTTGTTGATTTTGTTGGCGGAGCGATGGCGCACCGACGCAAATTCGGCGGTGGTCGCGGTGAGGCGGTGGCGAAAGCGGTGGGCATTAAAGGCGATTATTTGCCGGATGTGGTGGATGCCACCGCAGGGCTGGGGCGCGATGCCTTTGTGCTGGCTTCAGTCGGCTGCCGCGTGCGGATGCTGGAGCGTAATCCAGTAGTTGCCGCATTGCTCGACGACGGCCTGGCGCGTGGTTATGCGGATGCGGAAATCGGCGGCTGGTTGCAGGAGCGGTTGCAGTTAATTCACGCCTCCAGCCTGACGGCGCTGACTGATATTACCCCGCGCCCGCAGGTGGTTTATCTCGACCCGATGTTCCCGCATAAGCAGAAAAGCGCGCTAGTGAAAAAAGAGATGCGTGTCTTTCAGTCGCTGGTGGGACCGGATCTTGATGCCGATGGATTACTGGAGCCTGCACGCTTGCTGGCGACCAAACGCGTGGTGGTAAAGCGCCCGGACTACGCGCCACCGCTGGCGAATGTCGCCACGCCAAACGCGGTAGTCACTAAAGGGCATAGGTTTGATATTTATGCAGGTACGCCAGTGTAAAAGTAAACCAGGGTAGCGATAACGCTACCCTGCTTTCTGCAAGAATAATTAATGGCTTTCCGGCGTCGCAATCATGCGTTTCAGCCACGGCACCATCAACAGCATCACTACTGCAACGCCCAGTGTGACCAGACCAATCTTACCAAACACGTTGGTATAGACGGGCAACGTCTCAAGCGGATCGGTAATGTTGTCCGGCACCGCGGTAAATGTTGCCACATAGCCGCCCAGCAAGAACGCGGCAGCCTGCGTCAGGAACCACATCCCGAGAATAAAGCCCATCAAATGCTGCGGCACCAGGGCAGCAATCATCGCCAGGCCAAGGGCGCTAATAAACAGTTCACCTAAGCTCTGGAATAAGTACACCAGCACGATAAACCATGGCGATGTCAGCCCCTGGGCATCCGCAAACCACATTCCCGCAGCTGCAGCCGTCAAAAAGCCCAGAGAGCACATAAACATGCCGAGAGTAAATTTCATCGGCATCGAGAGGTCTTTGCCTTTGTTACCCAGATGCGTGTAAATGCCTGCCAGTATTGGGCTGGCGAGTACCACCCAGAACGGGTTAAGCGCCTGGAAGCTGACCGGGTTGATGGAAAAACCGAGAATTTCATGATGCACGTTGTTGATGGCAAAGAAGTTCAGCGACGTTGGCATCTGGGCGTAGAGAATGTAAAACACCACCGCTTCGAGCATCAGGACAAAGGCGACAAACATTTTATTGCGCCCGGTTTTATCCAGCTTGAATGCCTGACGAAAGAAGATGATGGTGACGACGATGGAGAGAACAATCAGCACCAGATTGGCGACTTCTACGTTGTGCATCAGCCATGCACAGACGAAGATCATCACCACGCTGCCAAGTAATACGTACAACAGTTTGCTGAAGCTCATCGGCTTGAAGTCGGGTTCAGAACCAATGTCTTTCACCATTCCACGACAGGCGATGTAAACCAGTAATGCGATAATTAACCCCGCCCCGCACAGGTTGTAGGTGACTGAATAACCGAATCTATCAGCGATCACAGGGGCCAGCGATAACGCTATCAACGAGCCGATATTGATCGACATATAGAACAGGGTGAATGCGCCATCAAGCCGCGGATCTTTCGGCGGATAGCACTTCGAAAGCAAGCTGGCTGGGTTAGCTTTAAACAGGCCGTTACCGACAGCGATAGTCCCCAGGGCGATGAAAATCAGGTCAGGCTTAAGTAGCGACATGCCGGTCATGAAGTAGCCAATCGCCAGCACAAGTGCTCCGAGAACAATGGTGCGTTTGGTCCCCAGCAGGTGGTCGCCGACATAGCCGCCAATGGAAATGAGGCCATAGACCAGCGCAGCAAAAGCACCAAAAGTGACAAAAGCCTGCTCTTGCGAGAATCCAAGCTGTTTAACGAAGAAAACCGCCAGTACGCCCTGCACGCCGTAGTAGCCGAATCGCTCCCATAACTCGACAAAAAAGATCATGAAAAATGGGCGAGGTTGCTGCAGCATCCCCATGGGTGTTGTTGTATTCATATTTATTAACCTTCCAATACCATCCTGAAAAGTATGAACGCGTAAGGGATAACGCGCGAAAAAGTTTACATCTGTCAGAGATTCTTAATATTGATGCGGTGAATAGATTAATACACTATTACAACAGAAAATAACCAGCTGATCACACTAATGATGGAAAATATGATGGTGTTAAATGTTGTATTGGCAGGGGATTTTGATTGCGTACGCAGATCGTAGGCCAGATAAGGGGTTTACGCTGCATCAGGTAACAAGGCGCGCCAAAAAGCAAAACGCCCGCATATGCGGGCGTTCAGGAACACGTCGTGGAGGGATGATTATTCTTCTTCGTCGCGCAGCGGAACAATCAGCATATCAACGTGAACGGTGTTGATCAGCTGACGTGCGGAAGACATCAGTTTGCTCCAGAAGTCCTGGTGGTGACCACAAACCACCAGATCCATATCGTATTTCTTGATTGCATCGACCAGAACCTGGCCCAGGTCGCCGCTGCCGCTCAGGGTTTCAGTGATTGGGTAGCCTGCATTAGTGGAAAGCTCGGTCAGCGCATGATGTGTCTCTTCAGAGATGCGTTTCTGCATATCACCCAGATTCACATCAATAAGCCCGGTGTATAGGTCAGAGTAGTTTACATCTACGTGGATCAGAGAAACTTTCGCATTGTAGGGGCGAGCCATAGAGACTGCTTTCTCTACCAGAACTTTGCTTTCCGGGGAGAGATCGACTGCGATGAGAATGTGTTTATAAGCCATAGTGTTACTCCTTCCATAAAGTTGTCGATGACTGGCCAGCTAGCGTTTCTTGTGCCGTTACGTCACCCGCGTCCTGCGAACTACGTGCGCGGGGCTAACCCAGCCGTAAAGATTCAGTGTTAAGACCATCCTTACCTTATAGCGACCCGGATGATCCGTCAATCCGCCTTGCTTACCCGTTAGATAAACAAATTTTCGACATGAATATATTGATAGTGGTTAACCTTCTGGAAAAAAAACAACCTGATCTCCTACACTATCTATAGAGCCGCTCGGATGTTGGTCACCACAAAAGCGGTTTCTCCAGGACCTGGTGTTAACTGATTGGCAGCGTATCGGGAGCGGTAGCCCCGGGGTGGAACTCCGCGGGCAGGTCGCCGGGGAGGAGGTATGATAAGCACCGTCGCATTATTTTGGGCTTTATGTGTCGTTTGCATTGTTAACATGGCGCGCTATTTCTCATCACTACGCGCGTTGTTAGTGGTACTGCGTAACTGCGATCCATTGCTCTATCAATATGTTGATGGAGGGGGCTTTTTTACCTCACATGGCCAACCCAACAAACAGGTGCGTCTCGTTTGGTATATCTATGCCCAACGTTATCGCGATCATCACGATGATGAATTTATTCGCCGCTGTGAGCGGGTGCGTCGGCAGTTTATTCTGACCAGCGCATTGTGTGGTCTGGTGGTGGTCAGCCTGATTGCATTGATGATTTGGCATTAAGCACTTCAGCAATAATAACGCATAAAAAAAGCGGGCCAGTAAACTGACCCGCTCGAGACTGATTACAAACGCAAAATTGCCTGATGCGCTACGCTTATCAGGCCTACATAATCTCTGCAATCTATTGAATTTGCATGTTTTTGTAGGCCGGATAAGGCGTTCACGCCGCATCCGGCATGAACAAAGCGCACTATGTCACAATCTGAAGCGGGCCAGCTGACCCGCTCGTTTTGGTGCGTACGATTACAGGAACTGCAAGGAGAGCCAGTACAGCCCGCCGGAAAGCAGTACCGCAGCCGGAAGGGTAAACACCCAGGCCATCAGAATGCTGGTCACGGTTTTACGCTGTAAGCCGCCACCATCTACCACCATCGTCCCCGCGACAGAAGAGGAGAGTACGTGAGTAGTGGAAACCGGCATCCCGGTATAACTCGCCAGGCCGATAGACACTGCCGCCGTCATCTGGGCAGACATACCCTGAGCGTAGGTCATGCCTTTCTTACCGATTTTCTCACCGATAGTCGTTGCCACACGGCGCCAGCCAATCATCGTACCGATACCTAACGCCAGCGCGACCGCCATGATGATCCACACCGGTGCATACTCGATGGTGCTAAGCATGTCGGACTTCAGTTTCTTCAACAGGCGCTGATCGTCAGCACTCACGCCAGGCATCTTCACCACTTTGTCGATAGTGTCAGAAACGCACAGCATAATGCGGCGCATCTGGCTACGTTGATCAAGCGACAGCTTGTCGTAGCTTTCCACATCGGTGGTCAACATACCTTTCAGGCGGTTGAGCGCGTTAATGGTATTCGACGGATGGCAGTGGAACTCCGCAGGTTGCGTTGCGCCAGCTTCCGGAGCCGGTACTAACTGATCAGCACCGGTAGCCTGTTTGAGCAGCGCAGGATGCTGCTCAAAGTAAGCTTCGACGTTGTTGATGGCATCACGGGTACGGGTGATTTCGTAGCCAGTGGCATTCATGTTCACCACGAAGCCTGCTGGCGCGACGCCAATCAATACCAACATAACCAGACCAATGCCTTTCTGACCATCGTTCGCGCCGTGCGAAAACGCCACGCCGATAGCGGAAAGGATCAGCGCGATACGCGTCCAGAATGGCGGCTTTTTCTTGCCGTCTTTCTTTTCACGCTCCGCTGGGGTCAGGTGGATACGGGCGCGTTTCTTGGTGCCGCTCCAGTAGCGACGCAGCAAGAAAATCAGACCGCCAGCAAACACCAGGCCGACAATAGGGGAAACGATCAGAGAACCGAAAATACTTAATACTTTCGGGATATTGAGTGCATCCACCACTGACGTCCCGGTCATCAACGCATTGGTTAAACCAATCCCGATGATCGCGCCAATCAGCGTATGAGAGCTGGATGCAGGTAAACCAAAGTACCAGGTACCCAGGTTCCAGATAATCGCCGCCAGCAACATAGAGAACACCATGGCAAGGCCATGAGACGATCCCATATTAAGCAGCAGATCCGTCGGCAGCATATGCACAATGGCATAGGCAACACTCAGACCACCCAGCAAAACACCCAAAAAGTTGAACACCGCCGCCATAACCACGGCGAGCTGAGAACGCATCGCGCGGGTATAGATAACGGTTGCCACGGCGTTGGCTGTGTCATGGAAACCATTGATGGCTTCGTAGAACAGCACAAAAGCCAGTGCAAGCAATAATAACAGCCCGGTATGCAAATCCAGGCCAGCAAACAAATGTAGCATAGGACGTTACGCCATTTTGAGGACATGAACGCGGCGCATTATCAGTGACTTTCGCGGCGCGGGCAAAGTGAAATATAGACTTTTTTTGATTTGCCTCCTGTATGGATTTCACTCAAAAAATAATTATCTTATATAATTCAGGCAAATACTTCCTTTTAGTAATATTGATGCTGGTGCGACCACTGAGGAATCTTTACAATTCACGCCCGTTTTTTCTAAGAGGAGCGCAACGTGGAAAGGTTTGATGCCATTATTATAGGCGCTGGTGCGGCGGGTATGTTCTGTTCTGCGCTGGCAGGTCAGGCAGGACGCCGGGTTCTGCTGATCGATAATGGTAAAAAACCAGGGCGCAAAATCCTTATGTCTGGCGGTGGGCGCTGCAACTTTACCAACCTTTATGTCGAACCAGGCGCTTATCTGAGCCAGAATCCGCATTTTTGTAAGTCTGCACTCGCGCGTTTTACCCAGTGGGATTTCATTGATCTGGTCAATAAACACGGCATCGCATGGCACGAGAAAACGTTAGGGCAACTCTTCTGCGATGACTCCGCGCAGCAGATTGTCAACATGCTGGTGGATGAGTGCGAGAAGGGCAATGTGACCTTCAGATTGCGTAGCGAAGTGCTGAGTGTGGCGAAGGATGAAACAGGCTTCACGCTTGATCTAAACGGCATGACTGTCGGTTGCGAAAAGCTGGTCATCGCGACCGGTGGGCTGTCAATGCCGGGGCTGGGTGCGTCGCCGTTTGGTTATAAGATTGCCGAACAATTTGGCCTCAACGTGCTGCCGACCCGTGCGGGTCTGGTGCCATTCACTCTGCATAAACCGTTGCTCGAAGAGTTACAGGTGCTGGCGGGCGTGGCGGTGCCTTCCGTGATTACCGCTGAAAACGGCACCGTTTTCCGTGAGAACTTACTCTTCACCCACCGCGGCTTATCTGGACCGGCGGTGTTGCAGATTTCCAGCTACTGGCAACCGGGTGAATTTGTCAGTATCAATCTGCTACCGGATGTGGACCTCGAAACCTTCCTGAATGAGCAGCGTAACGCACATCCGAATCAGAGCCTGAAAAACACACTGGCGGTTCATCTACCGAAGCGGTTGGTTGAACGCTTACAGCAACTCGGGCAAATCCCGGATGTTTCGCTAAAACAGCTCAACGTGCGTGACCAACAGGCACTGATTAGCACATTGACCGACTGGCGCGTACAACCCAACGGCACTGAAGGCTATCGCACTGCCGAAGTGACGCTCGGCGGCGTGGACACCAACGAACTCTCTTCACGGACGATGGAAGCGCGCAAAGTGCCTGGGCTGTACTTCATCGGCGAAGTGATGGACGTCACCGGCTGGCTGGGGGGCTATAACTTCCAGTGGGCGTGGTCGAGTGCGTGGGCTTGTGCGCAGGATTTGATTGCTGTTGTGAACTAACAATAAAGTTTGCCCGCAGACAATAAAGATTGCCCTTAAGAGCGTAAAAATACAATAAAGTTTGCCCGTAAGAGAATTTTGCCCATAAGCGAGCTGCATTCTATACTTAAACATCGGGGTATATATGGGTCGTCTCAATGGCTACCGGTAGAAGGTTAAAAACCTTAGATGACTTTAATCGGTCGTTAAAAAATAAGTACGGGGTAGGTGTAGGTACTGAGTATAAACCTTGGCTCCGTATTCAAGATGTGGCCTCTAGGGGCATTCGCTCCCAAATTTGGGGGCGCAAAACCAATCGTGTACATCATCTGTTGTCTTCGATTGAGAGCCAGTTTTTTTACCTAGCTGAATTTAGTGATTCAGTAACCGATATCAGGGAACAATTTCCACTGCTCCCTATTACTCTGTCAAACAAGATAGCGGTAACTTTGGGGGTTGAGCACCCAAAGGTCCCTGTAAATGGGGAGCTCAACATTATGACGACGGATTTCCTGCTGACGTGCCAGAAAGACGGCCGTAAGTTCTATCATGCTGTTTCTGTAAAACCAGAGAATGGCATTGACCAGAGAACTGCTGAGAAACTGGATATTGAGCGTGTATGGTGGGAATTGCTGGGTGTCAAGTATTCGTGCTTTATGGGAAATGAGCTAACAAAGATCCAGAGCGACAATATTAGGTGGGCAACAGCACCGTTCAGATCTGGTATGACTGTATACGATTCTTCTATAGTTCAGCGGGTTTTAACAGCGGTTGAACCGGGCAAATATTTATTATCTGATTTATGTAAAGATCTTACCCTCATGTGTGATAGAGAGCGTGAGGATGGTCTAAATTTGCTGCGCTATCTTATCGCAGATAAATTTATAAATGTTAATTTAGATTATTCGATTGAGGCTTGTGGAGGAGTTGAAATTCAGTCTGTTAGCAGTGATAAAAGGCTGGTTTCTAATGGCTATTGATATAAATAGTGTATGGGATTTGAATGATGTAGAAGGTCTGAAAGATGGACCTTACCGTATCATCGATATTATTCCTCATTTGGACTGTATTATCTTGTTCCCCTTAACGAACAATCACCGCTTGCGAAGACCCACTGCAATATTACTATCATCTTTTGAAAATTACATGGCTTCAGGCAGTGTTATGCTGATTGATTTTCAAATTCCAAGCTTTCTTTTGCTTGCAGAGGAGAATCTTCCATCTTCTTTTAAAGAAAAGAGAGATGCTAATTTTAGTTTGATTAGTGATTTGGTTTCAGAACGTGATTTTTTGTTTACTTACGCTACTTCAAAAAGGATGACCAGTTTAGTTCAATATGCTCAAGAGAAAGGTACTGATCGGAAGAAGTTATCTCGACTACTGAATGCTTTTTGGCAATATGGTCAGACGAAAAATGCATTATTACCTGCCTACTCAAATAGTGGAGGGGCTGGGAAGACTCGGAAGGCAAAGAAAGGAACACTTGGTGCTCCAAAAATATCAAGAACACTCAGTATTCAACGTGCAGATAAATATATGCTTACCGTGATAGATAAACAGAATATTCGTAAATCACTGATGGCGAATTATTTAAGGGTCAATGGTAAATCTCTTGCCGAATCCTATAAGGAGTATCTTCGTAAATACCATGAAGATGAATTGAAAATGGCAAGTATCAGTAATAGAGCACCTAGTGTACCTTCACTCCGTCAGTTTTCATACTGGAAAGAACGCTTATTTTCAGATGATATAGTCATTCGCAAGCGTTCAACTGAGCGTGACTACTTACTAAATAAACGTAGTGTGCTTGGTTATGCCGCGCAGGATGATTTAGTTCCTGGTAGCTGTTTTGAAATTGATGCAACAGTAGCTGATGTACATATCGTATCCAGTTTTGGCGAGCAATATATTCTCGGACGGCCAACTATTTACTCTATTGTCGATCGGGCGACGCTTATGGTAGTTGGACTGCATGTCTCCTTATATTATGCCTCTTGGCGTGCTGCGCGCCAGGCATTGGTTAATTGTTTCTCACCTAAATCTGAATACTGTGCTCAGTATGGGATTTCTATTGATGAGTCTGAGTGGCCTTGTGCGCATGTTCCTAGGCGCTTCATCTGTGATAATGGTGAAATGATTGGCCTAAAACCACAGGAAAAAGTTGTACCTTTTACTGAACTGAGTTTTGCTCCTTCTTATAGACCTGATTATAAAAGTTTCGTTGAACGTCGTTTCAAAATTTTAAATGATAGTTTGATTCACCAACTGCAGGGATCGACGAAAGGTGGGAGAGTTGTACGCGGGGATAGAGATCCGCGTAAGGACTCAAAACATACATTGTATGAAGTGACTTCAATGCTGATTGATGCCGCGCTAGAGCATAACAGAACCATTCAGAAATCCCTTGCCTTCACCCGACCTCTTTTGATTGAAAAAAGTTTAAGTCCTACTCCGCTCAATACGTGGAAGATATATATTTCTCAGCACAGGCATTCACTTAGTCGAGTTGCTCCTGATGAAGTGATTGCTCGATTGTTACCACCAGAACAGGTCAGCATGACCCGAAGTGGTATCAAATACAAAGAAATGTTTTATTCTTGCGCACAGATTGAAGATGAAAGCCTTGCTGCTATTGCGAGGGTACATGGGCGCTGGAAGATGGATGCCCGGGTTGATGATAATACGGTGAATCATATTTATGTGAGATTAGATGAGAAGCAACCGTTTACGAAATGTCATCTATCATCCCGGAATGTAATGCTTAAAGACATACCCGTGAGTGAAGCTGAGTTTATCCAGGACTGGCTGGGGTCACATTTAGAGAAAATGCCTGTTACAGTAGAATCGATAGACATGAAGAAACGGCATGTTCAATTTGAAAAGCAGGCTAAAAAGAGGACAAATACTCACTCTGTGCCATACAGGGAAAAAATAAAGAACATTCGGGAAAATCGCCTTGAGGAGCTCAGGAGAACAACACATTCTTTCCCTGAGCATGGTGAAGACAATACTGCTGAGATTAAGCTGGAAGCAAAGGTGGTAGCTATGCTGCCAAGGCGAAATCGTAAGCCAGGAAAATAGCTGATGCGAAGAGAAAAAGCAGAATATCACCAGGCAATTTTACCAGAGCACAGAGGAAACCCTCTGATTGAAGCACTGAAACCTAAATTAGGTATAAATGAGCTTCTTGAGCAGTTTTCAAATTATCCAGTTTTGGATGAACATATCCGACAGCACCCCGATCCTTTAGTTAGAGAAGAATACACAATACGCCTGAAACAATTGCGTCAGCCTTTTCTTATTTATTATGAATGTTTTAGAGCGATAGAAACTGCAATTAAAGACGGTTATTCGACAAAAAATCCCTTTAGCCCAACTACTGCTCAGTATCTTCACTATCCAGTTGATGCCAGACCTGCGATTGAACCGAGAACAGGTTATTTTGAGCCTAAAGCAGAAAACATCACATTGATAGGTGCTAGTGGAGTAGGTAAAACCAGTATGCTCGAGCAGATACTGAATTATCTACCAAATGTGATAGAACATGATTTCTATCATGGGCATAGAATGGAGTTCACAGAACAGGTTGTCTGGATTAAGGTGGAATGTCCTAATAATTCCAGTGTTCGTGATCTCTGTGAGGAGATCTTGGTAGCATTAGATTTAGCTATGGGTAGAGAAAAATCAATATCTGCAAATACAATCGGTAGTCTGATGAGACAAATAGAACAGCGAATTAAATCAAGTTTTTTGGGGATCTTAGTTATTGATGAAATGCAAAGGTTGGTGTTCAAGCGCACGGGAGGTGAAAATAACCTTCTTAACTTCCTTCACAGCCTAGTAAATAAATTAGGAATCCCCCTCTTTTTCTGCGGCAATCCACCATTCGATGACACGCTATCAAAAACTCTTAAGGCAGCCCGCCGTGCTGAAAGTTCTGGATACTTCCGAATGGAATCCTTAAAAAAAGAGAGCGATGAGTGGGCAGCATTTATTGAGGAACTTTGGGAAATGCAATGGACTTGTATATATAACGAGCTAACGGATGAGTTGAATAACAAAATGTATGAGTTATCTCTCGGTAATTTGGATATTGCTCACCGTATTTATCGGGAGGCGCAGAGACTTGTTATCTTGGCTGATTCAGATGATGAAAGAATTAATACTAGTGTACTGGAACAGGCATATGTAAGAGCTTGTGGTTTGTCTGCTGGTACCGATGAAATCAAAGAGTTACGATCAAAAATGTCTTTACCAAAAGGGCATCGAGGGCAAAAAATACGTAGACCACAGTGTATACCCGATAATCCTCGGGAATTTATTGCAGATATTACTCGGGCTCAGCATCCCGAGTTCGAGCTGAGTTTACGTGAGCTGGTTGGCGCGGTTAACCTTTCGGAAAGGATCGGTGATCCAGATATTTTCCAACGGGCCGCTAAGCAAAAGTATCCTGTTGATCTGCTTAGACAGGTAGGGATTATTGATGATGATCCTTTGGGCCGACTGTCTTGAGTAGATTAATATCTTATAAGTAACAGTTGTAAGTGACCAAAATATTTTTTTCTTAACCGTCAGGGTCAAACAATGTTAAACCGTACTGATAGATAAGGTGAGAGATATTTAGTGTATTATAGGAGAATCTTCATGCATTGTAGCGGAACTATCAACTGGGGAAGCGACGTATGGCTTTAAGAGTCTTTTCCCCTATTATAAGTAGCTCTCTCCAGCAGAGGGGGTGGGATGTCCTTGGACTGGGTTCCCGGGATGGTATTGCTTTGATAAGAAAAATCAACGACGGGCTTGAAGGGAGTGTTGTAAAACGTATTTCTGAATGGGCGAAAATCACGCCGACGGAACTACAAAAAATGTCGGGTATTCCAATCACTACGTTTAAACGTTCTACCAAAAAACGATTTACTGCTAATCAGAGTGAGCGATTGGTGCGTGTTATACGGATAATCGAACGGGCGGTCGCATTGTTCGAGGGTGACAAGGAGGCTGCAAAAAAATGGCTACATGAGCCAAATCGTGCTCTGAATTGGAATATTCCAGCTGAAATTGTAGCTTCTGAAACTGGGGCCCATGAAGTTATTCGCCTTATTGTTAGAATTGAGGATGGTGTTTATTTATGATTCTATGATAACATCATGGAATACAAATTTTGATAGCTTATTTTTTTAGAAATATTAAATGGTGTTGATGTTAATATATTTAATATACGTTTTTAAATTATTTTAATAGTTCGAGGTGGTTGGATATCCAAGAGTCAAAAAATAAATCATGATGAGTTCTTGTCCTAAAAATTAAGATACCTTTCTAGATGATTTTAGTTCTGCATTGCACTCAATGCGAGAATGACCTATTTACAAAAATTATTTGTGATCAACTAATGTATTTCAAAGCCACTTAATTTCCCCATTTCGCAGCCAAAAAATTGATTTACAGCCTTTTTGTAACCAAACTGAAGTATGAAGCGTTGGAATTTTTTTTTGATTAATATGGATAGACCAATTAGGTATAGCTTCTTTTAGGAGTAACAATTCAATCCGCATGCAACATCTCATGGGCAGAAAAATGCTACTGCCCAGTCTTAGTTTTCTTTCCTGGCTAAGATCAAATTACGCTTAAGGAGTTTCAGTGGAGGGGTATCCCCCTCTATCACAATAACCCGTCGGCGAGGCATTAGGGATTCTTTCAGTTTTAAAAACCAACGGAGCCAATTCATTTAGATAGAACATGTTTATTGCTGTAATCTGTCCCATAAGTGTGGAGCCTTTCTCTCTTGATTTCATATAGAGCATTTCGAGTTCAGATCGTATGTCAGGGAGGTTAGCGAAAAGGGCTTTGTTCCTTGGAGCTCTAAACACGTTCGTACTGTTGAAAAACTGAGAAACCTGTATAACTTTCTCTAATTTTTTTTACTGACTCATAGATACATTGACTTGTCTCAAGCTTTTATGCTCCAAAGTTTGATAAGAACATCTAATAACCTAACTTTGCCTGAGCAGTTGATCTATTTTTTATAATGTTGCAAAGTATAAACTATTACTGGTTCGGATTATTACCTATTACAGGATCATAATGGCGATTAAACTAAAAAATTTACGATCTGCAGCTAGTCGTTCCGGAAGAGTCTTTGTTGCTAAATCGCTTAATGAAGCTGTGGCCAAAAAACAGCAAACTGCTTTTTTATGCCATAGCCATCAAGACCATGAATTAGCTAAGGGCCTTCAAGTTTTATTGAAGGAGAATGGATGGGACTTATACATTGACTGGGAAGACAGCGAAATGCCAAGTATTCCCAACAAAGAAACTGCAAACATAATTAAGTTAAAAATAAAGACTACTGATTGGTTCTTGTTTTTAGCAACAAAAAATTCAACTCAATCACGTTGGTGTCCTTGGGAAATTGGTTTTGCAGACATAGCCAAAGGCTACGAAAAGATATTGATTATTCCGACAGAAAATGACTCAGGTGTTTGGTATGGCAACGAATACCTTCAGCTATATAAAAGGATGGATGAAGGAGTTAACAATCAAACGGGTAAGTCTGGATATGCGGTGTATGACGCTGGAATAAATTCCGGCACTTGGGTGGAAAATATTTAAAGGAAACTAAAATGGCTAAAGTTCCTGTTTTTTACAGCTTTCATTTTGATAACGATGTAATGAGAGTTCAACAAATACGTAACATCGGTAGCCTTGACGGTAACCCTCCAACCTCCCCAAATGAATGGGAAAAGCTCAAACGTACTGGTAATAAAGCAGTTGAGAACTGGATAGATCAAAATATGAAATACAAACGATGTATTATTGTTTTGATTGGTAGCGAAACTGCTTCAAGACCATGGGTTGAACATGAAATTATCAAGGCATGGAATGACGGAAAAGCTCTTTTAGGCATCCACATTCATAACCTAAAATGCCCTAGAAATGGCATTAGTAGAAAAGGGAAAAACCCCTTTGACCTGATTAAGTTCACTGATGGTAGAGCACTGTCAAGTGTTGTTCCTTGTTACGACCCTAGCTCTATCAATACTTATCAGGACATAGCAAGCAATATTTCAAACTGGATTGATTACGCCATTCGACATAAGGCAAATTGATTTTTTATTTCATTTTTTCGAAATGAATTAATGATGTAAAATTGACGAGTCATAAGCCACGAAAACCTCTGTAACTTATGTCCTTGCACATCAGTTCACCACTGCTAGGCAATGGGCATTTTACGAAATTTTTCGCAGCATGTTGAAAGATAATAGGCTTCTAACGGAAGATCTATAAGACAAAATAATTAACACTAAGAGCATCGAATAAAATTTACACATCCACTGGATAAAGTGTGAGCCTGCCTAATCAACGGAAAGATTTATTTAGCGGGCGAAAGGATCGTAAAAGGGTGGAACACTTTGGCTACACCTTAGTCATCCCTGCCTCTGATCTGTATTTTGAAGATCATACTAGTAACACAATTGTTAAGCTATCCAAGTACTGCAAGAGATACGAATTCGCGGTTCAAAATGGCCGAGAAAATATCGCAGGCTTGATTGAAACCACAACTATGTTAGCCGGTCGTTGAAAACGTGTCCCCAAGACGTACTTGCTGGCAGAAAATGACATTTCAGGTAATTGAGGTGATACACATGGCAACCACAAGGCGTCTATCCGGAGTCAGAGTTCATCTTTCCGGGTCGAATAAAGAACTGCGAGCAGACATAGATGATTTTGTGCAGAAAATTGCCGCTAAAGTTTTCAGTGAAGGAGGCTCAATTGTTCATGGAAGCCATCCTTCGTTCATTGCGCCACTCCGTAAAGCTGCTGAAGATTTCATCCAAACCGGTGGTAGAAGGGAAGCGCTTACACTTGTGCGGGCGAAGAGTTACTCAACTGACGAGTACGCTGCTGAAATTGAAGAGCAGAGAACATTTGCTTCTGTAGAAATTGTGCCTGCAGATAACAGCGATGGCCAGGCTGTAGACGGCTTGACCCCAATGCGTGATTGGATGGCTGATCGTTCCGATGTAGTCATCTGCATCGGTGGTGCATGGTGGGACATAAATAAAGTAAAAGCAGGCGTCCCCAATGAGCTAGATGCAATGCTTGATCTTGGAAAGCCAGGCTTCGTTGTTGCGGGCTTTGGCGGCGCTATCGCAGGATATCTCGAAGAAGATCCTTCATTGCTATCTCGTTTGCGAAACGGACTATGTCACGAAACGAATGCGACTATTGCCAACAGTACATCGGTTGATCTGGTTGTGAAGCTGATTGCTGATCAGTTGAAGAACCTGCCACTTACTCGGCGTACTTTCTCGCGTGGCCGTAATTTCCGTATTTTGGCGCTCGACGGAGGGGGGCTCAGAGGCACCTTCACTGCTGCAGTTTTGGCCAAGTGGGACGATATGTTGAAGGCCGGTGGCGGGAGTAATTTAATTTCTCATTTCGATTTGGTAGCTGGTACATCCACAGGTGCTATTTTGGCTATTGGACTGGCGATGGGTTTGCAGCCACGTGAAATCCTTGAGTTCTACGAGAAAAAGGGTCCCCAGATTTTTCCGAAGGATCGGAAACTTCGGCACTGGCTTAAATCCAAGCATGACTCAGCAACTCTCCGTGGACTTTTGGCCGAGGTGTACGGGAACAAAACGCTGGCTGAAGATTCTCGCTGCCGCTTGGTGATCCCTACGGTGAGGGCCAAGGAAGGTCAAGCTGAAGCGATTGTTACCCCACATAGCCCCGACCGGACTGCATTCAGAGATATTTCAGCCGTTGAGGCCGCCCTAGCTTCTTCCGCTGCACCTACCTATTTTGATGAAGTTACCTTCGATGGGCCTGTTGCGTTGGAGACGTTCCTGGACGGTGGCGTCTGGGCAAATAACCCCATCCTCCCGGCGTTGGCGGAAGCGGTTCGATACCTGAAGATTCCCCTAGAAAGGATTGATGTGCTGAGCATCGGCACACTCAGTAGCGAAAGTGATTTCACTGACCAACTCGGAAAGGGCAAAGTAGGCTGGGCACCTCACAGTGTAGATCTCTTTTTTGCAGCCCAAGAGCATGGTGCTCTGGTACTCGCTCAAAGTTTCTTGGGTCCAACACGTCATATGCGTGTTAACCAACAGACCAGTGATGAAATTAAGATGGATGATGCTGAAGCTATCCAAGACATGGTCCGACGCGGCAATGAGGCTGGCAAAGAACACTTTGCTGAGGTGCGCTCCAGATTCTTTGACGGACAACACGTTGAGGTGTGGGAGCGATTTTAATTAAGCGCGGATGCCCTAGCGTTACCCGTTTAGACATCCGCTTGGCACGTAGGTCTTGACTGGGGGGAATTAATGTTTATCGATCTAACTGTTAGTAATATCTACCCAACATTTCGTTTTAGTTCTGACGAAATAGTGGCGTACAAGGCCAGAAAAGGGGAACTGTTGATCAGCCTCGAAAAATACCTTCTTGATGGACGTAATATACTTGATGCTGACAAAATACAGAAATCGATCTTTCCGCAGCACGATATTGATGTTTTTATCTCTCATTCTCATGCTGATGAAGACGAAGCCATTAGGATAGCCCTCAGCCTGGAGAATATTGGGCTCACGGCTTTCGTTGACTCATGTGTTTGGGGGTATGCTGACGAACTTTTGCGGAAAATCGATGATAAATTCTGTATACCACAGGGATGGAGCCATTACAGTTACAATCTACGTAACAGAACAACGACCAACGTGCATTTGATCCTTAATGCGGCTTTACAGCAAATGATAAAGCGATCAGAGTTGTTCATGTTTTTGGGCACTGAAAACGCAATAAATATCGATGACTACATGTCTGGAGAGGGGCGTCTGTCATCTCCATGGATTTTTTCAGAGCTTACATTTGCTAAAAGTGTCAAGCGTTCGGAACGTAGAATTTTCCAACAGGGTAATGAGAGTTTCGAGAAAATGAAGAGCGAAAGTAGAGCTCTTGAGCCGGGCTTCAGTTATCCCCTGCCGAAGCTGAAACATGAAATGAGCCTACAGGAGTTTAATGGTTGGCTAGATAAAGGAATATCAGTCGAGGCTGGTTTTGCCGGGCGAATAAGCGGGTTGACGCACTTGGATACGTTGTATAGCAAGCTGGGGTTCAGTGAAGTTCAACTGAGTGAGCCAAGATTTAAGATTTAGGTATTTCTGTTTTGTGAGGATTTAGTTGGTTTCTGCGAGGTATGGATGTCATTCATATATAGTTTGGCTGTTTTGGGCTTACCGACCGCTACTCAACTCTCTGAGCTTGAAAACGCTGTCACTGATGCTGTTTCCATGTTTGGATTGAGGGTGGGTCAGGAGATCGGCTGGGAAGTTAGTCCTGATACTTTTATCCCTAATCAACAGCGATCTGCTGCTGTTGTATTTTTCGGCGGATTAGGTGCTGATCATCCCAGCTTACCTAGCTTGCTGCGTAGCGGTGTGCCTGTTGTTCCCGTCGTGTCTGATTTATGCGAAGTGGCGACCAATGTACCGGAGATCCTGCGTCCATTGAATTGTTTGTCCTACGCCAATGGTGGGGCAAAAAGGGTAGCCACTGCACTTTTGGAGTGTGCAGGCCTGCTTCCGAAGCAACGTCGGGTTTTTGTAAGTTATCGGCGAGACGAGGCTCGTCAGGCGGCACTGCAGATGTTCGATGCCCTCTCTGCTAGGCATTTTGACGTTTTCCTGGATACACATAGTATTGCCCCGGCAGAAGATTTTCAGACCATGTTATGGCATCGGCTTTGTGATTCTGACGTGTTGTTGATGCTCGACACTCCCGACTACTTTAACAGTCGATGGACTGCAGCGGAGTTCGGAAGGGCCTTGGCTAAGGGTATCAGTGTTCTTCGAGTAGGATGGCCGGGAGTTCTGTGCTCGGCGCGGTTAGCGACTGCAAGCCTTTCTGAGCTTGGTGAGAGTGAGTTAGATGTCGTATCGGGACGTATTAGTGACCACGCGATTGACCGGATCTGTCTGCAGCTTGAAGAAGTCCGCAGCAAGAGCCATGCGGTGCGTACCGTTAACCTAATGAGCAATCTCCGAATAGGCCTTGAGACTATCGGTGGAGAAGTGATTGGCATGGGCACCGGCCGAGGGATTCGAGTGCGTCTGCCCGATGACCGCATGGTTGTGGTTTATCCAACGGTGGGCGTTCCGACCTCCACGACTATGCACGAAGCATCAATGAATTCTCCTGATGAATCCGTAGCCATACTCTATGATCATGTAGGCCTGCATCCTCAGTGGCTTAGTCACTTGGATTGGCTGGGTCAATACATCCAAGTCACGCGATGGGTTAAGGCTTGCGAGGCGAGTTGGCAATTTGCAGATTGGAGGGTATAGAAATGGCGGCGATTTTCCTCTCAGCAAGTATCCCCGTGATTGGACGAGGGCAATATTACGAGACCGCTGACCCATTTCTTATCCAGTGCGCTGTCCGTGAACTGACTATTGCGACCGTTCGCAGGCACAAAATCGTATGGGGCGGTCATCCAGCAATTACCCCTATGATTTGGAGCATCTGTGAAGATCTTGGGGTTGATTACACTAACTCTGTCATCCTGTATCAAAGCCGCTTCTTCGAAGGTCGCTACCCGGAAGAGAATCAACGATTTGACAACGTGGTTTATACCGACCCCGTGCCCGGCGACATTCAAGGTAGCTTGCAACTAATGCGCGAGCAGATGCTCTCCAGAAAAGATCTTATCGGTGCAGTTTTCATTGGGGGGATGGATGGTGTTGAGGTCGAATACAACATTTTTAGGCGGTTCCATCCTGGGGCATTCATCCTTCCAGTTGCCGCGCCAGGCGGTGCGGCGCTTAATCTTGCACGGGATAATGGTTATTTCAGCGGGAGAGAGCTTGAAGATATAGATTTCGCCACGCTCTTTAGCCGTTATTTAGTTGATCAATAGTTGTCTTGTACGATCCTGTATTTTTGTAAACCAAGCGAGGGCCATTTTGGTTTCTTATCATCATATAGATGTTAATGCGATATACCTCGGAAGGAGCTGCCAATAACGATGGATACGCTTGGGTTACAAAGCATTTTCCATATGTGCCTGAATAATCAATTCGTATCCATAAATCAAAATCATAGAGAGGTATAATCACCAAATACTAGCTTCATGTCGTTACCCTTTAGGTAGATGGATGCAAAATTTAGACGAGAAGAATAATGGCTATAATTCGTAAATCTGAGATACTTCGTCGCTACAATGCCACACAGACAACATTATTAGAGGAGGCCAGTGAAAGGCGCTGGGCAGCAAATAGCCTGCAAAAAGCATTTGAATCTTTCTCCGTTTCTGAGCATTACGATATTTTTCTTTCTCATGCTTATTCTGATGCGCGAATAGTTATGCAAATTAGAAGCATGCTAATCGAAAAAGGTTATTCCGTATATGTTGACTGGATAGAAGATGAGCATTTAGATAGAGGAAAAGTAAGCGAATTTACTGCAACCGTACTGCGTAATAGAATGAATAATTGCTCATCTCTAATCTATTTAACTTCTAATTCAGCAGAAAAATCGGTTTGGATGCCATGGGAGTTAGGATATATGGATGCGCGAACTGGAAGAGTATCAGTTGCGCCTATTATGGAAAATGATGATGAAGAGTTTGATGGGAGAGAATACCTAGGCCTGTACCCTTATTTAGATCTAACTCTAGAAAGCTTTTATATACATAGCGGCGCCGGGTCATGGGTTACGTTTGGAGATTGGATGCAAGGGAAAAAACCGAAGTAAAACATGATATGCCTAACAAGCCGTTGCACAAAAAAACAACGGCGCTCACCAACTAAATAGCTGCGCGGAATAGTAGATCACTGAAAGGGAACTCAGCCCGGATTGTG
>OAWV01000311.1_pt1 | contig 42146 bp, 19 predicted proteins | sample 1495551 | NCBI WGS metagenome assembly OAWV01 (sample SAMEA2580245, study PRJEB22360) | human gut metagenome | biome: human gut; feature: human-associated habitat; material: faeces | place: Denmark | collected 2008/2010 | reverse complement strand
AAAAAGAATAAGTCTGTAAGCGGTTTTTCTTGCTTACAAACTTATTATACGAGGAGGAAAAGCGTGAAGCGACGATACATCGGATTTTTAGTAGTGTTACTCTTCAGTCTTCTTTGCTGGGGAATTACGGGCGTTGCGCTTGCCTCTGAAGAGCATGAAATTGAGTATACCGTCTCTTTTGTCGATACATCGGACTATAACACAAAGATTTTTAACATGCAACGAGGCAAGGTTGCGGAAGGCACAGTGATTAATGTCTCCTTTCCGAAGCAGATAATCGGCACAGATGGACATATCTGGAAATCGGTAGTGGATAGTCCACAGGTATTTACTGTATATCAGTCCGGAACCCACAAGTATTATATCGAATACGAGCAGGGAGAGAAGGTGACGGAGCCAGATGAGCCGGATGCAGAGGAAAAGGAACGACTGGAACGATGGCTTGATAAAGCATGGAAGGCCGATTGTGATATTACCGGACAGGCTCCGGACGGCGAAAGAGATTCGAATTTAATTATTGAAAACGACTTGCAGAACAATACCCGCATTAAGAACCTGGTTTCCATGGTTCAAGAGGCAGAATGGCATTACTTTTACATGATTGGGAAAAATTATCTTCCTCAAACACTGGTAATAGGCACCAATTTTGACGCGGAATATTCTTCCACAAAAGAAGACACCTTTTCGATTGGAAAAGAAAAATATACCGTGATCCGCGTTGGAGTACGCCGGAACTGGAAGCCGGAGACTTGTGTTCATGATTGGGAAGTGATCAGCACGATAAAAAATAGTTGCCTGGAAAATGGTCAGGAAACTTGCCGCTGCCGGAGATGTCTGACGGAAGAAACGGTCTTGCTGCCGGCCCTTGGGCACCATGACACGGACAGTGATTCACTTTGTGATTTATGCGGCCAGAGAGCATTTGAACAGACTGTAGGAGATATAATCCAAACCACTTTGAAAACGAAAGAGGGGGATATCCCGCTTGCATTCCGTTGCCTTGATACGGACTATAACGGATCTGGAAAAATGCTGTATTTGTCTGAAGACGTACTCGGAAAGGATATAACCGGCATTTGCTTCCATGAAGCCGATTATAACGATTCCCCGCTTCGGAACTATTTCAATTTGGCATTTGCCAACGACAGCTCTATAGCTGCTGCTCTTCAGCCAATTGAACGCTCTGACGCTGCCGGTCGAATTGACTATGCCTCTCTATTATCAAAAACGGAGTATGAACAGTATGTACAAGAAGGGCTAATTGAAGCAGGGGAACCTCATTTCTTGAGAACCGTAGACGGGGACAAGATATATGCTGTGGATTCGAATGAAAATATGAACCGAGTTTTGCCAGCAGGGAATGAAGATTATGGAGCCCGACCATTCATTTTGTTAAATAAACCAGTAACAGGGGAAACGGCAGAACCGGCAAACTGGAAGGTTGGGGATGTACAGATGCGTCAGGTTGGAAAGAAAACTTATCGGTTTCGATGTGTGGACGAAGACTACAGTGACAAACAGGACGGCCACCGAAGATCGGCCCTGTTCCTGTGCGATAGCGTGATTCGAGCTGATATAGACAGCACTAATACCGAATTGAAGAAACTCACCTTCGGGACAAACAATAACTATAAGATATCTAGCATCCGGAATTGGTTAAACAAAAATAGTGCAAATAGTAGCTTCAATCTGGAACCGATTTCCATTGGTGTAAATACTGCTTACACAGGCAGCACGATAGCCGGAGCTTGGGAGCAGTTGGATGATAGTCGTTTGAGTCATCATGATATCGGGTTCCAGTATATGCAGGATCGCTTGTTTTGTCTCTCCATGGAAGAAGCACTTAAATATCGCGAAGAATTGTGGAGATTCGGTAATTCGCAAAATAACCCTGACAGCCAGGTTAGCCCCTATTCGCAGGGATATTATCTGCGAACACCGTTTTACGAGGAAGATGAAAGGGGGGCTTTTCAGTACGGAAGCGATATTTATGTGGTGGATTTGCTGAACGGAAATATCCATACAGCGTTAACAACGAGCGAGACGTATGGAATTCGGCCAGCTTTCGCATTGCCACAAGGATAAAGAAAAACAGGAGGGAATAAGGAGAAATGAAAAAAACAGTTGTAAGGAAGGGAAAAAGCCTAGCCTCTACAATCTTAATTACGGCTTTGCTTTTAACAAGTAATGTACCGTCATTCGCTGATGGGTTTGTTTTTGAAGATTGGGATAGAGGAAGTGTAGAAAAAAGAGCTTCAGCGAGTAGCGCAACAGAAAGCGATCTGGATGATGATGCGGTTGTTGCATCTGGAAGTGAGCTGCCGGCGACAAGTTCCATTGCACTATTTGCGGGGGCAGGAGTTAGTTCACTGGGAGATATATGGGATGGATGGAACGGAGATTTTTCTTTCCTGGATGGCTCATCGGGCGATGGTTCGGAGCGAAAGCCCTATCAAATCAAAAATAAAAGTCAGCTGATGGGATTCTCACAGCTTGTCGCAATGGGGATGCGAGTCCAGGCCGGGGAGGGCGATAATAATATTATAGGTTCTTACGATGGGAAATATTTTAAGCTCATGAACAATATTGACTTGGGAGGAATGAGTTGGAATCCAATCGGATTTTATCAGGACTCTTCCGAGTTATCCGGAGATGTAGTCAATAAGTTCTTCGGACATTTTGACGGAAACGGGAAGACGATATCAAATTTCAAACTGAATAATACATCGTGGAATCAGGTCGGTTTTTTTGGAGCTATCGAAGACGCAACGATAAAAGGCCTGAATCTGAAGCCTGGGAAGACGGTATATGGGAAGAATCAGGTTGCTATCCTGGCCGGAAGTGCGGTGAATTCAAAGGTTAGCGAGTGTACGGTAAACGGAAGTGTATCAGCAGCCGGCACTGCTGGCGGTATTGTGGCGACGATAGACGGTAGTGATCCGTCAGAGTCAGTCATCGAAAATTGTACAGCAAATGTCACGATTGATGCCAACGGCGGGAACACAATGTTTGTCGGCGGAATCGCCGGCAAGTCAGCAAACAGTAGCCTTGTAGACTGCCGTGTTGAGACTGGCGATAATGACACAGCCCGGATTCAGGGCAGAGACGCCACCGTTGGAGGAATTACAGGTTTCCAGAATGCAACAGATATCTATAACTGCTATGTATCCGGAACGATTGGAGGAACCGGCTCTCAGGTTGTCGGGGGCATAACTGGACAGTATGCGTCCGGTCATATGAAAGTAGTGCGGTTTGAAGGTAAAATCGGGCAATCTGGTACAGGTGCAGCGGGGCATAGGGGAACCTTCATCGGACACCGGGAGGCAGGGGATTATTTCCGGTATGGAAACGATGTAGCGTATTTGTTTGCCGATACGGAAAGTAAGATAGCATTTAATATTTGCGGCAGTGAAATTCCAGATGATAACGAATATACTTACGCAGCTAACATTGGCTATTCACATAATGGTGATGTGTATTATTCTCTGGTTCAGGGGGGTGTGTCAAAAGACATCGAACAATATTACTACGAAGTCCTGGAAGAGGGAATTCTTTCCATCATTGACGACGACCACGGCGGGGCCGATGCGGACGAAGTAGGATATGCAATTGATCATTTTGCCCCAAATGATGCTGGCCGGCCAACGAGGGGGTATCTGGTCACAATACCTCAAATTGACACAGTATCATCCGGAACCAATTATTACGATGTAGCAAAATTAGAGGTTCGCGGTTCCGGCAGCTATTATCACACCATGGACAAAGCGCAGAGAGGAGCAGTTGCACCGGGAAAAAGCGTGACTGTTACAACTTCCCCCAATAATACGGATGATGCAAAATTTCAGATGGAAGGAGTGCCGACTTATACAAAGAGCGGCCGGGAAGTTGATACCACCTACATAAACGGCGGCGAATATACGTTCACAATGCCGGCGGAAAACACGGAGGTGAAGGCGGTATATAAGAAAGTGGCGGTAAAAGTGACCGTGCTGCCTTCCAGCTGCAATATCAATGTAGTGGAAGAGCGGACCGGGAACAGGAAGAATCCGACAAAAACGACGCGGGTAACGGATCAGGATGGAAAACTTATAGCTACTTACATCAATGATACCTTGCAGCAAGGAACACAGGTACAGCCGATTAATATTCAGGCGGTTGTCGATACCAACAATGATGTTGCGGACAATTCTGTGAAATGGTCCATTGACGATCCAGAACTAATCACATTGAGTAGCAATGATGATGAAGACGAAAACGGCTATACAAAAAAGAGTGCATCGATTCGGGTCAACCTGGGTGCCTCCTTCTTCACCGATACGATTCGAAAATTGGAAAAAGAGCAGGCCGAGCAGAATTATCAATATCCGATTCCTGATACGATTTTTGGAGCCGGCCATCAAAACGGCGGCGTGGCTATCCTTACCGCCTCCACTAGGCCAGCGGCCAGTTTTGAAGGAAAACCTTGTACCGGCAATTGCCGGGTTAATGTGACCTATCAGGTAAAGGATAAGACCTACGTAGCCAACGAAGGGGCCTCTCTTGATAGAGCAGAGCTTACTTTTACGGTCACCCGGACCCTGACAGGGAACCGGAAAGCCCCGCGGGAGAGCATAACGGTGACAGAGCCACAGAGCCTAACCGCGGCCTTTAATCCAGACTTCTTTGACCGGAAGGATATCACTTGGTCAGTAGACGACACCTCCCTTCTCGCCGTAAGCGGAGAAAATAAATCGGCCAGCGTTGCGGCAGTGAAAAATGCAAAATGGATTCAAGACATTATAGCTTCGGACAATGGAATTCATAGCAACGATCCTTATGCATCTGTGAGTGGAGCCGGGACAAAGACAGCCAGAGTAACGGTGATAGCAGATGACATGCTGGGGAACCGGCAGACGGCCAGCTGCGACGTTACGATTCGATTCGTGACAAACGATCAGACCAGGATCTATGTGGAGGGAGTGACGGTTGCTCCGGAGACTTTAAAATACGAGCTTGTGTGTACAAAAAACGGAAACCGTAATAATCCTGTCATCACATGGACCGGTAATGAAGCGAAGCAGTTGAAAGTGACTGTGTTGCCGACACTGGCCTTCAACCAGGCATATCAGTTCAAGGTTAACGACGACTCGCTGAATATAGCCGATGACGGAACCGTGACGGTGAACACTAATGCAAAATGGATTCAGGAAGCTAATAGAACCTATCCTTATGCGACCACCCACACGGCAGTTATCACAGCTGTCACAGAGGATGGAGGATTTGAATCAACCTGCAATGTGACATTAAGTTATAAATTGACAGACTCAACTTATGGCTCCTCTGGCGGAGGCGGTGGAGGGGGCAGCTCTTCCGGTGGAGGGGGCGGTGGAGGAGGTTTCTCTTCCGGTGTAACACCGAGTGGCGGCACAGGCCCTGCTGGAGCAGCTCCGGCCGGCAGTGTGACTGGCACATGGGTCAATACTGCAGACGGACTTTGGGCCTTTACATCTGCGGGCCGTACTTATCACAGCGAATGGGCATACATTCACAATCCGTATGCCGGGAAGAATCAGAGCAGTACGGGTTGGTTCCGATTTGATGACAGCGGCCACATGGTCGTTGGCTGGTTCACCGATACAGACGGAAACCAATATTACCTTTGGCCTGTATCGGATGGCACACAGGGCCATATGGTGACTGACTGGCAGTGGATTGTTGGGGCTGACGGACTGGAACGCAGATATTACTTTAATCCGGAGTCGGATGGAACGAGAGGTGCTCTTCTGAAGAACCGGACGCTGCCAGATGGAAACCAGGTGAATGATAAAGGTGAATGGACAGTGGGAGGAGTAATTCAAGTTAAGGCCCCAGGGGTTCCGGAAGCAAAATAGGAAATAGGGAAAATTCTCAAAATAGAGAAGCTGCATAAGGCAGCGTGGGTGTAACTCCCACTTTCCCATTCATCAACGTATAAAATTCGATGTACATTGACAACTAAATAGAGATTACACGGTTGAATAATAACAAATCATGGGCGGCTTATGGCACAGCCGCCCACAATCATACATGGAGGTGGAGGGTTGTTTTTACTGGATTATTTGTTTATACTTCTTTTAGGGGTCAACACAGGTATCATTACGGCCTACTTGATGGAAGGATTATATGGTAATACGATGATGACAATTGATTTTTCAAATGTTCCGGCATATATGGTAGCTGTGATAGCCGGAGGATTCCTGGCAGCGATTGCAAAATATCTCTTTGACGAATTTAAAGAAAATAAAAAGACAGGTAAGATTGATACAACTACCACAGACACAAAAGTGAAGGTTGAAAAACTGGATGAGAAGTTGGATTCACGGGCAGATAGACTTGAAAAGAGAGCGGATAGACTGGAACAACAGGCTGATAACCGGTTTCAAATGCAGTTTTCAAAACTTGATAATATTGATAAATTCGTTGCAGAATCAAGAGCATTGAAAAATGCTTCCGGAGGCCAGGGGATTGATGTAATGCAGATTTTAGCGTCTATCCAGGCTATGGCAGAAACAATAGCAGAGGTTCAAAATAAAGCAGCGACTATGGAACATAACCTAAAAGAGCAGATATCGTCTTTGGAGATGGAAAATCAAAAGCTGAAAAGTGAGAACCAAAAATACAGAAAAGAATTTCAAAGGATTCGTAACAGCAGAGTTCAAGATGAGCCAGAGCGTTAAATTAGCTGGTAAAGTAAAGAGGAAAAGACAGCGGAAAGAGGAAGAGTATTTAAAAAGTGAAAAAACTTATAAGCCGAGAGGTTCGCAATAGCAGATCTCGAAATGAATTGTCATAGATGATAATACATGATAAAATAACCGTGTATAATAGCAAAGAAGACAGAGGATAGTTCCCGGTGCTCCTTCGGAAATGAACGAAGGAGGAAATGACTATGAATACATCAGAGGTATTGACATTAGTGCTGGTGATGCGGCACTGACATACAAAGACAATCATCGGAAATAGTAATTTTCATTTATAATGAAAAGAGCTATCCTCTACTGGCATAGAGGATAGCTGGTAACTAAAAATTACTCACGCAATCCGAAGGTCATCGTGGACGTCGAAATCCACTGATTTCTTCTAAACTTATTATACACGGGGGGCCTGAAAATTTCAAGCTCCCTTTGTTTTACATATAAAGTAAAAGATTATATTCCTCCTGTTCATATGGAATAACCTTGTTGCAATGGGGGATTATTTTTAATAGGATAGTGGTGATGTAGATGAATTGTTGTTCATTATACATAGAATTTGTGTGATACAGACAAGAGGGAGGGTAAATAACGTGATAAAGATAGAAAATCAAGAAACCGTCGGTATATTCAATTATTTGCTTTTACATCGTTTCTACATTGAACATAGGAAGAACGATAGAAGCGGTATATATGGTCTGACACAAAAAATGATGGCATATAATTCGAATAAAATCGAAGGAAGTCGCCTGACCGAAGACCAAACGGCTTCTTTGTTCGAAACCGGAACTGTGAATGCAGAGGGCGAGATTATTTTTAGAGCAAAAGACATAGAGGAAATGACAGGCCATTTTCTTATGTTTAATGAAATTTTGAAAACAGTGAATGAGCCATTGACGGAAAAGTTAATCAAAAAATACCATTATTGTTTAAAAGCTGGGGTCTTTGAAGATTTGGCGAATGGATATGCAGTTGGAGAATACAAAACAAGGGCAAATGTTGTTTCAACAATTACGACAGCGTTGCCAGAGGAGGTTCCTCACTTGATGGGAAAGCTTCTATCCGAATATCATAGTAAGCGTGAGTGCGATTTGGAGGATTTAGCAAAATTCCATGTACAATATGAAACAATTCATCCTTTTCAGGATGGGAATGGTAGGACCGGTCGGGGAATTCTATTTAAAGAATGTTTAAAAAATAATATCACTCCCTTTATTATAAAGGATATTAACAAAGCACAGTATTATCAGGGCTTGAAACAGGTAAGTGATAAAAATGACTACTCCAAACTAGTTCAATATTTTAAAGAGGAGCAAAAAGCCTATTTAGATTTGGCTAAGGCGTTTGTAATACCATATAACATAGAGACAATTGAGGGATTGAGGGAATTATTGAAGTCAGCCATGAAGCAACCCCGTATTCAATGCCAGGCTGCCGAGCAAGAGATTTAATATAAGCAAATTAAGCAGCCGGAGGTATAGTCCCCCCCGGCTGCTTATAAAATGAAGTTAATAATCAAATAGGTCGCATTGACCATTTATTTTCCTTTCGATGGAAATATAAATTTATCCTTTGCCGGCGGCTTTGATTGATATATTCACATTGATAATTAATGCCTAAAACAGGATTAGATTGTACGTCAATAACTTTACAAATGGGAATATCAGAGTAAGAACCATCCGAATTAGTATAGCGGAAGTATAAGGGCATACAATCTCCATTTACATTGTAACTTGCAATTACAGGGACAACGGTATTTTGGGCAGGGTCATATGCCCCGTATTGTCCTGGAATTTGAGTGTGATATGGCATGAGTCAATCTCCTCCTCTCATGATATGATTATATGGAACAAATGTTCTGTGCACAAGTGGGAAAATTATGAAAATATAATGAGACAACTATCTCCTGTAAAAATAGTGACGAGCACTCAGGACTTAAGATAATTAAACTGGGGTTCAGACATATAAATTGGATGGGCTGATAAGTAATCTTGAACAATAGAAAAATTGTGATAAGATAAAAGTATGTTAGGGGTCAGGAGAGGTAGTTTTTATGGAATTGAAATATCGCATATTAGTTGGTTTGATTTCATTGATTTTTGGCGGGGGCGCATCGTATTTCATATTTACAGATCAAGATAGCAAAAAGCAAAAATTTAATTTTAATCCAGAGCGTCATAATATATTTGAAAATGCAGGGTATAGCGTGTTTATGTACTTTTCAATATCGATTATTGTAATTATGTTTTTCCTGCTTCTGTGGCAAATTATTGTTATGCTCATATTATCGGATTTCAAATATGCTAATGAAGTGGTCAGTAGCGGGCTGAGCTTTGCAATTATGATACCTCTAATCGGGAACATGATTCATAAAATTTATGAATTATGTTTATCGAAATTTCCAAAGCGATTTGATGAATTAAATGCTCAAGAAAGAAAATGGATTTCAGTAGTAGCATGTTTGGGGATCGCTATGGTAAGCGTTAATGACAATATTGAATTAGCATTTTCAGCTTTAGCACTCATGTTTGGTAAGTTTTTATGGCTGGATAGTACATCAAAGCAATTAGCTGAAGAATTTAAAGAGGCATTGAAACTGCCGGTCCTCATTTTACTTGCTATTTTACTCTGTTTGCTAACTGGATTTTACATATGCATAGATGAAAAATTTGCGGTTGTCTATTCTTTCTTACTAGGGTTAGGCTTTGTAATCGGTATAGTGATATATTGTTTTATTCAAAAAAACAAAGAGAAGAAAAATTAGAAAAAAATTTAATTTTGACATCATTCATCCGGGGCTTTATAACCTCGGATGTATAATAAATAAAACATAAAGGGGAAAACTTTTTATGATAAAATTTAAAGACAAAAAAACTGATCAGATTAAATTTCCTAAACGAGTCTTCCAGAAGGCAGACAAGAATTTGTATTATGTACAATTTCCAAATAACGATAAAATTTATTCTTTTAATAAAAAGAATGTGGAGTTCTTATCAGGAGAAGAGGAGATAGAATATTTAGAGAAAAAGGATAGGCGAATCAACCAGGAAGTAAACAGCGATATTAGGGAAATCAGAGATGGGGATATTTTGGTTTATGCTATTGAACGCGAATGTTATAAATGCCATAAAATGACAGAAGTTATGACCTATATAGTGTATGCTGATACTTATGAAAATTTGCTTTACCCGTGGGATCTGAAACGCTTGAATGAAGAGAAAACGGTGGGTTTGGCAACCTTACATATGGCTTATAAACCGGTGGAATTTTACCCCATAGGTGTACTTGGAGCGAACGAACGTCTGGATCAAAAGCTGATGAGAGCGTTTCCTGATAGAATAGAAAAACGTTGGAGCAAAACTCAAGGAAGAAATTATGCAATGAATCTCTGTACTCATTGTGGCTCACAGCAAGGAGAGATTCCTATTTATCAGGAGATTAACGAAAAAATTAAGAATCAGGAGCCATTAAAGATTATTAAAAATATAAGGGCAAAATCTATAAAAGGATAAACCTATTATAGAATAAGATCATAAATTATATAGATAGATTACTAAAAGGATTTTATAAATAGGAGGTATAGAAGTATGAAAAAGAGGAAACAGAATAGAATTTTTTCTATTATCACCACAACGATATTGACCGCCGCCCTGTTTGTTTCCACTCCTCTCGTGACAATGGCTGGGCAACCAAATACAGGGATAAATGGAGGACAATTTACAGATTGGAATACACTTACCTGGACGGCCAACGATGGAACTGAAACAACTTATGGAAGAGGTCCAGTATTTGCCGATATTCATCCAGAGATAACGGATCCGGAATATTACTTGAAAGAGTATTATCTTTATCCAGGGGAAGTTATTGGCACTGTGAACAGCGCAGGAATGACTAAACAGACTGATCCAACTAATGCTTTAGGGGTATTGAAAACTTTTCTAAACAGTTTTGACTGGATTCATAGCGATGAACTTACAAGAGCAGAAAAAGTTTTTAATAGAATTGCAAATGGACATAATGGGAATATATATGATACAACAGGTGTATCGGGATATGAAGGAGGCTATAGAGTATTAAGGGAAGGAAAAGGTATATGCCAGAATTTTTCTGATGAGTTTTGCGGACTGGCAAATTTTGTTGGATTAGAATGCGAAACATACTATCCTTCTGATGCTCATCAGGCATGCTTATTAAAGCTTAATGGTCAATGGTTTGCAGTAGATCCAACATCTGGAACACCTTTTTTATCAAATGCGACCACGTATCCAGTGGATTATGAAACAGAGAAAAATCGTTACGCATTGGAATCGGCTTCCGAACGGGAAAAATATAATGCAGAGAATCCGGATAGCTTAGTAACAATAATTGATTTGACTAATCAAAAGACAGCGGCGGGTTTAATTTCAGAAGCTGACTGGGCAAGCATTAATCCTATGGAAGCAGAACTGGATAGAAAGTTATCAGCTAAGGAAATTTCATATGGAGAATATGAAAAACAAATGGGCGAGCTTTTAAAGTCAATGTGGTAGAGTAGTTGTAGATAAATTATAGATTATGTGATAAATTATTAATAGGGAATAACTGTGTTGCGGGTGGTTGGCCTCTTCTCACAAAAGAGAGGAGGTGGTGCGCATGAGTACATACGAAGCAATATCTTTAATGTTGACCTTCGGAATACTTCTTGTAGCGCTGATCTCCTATTTGAAAAAGTAGGGATTACGCAAAAAAATAACTGCCCCTGACTTGACCGGACGGAGCAGTTATTTTACTCAAATGTAGGTCAACCACTTGTGGGCGGTTATTCCTTTTGTATGTATATTATAACTCAAACGAAAATATAATTCAAGACTTAGCATATTCTAAATATTTAAAAAATTAACAAATATTAATGCCTTCAACCGGCGCTCTGAAAAGAACGTAGGTCGAGGGCATTTTTTAAGTTATCAGGAGGAGAAAGGATGAAAAAGGTTAGAAAGTGGAAAGAAAGAGGAAAGAGAGCAATCTCATTGTTTCTGTCAGTTATGTTGTGTCTGATGACACTTTTCCCCTATCTGCCATCATTGCAGGTGCAGGCTGCGGAAAAGGATGTTGTAACATTAACCACTGCACATGGTGATTTTGGTGGTTCTCATAAGCTTTACTGCATCGACAAAGGAGGCTATGCCATTTGGGGAATTGCTGACGATGGGGATGTATACAAGAAGCATAGGCCGTCAGAAGCAGAAGTACCATTATCGAAAAAAGAACAAGAGTATATATTTTGGGGCATTCTCACACTTCAAGCGTCATTAGGAAATGAGAAGGCAACAAAGATAATTTCAGCTATTAATATGAATGCTCCAGCGCAAGGAAAAGTTCAAATTAGAAAATATATAACGGAAGAAGACCTAAAAGCCATAATATATAGCTCCAGCGTCAGAAAAAAGTATTCTTGGCTAGAAGAGGTCGCTGCTCATACAGAAGAGTATTTGAAGATGGGAGGGCTCATCGGTGGCAGTGGTGGTTCCACTCAAAGCGGAAAGAAAATCCCAGATGTTATTGCAAATAGCACATCTCCTACATCTGCCTATCAAATTAGTCGTTCTGATTTTACAATTCATTTTGACGAAGGGGGAGCGGATGCTGATTTTATTCAAAAAGTACCGATTCTCTTTTCGAATGATAACGGTTCGACCTACAGTCCTACTCCGACCGATGGCTGGATTTATACCAAAACAGATAACAGTATTACCTTCTCAAATCCAAATCCTCAACCGCCTAAAGCATTGATTAAGTTTGAGGTGGCTGGGACAGAATATGCATCGGCAAGTGGCACTTATACTTCAGAAGAAGAGCTGTTTAACAGCTGTATGCAGATATGGGAATGTATTACCTGTTCCGGAAATCATGGCGGTGGAACTCCTCCATCCACCCCGCCCTGGCAACATCAGCGTATGGTATGGTTGGAGCTTGTAATGCCAACACAAGAATTCTATGCTGCTCTTGCCGGCGATCCTACTGTTTCACCGGCAGGAGTCGGAATAACCTTTCAGGTTTTCCGGCATGAAGAGGATTTTTCATCTAACTATAATGTTCAACTGTATAAGTATGATTATGAAACTGGGAATCCATTGGAAAGTGCGCGGTTTGTCCTATTCGAGCGATTTGATGATAAAGGAGAAATTGACACCGAAAAAGATGGCCCGGTACATATTTATGAAGGAGGAGACCCGTACGCCAGCTATCACAAGGATAACCCTGTCATATGGTCCGGCTTTAGGAAAGTTGGTTCTGTGGTGACAGATGCAAACGGACATGCAGCACAGACAATAACCCACGGCTATCACTATGACAAGACATTCTGTGACGGCCATCCGGCTCCCACCTTTGTTCCAGTACCGGAACCAGAAATCGAGGAAGAGGAGGAAGTAACGGCTTTTGCGGAGGATGATGACGAGGGCGGCGGGATTTTAAACGCAGAGGAAATTGAAGCAGCCAAAACAATGAACCGGGAATTAGCCCAGGCATGGCTTGACTGTGTGTCAGACTGTGAAGAACAGGCCTCTGGAGATTTTGAGGGAGTACATTTCCATTGGTTGATGTCCGATGTAGACCAGGGAGAAATTGAAAATATTGCAAGTTCAGGAGGCGATGAGGGCAGCACTCCGGACGGTGGAAACACTTCAGAACCGGATGCTGACACGGCATATGAAGAATCGGGCTGCTATCAGGACATGCAAGATACTTATGAGAAGTTTATTTCTTTAAAGTACAGTTATGCCTATACGGAGTTTCAGGCAAGAGACGGTTATATTCGTCACGATCTACATCCGGATGATCTCCCGGTTGAAATAATTACAACCGACTCATCAGAGGCCGGAGCAAATGCCTCCTTTGCCGGCGAATACAGTAAAAAAGAAACCATGGAAAACGTAACATCTGGCTATTCCAACCGAACCGTTACAATAGAGACAACGGAAAAAAAGGAAGAGGTAGAACCGGTTCGTAAAAATGTGACAGAGCAGCTTTTTCAAGAAGCAACAACAACCAACCAGGACATTGTGACATATCTCTCGCCTGAAGTTATGGCAGAAGAAAATGAATCAGAAAAAGAGCAAGAGGAAACGCCGGCCGAGTCAGAAATCAAGGTAGAGCAGGAGGAGAGTTCTGCACCGGCCGAGATGGAGAGTGAAATAAAAGAAACTGAAAAGGAAGCGGGCGAAGCGGAGACAAAAGAAAATGTTGAAGCGGCCGAAAGTACAGAAAGACTTGAAACGGAGGTAGTTGACCAGAAAGAGCAAATGGAAGAGAGTGAAACGAGTACAGAAGACGAAGTGCCGGAAGTGGAAATTTCCAGCCGGCCGTTGGAACTGGTTCGAGCGGTCTATGGGAAAATTGCGACTCCTTCTTCAGCTGAAGGTAAGACGGAATTTCAGTTTATTGATGAAGATGAAGAAAAGGGGCGAACAGCTTCACCATCAGAAGCGGCCACGCCATCAGAAGCTACATTCCGTTGGCTTCGGGGAAGTTCATCTTTCCGAAATCCGGATGTCAGAGAAATGGAAGGGATGGGAAGTGAACTCTTCCAGCCAGCATATGAAGAAGCCCTATCAGCAGAAAGCAGCGGAGCAGAGGCCGATCCTGGACCGGAAGATAATTACAGCCATTGCAATAATGCGGACCGGGAAGGAAATGCCTGGCGAGTTTATGATCACCGAACTGAGGGCGAATTTCACATCAATAAAAAGGACCTGGATCTGTCTGCCGGCGAATCAAACCAATATAACGCATACGGAGATACCCAGGGCGATGGAACACTGGAAGGTGCTGTTTATGGTTTATTCGCAGCGGAAGACATATCTCATCCAGATGGGAAAACAGGTGTGGTTTACCGAGCAAACAACCTGGTTGCAATCGCGACGACAGATAAGAATGGAGACGCGTCTTTTCTTGCAAATACAGAAGCCCCGGGATTTACTTTCGATTACAACACTGGTTCCATTGTGAAGACAGCGGACGGTTGGGCGGAGCACGCTCCCGAGAACCTGTATACGTCAGACCGTACGTATGATGATTACACAGAAGATGGCCGGTATGAGAGAACTTATCAAAATAATGAGAAGAACAATGGAAACTGCTGGATCGGCCGGCCGCTGCTGATGGGGGATTATTACATAAAAGAGTTGTCACGTTCCGAGGGATATGAATTATCTATTGGGAACAAGGCCAATGATGTAACAAATTTTGGACAGGATTTAGATGTAAAAGCTCCGGAGGATTCCGTGGGGTATGCTGTGATTTCACAGCCGCTTTTTGCTGATGAGCAGACATCCGACGATGGGACAGGGGCCGGCCCCAATGAACTGTTTTTTGCAGCCCGTTCGAAAGATACGAAGGATCAGAAATATGATATTGTCCTGTCCGGCCTTCCGAAAGGCGCTGAGTTCTATCGCAGAGAGGAAGGAACCAGACAGATTGAGGTGCAGGTGGGAACCGGAACCTATGAAAAGGTTTTGTTGACGAATTCAGACGGAACCCCTAAATACATCCGTGCAGAAAATGATTATCAGTACCCGAAATACAATGCAGATGGCAGTCTGATGATGAAAGATGTGCCGATGAACTATATTGCGGAGCGGTTCCGGCAGGTTACAGTACGGCCATTAGATGAAGCGGTGATACAGGCTACTTTGAATAAAGCTGAGGGAGGAATGTCGGAAGAAGAAAATGCGGCTATGCTTGCCCAGGCATTCACTGCTGGCAATCTTCCGTTTGTGAAAGGCAAAACAGAAAGTGCCTTGCGAAGAAATGGAAAGTCAACACCCAGAAGCCCCTTATCGGGAGGCGGCTACGACTATTCCAGTATTTATGTTGGTGTATTTGACAGCGGTGTACGGGAAGGTGAGCGAGATCAGTATGGATTGTCCGGAGTAACGCCAGGGAGCCCGGCAGCTTATACAGTATATGGTTCACCGATCCAGAAAGTGGCGATTGCCAAACAAAAACCGGACGGAGCATCCCTTACCGTGGGTGATGCCATCCTATCAATTCTTAATTACTACGACCGGAACCCGTTTTATAGCTACGGCGGAATTGACGCAGTTGAAGACTCGGGAAATGATTTTATTTTCTCAGTGTATGCCAGTGTAAGCGGGAATCCGGAAAACTTTATGGTTTTAGGGAGTGATCCGGAAACGGACAGCATCATCTATCATTTAGTTCCGTATATTCCGGCAGACAGCTCCTTGCCTCCCAGATACATTTACGCTGCCTATTCCAATAATCCGGATTATAACGCCTTTGGAACCTATGAGGATTACAAAGAAGGAGCCAGCGGCCCATCGGCAGTTGGCAGTGCGACCCTTATCACGGATGCGGTTGCAGATCCGAACGGGAACCTACAATCAAAAACAGTAAAAGAAAATGTCTATTATCAGAGCGGGGAATTAGTGCGGGACAGCAGCGGAGCATTGATCCGGGCGTTTGAGTACCGGGAAGTCACAAGCACAAAGCTGCAGGAGGTACAAGATGTTAAGTGGCAAAAGGTACCGGCAGAGAGGATGGCGGATGGAACGTATGTCCTTCCGGTAAATGCAGCTTATACCGATTCCTACGGGACTGCACATACGAACGCCGGTCATGACCAGACAATAGAATTCAAGGCTGTTCTGAAGGAAAAAGAGGTAATTTTATCAGCGGCAGACGTTTCCGTTTTAGGAGCCGGTTTTGTTGCCGGACGTCCGATGAACAGCGCAAGCTACTATGTGCATGTAAAGCAAGCCAGAGCAAAAGCATACCTGGATTATCAAAATATGAACCTGGTGGGAGATAACACCTACGTGATACTGAGCAGCCTTGTTTACCCAGGGCAAGAAATCTTGTGGCAGGATGCCGGCACAAGAGAAAAGCCGGCTCAGATATTCGAACGGGCGATCCGTCAAAAGGTCAAAATTGTGAAAGACATACAGACGACGCCAGAAGGAACCTATGGGCATAACACCAACGCAGCTTCCGGCCATCAGGACGGCTTTACAAATGGACCGGGGGGATCGGAGGAGAATGCGACAAAACTTCCAAACTTCCGCTTTAAAATCTATTTGAAATCGAACTTGGAGCGGCTGTACCGAAATGAATCAGGTGAGATTACATGGCTTGATCGGAATGGTAATGAAGTGGCAATAGAGGAGTACCAAAAGGTCTATCCGGAAACAGAACCTTTTAGCAGCGTTCAAAAACTTTTTACAAAGGTTCCTCATAAAGAAGATTCACTGACAGCCGGTTCCGTGAATAACAACGTTTGGGAGGAGGCTATAACAGCAAATGACAGCCTATATTCTTATGAGCTGAACGGAATGATAGAAGAAAATCAGAATCCAGGCTATACAAGGCTGTTGGAAACAGAAAATCAGATGATTGAGGATGGAGCCGGCAAGACGAGAGAGGTAAAATCCTACAACTACGAAAAGTTTTTCGCTGCCCTTCAAACGGCCAATCACGACAAATGGGATCAGAATGAAAAGGACAGCACCTCCTTCAAGCCGTTTGCCTTTTTCCGGGAAATGATTTTTGGAACAGGAGGAGGTGAAAAGGAATACCCGGCCATCCACAATAATTCAGCGGAGGATAACCAGAGCAACACATCGGACCCGGCAAAAGAAAATGCGAAGCGTTCCGATGCTGTTCGTCAGTTCGCGATTGATTGGTATTTGGACAGCGAAGTGAAGAAACTGACGGAAGATAACGGGAAAGGAGAGAGCCAGGCTGCAGGAGGGAGTGAAACCTATCAAGATGAGATTTATGATCGGGCATTGTACGCAGCTATTCTAAAAGCAGAGAATTATTTAAGCCCGTTTTTTACTTATGACCTGGATGAAATTTACTCCATTGCCTGGGATAGCGAGGCAGACGGAGGAAGCGACAAGGATAGAACAACACTCTCGGCCGATACGCTTCAGGAAACGGCCGGAAATGGCCTTGAAACAGCTAAGGACGGATATTTCTATGGTGTGTCAAATTATCTGCCATACGGGGCGTATATCGCGGTGGAACAGCAGCCGTACAGTGCCGAATTGGGAGATTTTTATAACAAGCATTACAAAACTGACAAGCCAAAAGAAATTATCCTGCCAGCGCTTTATGAGGAAGGAGGAAACGAGGTCTCTCCGGAGAAACTAAGTGCTGCATACCGATATAACAGCACCGATACGCCGGAAAAATTACAGGAAAAATACCACATCCGAATGAACGAGGAGTGGGCAGATACACATACAGATGATTTGAGGAACTATGTGATCCGGGCTCACAATCATGATGGGGACTTTGAGATTTATAAATATGGCCTGGATGCGGACAAGCTGACGGGGAAGATTATCTATCCGGGCGGCAGTTACAATTATCAGGGCTTTACTGTCACCCAGGGAGGATTTGATCCGTTCAAGGATGTTTATGAGGCAGAAAACGCAGCTAGTGATTACCGAAGCAATCAGGAAGTGGAGCAATATTATCACTATGCCTCTCTTTCTGAACAAGCTGGAACTGCGGATAACGTGCTCTACCAGTACGGGCCAGCATCCGATGATAATAATCCGTCCGGTTTATATTTCAAAGATGGAGTACGAAGTATCACAGGAGCCTTAACAGGATATGATGGCCTCTACTTTTCTGCATTGGTTCCGTGGGCGGTGACAGAACCAGTGGATGCCGGAAGGTATGACGCGGCCGCGTTTATCGGCTATACAGACGGTAAGTACCGCAATACGTTCTATACGTCCCGGCTGCGGATCGAAAAATTGGATTCTGAGTCAGGTGAAAATATCCTGCATGACGGTGCGGTATTTGCCATTTACAGTGCAGACCGTGAAGACGCGGAAAACAGTAACGGTCGGGTAAAGTTCTATGAAAAAGATACTGTTATTACTGGAAGCAAAGAATTTTTAGAGGCAATGGGAGCTGCCGATATTACGCCGGTTGCCAGGCCGTCCCTTCCGTGGCAGGTGCCTTATAACGGGAAATATTATGGAACCGTGCCGGCCGGCACGCCGATTTGTCAGGAGAAAGAGCAAATTATCATGATGGATGAGGCAGGAGAAAAGACCGGACAGTTCCAGGCATTTACAACAACGAAGGATCGGGGCGAGGAAGGCAGCCAGAATGTGGGCTATTTAGAAACACCCCAGCCATTGGGAGCCGGGTGCTATGTTCTGTGTGAGATAAAGGCACCGGCCGGCTATGTCCGGAGCAAACCCGTGGCGATTGAAATTTATTCGAACGAGGTTGCTTATTATTTGGACGGAGCCAGAAATAACCGGGTGGTGGCAGCGATCTATGAAGAAATGATAACAAGGACATTAGATAACGGCGAAGAAATTACGAACCCAGACGGCACAAAACCGAACGGGAACAAGCCGCAGGATAAAGGTGATGTGGCGAGAATTTATCTCAATAACACGCCGATCCGTTTGGAGGTGACAAAAGCAAAACCCGATGAAACAACGGTATCTTACGAATTGAATGGACGCCTGGAGGGCAGCATCACAGAGTTAAAAGGCCAGTACGGCTTGGAAAATCTGGAATTAGCTTATAATGCCTCCGGAACCTATCTGGGATATGGTTGGAAAAAGGGCTTCCTTGATGCCTTGAAAAAGAAACAGGCTGCTGGCGAAGTGATCGAAATTATTTATGAGGATGGTGTTTTCACCGGAAAAGCTCAGTTGGAGAAACCGTTAGAGACGGCCGATGATACAAACCGTTATCTGCCGGGGGCGGTGATGACCTTGTATGATGCGATTGAGGTGAAGCAAAACGGAGACAGTGAGGATTATCAGTTTGACGGCGTAAATGTGGAGCGGGACCGGTATGGAAATGTAAGCAATATCTATGTTCAGAAAGGATTTGCCGGAACAAGGCTCAGATTTGTCTTGGATAAAACAGATGCGGCTGGCGACGGCTTGAATGATTATCAGAACTATACTTTTGATGATCAGGAAGATGACACAGGAACCGGCACTTGGACATACAAGACAGTGGAGCGAGAGGACACGGATATCCTGTTTTATGACCTGGGAGGCCTTACCGTCCTTCAGACTGAAAAGGGGGTACTATATGGTTTTGATAAAGAGGGAAAAAAAATACAAGCTAAAAACGGCAGCTCGCTCTTTGCCCTGAAAAATGGGACGCCGGTGCTGGAAATCATCAGCCCGGATTATGAAAAATTACGTTACAACGCGAAAGAGCGCGTGTTTGATCAAGTTCCGGAAGGAACGAAACTGTATCATTTAGACTATGAAGGGAACCGGGACAGCCAGGTTCACCCCTACACCGGAATGGCTTATGTAGTGGAGGAACCTACCGGGAAGATTCTGGTATGGCCGGTGAAGATATCCCGGGACAAGTACGGGAATATCACTGCCAGAGAGAAAATTACAACCGGCCGGATTGCTACGATGGATGCCGATACTGAAGATGAGTGGACAATTGGAACAACAGAAGAGGGGAATTTTGAAAAGAAGATGAATCCGGTTCTAGATGAGCATGGGCAACCGGATTATTACCAAAAATCAGAGGAAACCTATCAAAAAGGAAGCCCAGTCTATGACCGGGACGGCGATTACATTCGATACCGATATGATGATAAGCTGAAAGACTTTAATGATAATGCATGGAGAATTGACACGAATATAGGCTTGGCGGATATCGGTGCCAATCCGGAGGACGCGGCAGATGATCGGCCTCTCTATCACCGCCAGGGAGAAAGCTACATTATCGAGAATACCTGGACAACTGGTGAAGAGGCTCCGAATGATCCGTTCCAGAATGGAATGACAAATGGACAAGTGGATGTGCTTAAGAGGGTTCCGGCCGGAAACTACATCATGGAGGAATTACAGGCACCGGAAGGGTATTGTAAAGCAATGCCGGTCGGTGTGACGGTGCGGGACAACGCAGAAGTGCAGACAGCAAAAGTCACAGATCACCCGATTAGCGGATACTTTGAGAAAGCCGATGCACCGGCAGCATACCGATTGAAAGTGCTTGACCGAGATCAGGTGTTAGAGGAAGTAGAAACACGAATGGAAGATAAAGTCAGTTATTCGTTTGACAGCGTTATCGGAGCCAAATTGGCCCTGTATCGGGCAAAACGTATCAAGACAGACAACTTGGAGCAGCATCCATCAGGATATGTATTCGAAAAGGCGGAGAATTCGCCGGCACAATGGACTGTGCTGGGGAACGACAATCAGAAACAGCAGTATACCGCTGAATGGACTGTAGGAACAGCTCCGGAGTATCTGGAAGCGATTCCGGCCGGTTACTACATCTTAGAAGAAACCGACATTCCGGCCGGCTATGTCCCTTCTTCTATGGAGATTACCATCCGGGAAGATGAAGAACTTCAGTATTTTGTTTTACCGAACGACCATACCAAAATTGAAATTTTTAAATACAGAGAGGAGGAAGGGAAAAAATTTCCATTGCCAAACGAGACATCAGCTGAATTGGCATTGTATGAAGCGGTCATAAACGAGAGCGGAAATGGAATTGTGACTGAAAACGGAGTGCCAAAACACGATGAAAGTAAATTGATCGTGCAGTGGGAGACGGATGATTGTAAGGCGTATACGGAAGGAACCGGCAGTTTTCGGGCAGAATATGAGTCAATGTACGGAGAATACGAAACTGGCTTCCAGCAGTTTACGTGGAGCCAGGGAACCGCGCGTCGCCTGTCCTCTGAAGAGACAGATAAGAGAGAGTCTGTCCGGCAGCTATGGGATATGGGAAATGGCAAACAGGCGTTGATTCAGACAACAAAAAATTTGCTTCCGGATGGCCGGTATGGGACTGTATTTGATTACAAATTTAATTATAGGGAGCTGGATAAGGGGGTTAGCTATGATACGGTCGAGGGCCGTCATCGGATCGATTATCTCCCTATCAATGGGAATGATCACCATGGCTATTATGTTTTGGTCGAAAAACGGGTGCCGGCCGGATTTGCCGCAGCTGAACCAAAGGCGATTGTGATTGAAGAGACCGCCGACATACAGCTCTACGGTTTAGAAAATGAACCAAAGTATATTTATGTTACGAAGGAAGGTGAAAACGGGGTAACGATTGAAGGGGCGGAGCTTGCGCTATATAAGGCTGATTCGGAAGGGAACTTGACGATGGATGTCGCACACTTAATTGAATCGTGGATATCAGGGGCCGAAGGAAGATATACGATGGAAGATTACCAAAATAATTTGATTCCAGACGGATTCCTTGCCGGCGAATTAAAACCGCACTATATCAGTCCAATCCCTTACGGAACCTATTATCTGGTCGAGTTGAAAGCACCTGCAGGTTACATCAAGATGGAGCCGCAGAAAATAGAAATTACGGCAGATTCGTCTTCTGTTGTCAAAGCAGTCAATCATCTGAAAATGGGAAAAGTCCGGATTGAGAAAGTAGATGAAAAAAAGGAGGAAGAAAAATTAGCCGGTGCTAAATTTGAGATCGTCAATCAGGAGACAGAAGAGAGTTTTTACTTGATTACGGATGAAAACGGACAGGCGGAAAGCAATCTGATCGCTACGGGGACAACGGGTACAGACGGTAAATGGCAACCATACCACTATTTTGTACGAGAAGTTATTCCACCGGATACTTATCAGCTTAATCTTACAAAATATAAATTCAGTTTTGAGGATAGCAACGTACTGAATGAACTGAAATACAGCTTGACTGTGCCAGATAAACCGACGGAAATTGTTATCACGAAAACAGATTTTAACAACGGTGCCTATGTAAAAGGGGCTGAGTTAGCCGTATATCGAACCAGGGTGGAACACGGTGTCTATGTAGAAACTGGAGACGCACTGGAGACCTGGACGACGGACGGAACCGCCCATCGGATTGTGGGAAAACTGAGTGCGGGACAGGTATATATGCTGAAGGAGGAAAAAGCACCGGAAGGGTATACCAAAGCGCAGCCCATGATCTTCACGATTTCAGAGGACGGCCGGCGCATTGTAAACATAACGGATAACTTAAATATCGTGAAATACAAGACCTCGAATAGTTACATAGATGCAGTGGAATCAATTACCGTTGAAGGAAGACGGGCCAGAGAAATTGTTGTACAGATGACCGATTTAGACACCGGAAAAATAATTCTGGTTCCGGAAGGTAAAGCGGAATTGATAGAGGCAGATGGACTTGTTGAGGGACATCGGTATGAAGAAAAAGAGATGACAAAATATACAGACGGAAACACAATGACCAGTGAAAGAACCATTTTCCGCATGCATTTTAATGAAAATGGAATCTACAGCATCGACAGGAGAGCGATTGAAGATACAAAACTGTCGTTGACAGATAGTGCCGGGGACCTGATAGAAGAATGGTCAGTAAAAAACGCAAATCACGGCGGCTATAGCCATACGGTTGAAAACCCGGAATTTGAAGAACAGCAAGGGCTCGAAGTAGTCTCTGCGAACGGCCGGTACGGTGCAGCCGTGATGCCCGGAAGCATTGTGAAATATAACATTGAGTATCGGAATAATGGCAAAGCGGAGAAAGACATCCGAATTGCAGTAAGGCTGGACTCACAGTTGGAATTTATGCCGGCAAATTCATCTGCAGGCGGCCGGGAAATGAATGGAATTGTTACCTGGGTGGTTCCGGCCGTGGAGCCGGAAGAAAGAGGAACTATCACTGTCACGGCGGCAGTTTCCGAGCAAGCGGAGACAGAAATACTCTCACATGCTTCAATTGGCACCAATGATTACTCCTGCCTGAATCCAGTTGCATCAGAAGGGACTCTGACAATTGCTACTCGAGTGAGTGGCACAGCATCGGAAGAACTGCGAAAAATGGAATGTGATTATGAAATTCTTCTAACCGATGCATCGGGAGTCCCCTTAAAGGGGTACTGTCAGTATACCGGTTCCAAAGAAGGCCGCATTAAGAGCGGGGAACAAATCAGTTTGAAGGGAGGGGAATATATCACTATCTCAGGCATGGCCTGGGGTACAAACTATAAGGTGATACCGCAAGAAGTAGAATATGACAGTACATCTCGCGGATTGGAAGGAATAACTGGAAAGCAGGGAGTCAGCGCATTAATCCTGTACAGGAAAAATGATTTTTCTATTCGTGAAATATTCAAAAAAGGAGGAACCTATCACTTAACTGAGACGACTGTATATTCCGATGGTGAAGATGTAACAGATAAACTCTCTTTCACTTTAAATGAAAATGCATCCGTAAATGGTGTTGATATCAAAGACAAACCGACCCATGTAGTGTTCAGTAAAACGGACATTACAGGCGGACAAGAGCTTGCAGGTGCCAATATGGTTCTGACAGACTCGGACGGTAAAGAAATCGAACGGTGGGTATCTGATGGGACACCGCATGAGTTGATTGCGGTACTTGAACCTGGTGAGACATATTTCCTAACGGAGGAACTACCTCCTGACGGTTACGCCTTTGCAGAGACGATTGAATTTACGGTATCAGAAGACGGAACGATTGATCGGGTACAAATGGAGGACAAGCCCACCCGCATTGAAATTTCTAAGTTTGACATAACTGGGGAGAAGGAGCTGCCAGGAGCAGAATTGGAGATCCGGGACAAAGACGGAAATCTGATTGAGTCCTGGGTTTCGGATGGAACTTCTCATGTAATACAGGGAAAATTGATAGCAGGAGAAACATATAGTTTGATCGAAAAGACAGCTCCTGACGGTTACGCCTTTGCAGAGACGATTGAATTTACGGTATCTCTTGACGGCAGAGTTGATAGGGTGGAAATGTTTGATCGTCCCACTACATTAATGATTGAAAAACATGGTTTGTCGGAGGATGGAAAAACCGATTATGGTCAAATTAGTGGAGCACATATCCAGATCCGCGATAAAGATAACCAGATAGTATATGAATTCGTGAGCGGAACTGAAGCGGAAGAAGTTACTGGTATTTTAAAAGTGGGAGAGGAATATCAAGCAATTGAAATAGAAGCCCCTTATGGCTTTGAGCTTTCAGAGCCAGTGACATTTACTATTCCCGAAAGGGAACAAATCGTTAGAATTTTGATGAAAGATTTGAAGAAACCGGATAAACCGGTTCAGCCAGGCGGTGATAAGGACACTCCAAAATTAAGTTTCAAAAAATATGATGGAGTAACATTTACCGCATTGGCCGGCGCAGAATTTACTATCTATCGTTCCGATGGAACTGTGTATGCGACGATTCGAACGGGAAGTGATGGACGGGCTACTATCACCAGGCCAAAGGCTGGTACTTATACCATAAGAGAAACAAAGGCTCCGGACGGATATTTACTTTCGGATAAGATACTTACTTTTACAGTAACCGGTTCTGGAGAGATTGCGGGGGATGTAAGTTTACCAAACTGGAAACAACCTGAAATTGAAATTCGAAAGGAGGATGTTGACACAAAAGAACGCTTAGCAGGGGCCCATTTTGAAATATACGATGAGAGCAGCAATCTGTGCTATCAAGGCATAACGGATGAAAACGGTGTATATCGCTTTGCGGCTCTCTCGGCCGGCCGCTACACATTGATCGAAACAAAGGCTCCGGACGGCTACCAACTGAATTCATCTCCGATTGTATTTGTGGTATCAGAACAAGGAGAGGTGATCGGAAATACGGTGATCTATAACAGCAAAGAGGTTGAAAAAATCGGCCGTATTATTGCCGAATATGGCAGCAACCTGAGAGGAAAAGGCCAGGCGAAACTTCGAGGGCCTGGGAACTGGCTTAGAGGCATTCCCAGACTTGGGGATTATAGTCATGGATTGGCTTTGCTTCTTTGCATAGCCGCAGGAAGTACGGCAATTCTCCTTTGGAGGAGGAAAAAGAATGGTAAGAAAGAAAATGAGTAAAGAAAGATTAAGGTTAGGCAGTGCTTGGTGCGTGCTGGCCGTCCTGTCCCTCTTCGGGGGGACAGGAAAGGTCAGCCTGGCCTATGCGGCCGGCACGATACAAATTGAAAAGACTTATGAAACAGCCGACAAGGATGATTCGGGAAACGGCCAGTTTGAAAATGTATATGAAAAAGATGGAGTATTATACGGCCTCACCCGTGTGACAACGGAAATAGTTGATACCATCGAAACAGCTGGAGAAAGCTATACCTACACTTCAGAGATATTTATTGACGAACCAGAGAAACATATGCCAGAGCAACGCGTAGAGAAAGAAGACGGCATATACGAGTTACAGAAATCAGAGCTGCTAACAGGAAAAGCGGATGGGAGAAGTAAGTACGCAGAAACAGATATTACCTATCAAGTCGAGTATATTGATAATTTGCCGGCAGAAGGAACTGTAACGGTACGGGACGAAGATACAGGAATTGAGCTTCAGGAAAAGTTGCCGGCAATCCGTACTATAACCGGAGAGAGCTATTGGGACGATAATTTTTCTTTTCCGATTACCATTGCTGATTATGACGCAGAGGCGTTTTTATTGGGTGATATTCTGGTTCCCCGAGGAGCAGCTTTGATTGATTATGCGGATGAACTGCTAGAGTATCTGGCTTTACCAGAAGAATATTATCAGGTGGAGGAAATCGTTTGGGCCGGTGAAGAATACGACGAAGGCGGCATGATGTTTCGGGATGCTGTTGCCTATGGAAAACGAAAAATGACAGAAGTAACCGTCACATATGGCGGTGATATCATGCTGCCGGCCGTTGACGGCCAATTCTACCGTTGTACCTACGTAAAGATAGGAACGGCAACAGGAACTATCTACAAAGTCAAGGCGATTGCGACATATGAAGAAGAGTCAGACGTTGTACAGCCAAAATCCTTTTTGGACTGGTTATTAGATTGGATTTTAAAGCATCCGATTGCCACATTGGGGATTTTCCTGCTTCTGTTACTGCTGGTAATCACAATTATTTTATATGTGTTAGGCAAAAAAGAAAAAGGGGAAGAAGAACCGGAGATAATCGGAGACGATGAAGAAGATGAGACGGAGGAAGGAAAATGGTAACAAGAACAATTGCGATTGCAGGGACGCAGCCACATATTGGCACCACCACCCAGGCAATCCAGTTAATTCAGTATTTACAATTAATGGGGAACAAGGTTTGCTACGTCGAGATGAATACTAATAATTACATACAAAATTTGCAAAATACATACGAAGATATAGAACGCATCGAAGACGGACATATCAAATTTGAACATGTTGAATTATATGATGCTAAACACATAAAGGGCTTAATGAAAAAGGAATACGATTATATTGTGAAAGATTATGGGGATCATCAGTCAGGCTTTAATGAGCCATCTTACATTGAGCAGGACATTAAGATATTTGTAGGAGGCGTAAAACCGAACGAGGTGTTTTTTACATACGAAATTTTAAAGCAACCGGAATTTGACGACGTAAGTTTCATCATATCTTTTGTTGACGCCGCTGCTCAGGAAGATGTCGGAGCAATGTTTGATTATACAGAAGGTCATCGGAAATACAACCGAAGTAGTAGGGTGTATTTTGCGAATTATGCACCGGAACCATTTGAGTATACTGGAATATCAAATAAGACATATTCTGATTTGCTGAATGCCGGGGGACCATCATGAGCCGTGCATTTAAGCCAATCCTTCAGGCTCGTGTGATAAAAGAACGAAAGGAGGCTAAAGAACAGGAGGCCCTAAGAAAGAAGTATGGAATTAAAAGCGATAAAAAAGTTGAAGTAAAAAAAGAACATATTGTTACCTCTTTGTGTAAGGTTTTGGGCGCAATTCTACGGAAATTTTTTATAGTCCTGCTTATCTTACTAGCATGGAACGGATTGGTGGCGCTCATTCAGCCAGACAGCCGCGCCATGCTGCAATATGTATATGCGGATGTGTTTCATCAGTTGGAAATGCTTTTTCCAGCTATTGCAGAGTTTATTAAAAACTAAAGGAGAAAACCACAATGGATAAAAATACAATCATTTTTATAGAGCAAGAGACGTTGACAAAAGAAGAACAGGAGCAAATTTCAAACGAGGAGGAAAGTGAAGATGGATCAGAAGACGGAAGAATTTAGAAAAAAAATTGCCGAAATGTTTATAAGTACCCTACAGGCAGACCCCCTTGCGTGGCGTAAAGGATGGGCTAACAGTTTATGTATGCCTCAAAATGCAGTCACTGGAGCAAAATACAGAGGGATTAATTTCCTATACTTGCTTATGGAAGCGAAGCAAAGAGGGTATGAAGATTTACGTTTTGCGACATTTAAGCAAATTAATGACAATGGCTGGCGCATAAAGAAGGGCTCTAAAGGCCTGCAGGTTGAATACTGGTATCCATGGGATTATAAAAAGAGGCAGTCAATATCGTGGGAAGAATTTAGGGCAAGAACAACGAGTGATAAGATGGGGGTTAAGGCTCGATACTATTATGTTTTTAATGCGGAGGATATAGAGGGAATACCTCAACTACAATCAAATGAGAAGACAAAAATCGAAATATCACAGTTGGTTGAAAAAATATCAGAAAATATGAAAGTTCCCATTGTTCACAAGAGTGTAGAAGATCCGTATTACAGTTTGCCGGAAGACACGATATATATGCCGTATCCTGAGCAATTTGCTAATGCTTATGAATATAATGCAGCTGCATTACATGAAGAAGCTCATGCAACGGGAGTAGAATCTCGGTTAAATAGGGATACTTATTTAGATTATGCAAAGGAAGAGTTAGTCGCTGAGATAACGGCCGCATTTATGGCTCAGCATGTCCAGGAAGAATTGACTTCTGTTTCTTTTACAGATCAGGATATGCAAAATCATATGGCCTATGTCCAAAGCTGGATCTCATCTATCCAGGACAAGCCAGAAGCCCTATTGGAAGCAATTCGAGATGCTGAACAGGCTAGTAATTTGCTGGAATATCATGGTGGGATCATTACCGAAGCTGAATATCAGAAGGTAAGGCAAAGCACGAAGGAGGTTGCAAATGAGCTGGTGGTGAATGATGCTAAAACGATAAACCATTCAATACCCAATCAGGTTACTAATAAAACCCAAAGCAGTATAAGAGAAAAAAATCCAAAAAAAAATATGAGGCCGGATCGGGTATTTCAGAAGGCGCAAGATAGCCCAAAAGCCCCAAATAACCCAATGGATGAAGCCGAACAAGTCAGAAGCAGCCAAACAGATGAAACCGAACGTGCCAGCAATAACCAAACGTATGAGGCAACATGTATACCGACAGATTCTAAAATTGCAATCCTTCAGTTAAGAGAAGGGGAGGAAAATCAAAACAGACGGTTTATGGATATGAATTTACTAAAGATGATATGTGGAGAGAAACCTTCCTGTGACAATTATGAATTGATTTTTGTGCGTAATGAAACGATCCCGAAAGAAGCCGAAGAGCAGAGGGAGCTTTTAGATATAATTTATGAAGAATTTAACGAAGATACTATTCGACCAGCAAATTACTACGGCACGAGTATTAGTATTGGTGATGTCATTGTCATAGAAAAGGAGCAGGAAGAATATCAGGCATATTTTGTAAATAGCAAAGGTTTAACAAAGCTACCGGATGACTTTTTAAGTCGGGAAATGAGCGAGAAAATACATAATGGCATGGATATACGTCGGGAATATCTTTCATACGAGCAGCTTATGCAAATTGGAGCAGAAACTAATATCCCTATGTTGGATAACAGGATGACGGAGCGGTATTCTCGAATTAAGGACAACTATATGGAGATCTTTGAGTTAGCAGATAAGCGGGCTATAACTATAGCAGATAATCATAAAAGTTGCACGAATTGCCCGGCACCAGAGGATGTAAAAGAATACAATGTTCAAGAGTTTTTGGACCATATTAAAACAGATACGGTGACAGAGAAGGAAACAATGGATTTCATTCGTGCGCATCAATGGGAAATTAAGTCGCCGGTTCACGATCCACTTGGCAATGTGCTTACATATCAGGCAGCCATAACAATAGAAGATGGATGGAAAGCAGAATTACGATTTCATAATAGTTTTGATCCGAGGATGATTAATATGGGCAAAGGGGGAAATGTGCAGTCTGAAATTGCCTTGTGGATTACTCCGGTTAATCCGGAAGATGTAGAAAAAACTATGGAATCAAGAATGATTACATTATGGAAACAATCTAGTACAAGCCTACGACGTGGACAAAATAATTATTTCAAAATGCAGGAAAAATGGAAGGAAATAACGGGCCAGGAAGCGATTACATTTGGGAAAGCGTTATCACCCGTACCGTCAGGGGGGAGGTTCCGCAATGAGAATGAGATATAAAATTGCATCGTTGATATTGGCTATAAGCTTCTCAACAATGCTGACTCCACCTTCCTCAGCGTGGGCGGCCACAAAGATAAAAAGCGTAAAAATACAGATACGTGTAGAAGACATTGGTGAAGATTCTGAACCAGAGTTGGATGTAATGTCAAAAAGTGATAAATATGAAGTGGTTAATACAGAAATTACAGGAGGCTATTTTGATATTGGAGAAGGACCAGGAGCAAGACAAGATGAAACTGTCCAGAATCAAGAAAATGGATTAGCTACTTGCGAAATTGAATTATGTGCGGAAGATGATTATAGCTTTAACATAATGGAGCAAAAAGACATTAAATTGAGTGGAATAGAGGCTGTCTGTACAAAGGCAGTTCGGAAAGATAATGGTTCTACGCTTATACTAACGATAGAGCTTCCGGGACTGCAAGATTATATAGGACGGATCGAGTACGCTTCATTTACGGGTAAAATGGCGCATTGGGAAGGTGCAGCAAATGCATCCTCTTATGGAATTATGTTGTATCGTAATGCTAAAAGAATTGGTGCATTACATGAGACAGGAAGCACGTGTTTTGACTTGTCCCCTTTGATGACGGAACCAGGAAATTATACGTATAAAGTCTACCCAATCGCGCCGAGTGGGAAAAAAGGAAAAGCAGTGGAGTCTTCAACGATTCAATTAAATGATAGCATTTCATCGGAAGAGGTGAAACAAGGATGGTTTTCAGATGAAAACGGATGGAAATATTATTATGAAGATGGGGTGTATGTACAAAACAATTGGATTCAGGATAATGGAGATTGGTTCTTTTTTGATACAAACGGCTACATGTTAAAAGATACTTGGCAGAACTGGAAGTACAATCGATATTACTTCGGGGCAGATGGAGTAATGGTTGAGCAGTAGGAACGGAGGAAGAGATGCTAAAGTTAACGCAAATAGATTTTGAAAAGTTATATCAGGGTGGACATCATGATTTTTCCAACATGAATTTTGAGGATATTTATATCGAAAATAAGGATTTGAGTGATTGTAATTTTGAAAAAAGTAGTTTTGCTCATTGTACATTTCATGATGTTTATGGCAGCAACGTTAATTTTTCTTCTGCTACATTTGTGAATTCATCTTTTGATAGATTTGATTTATCGTCTGTCCGTTTTGATAATGCCGATTTTCATGGCCGATTTCAGTCTGGCACCTTCAGGGTTCTATCGTGTGAGTCTTGTAATTTCTACCCACCTTATGCAGTGAGCAATAGCACTTTTAGCAATATGGTGATAGAAAAGGGAAATTTCGAAGATTGCAATATGCGAGACTTACATATTTTAGAATGCTCGCTGAAAGATATACAGATTGAAGACTGTAGCTGTCAAGGGCTGCATGTATATGTAGAACGTTTAGATTCTTATGAAAATAATCATGTATTTGACACTGTTTATTTTAAAAATTGTGAATTGCAAAATGCAGCAATTCGCGCATTGATGTCGCAGTGCATCTTTAATGAAGTAGATGCAAGTAGCGCAAGTTGGCAGGGAAGCCGGCTTATAAGCTGCGATATAAGAAGTAGTAAATTGTCAAATGCCAATCTACAAGAGTGTACACTAAACGCTGATTTTTTTGATGTTCAAGCACAGAAAGCAGACTTTACCAATGCTAACATATACGGCTGTAAAATTCAGGAAAGTAATTTGGAGTCCTCCAATTTTATGAAAGTAAATTTAAGAAGAATGACTTTTAGTAATACAATATTGGACCATGTGGATTTTGCAGGGGCAGAAATGAATGGAGCTTATTTCAATAATGTTCATACTATCGATATTAAAAATCTTTCATCTGTATCACTAACCATGGGAGGAGCTACAAGAGAAGAAGTAAAGAATTACGAAAGAAATGTACTTAATATTTTAAAAAAAGATGTAGAAGGAGCGGAAAAAGAAAGAAGCAGGGAAATATCTTTTGATTTAGAAGGAAATGCACATATCGAAGTAAAGCTTCAGACACTGCAGGACACGGAAAGGGTTAAGGAGGTATTGCAGAACACCTTGGATACAGAAATGGAGAATTCAGGCCAGATTTCGGATACCTCACGTCAAATTGTACAATCAACAGGGTATAGCTTAGATAAAGGTAAAGTGGTAGTGGCTCCAACTGCGCCCGTACCCACCAGAAATGAGAATGGGAAGTCTATTACAAAATTGTCTGCTTCCATTGTGAAAAAAATAAACATTATGAAAAAAGAAGGATTCCCAGTAAGGATTTGCCCAAACGGACAAGTTTATATGGATCCAAATCATTTGCGTTACTTTAAACGAGATGAGCTTCGTGAGATAAGTGATTACTACGAAAACAAAGTGGGAAAAACATTTAAACCGAATCAAGAACAACAACATAGTCTCCCAGATAGCTTGAAGAAGAAAATACATTTATTGGAGCAAAGTTCGGGAGACAAATTGAAAATGAAGCCAGATGGTCGTGTAATCATTCCAATAATGCAGTTGCGCTATTTTAAAAACGAAGAAATTTCTGCTTTGTGTTCTTATTTTATGAATCAAGTCCAAGAACTAGAAAAGCAGACACAAAGAAAGTATCCGCAGTTTTCAGGAAAAATCAATAAGAAATTAGAATATTTAGAAGAGAAAGGAATGCCTCTTCGCATCTGCCCAAACGGTCAGGCATTTATACCTGAAAGTGAGCTTAAATATTTTAAAAGTGAGGAATTGCAGGAAATTAACCGGCACTATGCCAAAGAAGCTGAAAAAAACTTTAAGGCGGATTGCACCATTACTCAGCTACCGATGTCATTGAAAGAAAAATTAAAAAATATGGAGATTAATACGGGAAAAAAGCTCGTGGTGTCCAGTTCCGGAAAAGCGACATTGCCTCCGGAATTGTTGCAGAATTTTACAGATGAAGAAATTAGCACATTAAATTCCTACTGTATAAATCGTACAGCAGCTCAAAAAAGAGAGAAAGCTACAGAATCGAATGTAAAGGAATTACCGGAACCGTGAATAATAAAGGAGCATTAATGAATCAAGAAGAATTTGAAAAAAAACTGCTGGAGGGCGTAAAGGATTTTCGTAAATGTAATTTTAAAAGAATGGAAATAATCGAAAAAGATTTAAGCGGATGTAATTTTGAACAAGCCTCTTTTGAATTTTGCAAATTTGAGAGTCTTAACCTACGGGAACTTTGTATGAGAGGAGCAAACCTGTATTGCTGTAATCTGAGCAGATTAAAAGTAAATGGAGGTGATTGGAGAGGAGTGAGGATTGCTGACTCACGCATGAGTGAAAAGAGAGAAAATCGATGGACTGATTTTCCGAGACCACTTGATTTTGAAAGTCAAATTCAAAAATGTGATTTTAAAAATGTAAATATACAAATGTGTAATATACATAGTCATATTATGAATTGTGTGTTTCAAAATGTTGATTTTGAACACAGTGATTTACGTCGAAGTCATTTTTGGCAAGTGATGATAAAAAATTCAAAAATGCAGCGAGTGAATTTACAGGAAATGTCATTTACAGGAACTATCACTAATTCACTTTTGAGAGAGAGCGATTTTCGAGCTTCCCTTATACAGAACAGCTATATTAACAAGTGCGATATGTTAGGGGGAAGATATAGGAATGCCTTAATCCGAAATGTAAAAATGGAGCGAGATGCAATAGATCGGTCATTTGAATTAGCAATAAAAGAAAATATTAGATATCAAAACGTAGAAAATAAAGGTGCAATACTTCGGGAATTATGAGGTGAATAAATATGGGAAAAACGTTGGTCATTGCAGAAAAGCCATCTGCTGGAGCTGATATTGCAAAAGTTCTGGGATGCAGTAAAAAAGAAAAGGGATATATAGAGGGAGAACGCTATATTGTCACCTGGGCAATCGGCCATTTAATTGGTCAGAAATTGCCGGAGGAGCATAACACGAATTATAAGGCGTGGAAGTTGGAAGATTTACCCTTTCACTTTCCTCTTCAGCAATCATTGAAGATACTGCCAAATACAGCAGAACAATTTAAAGTAATCAAGGAGTTAATTCATCGGCCAGATGTAGAATTGTTGATTAATGCTGGTGACGCCGGCCGAGAGGGATATTTAATTCAGGAGTGGATATATCGTATGGCCGGAAATAATAAACCGAAAAAGGTACTATGGGCCTCATCATTAACGGATGAGGCACTGAGAAAAGCATTTGCAAGTTTAAAGGAGCCACAAGAATTTGAAGGATTGTTACGAGAGGCGGAGGCCAGGGCTCAGTTGGATTATTTGTTGGGGATTAATTATACCAGAGCACTTTCTTTAAAAAATGATTTATCAATTAATGGAAAACGTGCGATTATCCATTACGGCCGATGCCAGACTCCATTATTAAAGTTGATATCGGATCGAGAAGATGAGATAAAAAAGTTTGTACCTACTCCTTACTATGAAGTTGAAATTTCTTATACGAAAGGATTTTCCGGCCGAATGATTGATGCAGAAAAAAATATAGAACGTTTTGAATCATCAGAGGAGGCGGAAACTATCATCAAAGAAATGGGGCAATCAGCGGTGATCGCGTCATATCAAGAAGAAGAAAGGCGAACCTCTCCGCCACCGCTATATAATTTAGCTGACCTGCAGAAAGATATGGGACGCAAGTATGGATACACAGCAGAAGATACACTGGCTATTGCACAAGCGCTGTATGAAAAGTACAAGGTAATTAGTTATCCTAGAACGGATTCTAAATATTTATCTACGGATTTGTACAATGAAATTGATGAGCATTTAAAATCACTGAATTTTAGTAATTTTATGGCAGCACTTAAGAATATAAAACAAGAAAAAATATTTGACAAACGGTATTTTAATGACCTTAAAGTTACCGATCATCATGCATTAATACCAACAATCAACAGTAGAATCGAAGTTATTTTTAATGAATTAACGGAACCAGAGCAAAGGGTTTTTAGTGCGATTGCCTATCGATTTATAGCAATATTTTGTCCCGATTATCAGTATAAAGCAACAGAAATAATAACAGAGGAATCCGGTCACCGTTTCCTGTCTCGGGGAAATACTATATTGCACTTGGGTTATAAGGCAGTATTACGAAGTGATGAAAACGAAGAAAAAAAAGAAATGCAGATATTACCAGAATTACAGACGGGAGATTTACTAAGAATTGACCATAGTGAGGTTTTGGCAAAAAAAACAAAGGCTCCAGCTGCATATAATGTAGCGAGTATTATTAGCCTTATGGAATCTTATAACATTGGAACGAGTGCTACCCGGGCGGAAATATTGAAGAAACTATTAGGGAAAGTCGGGGACAAGGTCTACGAACAAAAAGCATTTTTACGATTAAATAAAAATGTTTATGTTGTAACGGAACTGGGGAAAAAAGTTCTTCAGTTAATCCCAGACCAGTTAAAAGATCCAGAGTTGACCAATTATTATGAAACAGTGTTGAAAAATGTTAACTCTGGAGAGGTGGAGCTCAGTAGCTTCCTGGGTAAGCTGCTTGAAGAACAAAAGAGACAGATTATTTTATTTCAGGAACAGAAGGAAGAGATTGTTGAGGAAGGGAAAATAGTCATAAAATGCCCTAAATGTGGTCGGCCAATTCGTGAGATGGAAAAAGTATACAGATGTAGCGGATGGAACGAAGGGTGCAATTTCACTATCTGGCGAAATATAGCTGGCAAAAAATTAACACCAGCTCAAGCAGCAGCATTAATTACAAAAGGAAAAACGGGTAAGATTTCTGGTTTTAAAAAGCGTGATGGAGGAACATTTTCTGCAGCTTTAAGCCTGGAAGATGGAAAAGTTCAATTTCTGTTCATAAATAAAAAATAATAAGCATGGAGGACAGGCAGTGAGACATAAATTAGAACAAGCATAGAAATGGGTTGGTAATAATGAAAGTAGAACATATCTATCCCAAAAACTTCGAAAGCGAAGAAGAAAGGAAACAGAGGATTCAAGCTGTCTATACGGAGATTCAAAAAATGCTCTATAATGAAAGAAAAAACATGAGAGCAAAGGAGAAAAAAGAGCATGTTTGATGCCGTATATGCAAGACAGTCACATTTTAAGAAAGATAGCATTTCGATACAGACTCAAATAGACATGGCAAAAAAATTTTGTACGAATCCCGTTCGTATTTATCAAGATCCTGGGTATTCTGGAAAAAACACAAAGCGGCCTGCCTATCAGAAACTGATGAAAGACATCGAAAAGGGGGAGATTTCAAAAGTAGTAGTGTATAAGATTGATCGCTTTTCGCGGTCAATGAATGATTTTGTCACAGCCTATGCCTTCCTTGAAAAACATAACATTGAATTTGCCTCCGTGACCGAAAATTTTGACACAGCAACACCTATGGGCAAAGGTATGCTATACATAATCGTTGTTTTTGCGCAGATGGAACGAGAACGTACAGCAGAACGTGTAGCTGATAACTATTATGCACGAATCAAGGAAGGCTGGTGGCCGGGAGGTCCTGCACCTTATGGTTACGATATAGTTAAAATGGATGGCGTCAACAAATCCATTTTAATGCCAAATGAAAAAATGGAACTGGTAAAGAGAGTGTTTCAATTATATAGTACGCCTTTGACATCTCTTGGAGAAATTGCAAATGCATTAAATGAGGAGGGGATATTGCCTCCTTCCGGTTCTGGTTTGAACTCTTGGCAAGGGCTTACAATACAGCGAATTGTTTCAAATCCATGCTATGTAAAGGCAGACATATCAATTTATTCTTTTTATAAAAGTAGAGGTGTTACGATAGATGCTTCAAAGAATAATAATATAGAAAACTTCAATGGCGAACAAGCTGCCTTGTTACTTGGAAAAACTAACGCTACTGAAGATAAGAGAACCATATATAACAGAATTTCGACATCCGAAGTTCATTTGTCACTTGCCAAATGGCCTGGAATAATAGAATCAGATGAATTTTTGCGATGTCAAGATAAACTTAGTAGCAATCGTCAACTTGGAAAAAAGGCAGATGGGAAATACACATGGTTAAGCGGATTAATGAAATGCAATCGTTGTAAACGCGCACTCAAAGTTAATGCTTGGACAAATAGTAAAGGGGTATTGAATTTGTACTTAAACTGTACAGGCCGTGTTGTACATGCTTGTGATGTTAAAAAATTCCCCTTTCATGTAGAAACAGTGGAACAATGTGTACAAGCAGAGCTTGAAAAAATCTTGAGTAACTGTGAAACCCAACAAGAAGAGCCTAATGAAGATCCAGGGATTGGAATTGCACTATATAAAATTGAGGAAGAAATAAGAAATTTGATTTCTGTCCTTAAAAGTAAGGAGTCTTCCAAATCCATCATTCGCTATGTCAGCGAAGAAATAGACAAATTGGAACGACAACAAAAAGAACTAATAGAGGAACAGGAGAAAAGAAGGGTTCCGATTCAATTTGAGCCAATTGTTTTTTCAGAGTTATCATTTGATGAGAAAAAGAAGGTGGCATATACATATATCAATAAAATATACGTTGATCCTGACGAAAAAATATGTATTGATTGGAAATTGTAGTATAGGAACCCTTCCTTGTGAAGGAGCGATATATGGAATTTAGAAAATACAAGCGGAAGATTGCGGCAATGATAATCGGTTGCCTGTTATTAACCAATCAAACGAATGCCTATGGCAATTTTATTTTTATTGATGAAGATATAGGATGTGAAAGAAGTGTTGCGTCCGCTTCAGAAGCAACGGGGTCTGAGGCAACAGAATCTGAGGCAGATGAGAAATTTGAACAGGCAACATCTTCCGAGGCAGAAAGTTCATTTGTGGTCACTGTACCGGCACAAGAAGACATACCTGACTATTACACTGAGTTGTCAGGAGAAAATGTTTATTGGTGTTTTCTAGATAGAGAAGGTGAGTTTCAGTATCGAATTTATGGAATGCAAAAGAACGAACAAAAGGAGGGTTTTATTATCTGCAGCAAAACTGGAGAAATAAAATACCCTATCACATTTGTTTCAACGGATAAAGAAGACCTGACCCTTGCCGCTTATCGGTATAAGAGTGTTGAGCCTGGAATGGATGCTTGGAATGGCTTATCTTTTCATCTGTTTGAAGATATTGAGACTATTCAACAAATGGATAAAGAATTTGATGAATCCATGGGGATGAATGGGGATGGAACAAATTATGGCGTTTGGATGCTAAGTAAGGATTTAAATAATTGGAATGAGCCAGTGCAGTATTATATGTACGGACATGTGATCAATTCGAATGAGCCAGATCTATTAGAAGATAAGTGGTATCAATGTAATGAACAGGGGGATGTTTACGACAGCTTATACATCAATCCAAATGTAAAGTATGATTCATCAAACACTGTTACCGGATATTGGTCAGGTAATAACTTTATTATTGAAGGCCACAAATATATTGAATTAGGTAACAGCTCAGACCCATATATGGATGGTTTTGCGATATCTGCAAATGGTGCTCGCACACGACGGGTAGATGCTTATCTATGTAGTTTTACAACGGATCATGATGGTTATGATGGTGAGTATATGTCAGGTGATAGTGGAGGGACATTATATATCACCCCAGGTATTAAAAAGAGTAATGGAATGTGGGAAGCAGCTGGGCCACGTGAACCTATTGCAGATAGCTATAGTTGGACAGTAAATGAAGAATACTCCAGTTCTAAGCGATGGGCGGGGACAGTAAAATTAGTTTTATATAATTTGCGGAGTACAGAAAATGTGGCGGTGGAAAAAGTATGCCTAACATATGGCTATACTACAAAACGGGCAGAGGGGAGTGGAAGTACATCAGATGAATACGATGTATCATCACAAGCTGAAACGAACGGCAAGGCGACTGTAAGCTTTAATGGAAATGGAGCAGCAAATCCATCAAGCAGAACCGTCTATAAAAACTCAGCAATTGGTACGCTCCCAATTCTTTCGAGAACAGGGTATACATTTAAGGGCTGGTATACGGCAGCAAGCGGAGGCAGCCAGGTATCAGAAAGCACAATTGTTACAGGAAACGTGACCTACTACGCGCAGTGGACACCTATTAACTATACAGTGACCTTTTCCGGCAATGGAGGGAGCACGAGTCAATCGAGCCGCACTGTGGGGTACGGATCCGGTGTCGGAACGTTGCCATCAGCCACACGAACGGGATATAATCTTGTAGGCTGGTATACGGCGTCAAGTGGAGGAAGCCAGATATCCGCAAACACCACTATTACGGGCAACGTTACCTATTACGCTCAATGGAGCCCGATAACGTATACAATACGGTTTAACGCTAATGGCGGGAGCGGAAGCATGAAGGATTTAGCGGTTTCCTATGACAGCAGCAAGAATTTAACAGCTAATAGTTTTACACGGCCGGCCTATCTCTTTCAGGGATGGTCTACAAATGCAGATGGTACAGGTATTACATATACAGATCAGCAAACTATAAAAAATCTAACAACCACGCATAATCAGGTGATTAACCTGTATGCAAAGTGGAAGTTAAACGAGTGCACGATTACTTATGATACCCAGGGAGGCAGTTGTGCTACATCCACAAAAAAGGTCATCTGCAAAACAGATATTGGTTCGGACGCGCTGCCGATAGCAGAACGTTACGGTTACACATTCAAGGGGTGGAGCCTTAAACAGGACGGGCCACACGAATTATTGACACCAAACAGCCAAATGGAGAGCGTGGCCGTGACTGTATATGCGCAGTGGCAAGCTAATAGCTATCCGATTACATTTGACCCTGCTGGTGGAACGCTAAATGAATCATTGAAAATGGCATATTATGATTCACCCCTTGGAGAACTGCCAGAGCCTACAAAGACAGGGCAGATTTTTACTGGATGGAAGACAAGCAGCCGAACAAGAGCTGTTCCAGAAATAGTAACACCGACGACAGTATTAACGGAGCCAGGGCTTGAATTAGTCGCGAGTTATTCCTTAACTGCATATACGATCCATTTCGATCCGAACGGTGGGGAAACGGATGCGGTAGATATACAGCGTGATTATGGTCAGACATATGGAACGCTGCCGGCCGCAAGTCGAACTGGCTATACATTCAAGGGGTGGTTCACGGAGCGCGAAGGTGGCATTATGATTTCAGCAAGCAGCACGACGCCAGCGTATGATCAAACTCTGTACGCGCACTGGATGCCAGTTACCTATCAGGTGCAATACAATGCAAATGGAGGCAGTGGAACCATGCTGACGCAATTAATATTGTATGGCAGCACTGTTGAGCTATTGCCCAATAAATTTAGTCGCGCATATCATCGGTTTGATAGGTGGGCCACGTCAGAAGGGGGCGGAGGCGACACCTATGCTGATGGAGCACCTGTAACTAACCTGACGGATCGTGATGATATACCAGTCATTTTATATGCTCAATGGGTCAGGACGGCAGCTCTTTGCACATTCTACGATTGGGATGATACAGTGTTAGGAACCGAGTCTTACGATGTCGGAGGAAGTGTTAACTTTCCGGCCCCGTCAAGAACCGGCTATACCTTTGCCGGCTGGGAAGGTATAGATGGAGCGCCTATCACTGGGATTACGGAACCAGGCAGTTATAGAGCGACATATAATGTTAATCAATACTCGGCGATATTCATCAATGACGATCAAAAAAATGAGATTAAGAAAAACTATGGAGAACCGCTGGGAACTCTCCCTGTGGCAGAAAAAGAAGGACATACTTTTATAGGATGGAACGCGGCAGAAGATGGAACCGGAGGGGTGGTTACGGAAGAGATGGTTATGCCGGCTGGCGGTATGACTTGCTATGCCCAGTTTGTTCCTAACGACTATACTATTACTTTTAATTACATGGGAGGCATAGGAAACGAAGATGAGAGAAATGTTGTTTACAATGAGCCTTTAGGGAAATTGCCAGAGCCCACCAAAACAGGTGCGGTTTTTAAAGGTTGGAATACATCTGAAGATGCGACTGGATCAATGGTAACAGAATTAACAGTTATGTCCGCCGGAAATCTGCAATTATTTGCTGTGTGGGAAATTCAATATCTAACTTGCCGATTTTTGGATGATGAAGGACAGGAAATAGAGCGTTTGAGTGTACCGTATGGACAGGCTGTAACCCCGCAAATTCCAATCAAAAAAGGTTATGTATTTAAAACGTGGGATAAAGAACTTGATAATATCATAGAGAACACAACATTTGTTGCGACTTTCAGGCCAGCAGAATATACCATATCCTTTAGCGTGAATCAAGACTTGTATCCGGATGCAGTTGGAAGTATGGAGTCGGTGCCAGCAGTATACGATCAGATAAGGAAGTTACCAGCGAACGAAATTACTTATAATCACTTTACTTTTACGGGTTGGACAACATCATTAGATGGAAGCGGAAAGTTAATTACCGATGCTGCAAATGTAATCAACTTAACTGCTATTGATGAAGCGAATGTTATTCTGTATGCTCAATTTGAGCGTGTCGAATCTCCTTGTCAATATGTGGACTGGGATAATAACGTTTTGGGTGAAGAAGTAATACCCTATGGACAAGATGGACAGTTGCAGCTGGAACCTACAAGGATAGGATATCAATTTACAGGATGGTCGCCAGAAACAACAGGTATTACATCCCCGACAGTTTTTACAGCACAATATAGCCCCCACCATTATACGGTAAGATTTGTTTCCAACGGTGGTAACGGGGAGATGGAAAACCAGTCTTTCCGCTACGATGAAGCTGTAAATTTACATCACAATGAATATCAAAAAGATTATTACGAATTCATTGGTTGGAATACAGCTGAGGACGGGACGGGAATAGCATACGAGGACAAGCAGTCCGTAAAGAATTTAACCACACTGCAGAACGGCGAGGTTGTGTTATTCGCACAGTGGAAGTTGCTTTTTATAGAAGATACAAATACTGGAACCAATACCCGCCCCGGTCCGGATAAGGTGCTTGGAACAGAAGATGATGAGGAGTATTGGAATGGTCCGGATGGAAAACCAGGAACAGCTGATGATGTTCCTGTAGAGAAAGGGGAATCGGGCGAGGATTATATCAACAATGGGAATGGGACCAATACCCGCCCTGGTCCGGATGGAATCTTTGGGACGGCCGATGACCAGAATTACACCAACGGAGCCGATGG
>OAWV01000309.1_pt1 | contig 42374 bp, 34 predicted proteins | sample 1495551 | NCBI WGS metagenome assembly OAWV01 (sample SAMEA2580245, study PRJEB22360) | human gut metagenome | biome: human gut; feature: human-associated habitat; material: faeces | place: Denmark | collected 2008/2010 | reverse complement strand
TTAGTTTTTAATGCGCTCATTTTTATGCTTTTTGACATCCATATTATAAACCAAATAGCTAAAACATCATAGATACAAAGATCAAATTCCACAATTTTTGCCTTATTTTATCGCATTTGAAAGACTAAATTCACCTTTTTATTTTCACCTTTCAGAAGTGGAACTTAACTTTTCAATTGAGCCCATGAATTTTTAGGGTTAAGCAAGAAAAAAACTTGATTGTTTTCGAAACTTTTCATAATTTTTGCAAAGAAAAGAAGTAGCCTATATTTACGACAATAATTCTTCCATAAATTCTGCAACGTTGAATCTTCACTTATTGAGCATAATATTTCTTCATAATGCTCCAATAAAGAAAGTGTCTCTCTTTTTCTACATGTTTTATCAAATGCCAATGATAAATCATTATAGTTTATTGAATCCTTATAACAATTAAATAAAGTCGTTACATCATAAAAATCACGCATACGTGTATTCAACAATCCTCTAGAAAGAATTGTTTGAATTTTTTCTGCAAGTATTGCCTCTAAATTATATGACCACAGTTGTATTGATTTGTCTTCTAACAACAACGGATATTCATATCTTATTTCTCTAGGTGTAATCACATCACCTGTTGATATATCTATTTTGATTGGCACTATTAAATTTTCTAATTTTGCATCCATATGAATTCTTATTCCTGGATACTCCATATTGTCCATGATGTCAGATACATCATTTAAGATAAATTCAATGTGATCATCAAGAGAAATATCTTTAATTTCATTTACAATCCTTGTGGTTTCTTCTTTGGTTAAATCAAAATTACGTATTGTTGTAACAATAACCATAGTCGATCGTATCGATATACCAATCATAGAAGTAACCAAGATTCCACCCTTAACAATGAAATCGTCTTTATATTTAGAATACGTTATTCTTTCAAGAAAACGCTCCATCATATAAATACGTAACAAAGTTATAGGATCCGATCCATTTTGTTTGGCGACATTTTTAATTCTACCTTTTATTTGTGCTGGAGTTAGATTCATTACAATAAAACCTCCATATATTGTCTAATTATCTTTTCAATTCGAAATGCTTTTGCATACACCATTAAACAATTCAGATCTTTATCACTTCTTTGTAAATAAGTTTTAATCGCCATATTAAAATCCTGAATTTCGAAATTACGTCTACTTCTCACTAAATCACAAATTGTTCTTTCCAAATCATACATTGGGATTTCATGACCAAATTGATTTGTGATTGTAGTCTTTCCGAGATCCAAAAGCTCCTTTTTTACAGTATAAACCTTGTAACCTGAGTTTGTTAAAGCAGAAGGATTATATCCACTATAAATTGTAATACAATGCACAAAAGGTTCTCGATCAACCAGACCATAATAATATAAGGCATCATCATGAGAAATAACTCCTTTTGAGCAACGCTGTGACAAAACATAAGCTTCATCTTCCAACACATCTTTTGAAATATAAATACCTGGGCCAACTTTTTCCATACAATTCTTTTTTATATAAATTTAATATGTACTGAGATTCGTTTGCATTGTTTTTCAGTACGCTTCCTTTTCATAATGCAAAAATTAATGATGATCACGGCAGATAAAGAATAGTGTTTGTATAACCAGGTTTTGCCAATCTTTGCGACGTATGAAAAATTAGGATTTACTGAATTCTCAGACAATTCTCGGTCTTGAAAAATAGAGATAGCCGATCAACCCGGCAAGCAAAAAGGCATAAGCAATAAAGCTGATTCCCGTTCCCATTGACCATATTGAATCAACATATAAGCAAACAAGCCTGTCGCAAATTCAGCAAATCTTCGCGGACCTTTGCCTGCAAGCAGGATTTGAAACAGCTGAGCTATGATCAAAAAGACGAATAAAAGTTCAATCCCGGCTAAAATAATATCCTTGGCTTGAATTGTACTGTAAGCTGAGTGAAGCAATACCGCTGCTTCTCCATGAATTTGATCGGTCTGTCCGCGCAAACTTAATAAGCCATATTGGATTAGAGGAGAATAGCTGACCATACTGGCCACGAATGTATTGATTATCGCATATCCCCCATAAATCAGGCTCATTTTTCCGCTTTCCACGGCGGACAAACGACGGAAATACAAACTTGCAGTCAGCGTCCAAGTCATAACGGTAATGATCAAATAGAAAAGCATGGCGCCTAAAGGTTCCAGTTTCATCATCCAGGCATTTTTAAAAAGATTTAAGATCAAATTCGCGGTTAGATAATAACCAGCGCCCAACAAAACCCATGGGATTTTCGGCTTTGTCCCCGAAGTGAAAATCAAGCTTAACGGTAAAGCCAAACTCATTACGGCCAAGACTGAAAACAAAATCAATTTTATCATCAGGTTACCCTCCTCTGCTGCTGGAACCGATCAATCAGCGGACCTGTTGTCAAGATTGAGATCAACGTTCCGATACCAAAGATGCCGCCCAGCAGCCAGCCCATCCATGTAAGCAGAAAATCAACTCCCCAGCGCAGCCGACGATAGCTGATCCCGCTTTTCTCCTGCAGTGCATAAATCAGGCTGTCCAGTCCATTCATACCCAGCTTACAGCGGATCAGCATTGCTAAAGAGAACGCATACAACGTCTGTCCGGCTAAAAACACAAGTATGCTTCCAGGCAGATTGAATCCGACGATGAAACGGCCTGTCAGCGCAACCGTTCCGTCAATCGCAAAGCCGGTGATCAGTGCTGAGATCACAGTGCCGGCTCCAAAATATTTCCGAGCTGCAATGAAGGCCGTCAAAATCAGTATCAGATTATAAAGCCGTGAAGCCTGTCCATAGCTGATCCGCAGCTGCTGATGCAAACCGTCCTGGAAAACCGTGACCGTATCCGAACCCATGCCTGCGGTTAAAATCAGCCCGACGCCGATACCGATGCCAGCCCCGGCCAAAGCTGCCAGCACCATTGTTTTCCATGTTAAACTAGAGCGCTTCTCCATTCGTTTTGATCACCTGCTTGTACCACTCAAAGCTCTTTTTCTTAAACCGTTTCCGGCTGCCTGTTCCGTCGTCATTCAGATCAACATACACAAAACCGTAACGCTTGGACATTTCATTCGTCGTGCAGCTGACAATATCAATCGGTCCCCAAGCACAGTAAGCGAACACATCGACACCATCGTGCAAAGCTTCCTTGATGGCTTTAAGATGTTCCCGCAGATAATCAATCCGATAATCATCCTCCACCGTTCCCTCTATCAGCTCATCCAAGGCTCCCAATCCATTTTCCGCAATCATTAACGGCAGCTGGTAGCGGTCATAATACACGTTGAGTGAATTGCGCAGGCCCAAAGGATCGACACACCAGCCCCAAACAGAGGCAGGAAGAAGCGGGTTGCGTGAAATATCGTTAAGCTCCGGCGTGTTGCGGACAGCTGAGTTCATGCGTGAGTAATAATAGCTGAACGCCATATAGTCGGCCGTATAGTTTTTGATCAGATCCAGTTCTTCTTCTGTCCAGTCAATATTCAGCTGATGATCCTCAAAATAACGCAGAGCATACCCTGGATAATACCCGCGGATCCGCACGTCGCCGTAGAAAAACTGGCTCATCTGATTTTTTTGCAGGGTGCTGAACACATCTTCGGGCGAAGCGGTTTCCGGATAGCAGTTATGATCGGAAATCATCATGCCGAGCTTGAAGTTCGGATCGATATCCCGTCCCAGTTTTGTCGCCAGTGAACAGGCTACAAACTGATTGTGGATTGCCTGATATTTTGCTTCTTCCAGATTTTCCACCTGATCGCATAAAATTCCCAGTGAATTAAAGGATTCCACATAGATTAAATTGATCTGATTGATCAGAATCCAGTACCGCACCTTCTCCTTATACCGCTCAAAACAGGTTTGGGCAAAACGGGCATAGAAATCGATCAGCTGTTTATTGCGCCAGCCGCCGTATTCCGTTACCAGCTTGAGCGGCAGTTCGTAATGAAACAGCGTGATAATCGGCTCCATGCCGTTGGCAAGTATGGTATCGATCAGATCGTCATAAAATTTTAATCCTTCTTCATTGGGCTGAGTATCATCGCCATCGGGATAGATCCGCGCCCAGTTGATTGAGGTTCGGAAAGCTTTTAGTCCCAATTCCTTCATCAGCGCCAAATCTTCTCGATAAGTGTGGTAAAAGTCAATGCCGCTGCGTTTGGGAAACTGCCAGTCCTCGTCAATCGCCAATAAATCGTTTAACCGCGTGCTGGTCATTTCTGAATCTGCGTCACGCTTGCCGCCGCGGATAAGATGAGGGTTATGCCAGTCAACGTCCGGAACGGACAGCCCCTTGCCTCCCTCGTTCCATGCTCCTTCCGCCTGATTGGCCGCAATCGCTCCGCCCCACAAAAAGTTGTTTGGAAATCCGTATTTCATCTGTTCCTCCTTATTTTGCTTCTTTATATTCACGTAAGAAATCAGCTTAGAAAAGCAACTGCCTGGAATGCAGGCAGCTGTCTGTCAACTACGCATGCCGCAGAAAATACAGTTCGCTAAGTTCTTTGATCAGATCTATCGTTGCCATCGTCGTCATTAAATGATCCTGAGCGTGAACGACGATGATTGAAAATTCCGCGTGCAGCTGATCTGCCGCTTCCTGCTGAAGCATGGCGTACTGTGCTTTATGCGCCTCGTTAATTTTATTCTCAGCTTCCTCCATCTTCGCTTCATAGCCGGCATGATCATTTTGTTTCGCTGCTTCCAAGGCTTCGTAAGCGGAGCTTTTTGCATCTCCGGCATACGAGATAATTTCAAAAGCTGTCATTTTGATATCGGTCATGTTTCTGCCTCATTTCTTTTGTGTTTATGCTGAGGGATTGGCTGTTTCAATTTCAGCCGCTTGCCCGCTTTCCTGCTCAATGCAGCGTTTTTCATAGATCTTGAAGAACGGGTAATAAATCAGCCAGTCAATCGCAAACATCACGACGACCAACAGGCAGGACCGCCAGTCTAAAGTCGAGATGAATGCACCCAGAACCGTCGGGGTCGTCGAAGTCAGAAACAAGAATGAATGATTGACCAGCCCCAGTGAGGTACACAGCCAGCCTAACAGAATATTGGCAGACGGCGCCAACATGAACGGAATCACCAAGATTGGATTCAGGAAAATCGGCAGACCGAAGATCACAGGTTCGTTGATGTTAAACAGTGAAGGGACAATGGCAACCTTGCCGACCGCACTGAGCTGCTTCGACTTACTCTTAACACACATCGCGCATAATGCCAGCGTTGATCCGGCTCCGCCAATGCAGGAATAATATGCCCAGAACGACTGCGTATAGACATGCGGCAAGGCATTCAGCGCTGTCCCCGCCGCAAAGGCTTCGGCATTGGCTGTTAATGTCACCAATTGAAGTGGATCCAGCAGCGGACCGACAACGGTAGTTGGATGAATCCCAAATGAAAACAACAAGTTTTCAAAGGCGGTCAGCACCGTTACAGCGATTGGATTCTCCACGGCTACGGTAATCAGCGTGAAGATGTACTGCCAAAGCTCCGGCAGCAGTTTGCCAAACGCCAGCTGTGAAATTACACTTAGCGCATAGAAGATGATCAAGGCGTAAACATACGGAAATATCGTGCTGAATGTATTCTCAATAACCTGAGGTACACTAGGCGGCATATGAATCGTCCAGCCCTTTTCGATTGAAATACGCATGATTTCTACGGATCCCAGAGCTACCAGACAGGCCACCAAAATGCCGACAGACCCTAGATAAGCAATGGACATTGCTCCGGAAATCACCGGCGAGGCAATCAGCAAATAAATCGATGTTGCACATACCGCAAAATTCACAGCGTTCTTTTTATAATGTTCAGCTAGCGAATACGCTACGGTAAAGCAGATAAAAATTGAGATGATACCCAGCGTGGCTCCATACGGCGCATAACAGATATCCTTGAAATTCATTGACATCTGGAACCAAGCATTCATGAAGGCATCAAAGAAACCGACGCCTGTCGCGTATCCTTCCTGCCACGGACATTTGTAGATTAAGAAGGCGATGCCGCCGACAAACGTAAACGGCAGCGCACTGACAACGCCGTCGCGCAGTGCCAAAAAGTGCGGTTCAGTTCCGAAGAAGGTTGCCATCGGCATGCACAGTTCTTCAAACCGGTCGAGGAATTTTTTCTTTTCGTGTTTTTCTTTCGCCATGGAATAGAGTCCCCCTTTATTTTTGTTTTGCTTGTTCACAGCGGCGAATCTGATCCAGAATCGCTTTGCCGTTGCAGCGGCCGAAGTCTGCCGGCTCAATGTTCATCACCGTTAAGCCTTCATAAGGCTCAGCCAAACTCTGTACGGTCTTGATCTGATAACGGATTTGCGGTGCGAGCAGGACATAATCATATTTGCCCATGACCTTTTTCGCATCCGACAGGGATTTCGCTTCGATCGTCCACGGTTCGTCACTCGCCAGATTTTCTTTCATTTTCTGCAGAACGACGCTGGTGCTGGAACCGCAGGCACAGACCAGTAAAATGTTCATTGTACTTTCCTCCTCATTGCTTCTGACTTATTTATACCACTTGGACATCAAGGGTGTAGGAAAGTGTTTCCCTATCGAAAAGGTAAACATTATTTGAAGAATTTACCTTTGTGTTAAAGAAGATAAAAACAGCTTCCAATTTTATAATTGTTTATAATGAAAAAGAAAAGAGGGGCGTTTTATGTACGAAAAAGACCGGCCGATCCTGCTTCAGAAGCTGATGGCTTCCTCAGAACCGCAGTCCAGCTCGGCGCTGGCTTTCATGCTGAACGTCAGCGTCAAGACGTTATTGAAATACATCAATCAGCTCAAAGATGAGTTAATGGAAAATGGAGCTGACATTTTAATCAAGCGCGGATCGGGATCGGTGCTGATCGTCTATGATCAGGAGAAATTTAATCATTATGTTCAAACGCTGAGTGAGAGGGAAACAGATACTGTTGATTCGCCGGAGAACCGCAAGAAATATCTTCTGGCTCGTTTAATTACGGAAAATGAATATCTGAATCTGTACGACCTTGCTGATGAAATTTACATTTCTCCTTCTTCCTTGCGCAAGGATCTCAGAGAACTAAAACCCTTGCTTGAACGTTATCATCTAATATTGCAGCACAGTCACAGCAACGGTTACCGAATCATCGGCAAAGAAAAAGATATCCGCCGCTGTCTGTCCAAAGAAGCGTCAATCAGCGGAATCATCGATTTTCTGCCGCAGGAAACGATATACAAATCAAAACAGCTGAGCCTGATTCAGCACGTTATTGCAGAATCGCTGATGAATGCCAACATCTCAATCACTGCCGATTCATGCAGTGCGCTGTCCCTGCATATTCTGATTGCAATTAACCGTGTGGAAACCAACAACATCATCAGTCAGGAGGTCAGTGAAGAAATGCGGCAGTCGCTGGAATACAAAACAGCGCTGGATATCAACCGTTCGATTGAGGATATTTTTCATGTGTCGCTGCCGGAAGCAGAACTGTGTTATTTTGCCTTCCATATTAACGGAAAAAAGAAGATCAATGCCGATCACAGTGATCTGAAAGAGGGATGGCCGCAGGACGCTGTTATCTTTTATAATCTGTTTCTTCGCAGCATTTTAAAATTATCAAAAATTGATTTGTTTGAGGATAAAGACCTGCGGGCAAATTTGTTAACACACATCGTTCCATTTTTACATCGCTTAAAGAATAACATGCAGGTTACCCAGTCAAATCTGTCGTCTATCCGCGATGAGTTTCCCTTCGCCAATGAACTGGCAGTCTGCGGTTTGTCATTTATTCCCAAAAAGTATGGAATCACAGTATCCGAGGAAGAAATCATGTATTTTACCCTACATATTGCCTTAGCTTTGGAGCGGGGACCGGAAGCGCGGGTGAAAGTGAACATCGCTGTCATCTCCAACGATATTTCCAGTTTGTTTAAGCTGATTGCCTATCGGCTGAACAAGACGCTGGCGGACTTTATCAATCTGGTAAAGCTGTTCGACGCAAAAACTTTGGATTCGGAAGAACTGAAAAAGTTTGATGTCATTCTGAACGCTACAGAAATGAATCTGCGTTTTGATAAGCCGACGTTAAAAATTCAGCCAAGTTTATCGGAGAATGATCTGCATATTCTGCGTTTACTTTTGAATAATCTGAATGAGAAATTTCATTTGGACAAACTCATTCGGCCCGAACTTTTTTTAGAAATCAGTGCGGTTTCCCGGCAGGAAGCATTGACAAAACAGATCGATCATATCCGCAAAAATATTTCTCTGCCCAACGACTTTTACGATTCTGTCATCGCCCGCGAGTGCATGGGAACGACCGAGTATAACAATAAGATTGCGATTCCTCATCCATTGAACCCAGAACGGCTGCCGAATTTCATTTCCATCTGCAAGCTGAAAAGACCGGTCATGTGGAATGCTAAACCGGTTCAGATCATTTTTTTAGTCTGCATCAATGAGAATCAGGCGCTCACGCGGATTTTCTTTGACAAGATCTCCAAAATTATTCAAAACAGTCATCTGGCCTTTGACTTATTGGAAACCAAAAATTATGATGAATTCATGGCTAAATTCAGTCAGTTCTGAAAGGAGGAGCAAACTTGATTTACTATTTTCCCAGTTGTCAATTTCACACTGCCCATCCGGAAACTTCTGCATTCATAAAAGCCTATCTCAAACGACGCTGGAATGCTGAAACTAGAGGATGCTGCAGATCATCATGGGCTATTCAGAATAATGATCTGCTTATTATAGTTTGCCTGAGTTGTCAGGCTATTCTGAAAGAGCGGTTTCCAGCTTGTTCTGTCGTGACGATTTATGATTTATTACAACAGGATGCTGACTTTCACTGGCCGGATGCTCAAGGTCAGGCCATAACCATTCAGGATTGTGCCCGGGCTGATACCCATCTGCGCACTCAAGTGCGGAGCATATTGCGGAAGATGAATTTCACCATTCATGAAACTGTTCATTTTACCCCTACCTGCGGTACTCTCCTTATGAATCCGATCAGTGAGCGGAATTGGCGGAGTGCGCCGGTGTATTTCAAAGCCCTGGAAGATCACATTACAATTTTAGATCGAGCTGAGCAGCAAAAACTTCTGAAAATCCAAGCTGACAGCTATTCTGAGAGAAAGGTTGTTGCCTATTGCAACAGCTGCTATCAAGCGCTGTGTTCAATGAATATTGAACACTTCCATCTTTTAGATCTCATTTTTACGAATAAACAATTAATCTCTTAATTTCCACAAAATTATTGGATGATTTTGAATTCGTGCAAGCACTTCTGTATCTGAAAATAACAATTCTGGTCTCTATTATTTATTTCTAAATTCTTTAAGAATTGTAAGCCGTTATCAAGCCCCAGCAAATGAAAGAGAAAATTTTCAGCCTTTGTGCACACATCATTCTATTCAAAATGTTCTTTTTTTGATAACCGGTAATAGATCTGTTTAGATTTTATACAGGGTTATTGAATTTAAGCGCTCAAATGTATTTTTTCGGAATTTCAGTTTGGGAGACAGCGGTATAGAATAGAATATATCTCCTCAAATTTCGTAAATTAGATTCAACAAACACCCGTATCTGGATCATGTTGTGAACATCGTATAAATCGTGTACCGCTGAACGGTTTAGAAGCGCATTGATTTTCGCTGCGAAAAGCTCCATCGGCATTCATGCTAAAACTGAATTCATCTTATTAATAAGCGGCATCTTTATCACGCGCTGAAAGAATGTATCCCTGTGTCGTCATGCATATTCTCAACTCATTATTAAATGATTCAAGTTATATCGATCTTCATTATTTTCTTTAACGGATAGAACTTTTCCAGTAGATAAAAAGCCTCTGTTCCCAGTGAACAAAGGCTTTTTTGTGAAAACTCTATTCTGTAATTAACGCTGAACCCGGCCTGAACCATCGCCGTTGGCTAAGGCTTCGACTTCTTCCGCACTAACTAGGTTGAAATCACCGTTGATTGTATGCTTCAACGCAGAAGCCGCAACCGCGAATTCGAGAGCTTCGCCCTGTGTTTTCTTGGTCAGCAGACCATGGATCAGACCCCCGGAGAAGGAATCACCGCCGCCGACACGATCGACAATCGGGTTGATTTCATAACGCTTGGACTGACAAAATTCCTCGCCGTCATAGATCAGAGCTGACCAGCCGTTATGCGTGGCCGAGAAGCTTTCCCGCAGTGTGGTGCAGACGGTCTTGAAGCCGAACTGAGCGCGCATCTGTTCAAAGATTGTCTTATAGCCGTTCAGATCCAGCTTGCCGCTGGAAACATCCGTTCCCTCCGGCTTAAAGCCTAAGCACAGTTCAGCATCTTCTTCATTGCCGATGCAGACGTCAACATACTGCATCAGATCTTTCATGACGGCCTGAGCTTCCTTTGGCGTCCATAACTTCTTGCGGTAGTTTAAATCGCAGGATACCGTTACGCCATGTTTCTTCGCCGCGATGCAGGCAGCCTTGGTTAACGCCGCACCGTTGGCGCTGATCGCCGGCGTAATGCCTGACCAATGGAACCAATCTGCCCCTTCCATGATTGCATCAAAATCAAAATCTTCTACGGAAGCTTCGGCAACCGAAGAACCGGAACGGTCATAAATGACCTTGGAAGCCCGCATTGAAGCTCCGGTTTCCAGATAATAGATACCCACCCGATTACCGCCGCGAGCGATGTAATCCGTGTGGACGCCAAACCGGCGCAAAGCGTTGACGGCCGACTGACCGATTTCATGTTTCGGCAGTTTAGTGACATAATACGCATCGTGACCATAATTGGCCAGAGAAACCGCCACATTGGCTTCTCCGCCGCCGTAAACGACGTCAAAGGCATCTGACTGAACAAAACGAGTGTTGCCCGGAGTGGACAGACGAAGCATGATTTCGCCTAATGTAATAATTTTCATAATGAATTTATCCTTTCCTTATGCTGCATTTTTCAGATGGATTGCAAAGCCGCCGATTTCGCCTTCAAAGTAAGCGAACGTCAGATGACCTTTCGCATCAAACTGTTTTGTTTCCTCAGCAAACTTGTAGCCGCGGGCTTCAAAATAACGAACCGCACGATCAACTGAATTCACAGTATAGCAGATATGACCATGAGTTCCGCGGCCATTTTCGTTCATGACTTCAACGGTATCCCCCGCAAAGAAGCTCTTGGATGTCGCACGGATATCACACTGAAGCAGACCTGCCATTTCCTTTGCGATGCCCTCAGAGGTGGACGGTGTTGCATTGATGCCGACATGATCCAGCTTCAGCCCCAGCATCGTCTTGACTGCCTGCTGCGTCAGTTCCTTAATCTTATCGAACTCGCCGTTGGCAATCAGCTTGGAATCGATCATCCAGGTACCGCCGCAGGCGACAATCCGATCATACGCCAGATAATCGCAGATATTATTTTCTTTGACGCCGCCGGTTGGCATAAAGTTGACATTCACATACGGAGCAGCCAGCGCTTTAATCATCTTCAGACCGCCTAACGGCTCAGCTGGAAAGAATTTAACCGTCGTTAACCCGAAGGACAGCGCCGCTTCAATATCGCTGGCATTGGCGCAGCCCGGCAGAATCATGATGTTTTTAGACTGACAGTAACGGACAATTTCCGGATTCAGTCCCGGTGAAACAATGAACTTGGCCCCGGCCTCTATCGCATCGTCGACCTGCTTTTCCGTTAATACGGTGCCGGCGCCCAGAATCATTTCCGGAAACTTCTCGTTGATGATCTGCATTGCTTTTTTGGCATGTTCAGTCCGGAAGGTGACCTCAGCGACAGGCAGTCCGCCCTCGCACAGCGCTTTTGCCAGCGGTTCAGCGTCTTCTATCCGGTCGATTTTGATGACCGGCACAATGCCGATCCGGCTGATTTTTTCTAAAATTGCATCCATGATTTCCACTCCTTTTCCTTGAATGAGTTGATACACTTCTAGTATACATGCTTTCCCTTAATTGTAAAGAGCGGTTCTAACTTTTTTTTAGATATTTACTTATATACTAAAAATATTTTAGGTTATAATCAGGTCTGGCTTGACTTTTTTCTGCTCCTCTGGAACAATATTCTTTAGAGAATAAAGGAGGGAGCGCAGGTGAATTCAATCGAAGAACAACGTCTGCTTTTTTCACAGATTATGGACTTGCTTGAACATCATTTCGGACCGCAGTGCGAAATTGTTCTGCATGACAACACAAAAGATTACGCGCACACGATTATTGATATCCGCAACGGACAGATCAGCGGCCGGCAGATCGGCGACGGCGGCGGAGCCTGGGGGTTGGAGGTTCTTTCCAGCGAACAGACTGAATCGCATCGTTATAATAAGGTTATGGTCACGGATGACGGCCGGATTATCCGCAACAGTTCAATTTTCTTTCAGAATGAACAGGGACAGAATATCGGCTCACTGTGTCTGAACACCGATATTACGCCGCTGGTGGAGGCGCAGAAAAAGCTGGATTCGTTTACCTTGCTTCCGCAGGAAGAAAATAACGGTGGCAAGGAACCGTTTACCAATGACGTCAATCAGATCCTGGAGCTGCTTCTGCAGGAATGCCGCAAGCATATGGATAAGCCGGCAAAGGATATGAATAAAGAAGAAAAGATGGAAATCGTGCGCTTTCTCGATCATAAGGGGGCTTTCCTGATTACCAAGAGCGGCGATAAAATCTGCTCCTTCCTCGACATCTCCAAATTTACGCTTTACAGTTATTTGGATACAATCCGCAAAGAAGGCACAGATGAATGAGGCCCTGCGCAGCGCCGGACTAACCTGTCTGAAGCTGCTGAACGACGCGGGTTATGAGGCCTGGTGGGTCGGCGGATGTGTTCGCGATGGGTTATTAGGACGTCCCGTACAGGATATCGATATTACCACCTCAGCGCTTCCGGAACAAACGATGGAATGCTTTCAAAGTCAGGGTCACACCGTAATTCCGACCGGGATAAAGCATGGCACAGTCACCGTAATGATGCAGAATTTCCCGATTGAAGTCACCGTTTATCGAACCGACAGGGATTATCAGGATCATCGTCATCCCCATTCCATTCAATTTGTCCGATCTTTAAAAGAGGATTGCGCTCGCCGGGACTTCACGGTCAATGCCTTATGCTGGCATCCTGAACTTGGCTTGCAGGATTATTTCGGCGGGCAGCAGGATCTGAAAATGAAAAGCATCCGCTGCATTGGTAATCCTTGTCAGCGGTTGGATGAGGATGCCCTGCGGATCCTGCGGGCGCTGCGTTTTTCCGCAGCCTTGGATTTTACGATTGAGTCCGAAACTCATGCGGCGCTGTTTCAAAAAAAGGAGCTGCTGCGTGTTCTTTCCGCAGAACGCATTGCCCGGGAAATAGAGAAAATGGTGATCGGCCGGCGCTGGCCGGAAGTCTTCACTGTTTATCACGAATTACTGGCCGTCTTGTTTCCGCAGCTTCCCGCTCTCCAATCACCGGCAGCCATCCAAAAAGCTTTCGGCGCTTTCCGCCTTTGTCCTCGGATAACCCTGCCGCGTTTGGCGTGCTTTTTTCTTGCGTCGCAGCAAACCCCGCTGGCGTTCTGCCTTGATCAGGCTCAGCGCTGGAGTAGGCAGCTGAAGCTTTCCAAGCATGACCGGAAAAGCCTGACTCAACTCGTTCAGAATCAGAACCGGCCGCTGCCGAAAAATCGGATTGATCTGCGCCGGTTAATTTATGAGCTGCCTGACTTGGGTGCCGAGTGGATTCAGCTTCAGCAGGCACTGCGCCGCCTCAGTGCAAAACAAGCTGGACAGTGGATCGCCGCGATTGAAGAAATTCAAAGTTCTGATTGTTTAACCTTGAAGCAGCTGGCGGTCAACGGCTATGATCTGATCGCCGCCGGTTGTCCGAAAACAGAGATTTCCGTCTGTTTAAATCAAGCGCTGTCTGCGGTGATTGAAGACCAAGTTCCTAATCAAAAAGAAGCGCTGTTAACCTATATCCAACAGCAAGCAAAGCCGGAGTCTTAGGATTAAACCTCCCCGAAACTCCGGCTTTTATTAGTTCTGAATTAACAACAGACTTTCTGATATTCAAAGAAGTATTTTACTTCCAATTCGTTGTAAAATATCCGTTTTCCTGAATGGATTCCAGAGTCCGCCACATTTGAACCGCATAGGTTAGTCCCTGTTCATAATCCGGCAGCGGCCAGCGGAAAAACTCAAAGGTCGCGGCGCCTGGGTAGCGGATAGAATTCAGCGCTTCGATCACTTCAATCCAATTCACGATGCCAAATCCAATCGGCAGATGCTGATCTTTTTTTCCATCGTTGTCATGCAGATGAATTTCATAGAGTTTCCGGCCCATCCGTTGGACAGCAGACGGGATATCAACACCGTCGATATTCGCATGTCCGACGTCCAGACAGAAACCGACGTTGTCCCGACTGACTTCTTCCACCAACTGAATCAGTTCATCGATCTGACTGTAGAACCGGCCGCCGTAGATATTCTCAACCGCCAGCCGAATCCCTTTTTCAGCAGCGCGATCTCCAAACCAGCGCAGGTTTTCAACTACCCGCCGGTGGGTTTCCTCAGCTCCCCATTTTTCCAAGGAAGCTTGATGCACCAGCTTGTTTTTCTTAAATCCGCCGTCAGAAAACGTTCCAGGATGAACGACAAACACCCCCGGCTCCAAGACACTGTATAGGTCTAAGCTTTTCTGCATATAATGACGTACTCGTGTTTGTTCAGGATCATCCTCATCCAATACCGAACCGATAAAATGATATGACGACAGCTTCATCCCTTTCTTCTTTGCCAGCGCATGAATCTGTTCGGCAAAAGCTCGATCTTCGTCCTCCCCTTCCGGATAGACATTTTGATTCCAATAAGTGTTAAACGTATGAATGTCTAATTTCAGCGCCATATCCATTAAGGCATCGGCTTTATCCAGATCCAATTTTCCTTCCGCATTGGAAAAATCAAAGTGCAGTGAACATTCTCGCATACATTCCTCCTGTTTCTGCCCATTCCCGACAGAAATTCTTTTTTAATTATACGGCGAAACGAAAGGGGAAGCAAGCAAGCTTGCCGCTATGCGCAGCCCATTTTCCACTGATGAAAAGAAGTCCTCCCTCGGCAGGAAAACTTCTCAGCTGCTTAGTTCCTTAAATTTACTTTTTCCCTTTTTGAAACTGAAAACGATTGAGCAGCTGCTGAAACAACAGAACCTCGGCATCGGAAAAGCCTTCCATGCACTGCATGCAGTAGCTTCGGAATTCAGACTGAATAAGATCTGAAGCGGATTTTCCTTTCTCTGTCAGGAAGATGTTCATTACTCGGCGGTCTATATCGTTGCCGATCCGCACCACAAGATCTTCACTCTCCATTTCTGATATAATTTCTGAGATTGTAGAGCGCTTGCTGGCGGAAATGACCGCAATTTCCTGTTGGTTGATTCCATTATGATCAGACAACAGATGGAGGATTTTAAGATGGGATAACTTCAGATCCAAAACTTTCAAGGTTTCTGATTTGACTTCATAAAATTGTTTGATCAGATCAGAAAACATGATAAACGCCTTCGTATCTAAATTCACTACGTCCCGAATTTGATTCATGAACTCACTCCTTTCTTGGCTTCATTATAAATCAAAATTCACGGAAAACGATAGATATTTACTGAATTTAATGTGAATTAAACGCTAATTTTCACTTTTTAGACTGAACAAAAACAAAAGAACAGGAAAACTGTTCTTTTACTTGTCTAGAGGATGGATTTCAAGAATTGGAATTTCGACGGGATTGTAAATGCGCGGCAGATACCAGCGCTTACACAAGCCGCGGGAAATGATCAGTTCCGTGTTCTTTTCATGATACAGACCGCCTGCCCGCTTCGGGAACCAGCCTTGCCGGGGAGCGAACAATCCGTTGATCAATCCGGGAATCCGTACTTGTCCGCCATGGGCATGCCCGGACACAATCAGGTCGAAGCCAAACTGCGCGTAGATCTCTGCCCGCTCCGGCCGGTGGGCTAACAAGATTGTATACTCTGAACTGGCCTTCATATCGCCTAGATTTTTCATCAGCTGAATTTCTTCCTGGCGGTCACGATCCACATAGGCGTATTGACGGGGATCGTCAATCCCGCAGATTGTCAGCGCTGTTCCCCGAATCTTAATCGTTTCTTTTTTGCTGTCCAGCACGGTAATTCCAGCCTGACGCACCCGCTTTTTCACTTCTTCCAGCGAAATCAGCGTATCGATGTTCTCATGGTTGCCTGTACAGTAATAACAGGGCGCGATCGCCGGCGCCTGATCCAGGAATTGTTCAGCCCCTTTCAGCGGCTTGATGTCGTCAATGATATCGCCCGGCATCAGTATCAGATCACATTGCGACTGCCGCAGCTTATGAAGCAGACGCTGCTGATTCTGTCCATAAATCGTACTGTGCAGATCCGATACCACCGCGATCCGCACCGAAGATGAGAGCTTGGAACTGGACAGGGAATAAGTCCGCAGTTTTATTGGAAAACTGACAAGCCAGCCAATGAAAAGGTAAAGGACAGCCATTCCAAGAAAGAGAAGGGCCAGCTTCATCGCCAGCCTCCCCCTGTATTGCCTATGGTTAATTCGTTCGGTTGCTTCATTGTGATTCTCCTTTTATCTGTGAATCCTGTCAGGGGTAAGATGAACAGGAAGAATTGATTAATAATCGCCCATGGCGATCATTCCGTCGATGACCTTTTGAACGCCCGCAATATTTGCAGCCGTCACATAGTCTTTCGGATCAAGCTGATACTGGTTCATCGCAGCCTGACATTGTTCATGAATCGACCGCATGATCCCGCGCAGCTTATCATCCACTTCCTCAAACGTCCAGGCTAACCGCATGCTGTTCTGGCTCATTTCCAAGGCCGATGTCGCAACTCCGCCGGCATTGGAAGCTTTCCCTGGGGCAAACAGAATGCCTTTTTCGTGATACAGCGCGATGGCCTCGTTATTGTTAGGCATATTGGCGCCTTCCGCAACTAACAGACAGCCCTGATCCAATAGCCGCCCCGCCCGCTCCTTGTTGATTTCATTCTGCGTGGCACACGGCAGCGCCAGCTCGGCGTTCAACCCTGCGTCATAGACCGATCCTTCATGATATTCACCATGCCCGGCCATTTCCGGATAAGCGGACAAGGATGTCCGCAGCTGCTCTTTAATCTTCTTCACGACGTTCAGATCCAGCTGGTCATCGACAATGTATCCGCGGGAATCGCTCATCGCAATGACCTGAATGCCATTTTGCAGTGCTTTTTCCGCCGCATAGATCGCGACGTTGCCGCTGCCGCTGACAATCGCCCGCTTGCCTTGAGGATCCAGCTGGTGAGTCCGCATCATTTCCAGCACAAAATAGATCAAGCCATAGCCGGTTGCTTCCTTGCGCGCCAGACTGCCGCCGTAGCCTATGCCTTTGCCAGTCAGCACGCCGCGTTCACTGACTCCTTTTAAACGCCGGTACTGACCGTACAAATATCCGATTTCCCGCGCGCCGACGCCCATATCCCCAGCCGGGACATCGACATCCGGGCCGATATGCTTGGACAATTCGATCATGAAGCTCTGACAGAACCGCATCACTTCCTGATCACTCTTGCCTTTCGGATCAAAGTCACTGCCGCCCTTGCCGCCGCCGATCGGCAGTGTCGTCAGGGCGTTCTTAAATATCTGCTCAAACGCCAGAAATTTCATCATTCCCAGCGTAACAGCCGGATGAAAACGCAGTCCGCCTTTATACGGGCCTAAAACGCTGCTGTACTGGACGCGGTAGCCGCGATTGACATGCATCTGTCCCTGATCGTCCATCCACGGTACTTTGAACTGAATCATCCGCTCCGGTTCCGTTAATCGTTCCAGGATCGCCATCTTTTCATATTCCGGATGCTGATCAAAAATCAAGCTGACGGAATTCAGAACTTCCTCGACGGCCTGCAGAAACTCCGGCTGTGAAGCGTCCTTTTCTTTCAGCTGATGTAAAACACGTTCGCAATAGTGATTCATTGTTATCCCACCTTTTTTACTATGATATGATACTCACGCTGAAAATTCAATGAAAAAAAGGGGCATCTGTTTCAGATACTCCCTCTTTGAGTGATTTATGCCGCTGGTTCAGCGTGATTGCTCAACATTTCTTCCGGAAGCTTAACCTCTTCTTCCAGATCAGCAGCCCGTTCTTCGCGTTCTTCACGCAGCTCGGCAGCCCGTTCTTCGATCAGCCGGGTTGTTTCACGCTCGAATTTCGAGCCGGTTCCCGCAGGAATCAGTTTCCCGATGATGACGTTTTCCTTCAAGCCGATCAGATGGTCAACTTTACCCTTGATCGCCGCTTCCGTCAGAACCTTGGTGGTTTCCTGGAAGGATGCCGCAGACAGGAAGGAATCCGTTTCAACAGAAGCCTTGGAAATACCTAACAGCGTAGGTCCAAAGACAGCCGGATGCTTGCCCGCCAACAGACAGGCTCGGTTGATGCCGGTGATGTTGTTCAGCGACAACGTCTGACCCGCGCTTAAGCCCGTATCTCCGCCGTCGATGACAATGATCTTCCGCAGCATCTGCCGGATCATGACTTCGATATGCTTATCGGAAATTTCGATACCCTGAGAAGCATAAACTTTCTTCACTTCCTTCAGGATATAGTTCTGTACTTCCATTACGCCTGCGACTTCCAGCAGTTCCTTCGGATTGACCTGACCTTCGGTCAGCTTATCGCCGGCAACGACTTTCGATCCGACTTTCAGCCAGGAGCGAATTGTCTGTGTCAAATCGCATTTGTGTTCGATGCTTTCTTTTTCATTGGTGACGACAATCCGCATGCCGCTCTTGTTTTCCAGTTCGCTGATGTCGGTGATTTCACCGTCAATCTTGGACAGAACTGCGACATGTTTCGGACAGCGCGCTTCAAACAGTTCTTCAACTCGCGGCAGACCCTGTGTGATATCACCATCGTTGCCGGAAGCTACGCCGCCGGTATGGAAAGTACGCATGGTCAGCTGAGTACCGGGTTCACCAATCGACTGAGCCGCCATGATCCCAATCGCTTCACCCGCTTCCGCCAGCTTGCCGGTCGCCATATTGCGGCCGTAGCACTTGCGGCAGACGCCGTTGGTGCTTTCGCAGGTAAAGGTATTGCGGATATAGGCCTGCGTGACGCCGGCGTTGACAACACGCTGCGCCATGGCTTCATCCATGTAGGTATCGGCTTCAACCAGAACCTCACCGGTCTTCGGATCGACAATCGCATCCTGGCTGTAGCGGCCAATTAATCGTTCCGCCAGTGGTTCGAGGATCGTGTTGGTCTTGCGGTCGATGATATCCTCAACCAGATAGCCGCGGTCGGTTCCGCAGTCTTCTTCAATGATGACGACATCCTGTGCAACATCGACCAGTCGGCGGGTCAGGTATCCGGATTCCGCCGTCTTCAGCGCGGTATCGGTCAGACCTTTTCGCACGCCGTGAGTCGAAATAAAGAATTCAGACACATTCAAACCTTCACGGAAGGAAGAATAAATCGGAACCTCAATAATCGAAGGCTGATATTCTTTCTTCGACTTGGACTGCGTCGGACGCGCCATCAGGCCGCGCATGCCGCACAGCTGAGTAAAGTGAGATTTATTGCCTCGCGCTCCGGAAACCGCCATCATGTTGATCGGATTCTTACGCGGTAGGGATTTCATAACGGCATCGCCGATTTCATCCTTGATATCCGCCCACAGCTTCGAGAAGTGACGCTCCCATTCCGGTGGCGTCAGCATGCCTCGCTGCAGCAACTTATCCAGCTTATCGGCCTGAGCACGGCCTTCCTCAACATATTTCTGCTTGTTTGGAACGACGTTGATATCCGCCAGGGAAACGGTCATGCCCGCCACCGTGGAATATTCAAAGCCCAGATCCTTGATGTTGTCCATGATATCGGAAGTGCCTTCGGTTCTGTAGCGATTGAACACTTCCGCGATGACATTGGACAGATCCTTCTTCTTAAATTCCGGATTCAGCGGCATCGCGGCAATCGCTTCCTTGATATTCGTGCCTAACGGCAGGAAGAACTTCTCCGGTGTTGCCTGCAGACTGGCCTTGTTGACATCGTTGATATACGGGAAGTCGGCTGGGAACATTTCATTGAAAATAACCTTACCGACCGTCGTTACCAGATAGGAATGATTCTGCTTTTCGGTAAAGCAGCTCTTATGCAGCGCATAACCCGGCAAAGCAATACGGGTATGCAGATGCACCTGCTTGTTCTGATATGCGATCCGGATTTCATTGGTATCCTTGAAGACATGGCCTTCATTGGTACCGAACCGGCGCCACATCTCAGCGGCTTCATGATCGCCCAGCGAATCCAAGAAATCAGCTTTCGCAAAGAATTCATCGGCCGTTTCTTCCATGTTCAGATAGAAGTTGCCCAGAACCATGTCCTGGCCCGGCGTAACGATCGGCTTACCATCTTTCGGACCGAGGATATTGTTGGAACCCAGCATCAGGATTTCAGCTTCCGCCCGAGCTTCTTCCGACAACGGCAGATGGACAGCCATCTGGTCGCCGTCAAAGTCGGCGTTAAACGCGGTACAGACTAAGGGATGCAGACGAATCGCACGGCCTTCAACCAGCTTCGGCTTAAATGCCTGAATACCTAAGCGGTGCAGCGTCGGAGCACGGTTCAGGAAAACCGGGTGATTGTCAATGACCTGTTCCACGACGTCCCAGACGCGCGGATCCTGACGGTCGATCAGTTTCTCAGCCGTCTTCGGATTGCCGGCAATGCCCTGATTGACAATTTCATTGATGACAAACGGCTTATACAGCTGAATCGCCATTTCACGCGGAATTCCGCACTGATACATCTTTAAGTCCGGTCCAACCGCGATAACGGAACGGCCGGAGAAATCAACACGCTTGCCTAACAGGTTCTGACGGAAACGTCCCTGCTTTCCCTTTAAGGAATGCGACAGGGATTTCAAGGCGCGTCCGCCCGCGCCGGTGATCGGCTTGGAACGGCGGCCGTTGTCGATTAGAGCATCGACCGCTTCCTGCAGCATACGTTTTTCGTTCTGCACGATGATCGCCGGCGTACCCAGCTCCAACAGTTTCTTCAAACGGTTGTTGCGGGTGATGACGCGGCGGTACAGATCGTTTAAGTCAGAGGTCGCAAAGCGGCCGCCGTCCAGCTGCAGCATCGGACGCAGATCCGGCGGAATAACCGGCAGAACACTCAGCACCATCCATTCCGGCTTGTTGTCGGAATGCCGGAAAGCGTCGATCGTTTCCAAACGCTTGATCAGTTTCTTGCGCTTATCGCCGTTCGCGTTTTCCAGTTCTTTGATGACAATCTCATGTTCTTTTTCGATATCGACCTTTTCCAATAAGGTCTTGACCGCTTCGGCGCCGGTCTGGGCGACAAAGCTGCCCGGACCGTACAGCGCGGTATTTTCGCGATATTCTTTTTCAGACAGAATTTGTTTGACAGCCAGCGGGGTGTCCATCGGATCGGTAACGACCCAGGATACGAAGTAAACTACTTCTTCCAGCGCTTTCGGCGTGATGTTGAGCAGCAGGCTCATGCGGCTTGGAATGCCGCGCAGATACCAGATATGCGCAACCGGAGCTGCCAGTTCAATGTGACCCATGCGTTCGCGGCGGACAGAACTCTTGGTGATTTCCACGCCGCAGCGGTCACAGATTACGCCCTTATAGCGTACTTTCTTGTATTTTCCGCAATAGCATTCCCAGTCCTTTGAAGGACCGAAAATCCGTTCGCAGAATAAGCCGTCCCGTTCTGGTTTCTGAGAACGGTAGTTAATCGTTTCCGGCTTTTTGACTTCGCCATAGGACCATTCGCGGATTCGTTCCGGGGATGCCAGACCGACCTGAATAGCGGCAAATTTATTGACACTCATCGCTTACGCCTCCTTTACTCAACGTCTTCGTCATCAAATCCGATTACAGCCGCTTCTTCCGGCAGATCCTCCTCGTCGATGACCTGGGCCGGAATCTCAATCGAGGTTTCGGATACGACGTTCTCCAGGGCTGCAACTTCGTTAATTTCGTCTGCTTCCATCTTCTTCATATCGACTTCCAGACCTTCTTCATCCAGCATCTTGACGTCGATGGCCAACGCCTGCAGCTCGTGCTTAAGAACGCGGAAGGATTCAGGAATTCCCGGTTCCGGAAGATCTCTGCCCTTGATGATGGCTTCATAGGTCTTCGTCCGGCCGACGATATCATCCGACTTCACAGTCAGAATTTCCTGCAGCGTATGCGCGGCGCCGTAAGCTTCCAGCGCCCAGACTTCCATTTCACCGAAACGCTGACCGCCATTTTGCGCCTTACCGCCTAACGGCTGCTGCGTAACTAAGCTGTATGGACCGGTAGCACGGGCGTGCAGCTTGTCATCAACCATGTGCGCCAGCTTGATCATGTACATAACGCCGACCGAAATCCGTTCATCATACGGTTCGCCGGTCTTGCCGTCATGCAGCACCAGCTTGCCGTCTTGGGAGGTCTGCGCTTCTTCCATGATCGACTTCAGTTCATCATTGGAAATCCCGTCGAAAACCGGGGTTGCAAATTTGATGCCCAAGGCTTTCGCAGCCATACCCAGATGGATTTCCAGAACCTGTCCGATGTTCATACGGGACGGAACGCCGAACGGGTTCAGCATGATATCAATCGGCGTGCCGTCCGGCAGATACGGCATATCTTCGATCGGCAGGATCTTGGAGATAACGCCCTTGTTGCCATGACGGCCGGCCATTTTATCACCTTCAGAAATTTTACGTTTCTGAACGATGTAGACTTTAACCACTTCATTGACTCCCGGCGGCAGATCGTGGCCTTCATTCCGTTTGAAAATCCGGATGGAGTGAACGATACCGGCGCCGCCGTGCGGCACTTTCAGCGAGTTATCACGGACTTCTCGGGATTTTTCACCAAAGATCGCCAATAACAGCTTTTCTTCCGGAGAGATTTCGCTCTGGCCTTTCGGAGTTACCTTACCGACCAGGATGTCGCCTTCCTTGACTTCCGCACCGACCATGACAATACCGCGTCCGTCGAGATGACGGCAGGCATTTTCACTGACGTTTGGAATATCGCGGGTAATTTCTTCCGGTCCCAGCTTGGTTTCTCGGCATTCAATGTCATATTCCTCAATATGAATAGAAGTGTAGACATCGTCGCGAACCATCCGCTCGGACATGATGATCGCATCTTCGTAATTGTAGCCATGCCAGGTCATAAACGCGATCGTCACATTCTGACCCAAAGCCAGTTCGCCTTTTTCCATCGAAGGACCGTCAGCCAAAATATCCCCGCGTTCAACGCGTTCGCCATGCTTGACGATCGGCCGCTGATTGATGCAGGTGCCGGCGTTGGAACGGCGGAATTTCTGCAGCTCATAAACGCGCTGTTCGCCTTCGTCTTCCGTGACGACGATCTTATTGGCGTCCACATAGGTAACGACGCCGTTGCCGGTGCAAATACAGGCGCTGCCGGAATCCCGCGCAATGCGGTGCTCCATGCCGGTTCCGACATAAGGCGAATGCGGATTGAGCAGCGGAACCGCCTGACGCTGCATGTTCGCCCCCATCAGGGCACGGGAAGCATCGTCATTTTCCAAGAACGGAATACATGCGGTCGCAACCGAAACAATCTGTTTCGGCGAAACGTCCGCCAGTTCTACCTGATCACGGTGCGCCATGATCGTTTCACCCGCTTTACGGGCAACGACCATGTCGTTGATCAGCCGGCCTTCGTGAACTTCGTTGGCCTGAGCGATGACAAAATCGTTTTCTTCATCCGCGGACAGATAAACATAGTCTTCCGTGACTTCGCCATCGGCTTTCACTAACCGGTACGGTGTTTCGATAAAACCGTATTCGTTGATTTTGGCATAGGTCGTCAGGTTGGAAATCAGACCGATATTCGGACCTTCCGGCGTCTCAATCGGACAGATTCGGCCGTAATGGCTGTTGTGAACGTCACGGACTTCAAAGCCGGCGCGCTCACGGGTTAAACCGCCCGGACCTAACGCGGAAATACGGCGCTTGTTGGTCAGTTCAGCTAACGGATTCTGCTGATCCATAAACTGCGACAGCTGCGAAGAGGAGAAGAACTCCTTGATCGCCGCGGTTAACGGACGGATATTGGTCAGCTGCTTCGGCGTTAAGCCGGCAGCTTCCGCAATCGACATTCTTTCTTTAACGACCCGTTCCATCCGGCTCAAACCAATGCGGAACTGATTTTGAATCAGTTCGCCGACCGTCCGAATGCGGCGGTTGCCCAGCATATCGATATCATCAACGCTGCCGACGCCGTCCATCATGTTCAGCTCATAGCTGTAAAAGGCATACATGTCGGAAATCGTGATGGTTTTCTTCTGATTGATCGGGTCAATCGCCACGATCTTAATCGGATTGCTGCAGTCGGAAGAAGTGGAAACCAGAATCGTCTGAACCGCAGCTCCGACTAACCACGCGGTGATCGCCTGGTTCTGGTGGGCGCGTTCAATGATGACCTGCTGCTCGGAAGCGCTCAGTTTGGAATACTCTTCATCCGGGATGTAGCGTTCTACGACCAGTTCGCCATTGTTGGTCATATCTTCATTATTGGCAGTCAAACGGCCGATGACAAAGAAACGGTGACCATAGTTCAGCACTGCCGAAGCATTTTCCGCTGTCAAAGCGACCGGTTTGGCAACCAGTCCGGAATAAACGCGGACTTCCTTGACTTCCTTCGCCAAGGCTTCGATGTCTTTTTCGGTCAGAACCGTACCTTTTTCAAACAGGCGCTCGCCGCAGTCCACATCATTGGCCAAAATACGGCCGATCAGACCTAAACTCCAGGATGTATCCATCATGGAAGTATCTGGATGAGAGAAATCATGAACGAATGGGAATGCTGTTACATGGCTGCCCTTCAGCATTTCTTCACGCAGCACATTCCGTTCCTTCTTGGTCACAAACGTGCCTTTTTCAAACAGCACTTTGCCTTCGCCGCTGAGTACGTCTTCCGCCAGGTAGGTCCCTTCCATGCGGTCGGTCAGCGACAGTTTCTTATTTAATTTATAACGTCCGGCTTTAGTCAGATCATACCGGCGGTGATCGAAGAACTTGGCGTTCATCAAGTTGATCGAACCGTCGATCGTCGGAACTTCATCAGAACGCTGGTTTTCATAAATCGCCAGCAGCGCTTCGTTGCTCGTCTTGATCTTATCGGCAGCCAGCGTGTTGCGGATTTCTTCATAGTTGCCGAAGAACGAAGTATACAGCAGCATATACAGGTTCAGGAATTCGCGCGGTTCACCCTCGACGATGTTCTCCTCGAACACTTCCAGACCTAAGGCTTTTAAGAAGCGGCGGATTTCCGTCGTATCAAAGCCATCCTCGCTCTTTTCCAAATTCAAAGACATACCAATGGCTTTGAACAGAATCGTGGATAAAATTTTACGTTTGCGGTCTACCGACATGTTGACAATGCGGCCCAATGCCGCCTTCTTGCCGTCGGTCATGAACTCCAGCCACGTACCGCGGCTTGGGATCAGTTCACAGTTGAAGCTATCTTTGCCAGTTTTGTCTTCGGAAGCTATATCAAAATAAGCGCCTGGCGAACGTACGATCTGAGAAACGATAACACGTTCAGCGCCGTTGATAATGAAAGTTCCGGTTTCCGTCATCATTGGGAATTCGCCCAGGAAAACGTCTTCCCATTTTGTCAGTACCTCACCGGTTGTATTGTCGACCATTTCCAGCTCCATTTTCGCTTTCAATGGCGCGGCGAAGTTCGCCTCCCGGTATTTGCACTCGTTGACGGTATACTTTGGCGTGCCGAATTCGTAGTCTACGAATTTCAGGCGAATATTTCCACCGTAGTTCTGAATCGGGTAAATATCTTCAAAAACTTCTCTGATGCCTTCTCTGATAAACCATTCAAAAGACTGAGTCTGCACTTCAACCAGATCGGGAAGATCGAGGCTGCCGCTGACTTTGGAATAATTCCGGCGTTCTGCCTTTTTACCCAGTTTTTCAATACGGTAGTTCTGCATTTTTTCCATGTACGCCATCCTTTCATAACAGTGTTAGCAACGGCTAAAAGGGCCTAAAACCCCCTTAACTTTTATACATTTTTGCAATTTAATATAGTACCAAACTTAAAACAAGTTGTCAATCTGTTTTTGTCGATTTTAAAATGTAATATCCTTTTTCTTTGTTGATTACTTCACAGTTGCCAAATAGTTCCTCAATCTTGGCTTTCGCACTGAGTGCGCCCTGCTGCTTGCGGATCACCACGTACAGATGCCCCTGCGGACGCAAATGATCATACGCCTGCTCAAACATCGCGTAAATCACTTTCTTGCCGGCACGGATCGGCGGATTGGTCAGAATATCGCTCAACGTTTCAGTGACATTCTCAAAGATATCCGATACCCGAACTTCAGCTTCCACACTGTTCTTCTGCGCATTAAGAACAGCCAGCTCTACCGCACGGGGATTGACATCCACCATTAGCATTTCAGCATCGGGAAATAATTTCTTTACCGCAACACCGATGACGCCGTAGCCGCAGCCCAGATCCAGGATATGGTCACCCAGCGGTTCTTCCTTTATCGTTTTCAACAGGACATACGATCCAAAATCCACTTTGCCTTTACAGAACACTCCATTGTCTGTAATAAGAGGGATAATAAAGCCCGAAAACCGGAAAGAAATCTCCTTCCGGTTTTGTGGTAGTTGACGATTGTCAGTAAAGTAATGACTCATTCCATCGCCTCCCATGGGCTAATTTCATTCCGCAGCGTTTGCGGAATGGCTAACGTGTGTTTGCGAAACTTATTTGATTTCGACAGAAGCGCCGGCATCCATCAGTTTCTTCTTGATTTCTTCTGCTTCTTCCGGTTTGATGTTTTCCTTGATTGCGCTTGGGCACTTATCAACTAAGCCCTTCGCTTCAACCAGACCTAAGCCTGTGATTTCACGAACGATCTTGATAACGCCAACCTTCGAAGCGCCGACTTCCTTCAGGAATACGGAAACTTCTGTCGGTCCTGTAGGCGCTGCAGCTTCAGCCGGAGCCGCTGCTGCAACCGGAGCCGCAGCCGTTACGCCGAATTCTTCTTCGATCGCTTTTACCAGTTCGTTCAGTTCCAGAATTGTCATCTCTTTCAGAGATTCGATGATTTCAGCATTTGTTAACTTTGCCATGTTCTTATTCCTCCTTGGTCAGTTTTGTTATTCAGCAGCTGCTTCTTCAGCGGGAGCAGCTTCTCCGTCTTTGTCTGCGACTGCTTTAACAGCACAAGCGAAGCTGCGAACCGGTGCCTGCAGGCAGCTCAGCAGCATCGACAGCATGCCATCACGATTCGGCAGGCTGGAGAGTTCTTTAATCGTATCGACGCCGACGACTTTGCCTTCGACGATCGCACCCTTCAGAACTAATTTGTCGTGCTTCTTGGCGAACTTCGCCAGCACGCGGCTTGGCGCAACAGCATCATCAGAGAATGCGATTGCGTTTGGTCCGGTCAGCTGTTCAGTCAGCGCATTGAATCCGGCAGCCTCAGCGGCACGCTGGGACATCGAATTCTTGTAAACCTTGAATTCAATCCCCTCAGCCCGCAGGCTTCTTCTCAATTCAGTGACTTCGGCAACTGTCAGACCACGGTATTCAACAACAACTGTTGACTGGCTGTTCGTCATCTTTTCCTGAATCGCAGAGACGATTGCCTTTTTGGATTCTAATACCGCATCTTTCATTCCGTACACCTCCATTTTATACTGTCACAATATACCTGAATATAAAAACCCGCACTCAAGACAGCACGGGTTTTGAAAGTTCAAAGTTGATCTTCCTACCTCGGCAACATGATTAAGCCGTGTGGCCGTTGCTGTCTATGGTATATTGATAACAAACTAATCTTAACAGGGTTTTCGTAATTGTCAAGCAATTACTCAGCAGCAACACGAATTGCCGGTCCCATGGTTGTGGAAACCGTGATGCTCTTCATGTAGTTACCCTTAACTGCAGCCGGACGAGCCTTGGCAATGACGCCGTACAGCGCTTTTGCGTTTTCTGCCAGCTGTTCATCGGTGAAGGAGCACTTGCCGATCATGACGTTGATGTTGCCTTCCTTGTCAACGCGGTAAGTAACCTTACCTTTCTTAATTTCGTTGACAGCGTTGGCGATGTTCATCGTCACCGTGCCCGTCTTCGGGTTTGGCATTAAGCCTTTCGGACCCAGGATTTTACCCAGCTTGCCGAGTTCGCCCATCATATCCGGAGTAGCGACGATAACGTCAAATCCGAACCAGCCCTTTTTGATATCTTCCAGGATTTCCTTGCCGCCGACAAAATCTGCGCCGGCATCCTTGGCTTCCTGTTCCTTCGCGCCCTGAGTGACGACTAAGACTTTCTGGGAACGGCCTGTGCCGTTCGGCAGAACCATCGCGCCGCGGATCTGCTGATCTGCGTGACGTGGGTCAACGTTCAGGTTGAAGGAGATTTCGACAGATGCGTCGAATTTTGCAGTGTTGATTTTCTTCGCCAGAGCGACCGCTTCAGTCAGGCTGTACAGCTTCGCTGCATCGACCTGCTTCAGTGCCTCTGTGTATTTCTTACCTCTTTTTGCCATCGTGATGTCCCTCTCTTATTCCATGCCTTCAACAGCTACGCCCATATTGCGCGCTGTTCCGGCGATAATCCGCATTGCTGCTTCTACATCATTGGCGTTCAGATCCGGCATCTTGTACTCAGCGATTTCTCTGCACTTTTCCAGAGAGATCTTTCCGACGATGTTGGCTTTGGCGCTGCCTGATCCGGACTTGATACCGGCAGCCTTCTTAATCAGAACTGAGGCTGGTGTCGTTTTCAGAACGAAATCAAAGCTCTTGTCTTCATACGCTGTGATGATGACAGGGACGATATCGCCTGCACGATCCTTGGTCGCATCGTTAAATGCGTTGCAGAACTGCGGCATGTTGATGCCTGCAGAAGCCAGTGCCGGTCCCGGACGGGCTCCGCCTGCCTGGAACTGGAGCTTACAAATTTTTGCAACTTTCTTGCTCACAAGACATTCCTCCTTAAAATTGATTGTCTGTGCTGTGGTTTTGTGGACAGGTGCAACACCGTCCTCCCACGCATAATAAAACTTGCTGCCTTCGACAGCATTACTATTCTAAGCGTCTTTTCGCCTTTAGTCAAGGGCTATTTTTGATTTTAAGCCGAGTTTGAGCGGTTTTTTCAGCGATTCGCGCAAAGGACAAGATCCCCGGTCTTCACCTGACCCGCCGGCATGATTTCAATCTGATATTCCCGGCTGTTGGTCACAACGATCATCGTCGTCAAATCGATCTGTTTCTGCTCCATAAACGCCCGGTCAATCCGAACCAACGGATCGCCGGCTTTGACCTTCTGCCCGGGCTTAACAAAGACTTCCAACCCGCGGCCCTGAAGCTCGACCGTATCCATGCCGATATGTAGCAGCACTTCCGCTCCGTTAGCGCCTTTCAGGCCTACCGCATGGCGGGTTTCCGCCACCAGCAGCACCGTTGCGTTCATCGGAGAGGCCACCCATTCTCCCGCATAGCGAAAACCAATGCCCTCCCCCATCATTTTCTGGGCAAAAACCGGATCCGGCACTTCCTCCAGGGGTATGCTGACGCCGTCCACAGGTGACACGATCTCACATCGCACAGGTTTTTTAAATAAATTAAACATTGCAGCCTCCTCAAGTCATCGTTTTTGGATATCCGCCGCCTTTGCATAATTGAACGATTTCGGACTATCCGTGATTTTACTTTTCTCATTTTAAAGAAGTGCGCTTATTTAATCAACGATAAATGCTGACATTTCATGATTTATCGTTTTTTATTCCGTTCTGTTTCATCTTTCATGACCGGATTTTCCTGAACTGTGTTTCGTCCACATCTGACAAGCGCCTCAAAGCGAAAATAATGCAGACTTGCTTACACCTAGGCGTTCTATATATTCCCTTCTCTAAAACTTCATTTGAATCCTGCTGTTCATCTTCACTCCCATCTCTAGCAAGACAAAATTCTTGCAAAAACAGAAAAAACCGCTGCATTCAACGGTTCTTTCTGTTTCAGGGTTTATGGACAAGCGGATAAGCAGCTTCTCTGGCCACTTTTTCCTGACCCCAATGATTTAATCCATTATCAAGCTTAAACCTGCCGATCTTTGAATTCCTCCAGCAGTGCCATAGCCTGCCTGCTTAGGCCGATTTCATAATCCAATTGGAAGTTTTCCGCAGTTACGATCTTCGGAACCGGCAGGGTGTTATAACGTTGCTTTAAACCAGCAAGGATCTCTTCTTTATGCTGTTCAAAGAAAGGATGCGCATAGAACACAACGACATCCGGACTCGCGGCAAGCACACGGTTTACGATCCACTGCAGCTGCGCTTGCAAAAGTTCGGCTGAAGGATTCTCCTCATGAAGCTCCGGCAAGGAATCCGCTTCGTCAGCCCGGCTTAGCCTGTCCTTTTGAGCTTTGCCGTTCATTACAAAGCTGCAGCTCAGACCAGATTGTCCAAAACCGAAACTGATCAGTGAATTGTTTTCTTTTAACCGCAGCCGCTGGCCGTTGCCCTCAGCGCTGAAGTGCATGCGGCTGCCGATTATTCCTTTTAATCCGCTGGCCATTTCCAGCTCTTTCAGCAGATCATCGTCAGCTTCACCCTCAGCTTCAAAATCCACGCCCAAAGCAAAGCAGCAAAGCGAAGGCTCACAGCGGCGCATTGTCTGAAGCAGAAGCCGCATTGTTTCCTGCCGATCTGATTCAACTTCAATTTGCCCCTGATTTTTGGTCATCCCCAGGCTGTCCAACAGAAACCAGTCAAGCGTCTGTCCCTGCAGCATCAGCCCAATAACGCTGCGGCAGTCGGGATTGTATTGATAAACCCGGCAGCTCTTTCCTTTTCCGGCGGACTGCGTTCCAACCGCTTGGATTTCCCGTGTTTTTACTAATTCATCTACAAGCCTAATGACAAGCGGCAGATCAAGTCCTGTCATTTCTGCCAGCGCCGCTTTGCTCATCGGATATCCGTTTGCTAGAACTTCCTTTAACTTCTCACGATTGATTTCATTAAGAACCGGTGAATTTGTCATATCCATCCTCCTTTTCCTCCGCATTTTGACTGCGAATTTTCATGATTGAAAGCGATTCCGGCCGGCGCAGATTTCAGAACGCCCGTTCAAGCAGCGGCATGAATTCCTTCAGTTCATCGCTCGGCACCATCTGCGCGGTGATCCGAATACCTTTTCCCGCTAGCTCGCGAAACTGCTGCGCTTCCTCAGGCGTGACGCTGGTCGTTCCGACAACACGAACAGAACCCAATTTGTTGGAGATGTTTCCGACGTTAATCACAGGAAAGGTGTACCCCAGATCTAAAACTTTTTTTGCCGTTGCAACACCGCGCATGACGACAAACAGTCTTTCGTTGGGATAAGCTTGCTGCTGCAGACGCTGAACTGCTTTCTCAGCGCTGAGAATTGACAGTTTAACAGTAGACGGACAAGCCATGCGCAGCGCCATTTTCTGAATGTCATCCGACGCAGCCTGATCGTCGATGACTAAAATACGTGTAGCGTTTAATGAATTCGTCCAAAACGCCGCTACCTGACCGTGGATCATGCGTTCGTCAATTCTTACGTTGACAATTTCCATCTTCTTTTCCTCCTCAGTAACTTTTTAAATTACTTTTTAAATCTATTTTAATAATAAGTCAGAAAGCGCTTTCTGTCAATCTATTTTTAAAACTATTTTAAAAAGTATTCAGTTTGATCCCGTCCTTCCCTCAACACCGTCTATGATATTCGGCATCGGCGTCCTTCTGCCGCTTAATCGGCTTGCCTTTTCTGTTTTGTTCAAAGTAAATTCACCTCCGGCTCAGGCATGCAAAAAGGCGGAATTTCCCGCCTTCATTGTTTGCTGCTCAATCTGATGACAAATTCGATCATCCGTTTTCTTCCGACTTATTTTCAACGGTTTAATGAAACAAGTTCTTAACCCGCTCCCAGAATGTGGTTTTTACTTCCGGCTGAGCTTCGGCATCTGGTGTTTTTTCTTCCGGGCGTTTGATCTCATCTGTTTTCATGATGAACTTGACGGAAGTTTCCATGTCGTCACTCGCTCCTGCATAACTGCGGTATTCCTGAGATTGATCCAGCGCCGCATGCGCCGTATCCAGCACCTCGTTGAGATCATCCATGGCCTCCGTCACCTTGCCGCTTAATTCATCGATGCCCTCACGGCTGAATTCATGAACGCCGTCATTCAGTTCGCCGGTCTTTTCCGCCAGTTTTTGCGTCGCGGCTTTAAACTTATCAATGGCATCCGCAATCTCTCCGGAAGCACCGTTGAGTTTATCCAAGCCTGCCTTCATCGCCGCGGTTCCCTCAGCCAGCTGATCGGTTCCTGTTTTCAGCGTTTTGAGTCCTTCCGGCAGCTGCTGCAGCGCGCCCAATGCATTTTTCAGCTCATCCGCGCCGCCGATCTGTTCAATTATGCCGTTGATCTGCTCGATCATGGCGGTCATTTCCGTGGTCAGCTGCTGGGCCTGGCTCATTAATCCGGCCATTTCCTGAACCTTCTCATTCATCGTTTCCTGAACGGATGCGGCAATTGTTTCAATTGTACCGGCAGCGACCTGCTTCCCCGCCTGCCCCATGGCATCCACGCCGGCCTCGGCAGCCTGCCCTAACCCCGCTTTCAATGTCTGCTGTGCGGTGGTCAGCTGAGCATCCAGCTGTTCTTTCACCTTCCCGGCAACCGCCTGGGTTAAATCCGGAATCTGCCCCTCCTCGATGCCCTGCTCAATCAGCGCCTGACTGATTGCAGAAACCAGCGCTTCCTGATTCACTTCAATCGAAACATCCGGCAAATTTGCAGTTACCCCCGCTTTGACCTGATCCGTTGCCGATGCCCAGGCTGTATTGAAGCTTTCACTTTGTGCCGCACCGCGGATCGCATCGCCGGTTGCCTGTGGCATTTCCGCCAATCCCTGCATCGAGTGCGCCAGCTGCTGCATCAGCGCCGAAGCATTCTGCAGCTGGGTCAGACTGTCGTTGAGCTGCCGCAGCAACCCCATCAGCTGTTCATCCGTCAGATTGTATTTCTGCAGCATCGCGCTCAGCTGCTGCTGGATCTCGCTTACGCCCTCCGACAATTTCCGCGCGCCTTCCTGCAAGTCTTTTGACGACGTGGAAGCTGTGTTCAGGCCGTCGGAAAACGTTTTATATTCAGACTGAAACTCACCCATTTTATCATTGAGTTCAATGTTGGCGTCATGCAGCTGCACCGTGCCGTCCAGAATCTTGGCCGTAGCCTCCTTCAGATCATTGACACCGCTGTTCAGCTGATCAAGATCGCTGCGGTCCACTTCCTGATCTTCCAGATGGGAGGGGGCCGCAGCCGCCAGGATGATCGACGGCATTTCAAAGTTTTCCACTTCCGCCGTAATGACAAACTCATCTTTCAGTTTATCCTTGATTTCATCCAGCGCGCTGATCTGGGAGTCCTGCAGCATCTGACTCATGCCGGAAATCGTTGCCAGCGCCACGATTTGATTTTTAGATTCATTGAAAATCAGACCCGACTCCGCCTTAACATCCTTAAATGTTTCCGTCGGCAGATCGGTCACAATTGCGCAGGGAAACAGTGTGGAAATGTATTTTGTTTTTCCGTTGATCGTTTCGGTTTTTTCCAGATGATTAATCAGCTTGATCGTGATCTTCAAACTGCCGTTTTGTCCGACGATCTCCTGCGGTTCTACGGCTTTGCCGTTAAATTCGTAGCGGATCTGCATCGATAACGGCAGCGGCGCGGCCGTTGTGCCTTGATAATACAGATCGTGTTCAGCAGAATTCCACACCAGCGAACTGCCGTTTTGCTGCGGCAGGTCATCCCCGCTGATATTTTTAATATTCTCTAAAAGGCTCTGATCCGCAGTTTGATGAAAGCCTTGTTCATTATGCAGCCATTCGCTGACCGTTGCGGATTTCAGCTCTCCCTGCCAGTCCAGAAAGGCATAAACGGTTTCTTCTTTTCTGGTTTTTTCCTCCGGCTGCTCTTCCGCCAGGACCGGTGTCCACAAATTCATCGCCAGCACGCCGGAAAGTGCCAGCGACAGGAAGCCTGTTTTCTTCTTCATCAATGTTCCTCTCCTTTTTTATTCAAAAATTGAAATGACGTCTTTTCAACAATCGGTCCGAAAACCATCAGCAACGCCGGCAGCACCAGCAGAATTACCGCCATGCTGATCAGTGCCCCGCGCGCCAGCATGCCGCACAGCGAACGGATCAAGTCGATCTTGGAAACCATCGCCACGCCGACGGTTGCCGAAAAGAAGCTCAGCCCGCTGGTCAAAATCGAGGAGCTGCACGTATAGACGGCATGCTCAACCGCATCCCTGCGCACTTTGCCAACGCGGCGTTCTTCCTGATAACGCGTCATCATTAAGATCGCATAGTCGATCGTCGCACCCAGCTGAATCGTCCCGATGACGATACTGGCAATAAAGGGAATCGTTTCTCCTTCAAAATAGGGAATGCCCATATTGATCGTAATCGCCATTTCAATCGCCGCCACCAGAACGATTGGAACACTGAGCGACTTAAACGAAATCGCAATGATCGCAAACACCGCCAGAATTGAAACGATATTGACCATTTGAATATCGTGATCGGCAATCAGCACCAGATCCCGGTTCAGCGCACCTTCGCCGGTGATCAACGCCGTCGGATCAATCGCTTTGACGCGGTTTTCCAGTTCGCTGATCTGGGCGTTTTGGGCAGGGGTGGCCGAGGTATAGCTGGAATTGGCCATGATCATTTTCCAGCCTCCGGCGCTGAAGACTGATCGGATACTTTCGGGCAGCATGGCTTCCGGAATGCCCGCGCCGAGAAACTTGTCGAGCGTCATCACAGAATTGATGCCCTCGGTCGTCCGAATTCCTTCCAGCACCTTATCCATCTGCGGACGGCTGAGCTGATCGCTGACGAGAATGAAATGGGTCGTCGGCATGTCGAATTCATCGCGCAGCTTTTGAGTTCCCGCGGTGGAGGTCAGATCCTGCGGCAGGGAATCCAGCAGATTATAATACACATCAGTTTTCTTCTGAGCCAGGCCAAACGGGATCAGCAGCACGACCGCGATGATCAGGATCGCTTTGTAGTGGGTCGTTGTCAGCTTGGCAGTCCCTCGAAGCTTGGGAATCAGAATCTTATGTTTATGCTTATGAATCGGTTTGTCAAATACCAGAATCAGCGCCGGCAGAATGACGACGGCCGAGAACACGCCCAGCACAACGCCCTTGGCCATGACCACGCCCATGTCGGTGCCCAGCTTTAAATCCATGATGCACATCGCCAGAAAGCCGGCGATTGTCGTTAAGGAACTGGCGCTGATCGCCGTGAAGGTATTGACCACTGCTTCCGTCATGGCTTCTTCACTTTTTAAGCCTTTGTGCAGCTCCTCGTCATAGCGTTCCAGCAAAAAGATCGAGAAGTCCATCGACACCGCCAGCTGCAGAATTGCCGCCAGTGCCGAAGTGATATAGGAAACCTCACCCAGGAAAATATTCGTTCCGAAGTTATACAGCACGGCATACAGAATTCCCAACAAGAAAATCAAAGGCGCGGCGCTGTAGCGCAGACCCAAAAACAAGACCGCTAAGGACAACCCCACAGCAACCGCCACATACAGCGGCAGCTCCTGTTCGATCAGCATCTTCGTATCGTTGATGACCGCGGCCAGTCCGCCTAAGAACATCTGCGAATTCATCATCGCCTTGATTTCATCCACCGCTTTCAGCGTTCGGTCGGAGCCGTTGCCTTCTTCAAACGTCACAAGCAGCAGCTGGCAGACGCCGTTGTCCAGCATTCCCCGCAAATCCTGAGGAACCATCTCCGGCGGCATGGTCTGTAAGAAATCCCCCAAGCCCATGACGTCGCGGACACCGTCAATCCCGCGGATTTTTTCTTCAATCCGGTCAACCTGTTTCTTTTCCATGTTTTCGACCGTGATCATCGACATACTGGCGGCGTGGAATTGCTGATCCAGAATTTCCTGCCCTTGTATGGAATCCAGCTGCTCCGGCAGATAACTCAGAATGTCATAGTTGATACGCGTGCCGATATAGCCGACTAACGACGGCACCAGCAGCACCGTAGCCAGCACCAGAATCAGAACTCGTTTTTTTACGATCTGTTCTGCAATTTTTCTCACTGCAGTTCACTCTCCCTTTCCAATGACTATTGGTCATTACGTTTGACAGGATACCGCCGAAATGACTGTTGGTCAATCGACAGATAAATAGATTTGTCTAGCATAATGACGATCAGTCATTGCATATTTAACTCTTTTACCCGCTATGCTACAATGAGGCTGAGGAAGTGAGTTTATGGCCCAGCATACGTTAAAGCAGCAAAAAGAACAGAAGCAAGGCGATTTATTAAATTCAGCGTATCACTGTTTTCTGAACAAAGGCTTCGCCAAGACGACCATCGATGATATCGTACAGCGAGCTCAGGTCGCCAAAGGCACGTTTTATCTTTATTTTCATGACAAAGAAGACATCATGAAGCATCTTGTCATCCAAATCAGTTCACAGATCGTCATCCGGGCCTACGCCCAAACCCAGCAGCAGCAGATTTCGGATTTTCTGCCGGCTGTGCTGTTTTTCATCGATACGATCATCGAATATTTCAAATCCAACAAAGATCTGCTTAAGCTGATTGAACGGAATTTCTCCTGGCCTCTGGTCGTAGAATATCTTAGTGAAGGCAATCAGGCGGAGATCAATGCGATTCTGGAAGAACTGCTGAGCTATCCGCAGATGCGGCGGTTAGATCAGGATGAGGCTTTCCGGATCCTCTACATGATTGTTGAGCTGGTCGGTTCGGTTTGTTATTCCTCGATTATCGAGGAACAGCCGGCTTCGATCGATCATCTCAAGCCGACGTTATACCGCATGGTCGAAAAGATGCTGATGTAATCTCAACACCTAAGTTTGCTGCGCCTCACTCAAACAAAAAAACGCGGGTGAATCTGCCGTTGTGATTCCTCAGCGTTTTTTTACTTCTAATTCTATTGTTATTGCGAAAGACCGCAGGCCTCTGAATCAGAACGATATTATTCTCCGGCTGCAACCGGAGCAGCAAGAAACTGATCCGCAAACTCCTGTTCCGGCAGCGGCCTGGACAAATAAAACCCCTGTCCCCGTCCGCAATGCAGCCGCCGCAGCATATCCACATCGGCCTGAGTTTCTACTCCCTCGCAGATCACATCGATCTCCAGCGTAGCCGCGATATCGACAATCAAGCCGATAATCTGTTCGCGGCGCTCATTTTCTTCATTCAGAAAAACCCGGTCGATTTTAATCTCATTCATCATCAATGTGTTCAGCAGATTCAGCGATGAATAACCGGATCCAAAATCGTCAATTGACAAAATGAAGCCTTCCCGTTTCAGTTGATTCAGCATATCCAGAACCGTTTTGGCCAAACCGTTAAAAGCACTCTCGGTGATTTCGATCTGCAGACAGCGGGCTGGAATGGCATAGGCGTCGACAATGGCATGAAATTTTTCATAGAAGTCCCGATGATGAATCGTCACCCGCGAAAAGTTAACAGAAATCATGAAATGATCCTGCAAATTCCGCTCGCGGATAAACCGGCATACTTGTTTCAACATATAAAAATCCAGTTCATGAATAAATCCATTCTCCTCAAACAGCGGAATAAAATCATCCGGAGGCAGTTGGGTGCCGTCCTTGCGGCTCCAGCGCACCAGTGCTTCCGCACCGTAAACTTCCAGCGAAGGAATTTCAAATTTAGGCTGCAGGTACAATTTGAATTCATGCTGAGCCAAAGCGGCATGCCGTTGTTTTATTAACAACGTTTCCTGATTCATCCGGTTCAGTAGCTGCTGATCATACCAGACAAGGCTGCCTTTTCCGCTTTGTTTCGCGCGCTTATGCGCCAGCATCGCGTTGTCCAGCATATCATGAAGCTCATCTTTTTTATTCATGATACAGGCACCGACCGTGATTGTCGTTTCGTCAATCACATCCAAAGCCAGCGTTTTCTTCAGCTGTTTCCGCAGCTTCCGCCTCAGCTTTTCCAAACATTCCTTTTCCAATTTCACACAGACATAAAAATTGTCATTGCCGGCGCGAGCGCAATGATCCTTTCCATAGGCGGCTGCAAGAATGGATCCGATCGAGGACAAAATCTGATCACCCACCGCATAGCCGTAGGTTGCATTGACATATTTAAAATCATCCAGATCAAAATACGCGAGCGCCAATTCTCCTTCATTCAAGGTATCCGTGAGTGTTCGCAAGGACAATTCAAACCCTGACAGATTCGCCAAGCCGGTCAGCTCATCGACATAGCGGACTTTATCCAATTGTTTTTGTTTATTGAAAAACCAAAGCAGGAAAAAGCCGCCCGATAAAATTAAAAAAGCAAAAAAGATTCCGATCGCCAACACCAGCCGGCGGTTGGATATACTTTCCGCGGTTGCAACCATTTCATCAGCCATAACAAAGTATTCCTGACTGGCTTCATACAGGACGTCCTTGTTTTTTCCTGCCCGAACCTCCGCTATTTCTTCCTTCATCGCATTCCAGGCAAACCGCATTTGCTTCAGCCGGTATTGATAATCACGGGCGCTGATCAGCGTCAGATCATACGTTCCCCCGCCGTGCTGCAGACCCTCAAGTATATCGTCCAAATATTGAATGAGCGCATCATCCGGTTCATTGTTCAATTCTTCCTTGACTAGCTTTTGGGTTGCGCCGCGGACAATTCCGCTGTAATTAATCACTTTGGCAAAGCCCAGATTTTCCAAAAACAAAACGACAAGAATCAGGACGGCTACGCCCCAGATCATCGTATAGATCAATAAACTGCGTTTGTCTTTCATGCGCGTCCCCTCTTTTCTGCCCGGGTGAAACTGAACCTTCTTGATCTTCCTTGCTTGAGCTTGTTACGCAGAGCTTCCCATGCGTCTTAAATTCCGCTCGATTCTCCGCAAAAAAGCAGACGGGGTTATTCTTCTTCCTGTTTATTTTTGATCACCAGACAAGCTGCAAGGCCGCGCCAGGATACGCGAACGGTTTTCTTCGCCGATGCCGCCGCCGATTCGCCAAACGGACAATCCTCGCAGACAGCTGAACGGCCATGCAGCACTCGGTAACACGGCGTCCCCTTGCCATGATCAGTCTGTGATCCTAAGGATCGTTGATTGGCGTACAGCAGCTCAAATGTATCCTGTCGGATCACATAAAGAGATTCTTCCTGCGCGTCCAGAATCATCTGATAGAAATTCATTTTCTTCGCGGTTTCCTGAGCCTGCTTTTTCTGCAGAAACATCGTCAGGATCTGGGAAACCAGCGTCAGTACGCGGACTTCCTCCGCACTCCACAATCGGCTTCCGGTACACTCATCAAAGCCGACAAAGCCCGCAAACCGGCCATCCACCTTAAAAGCGCACTGCAGCGTGGAATGAATATGCTGAGCAGCAAACAAAGCCTGCTGGGCTGGGGAAAGCGTACTGATATCACGGCAATAGAAAATTAAATCTTCAGAATATAAGCTTTGATAATCGTCCAGCCCATGATAATTCATATGCTGCAGATTCTCTTTCTGCGGTTCAATTCCCGGCTTGCACCATTCATACGTATTATCGCAATACAGACCATCCTCACTGCTTTCAAACACATAGGCCCGGCTGACATCAAACTGTCTGCCGATTCTTTCCAGAATTGTCATGATTGCCTGATCCAGATTCTCGGTGTGATATAATATCTGAAAAACACTGGAAATCGTACGGTCCGAATTCGGCTGCGGCTTCATCTCCGAATCAATCGCTGTCCGCAAGCCGGAATATTCTAGAGTGCCTAAAGTTTCATTCATCTGCGGGTTATAGATCTGATAGTTGTTCTTCCCCTGCAGCTTCACCTGATATAAAGCTTTATCGGCGCCGGCATACAATTCTTTAAAGGTTTTTCCATGTTCCGGATAGATCGCAATCCCAATGCTGCAGGTAACCTGCACGGCATTTTTATCTTTTTTGAACAGACTGCGGAAAATATCCAGCATGACTTCCGCTTTTTGCCGGGCATCCTCCACCCGACTAATCGGTTTCATGAAAATTGTAAATTCATCGCCGCCAATCCGGCCCACAACATCGCTGGACCGCATAATTTTTTTCATGGCCATCGCCAGTTCCGTCAGCACCACATCGCCAACCATATGTCCCTGGGTATCGTTGATCTGCTTGAAATCATCAGTATCGATCATAAACAGCGCCCCCATCGACTGCGGATTTTCAGCGATGTAGCTGCTGATCTGACTTTCTGTTTCCGCTCGATTATAAATACTGGTTAAGGCATCTTTTTCAGCCTTGTGCTGCAGTGTTTCAATCTGCCTGCGCTCATCCGTGACATCCAGTCCGATGCTGTAATAGGAGGCAATTCCATCCCAGCTGTCCTGAGCGCTGACGTAGCCTAGCGTTGTCGTCAGAATGCGTTCCTCTACATCCCGTTTGCGGATACGCTTGTCAAACACCGCGTTTTCCCCCGTAGTTTTCAAATTCCCGGATATTTCCTGCAGCCGCACCATATCGTCGGGATGAATGTAATTGCATTGACAATGCAGCTCCGATTCAAACTGCGTTTCGGTATAACCGATCATCTCCAGAAACTTTTCATTGTACCACAGGACAGTGCTGAGATCGCACGCATCCAATCGCGCCATCCCCACCGGAATCGTGTTCAAAATCACTTCCCGCTCCCGGTCTTTTTTAGCCAGCTTGTACTCAGAGCTGTACATATCATAGGAAAGCTCAATCCGGCAACGGCGATTTTGCCAGCGAATCGGCCGGTCTTTGATTTTAAAGGCCCGTTTCAGCTTCTGATTTTCAAAATTCCATTCGTACGATTCATGTTCTTTTAAGAAGGAATTGGTGCAGAAAGAACAAGGTTTATCCAGTCCCTGAATCACGGCGTAACAGGGCTTGCCCGTCACCTGACTGCGAGCGGCCTGCAGGGTATCGCAGGCGATGGGATTGACATACAACAATTAATAATTATCCTGATCGCTGATATAAACATTTCCCGGATATTCCGCCATCAGCCATTCAGCCAGCTCCGTCATTTCCTTTACGTTCCGATCCAGCTCACGCTCACGCTGAATCAGATCCTCTATCGGCGTATAGGTCAGCTGCAGCAGCGGTTCTGCCGCTTCCCGCATTTTAACGATGCCTCTCAGCCGAAACCATTGTTTCGTCCGGTTCAGCTTCATCGGCAGGTCCAAAGTCAGCGCTTCCCCCTTTGGGACAGCGCGGACTGCCCTCAGCAAGTCAGCTTGTCCCGCAGCCTCAAAGAAGGTCAAGAACTGGGGAGGATTCTCATAAATCTTGGCTAATTCGCAAAATTCGCTGCTGGCCGACACCAGCGTCAGCTTTTCATCCAGCGCATGCCAGCTTGCCGCAATGCCGAATTGATGATTAATATTAAACGTCATAGTTTTGCCTCCGAACTGTCCGAGCCTGATTCCTGAATCGAGTTCGTCATCTTTTCTTATGCTTCAAAAACCGGACAACGATGCCGGCGGGTCTGATCAATCTCGACAGAGAGCTGCGGAATCTGACTCTTCAAAGCGGACAATCTCTGGGGTTGAAAGAAAAGGACCGCCGTTCTCCGCAAGAGAACCCCGAACCTTTTCTGAAATTATCGCAGACCCTTCTTACAACAATTGATTTTATATGTCCCATTATAGCACAAAGAAAAATATAACCTACCCCTAAAAAGTTGAAAACCGTAAAATAATTCCTGCTTGCAGGGGATAAACCTCGCTTTCTGAATTTTCAGCTGTATTTTATCCCGCGGAATGGCCGTTTCTCATCTTATCGCTGAGAAACAGGCAATCAAACAGGCTCCGTATCCGTTGGATCTGTCAAATACAAAGAGCCTGCGCTAAACCCTCTTTCCATCGCATATAAAAAAACCGCAGCAAATGCGGCTTTCGTTTTGTATTCTTGGATCCGTTAAATTTTCCGGCCGCGTCTCAAATCAGTCTGCGGCGCACAGATCTTTCTGTTTACAGTTCGACTTTCTCCAAATCGTTATAAGCGATCTCTGTCGGTGTTTCACGGCCAAACAGAATGCACAGAACCGTCGCGGTCTGCGTATCGTCGTTCATCGCATCAATCGAGCCTTCGATCCCGCTGAACGGACCGGTCAGAATCTTAACGCGGTCACCCGTCGTAAAGTTGACGCTGACTTTGCAGTCGCTCATGCCAATCCGGCGCAGAATCGAATCAATTTCCTCCGGCGATACTGGAAA